>Ga0209700_101098_pt1 | contig 54648 bp, 25 predicted proteins | sample SiratroredBW_FD_187528 | JGI IMG/M metagenome (GOLD analysis project Ga0209700, IMG submission 187528) | Root nodule microbial communities of legume samples collected from California, USA - Siratro red BW (SPAdes) (version 2) | ecosystem: Host-associated > Plants > Roots > Nodule | place: USA...
TATATATATATATATATTTATAAGTAGTCATCTCACCACCAGTTGACTTATAATATTGACCGTATGTAAGGTTATATGGTTCAAATTAACAATTTTAATTTTGCATGTACATATTATTTTAATTGAAAAGTGAAGGAAAAAATATTAATAAAAAATAAATCTTTGTCAAAGAGAAAAGAAAGGAAAAGAAAATTATATTTTTTTATAAAAGAATTCTGCTCTCATAAATAAGAAGTTTAAGTAAGTAAGGTTATATGGTTCAAATTAACAATTTTCATTTTGTATGTACATATTATTTTAATTTAAAAGTGAAGGAAAAAATAGTAATGAAAAATAAATCTTTGTCAAAGAGAAAGAAAAGGAAAGAAAACCATATTTTGTTATAAAAGAGTTCCTCGTAAATAAGAAGTTTAAGTACGTATCTAGATTTTGTCTTCTTTTATCGTTATAAATTAAAAAATTGAATGCATGTTTTATGGTCATGTTTTTTTTTTTTCTCCAAAACTAAAATGTAATTTTCCTTGAAGTCATTGTGTATGATCGAAAAGAGAAAATTTCACTAATCTGGTCTGATAGTGAGTCATTAAAAAATGGGTTAGTAAAAAAATCTAATTGGCATGAACTTTGTATTGGCATCATCAACACTAATGACTTAAATTTATGACATGAGCATTTTAGTTTCACTGCATTGCCAAATAAAAGCCAAAAGAAAAGCTGCTCATAAAAAAGTATTGTCACATACCTTAATAAGCAAGATAGCTTTGAAAGTAGAGTAATTTCATCTTGTTTCATTAGGACTCACACTGTTTTCTTTTTTTTTTTTTTTTTTTCTACCTCCATTCTCATTTATTCATAAAAAAAACAGTTTTATACCAATTAAAAAAACCAGTTAAATATATTACATTTTATTAATATTTTAATACTATTTTAAAACATTATATTCATAAAACAAAATGTGTATATTAAGATATAACCAAATATCATACATTAATTAAAATAAGCGTGTTTTAAAAATATATTATTAAATGAAATAAAAATATTTTACATTTATTATTTTAAAATATTATTTCTTATATACACACACACACGAGAATGAAGGTAATACATCCTAAAGTTAAAAATTTTGTTCATTCAAATTCTAAGAAAATAAGCATTTTTTTTATAAACAGTATAATTTTGCTTTTGGTGACTTATAAAATGGTGCAGTGGTGTCAACCATGAACAGAGTTCGCAGATGAAGTCGCAAGTGACTTGGAATGGATAGGTGAGAAGAAAAGAGGGGAAGAAAGATAATTTCATGATGATTTCCACGCGTTAGACAAACTCTCAACCCAACCCATACCATATTTCAACTCCAATTCGTTCGTGTCTTCACACTCACTTTCCTCGTCCAGTCCTGAATTACTCTCACATTTGAATTCTTAATCTAAGCCTCCAACTTTACAGGAAAATCTTTCCAAATGATGAATTTTCAGAAAAAAAAAGTAATTATCAATAAATTTTGAAAAAATTATTCATATTAATAAGTTATAACAAAATTTTATTACGAAAAAATGGTATATATATAATATAATTTTAAATTTGTAAAAATGAAGTTCTGTTTTTTAGTACGAGAAGACTCATGTTTGAAACACAAGACTTCAATTAATATTAATCGAAATTTTGTTTATTTTGAATGAACGATTTAGTTGCTTTTATATTAAATCGAAATCATCTTCTACTATTATATTTTTATAATACATTGTATTATTTTAGAAAAAAAATATGTTTAATATTTTAGTATAAATTTGTTTTATATAAAATACTAATTGTAAAACTAAAAATTAATATTGTGTGATTGGAAAATAAATAGGAGCACTAAGTAACTTTTTAGAAACTATAACAAACAAAAATATATTAAAATATAAAAATTAATAATTAAATATGGAAAAATTAGAAAAAATTGAATATATAAATTTGACCACTACAAAATGAAGTGAAAAAAAAATATTAATGTAAATTGTAATTAAATTATAATATGAATATTGTTACATCATATCAAGTAATTTATCTAATAGAGAAAGCATTATAAAGTGGTCTTCTTACTTGTCTTTTAGGCCTTTGTGGAGGATGATAGTCATAAGAAGGTAGAGATAAGTCATTATCTTTGTCTTCGTCATTATTGTTATTAAATTCATTATCATGTTTTTATGATGACATTGTAAAACAATTAATATATTCAAGTTGTATGCAAATAAAAGAGTAAATGTCAAAATTTTAAATATATTTTATGAAAAAAAAAAAATCTAGTTAACTAGGAAAAATATTGTATGTATAGTTTATTAGTGTAAAGAATATGTTGAAATGAATAGTGGTTGAAGTTTGAACTAAGTGACTTAAAATTGTTGACCGGAAGAGAATATCAAGTACCAAAGCTAAAATGGTTATAACTCAAGATTATTAACTTAAAGAAATATATGTTGTTAGCTATTTTTGTTTTGTCAATTAAATATATTAATTAAGTTAATATTGAATTGGAAGTTACAAGTACAATATAATAGATAACTCTTATCCGAATTAGAATAAAAGAAATTAGGATTAAATAATTATTTAACTAAATTATTATCAAACAAGTCATGTCTATTTTATGTACTAATTAAAATTATTATTTACTGTATTATTTTATGGATGTCGAATTCTTTGATTCTGAATCTATTTGTTAGATCTATATAAACAATTTATTTTAACAATTTTTACAATACGTTATGATATATTACAATATTTTATAGATTTTTTTTTAAAATTTACCTTTTACTCATAAATTTTATGATATAAGTTTTTCAAAATTGATATTTATAATACTTTCTGTAATTATATAATATTATTTATTCTTATTAATACAAGTTATATACAAGTTGCTAGAATAAATCTAAAGAAAAAAAAAAAAGTAAAGTATGACAATTCACTTCCCACCTATATATGGTCGTAGACCCACAAAATCACGATGGTTATGTCAAATCGTATGTGAGTCCAAAACTTTTCTTTCTTAAGTACTTGTGGTTCACATACATTAACGTTTTTAAAATAATCAGCATTGCTATAATATATACAGTGATGGTAACCGTCATAAAAAATTATCTTTTCAGTAACAACTGAATTAATGACAGTTTGAAGCTGTCAACAAAATATGCTTCAAACTATTAATAGAAACATTTGTTACTCTGATGAAAGTGAAAGCTTAAATAAGCCTTTTTCTCTTAATATAATATATTCAAGGTTACCAACATGATTGTTGAAATTATGAAGTTATATCTGATCTCGAAAGTGTAAATTGTAGTCTGGCCAGAGAGTTCCATTTCTTATTCAACGAAAAGTCAATAATTATACACATGTTTTGTTAAACATTTACGACAATTCACACACATTTGTTCTTCCTTTTGCATATCTATAATTTTTTTTCATGGTTATAATATTAATTCCATTAAATATTAAAACTTCATGAAGATATCAATCTCAGATAATTTTCAGTAACTTGAAGTTTAATACATGACTAATCTCTTTTGACCTGGTAGGCCAGGTATATATTCTTTAACTTCAAATGATTTATGTGAGATATCGTTATGCAACAAATGAAGAAATCATCCTTCTAATTGCAAGAGGGACCTTGATGAGGTGAGTCAACTACATCTTTCAGTCAACGCTTAATTTCTACAGATACATATATTGAGACAGTATAGTAACTACTCAGAAATTCTCTAAAAGCGATTGTGTTATCTATGATATATTCGCAGTACTCTTTTCTTGCATCTCTTTATTCCGGTGTCAATCAATGATCAAATATTCAAATCGTAACGCGTTAATCCATCAATGTCATGTTCTCTATGTTGTCCTTTCTTTCACTTTGGTCCTTATCCAAACAGATGAGTCCGTGTTACATATATACAAAGGAAATTTGTTATACTTACATTATAAATGTGTATTTGTTTTTTTTTTTTTCAGCAATCTCCTCGAAAATCTTGGTCCTGTTGTTTCTCAGACTTCGTGGTTACATATTCAAGAGATCATTATGACACTCATACAGTTAAGGAAGCTGCAGAACTTTTACTTAAAAAATATTCCTAACCCATTTTTTATTATTAAAATGCTTTTTTTATTAATAGGAAACTCAAACAACTTCTACTAAGAAAATTAATTGAAGAATTTACGAAAGAAGACCCAAATTCCACGATTATATTGACTCCTCAACCAAAACCAAACTGGTTTTGGTTTTTAAGATTCGCAAAATGTCAGTTTCATAAAGCATTGGCAATACTGTTGACATTATTGATTGTCATGATGCATAAGTGTCCCCACTGCATTTAAGATTGGTGGTCCTTGAGGTGTTTAACTTGATTTATGGTCAAGAAGAGCTAGGAATTAGGGTTCTGAGGTGCACACTAATGGCGTCTTTTAGGGAAGTCAATCCATTAATTAGCTTCTACAAAATATGTTTTCAAGAGACTTCTGGTGGAAGGAGTTGAGCCTTTGGGTCAGTACCTATGAGACAAGTCAATTAATATGCTCAATTTTTTCCTCTATTCACATTTTACTGTTAGTTGTCTTGTCAATGCTAATAAAATTTTCTAAACTAAAAAACAGCTATAAAACATTTCCTAGATTGACCCATTGATGATGCTGTGGAAAGAATTACAAACTGATGCATTTAACATGGTATAATTATTGTTAATGAAAATAATATTTCGAAAAAACAAAACAAAAAATAGAAAAGTTAACTTGTAACTGTTAAAACTAAGCTAGAACGTGTTCAACCATCGTAACCTTCACAACTAAGTGCCCTAAATGAATTCATAGTATAAATCAATCAAGGAAGTACAAGTTAAAACTGGGAAATATAGTATAAATATTACCTATAATAAAAATGAAAACGCTGACTATTACAATTTATAAATCAACAGGGCATTTCACCTACCATAAATATGGGTTGTTATTAAACTATTCCTTTTCACACTAATTGAGTAATAAGTTTAACATAGATGTATATCATTACAAGAAAAAAAAAATTTAGAGATTAATATTTAACTACCACATAAAATGATTGTTAATTATGATTAAAATAGTCACCAAATTAAATTTTAGTTGCTAAATAACTACAAAATAAAAATAATAATTAAATTTAGTGACCAATTAAGTCAAATAATTGGTATGTAACATTAGCTGCCAAGGTTTTAGTGACTTATGACATTATATTTTAAATTGGTATCTAATTAAGTTAGAGACTAATTTAGAATCTAATGACATAGGTTACTAAAACCTTGGTAGTTAATGTTAGATACCAATTATGGTCACTAAACTCAATCATTACTTTTATTTTGTAGTTATTTAGCAACCAAAATCTAATTTGATGATTATTTTAGTCACAATTAGTAACTATTTCATGTAATAACTAAAAATTGATCTCTAAACAAACTTTTTCTTGTGGTGTTTATCCATTTAAAATTATATACCACGTTAAGAATATTAATTTATTTTCCAAACTTAAGACCATAATTAGAATATTCATATTTTAAATATTTACCATAAAACCAATAGGTATTAATTTCTTAACGTATGTATATTTCTTTATGTAATTTTTTTTATAAAAAATAGTTATTTTAAGAATCAAACTTTTCTATTTATTGATAAATATATTATTAAATAGTTAATAAGATTTTAAGTTTACATAGATGGTAGCTTAAACCTTTACCAAATTACTTCTGTTGCATTCTACTTTTTTATGCATATATAGGACTTATTATAATGGAAAGAAGAAGAAAAAGCTTATGTTAAATAATTGGAAAGAAATCTAATTAAGTACATTGGGACAAGATTAATTCATAAAATAACACTTTATAATTCTGAAAATGAAATGCTAAACTGCATAAATAATTTTGGTACAGAATGACCCGATTATTGCAAATTCTTTTTTATTTCGATTTAGGTTTTATTTATTTCAAAATAAAAATGCAAAGTAGTAGTAGACCACGTTATGAAATTTCATTCTTTCTATTAAATTACTGCGCTGTATTAATTACTAGTTTGATCGCAATTAATTTGTTGGTGAATATCATCTGTAAAAAAAATTCAATGTATAAGTGAGATCACGTCATTGTACATGAGGATCTTTGTATTAATCCTATTAAAATTTTATAAAATAAGTTCAAATAAAAAGGTAAGTTCCTAATACATACATAATTGAATAAAAGCATGCTGTAAATCATTGTCAGATTTAGAGTTTGAAATCGTGAAATGGAATTTAAACTAAGGCCAAATTTTTTTCCTTTTTTTATGCTTTATTTTTCATACAATCTTTATAGGTATTATTTATGAGACGAATTTTATCGAGACAAAAATTATTAGATATAGTTAAAGTCTTTCTTTTAATCTTTATTAATATAAACATATATATCTAAAATTTAAATTTATATAACCACATAATTACAGTGAAAAAATTGTTTCAATTAATCCGCATTCCATCCTTTTGGTCCTATAATTAATGATTCGCGTGAAAAACTCGCAAACAAAATCAAAGGAATTTTAAAGTAAAAGTGATAATGTTTTTCTTATTGTAACATTAATCTCATCTGATCCTAGAAATGGATATGAATTAAGGCAATCTATTTTTATAAATCTAAACTCAGAATATTACACGTTCAGTCTCGAGCAGTAAAGAAACTCCCCCCTCTTTTTTAACTAAGTAGAAAGTAACATTAAATTTCTGCCATAAAGAAAAAGAGTAAGTATAACACATTTCTGCTGTAAGAAAACAAACAAGTAACGCTACACATTATATATGTCCCTGAAAATCTGCATGAAGATGGTGCGATTGACCAGAGAACGAAGAGTTTCTTATAGTTTATCAGAAAAATTAGTCACTACACATCTATACTAAACTAGCAAGAACTTAAGCAAATTAAAGTAGTGGCTTCTGCAACATTTGTAATTAACATATTAGACCTTATCGTGCTTATTCCGTGTGAGTAGTTGATTACTCATGAGTCAACTTTGTTGTAGATAGATTGCACATAATTCGAACCCTTCAGAGTTCCGATCCCAAGAACAAATCCAGTTTCTCCCAATCCAAAAAAGGGTCGTTATCGACATCCATTTGACTTGCTCCCTCACCGTGCAGGGAGGGTTGGTCATGGTCATGGTCAAGGTCGCCGGAGGAAGAACTCTCAGGTGAACATGTTGCACTTCTCTCCAAAATTTGATGCTGATGATAATCAAAATTCGTTGAGGTCGAACCCTTTTGTTGCTCTTCACCATTTTGAGCAATGGAATAACTCGCTGTGTTCCTCTTTGGTGGTGGTCTTCTATCAAATGCACGCAAACACTTCGACTTTTTGTACACTCTACATAAACTGAATTCCTTCCTTAACTGCATGCAAGTAATTAACATGTATATAATGCAATGAAAAGATTAGTTCTGTATATAAATTATTGAATGTGTAAAATATAAAAAAAGTGCACTACATATCATGTACGTTGTTGTATCCATGAAATTTCATGCAATGTATATACTATATAATTCAAATTAAATTGTTGAATGGTTAATAATTGTAGATTAATTACCCAGTGAGAAAAATATGGCGTACTATGATCAGATTTTTTTAATGAACGGTTAGTTTCGTAGGAAACATCACCATTTTTTACTACTTGAAAAAATTCAGTGAAAGGCCTAGGTCTGTGCAACTGCTTTCCTAAGATTATTTTCGAAAGAAATAAGGATGTTCCATTTGTTTTCTATATTTGGTTTAGAAGGCTGATTATTGAGGAGGATGAAGACATTAATGAAGAGAGTAGAGAAGAAAAACCTTGAAGATTTAATTGACAATAGAAGAAATTAGAAAAGAAAAGGCAAGAATTATAATCTAAGAAACCCTAATGGTTCACCTGTGAAGCTTTGATGGCCGTGTACTCGTTCATCTTCCAATCGGTTTTGGCTCCGTTTGGAGCTCTTCCACTGTAGAAAACCATAGTCCTTTTAATGCCTATGATGCGATTGTCCGAAGAATAAACATGATTCGGAGACCCTGTAGCTTTCCAGTAACCGGTGGTTGTGAGACGTTTTGGTCTTCCTCCTCGAGCTTCACTCTCTTGCCTCGGAATAAAAAAGAACCATTGTTCCGTGTCTCTCAGACTCGCCTCTCCAGAGATTTCTGCAAACCCAACACCAAAATTTAACATAAAAATATTAATATTTTATGACCAAATTACAATTCAGATTTGACCCGGAAGTATGTGAGTATGCAATTATGCATGTGAAAATAGTGTTTGATAGAGGAAACACCAAAACACACATGCATGTGGAAAGGAACATTAAATTATTGTTTCCATATGGAACTTTAGCTAGCTCCATTATTTGGATTGAAAGGGGAAAGAAAATGAGAAAAAGAAAAGAGAAAGAGAGGAATATAAGAATTTTACGTGGGAGTTGGGAGGGATTGTAGTCGTATATATCAACCACTGGGATAACACGATTCATGTCCTCTCTTTCACCTTCGAGTTTATTATGAAGATAGAACGAAATCAGTTCCTCTTCTGTGGGGTAGAAACGATAACCTGGTGGCATAATTTCCATCTTTGATCACTTGTTTCATACACTTCTATTCTCTCTCACCGATCTGTGCAACGAGAAAAATTTGTTTTCTTCGTTATTGGTGTAGACCAATTCTCAAGCACTACACCTCGTCATGTTATATATATATATAGAGAGAGAGAGAGAGAAAGATGAACAGATACTGCTAGTGGTTTCAGAGAATCAACTGGGTAGGTACTCTAGAAGTAACATGGTGCTGGGTCATAAATGTGAGAAGTCTAAAAAATTATTAATTTTGTAATTTAAAAAAAATGGGAATTATTTTTATTATATTAGAATTTAAATTTGTAAAAATGGGATTTTATTTATTATTTAAAAATAAAAAAGAAATTAGTTTTGATATTTGACTTGTTTTTACTTATTTATATATAAAATTAAAGCACGCGGCCTCAGAAAGAATGAGTGAGAAAGTTAGGCAAAGGTGGTAGTGAAAGACAAAGTGGCGTCCGAGTGAAATGAGAAGAAAAGGAATTTGCGTACTTTGGTTAATTTGCCACGAAATTTCCACTCCACGCGCTTGCACCGTCGTTGGCATTATTCTGGTTCCGTACATTGCCTTTTGAAAAATCAGATGCTGCTCGGTGCATTCCATTTTTTTTATTTTTCTTTTTTGGTTCAGTTCATATATTAATATTTTTTGTTGTCCCTAGTATTACTAAATATAGGATATCTTTATAACCAAGACGAAATAAGTATAAGTTGACCAAATAAGTGAAAAAAATACATGGCAAATAATAATAAAATTAATCATGGCTTAGTTCAAAAGAAATCAAATAAAATATGTAAACATTTCTTTTTATAATAAAGAAAATAAGGTTTTAAAACATGTCATTGATTATGTTATGGGTTACATCTTGTAACCGAAAATTTGTTATTAACAACTATTTACAATAGTCGTAAGGAGTAGTTACATATCAGCTCAATTCATAGTATAGTCAACTTTCATTAGACAAAACAATTAAAATAATGTAATATAACATTTATGAATATGTTTATATGAAAATTAAAATAATACAAAGTTTCGTAATAGAGAATTTAAAAGTTAAATAATTAAACTAAGTTCTTTTCAGGAAATTCATTGAGTACAATTTCCAAATAAAACTCTGTTTTTTTCTTAATTTTTGGGTGAAATTCAAACGATTGAATATCGTCTATGTTTCACTTAGAGCAAAATCAGTACAATTGAATACTCATGCTCACTATCTTCAATCTATTCGACGAATATAGAAAATCCATATGTCAAACTATTATTTTCAATTCAAATTAAACCCAAATTTCAACATTTCAATTAGTACATATGCTTTATGACTATAACTTAAATATCAATTTTCAACTTCGATAAAAAAATTGCAGTTTTAACATGTAAGACAGATTCTCATACTCAAAGAACTAATAACAACTAAGAACATATAACATGACATACTTACTTCTATAAATTCTTTTCTACACAAATAATCTAATTAAATTTGACGTTAATTTCTCTTATAGGGAGTTACTTTCTTTGCTCCCTAAGGTAATAATAGGTTTTCAAGAGGACTACAAATCAAGGATGATTGATTAATGATCATCTAGACTATAATAAACTTACTTTCACACAGGCTCATCCTTTTCCACATAGAATCAAAAAAAATAAAAGAGAACTTGAAATCAATAATAAAAAAAGAACGAAAGAGGAACCTGAAATGAACACAAAGAAAAAAAATATTCCCCGTTATCAAGTTCTTACAAAGTAATTCTCCACATAACATTAAACATTGATATTTATAGCATTTTGGTTTGATTTTTCTTTTCAAAAACGTCATAGTCGTAAATTATCATTCAATTTTTTTATACATTTACAAATTAATATTAGAAAATAATGCATAGTAATTTATTTCACAATTAATAATATAGACAATGCAATAAATGTAATCTAATTTTTTTTATGATTATAAGGTTGAAACTAATATTTTAGCTTTAAATATTATTTATTTATTTGTTTTTATTTTTTTATTTTAAATTCATATTACTACATCTACTAATTTGATTTTAGTTATTATTTTTTTTCATCAAAATTTTATTTATTTTAAATGCTATAATTATTTATATAGAATAAACAAAGTCAGTAACAAAATATTAAAAGTAAAAAAGTGGCATTTAATATTCGTCTCATTTTTATAAATTATTTTTTTATTGTTTTATATTATAGGAGTTATCCTAACTGATGCCCCTCTTTAAAAATTTAATTTTTTTTTTCACATGAATAATTGTATCTTACTATTTTATGGATTACTTTAGTTTTAAAATACTAATAATATATTAGACGAGATGAATATCTAATGTAACTTTAAATATTGTTGTTTTTCCAAAAATTTAAGATACTTGAAACATATATAGTTTATTATATATTTAACTTAGTATTATTTCATATTTTTATCACAAATTCTTTTTGTTATGTTTCAATTTACAGTCTCATGTTGCCATAAATATAAACTTAATGCATTACGGGTCGTTTAGTATTTCTTAATTTCTTCGTAAAAAATCTTAAAGATTGGAAAAAATAAAGAGTACAACTGATGGCACAACATATTAAATAAAAACTCTTTAATTCAAATCTATATCTACTAAAAGAAGTACACAGAAGAAATATCTACTAGGGTAAATTATATTCCTGAAATTTTCTCTTACTCCACCTGCATCCCTAATATTTTTTTATCGTTAACCTCCCTTGTAGGAATGTAAATGTAATGGTTTTGAAAGACTTGAGGATTATATTATAATGTAAATATAAATATCAATGTAATGTTTTTAAATTAAATATAATGTGAAAACATTGTAAAAGTAAAATATAATTTACTCTGTTTAATAACAGAACTATATTTATTACTCGGGCATGGCCATAATTTATTTCATCGCGTCATCATTCATCTCCCAAGTACGTGCGGTTGGGGGCGGTAATTGCGTCGTCAATTATGCTTCTGAAAATGATTTAATTACTTTATTCAAATTCTATTTTCATTTATGCTGTGATGAATTATGCTTCTGAAAATGATTTAATTAGTTTATTCAAAATCTGTTTTTAGTTGTATTAGAAAAGTGGATGATGCTATATGGGACATCACTTAAACTACCTTATTACAAATTGCTCTATTAGGTGGATATCCCTTCTACCTTTATCCTATATATACTTCAATGATATTTTGTGTTAATTAGTTTTTAGTGTAGCTTTGTGAAAATAAAAGTTAATTAAAATACAAAAGAGATTAACATAATTTAGCTATTGGATATCTATGACTTTTGTTAATATCACAGCATAGAAGAACGAATGATGACGAGATGAAATAAACGGTAGTAAATATAAACGCTATAAATGCTAGCAAAAACATGTGGGGAGGAGTTATTATATATATATATTCCTTTTTAGGTTGATGCATAGAAAACCTTTTAACATGAGAGAAATCTTAACAAATAATAAGTATTTGATTTCTGAATTAAATCTTTCCATCACCAAGTATAATTTATCGTTTTGATCAAATATTTAAGTTCAAGTTAATTTTTTTTTATCAAAAGATGGATTAATGAGGCTCAATTAAATAGTGAGACTTCGTAAGTCATACATGTCCTAATCAAAGTTAATTAAAATGATTGAATAATTCTATAAACCAAATGAGTCAAATATATTTTTTAAAGATTGAAACAAAGATGTGAGTCAGGGTTAAAGATATCCTTGTCAATCTGTCTTTTTTGTTGATATTGAAAAAAAAAACTAGCTAATCAATATTAAATTAATGGTTTTCAAGAAAAAATTGAGTTTAAGATATCCCCACCAAAATATACGTTAATAATGAAAAAATAACATACCCCAACAGAAGTCATGCTGAAAATTAATCCTAATTTAAGTGAAGTTCAATAAAAGTCACTCAAAAATATAACAACTAAGGTTAAATTTAAAAAAAAATGTCTTGATAAATCTAACGATTTTTGGTCAAAATGAGAGATATTTGTGATGATTCCTCAACCAAAAGGTATCTTAATTAATGATGTCTAAAAAACCTTCTAATTGAGTTTGTGACGAAAATACTTTAAATTAAGATTGATAAAAAAAAAATCTCTTAAATGAAAGATGAGGCGAGGAAGGTCAAACTATGGTTTTCTGTTAATGCTACTAAAACAAAATTTTCAAATATAATTACACTTATATGATAAAATGTCTGCAACAATCCTTTTATTTATTATATCAATATTAATAATATTACTGTTAATATTATTATTTATTATATTAATATTACTAATATTATTTTTATTATTATTGTTGATCATAAAAATCACTACCATAATAATAATAATAATAATATAACAATAAAATTTATCTCATAGTAATTATAGATTTATATTTTGATATCACCATATGTTGTTGGGGAGAGATTTCTCTTATTCAGATTATTTAAAATTTTTCTCATGTCAATTGGCTGAAGGTTAACATTGATGATGTTGTTGATGGTATTGTTAGAAGGTGTTGGATTTTTCAAGATGTGCATGTTTTAGTGGTAGAAGTAGTAAATATATAATTAATTTCTCCTCTTTCCTTGTAGTACAAAAGTCTTTATATACTGACGTTATGGGAGCCATTTTGGCTATTGAGCTTGTTTGGAGTAAGGCTTGAGACATATTTAGCTTAAGTGCGACTATTCCCTTCTTTGTCAAACATTTAGTTTATTTAATCTCATTCGTTAGTCTTTTGAGAGGGAGATGGAGAAAGTAGATAAAGATATGTAAAGAAATTGAGTTCAAAATTTTTCATATGTGAGAGAAACCATTATGCTAATTAATAAGCTGGCTTCGCTAGTCTCGAAAATAAGTTAGATCTTAAATGGTCTGATGATTTGACTGTTGTTATTAAATTATATTTTTTTTCATAATAGGTATCAACTATCTCTATTTTGTTTTGTTCAGCTTGGTTAGAGAGTGTTTATCATCTTTTCTTATCATGAGTTTTGCCTAATCCACAAAGTTTTATATATTTTTTTCTTTTAGTAATATATTTTATGTCATCACATATGATTGTTGATATCTGAAATATTAATGGAACTGAGATGTCAAAGTTCATACTGATGTATAACATGAATTTAAAAAATATATATATAAATTTATAAGTACATATAAAATTTAGATTTACAAAATATTAAAATTTGGATCACAAAATCATATATAAACGGTTATATTTAGTAATTGCATCACTACTTTTAATTTATATATAAATTATTACATTTAGTAATTACATCACTACTTTTACTATTAATTTTTCACCTTTTACAATAAAAATTGTCCTCATTTAACACGTTATATTTTGTGTATATAGAACTGTATAAAGTAATAATAACTTCCATTTTAAAAGTATGAAACCTTCAGTAAATCATGCAAGCGTAGATAGATTGTTAAAGTTAAAAGTTATTAAACAACTAAATGTGTATTATTATTATTATTGTTATCTAATTCAATTAAACTTAACAATTTATATTTATGATTCTCATTTTTCTATTATAATAATATCTGCATATTTTTTTGTTTTACTTCGCACTTTCTTCCTCTGCAGTGTGTACGCCTAAAAAGATCTTTGTTTGAATTAAAAGATACGATACTTGAAAGTCGTAATTGATTTAAAAGATACGATACTTGAATTAAATTAAATGAGCATGCTTATTTCCAATGTTATATTACAGTCTTTGTTTGAATTCATATCTATTTTATTTGACTATATCATTTTTAACACTTTATTACAATATAGAGTTTCTTATTATTTCATATATATTTTATTTGATTATAACATTTTAAGACTATTTTTATTTTAATTTAAAAATATTGTAAACTCACACTTAATCACTTTTATTTAAATTTTAGCTTTATAATTTTTTTAAACTATAACCTATTATCTTATTTAAAATTTTACTTTTACATCACATTAATATCTTCTAAGCAAAGTGTCTTTTAATTTGTTGTCTTGAACTAACCCGAGTCTTAAAACTGTTGCATTGGAAATCTCCCCGTATATATATATTTTCTTCCACGAGATGGAAAACGGATGAAAAGTGTAATAGAAAACTTGATAACGGGTTTGGTCATTGTGGTGGACAACGGCATTTTGTGCACGAAATTATTAATGACTTAGGTTGAAAAGTTGACTTGGAAACTCTTGTGTTGTGTTGTCCTTAAATAGTTGATACAAACTTGTTCCTTTAGTTTTGAATGGGGAAGCCGTGCATTTTTCTGTGACTGAACTTTTAGTGCGAAACAAGACAAATATACGTATGTTTTCAACAGGAATTTACAGTAGCTAGATTCACCTTACATGTCAACGATTTTGAATATAAAAGCATAGGAATTTCAAAAGTGAAGTTCTATGTATATATGCATTCTAAATGTATTTCTTTTAGGACCTTCTCCTTAAAGATCTTTTAAAAAGGAAAAAATTGAAATTATTTCTATAAGATAAAAATTAACTTTAAAAAAGTACATATATTTTTAAAAATAATTTGTGCATGAATTATTTTTTTAAATTTATTTTATTTTTGTATTTTGTTTCTCTTCTAAAAATTTTTAGGAAGCACACAGAGAAAAGAAAAAGGTGAGAAACACTTCGTTCAAGAATCATTAATATAATTGTTGGTTAATTTGATGAAAGAGGAGCCTTGACTTCAACAAGTAAGAAATAGTTACATGTGGTATAATCAATCAATGTTGTATAGTCATTTAAAGAAAAAAGACATTTTCCAATTGTTATTACCATTAAGATAAGATTTTTAATAGTTAGTTAATTAAGAAAATTCAATCAATATATTATATTAGAAAACCTTCAAAAAGTTAGAATTGTATAAAAACACGATATAGTCATATGATGATCAAATTCTCTAACTTTTTGAAAAATGGTCATCGCTACGTAAACTTATTAATAATATATAATAAAATAAAATATCGTTTCACTGTCTCTTGCTACAAATGAATGTCTTAAAATAGATTACAACAACATCTGATAAATCCAATGTTTAGCTTCTTAGAAAAAAAAGTGAATTAATAATAAAAAATAATAAAAATAAAAGTCTCTCAATTTTCATGAATAAGAATGAAGGAGCTTCTCGGCACTTTTTTAAAATACAATACGTAACCACACGTAAAGTATGTCATGAAATATATAAAATACATAAATTTAAAAGTCAAGATCCCTATTAAATGTCTTTGTGGATATCTCACGCATCCCATTAATAACAAAGATATAATGAGAATGCATTTAAGAGGGGAAAAAATGAGTTATTGTAAAGTATAGTAATGAATTGATATTTTAATGTAAGAAAAATGTTAGTCTTGCTGTTACTTATATTCAACGCGGTGTAGGCACACAGGCCACTCTACAAGTTCAGCGGTAGTCTGAAAGAAGCTTTAGAAGGTGCACGATGAAGACATCACTTGTAGAAAAAAAAAACGAAATCAGTATTATTAGACATATTAAAGTTTTAAATTGTGGTTAAAGTGCAATAAAACGAGTAAACATGGCGGAATAGAAGTAGCACGTTTTTCACAATCAGGTAATAATTCAAAGATCACCATTTACAGAAACAAAAAAATTAATTGGATCAACTACGGCGGCAACAATATTATAAATTTATTCTTAACTTTCCTACCTTTATAAAGTAAGTAAATTTTAATTTTAATATTTTTAGTTTTAATTTCTTTACCGAAAGCGTAAATGCATTTTCTTGGAAGGTGTGAGGGAGTCCCTCTCAAATGGACTTACAAGTACTTTCTTCTTGCGCAACAAGTTATGATCGATGATAGACTCAATCAACCGGATATGCCTCTTTTGGTCAATGGATTTTACTACACAAGATAAATTTTAGTTATTGAATCAAATCAGTACCTCAAATTTTAATTACGACATAATTTACCTTGCATTTCATCGTAATTTCATTTCCAACTCTTCTATAGCCATTTTTAGCATTTCTAGACCATCCTTACAAATTTAACAGTTTTTTAGCTTTTTACCAATCATTTTTAAGTTATGGATGATTTCGCCACCTTATTCAAAAGAACTTTCTTACTTTAAATTAGTCTATAATTAATTAAAAAAATTATATTTTCAAATTGAAACTTAAATTCATGTTTTAAAAATAAAATACCAGAAACTTCAAAATTACCAGTGCAGTAAAATTAATCGTATGAAAACTCTTAAAAACTTAAAGGAATATGGTAATATTTCTCATTTTTTTAAAGCATTTGTCATTAGGGACTTTAGGACTGTGGTCGAGGGATTAACTCGAATCAGCCCATAGACAATTTTTGGCCCAAACGTTATTTTTTTCAACAATCAGTAGGCGGAATTTGACGGACATCATGACTGCCACCGAAAGAAAGCCCAATAAGGGTAATCTGGTGTTTTAGAATGACCGCACGCACGATTTACAAGTGATGGGGTGCAGGAAGTCTTTTCCGTAGCCGAACCATGATAGAAAGCCCAATAAGGGTAATCTGGTCTTTCACAATATCCATGAGACTATATATACCCTAGTTTCGTTTCCACGGTCACTAGGGTTTTTCCTTCTTTCTCTCGTTTCGGATAACATTTCTGTTTGTTTTTGCTTTGTAATAATGTAATTGTTTGGTGAATCTGTTGTCTATAAGCGCTGCCCTTAAGATCGCCTTCCCAATTTCTCCATGGAAGCGTGTCGAGTCATAGCAGCGCCATATCAACACACTTTTGAGGTTTCTCTTTAGGGTTTCCCTTTGAGTCCTCTTTTTTCCACCTTTTTCTTACTATCAAGATTCATTGAACCCTTTGTATTCCACTGGAGTTTGAGTTCCATTTTTTGTTGATTTCTATCAACTAATGCGACTTCATCTCCTTTGGGTTGGGTCTTGTATCAGTGCCTCTGTCTCTGGTGGAGAACATTTGAACAACTGGTTTTTGTTAGTGTGTTCGGTTTATTTATACATTTATCGTATTTTAAAGGAAGCAAAAGGCAAGGATGATGATTCAATTAGATGTATGAAAGGAAAATTCCTTCCTGAATTCAAAACTTTGAGGCAATCCATTCATATGCCTGACTTGCCTATAATCCTAACTTTTCTTAGTTTAGGTGTGATTTAATTTATTCGATGGTAACCTATTTTTGATTGGGTTTGTGTTTTTTATGCTGCTTGTAAAGTAATTTATTTGAAAACAAGCTGGTTTTTCTAGAATGGCTTGGTTGAAGGAAATGTGTGTAGTTAATTTGGTTAAGATTATGGATTATGAGTATGAAGAACACATTGATATTATTGGTAATGTTTTTCTCTTTGACATCATATCTTTGTTTTATCAGTATGCTCATATATTAAATTTATAAATCAATTTGCTGATGTTATTGGATTTTTTCTATCTAAATGGATCTAATTTTTCGATTTTTTATGTTTATTGACTATCTTCAAATTTTACTGATTTTGCAACTTATTTTCATTGAAGAAACACTCTTCTGCATTATTACGGATCCTACCAAGTAATATCCTCGTCCAGAGTGTTATAGTAGTTATTATTGTTGTGATGTTATTGCTATTGCTCCGTCGTCACCATATAAATATAACTTCTAACTAAATAAAATAAAGAAACTTAGTTTATTGTTAATTTAAAATTAGAGGAAAAACTAGTTTTTAAAACTACAACTATAAACCTTTTTTCCAATCACACGTCTTAATTTTTAATCTTTTTTAAAACTTGTAAATAAAATTATTCATAAACAAGTTATTAAATTTTTAAAACTTTTGATATAACTTTATTTTTACTAATTTAGTTAAAAATTAATTATTTAGCGAAAGCCTCTTTAATTTTTTTTTTGTCTCTCAGACAAGACTTGATCCTATAGTTTATTGGAAGATTTTAACCTAAATTCCACTCATACATACATTTAAAAATTTGACATAGTATTAATTATAGCACTAAGGTCTAATTTCATAAATATATATGTAGGTAATTTATTATCACTCCCAAAATTAATTTAAAATATATAGCAAACAAAAATGTCATAAATAGGGTGACAAATATAAGGACAGAGCAATGGTTTTTAAACTTTTAAAGGGACAAAGACTTATCAGTAAATGATAAAAAAAAGTTGATTAATAATATAAGTTTAAACAATTTTTATAAATGATAAAATGCAATTCAAGGGTTTGTTCAATCAAATAAATATACGAAAGATTACCAAAAGATAAGAGTAAAAACACATTTTTTAATACTAAGTAGTTGTATTCATCAATGAGTGAAGTTCCACTATAATCTAAATGTAAGAAATTTTTTTATCCAAATCTCAACTATTAACACATACTTTTATATTTACTTGGTGAAATTAATTGCATTAGTATTTTTTTGATAGTGTGCTGACATTTTTTTGTGATTTTTTTTAGAAAATAAAATATCAAATAAATAACTACTTTTTAAGCACTTTTATAAAATAAAAATTAAGAACTCAGAAAAATTTAGCTAGACTTTTAAAAAGGACACCAATCTTACAAATGTAGTGAAAAAGTGGTATCCTAGGGTTTTATATTGGGATTATAGGGAATATTAAAAAGTATAGAATGAATGAAAAATATATAACAAGGGTATTTAGATAATTTGGAAAGGTTTTGAGACAAAGAAATGACATTGTGTAATTATGGTACATGATATGATGTGATGGAGTTGGGTGCATCTTAGTTCACGTAAAAATATAATTGTTGAAAAGTTTTTTTTTATGAGCAATATAATATAATGATAATATGGAATACTATACTCCTTCCTTCCATTATTTTAAGTGATAATTTTCAACAAAAAAAAACTCTTGTGTATCTATCAGTTTCAAAATCATATATTATATTAATCGTTTTTTCTCAATTATATATTTACGTTTCACTTAAATTTTATTAATTTACTCATTTATTATGAAAGTAAAAATAAAAAAGAAACTAAAAATTTTACAACTATTTTATTTGAGAAAATAGATTTTTTCTGAAAAAATAATTGAAAATAAATTACAATAAACAAACCATTCCGAGTGTATATAGCGAAGGTGGACCAACCTTTTTTGAAAACAAAAATTGTGTTTTAAAAAGTCAAATGCTGTTGTGTCCTTGTCCTTCCACTCAAACATTGTTCGGAATCTGATTTTTCATGAACGAAGCTCAGGAGGTTGAAGTAAATTTTGACTTTCCAGGAATTCGGCTTTGGGAGGTCAAATTTAAATTAAATTTTACTTTCCTTTCCGAAAAAGAATATCTTTGAGAAAATATATTTAAATTGGTAAATTAGAAACATTGAATGAAAATATTAATTTGATTGCGTTATATTACAAAAGTAATATTAATGTATTAAAATTAATAAAATTATTATTCATATATATAAGTATTTGAATTTATTATCATTACTAATTCAACTTTATACTAGTATATTTTTAGTATATTCACAGTATGGTCATATTTGATGTTAAATTTCATATTGTTTATTATAAGTGATTCTGATGTTTATAATATAAAATCTATCTTAAGTTATTTTTAAGATAAAATAAATTTTTCTTGTTTAGATAAGTTTATTGGTCTTTTATAATATGTCTCAGATATATATTTTAGTTTTTTAGAAACTTTTTCAATATAGGAGATTGTTATTGATAATCATATCTGATTTCATAACATAGCCCTCAATTATATATGTAGTCTTTGTATAACTACTCCAAAGAGTAAAGATTACTTGTTCTTGATTGTGCTTACGCTAATAGGTTATGAACTTAAATTTATCAGAGTTCTCATTCCTTTACTTTTTATTCAAGTGATCATATAATTGTTTTTATTTGTGGTCCTAATAGTCATATGGTTAAGAATATTACACTTGCCATTATTACTTACATTATTTGGAAGTCTATAAATCATGAGAGATTTAAACAATGCATTCATTTCATTCTACTTTACATTTAATTAAACAACATATTCAAAAGATTGGTGATAGTTCTACTAAAAGATTGAATAATGATATTGTTCATGCTTTTGTTTTGAAGTTTTTTACATCCACACCAAAGCAAAAAAAAAAAAAAAAAGACTCTTCATATTAAGCAAGTTAATTCGTATATGTCTTCTTTGAGATGGACTAAGGTAAATATGGATGGTATTGCTAAAGGCAATCTCGAGTATGCTACCAGTAAGGTTATCTCCAGGGTAACATAGAAGAATACATTGGTATTTTTCTGTTATATAGTAATTCAAATGCTTTATATATTGAGTTGAATGTAATTATTCTTGTTGTGGAGATTTTGAGGCAAAAAAATATTATAGATTTGGTTGGAATGTTATTCATTATTGGTATCTCAAACTTTTTGTAGTTCCTCTACTGTGTCTTGCCTTCTAAAGTCTTATTGTAATAAAGTGACAAAGATTTGCTTCACTCTAAAGTGTCTCACATCTTTTATGAAGGTAATAGGTGCTTTAATCATTTGGCTAACATCAAGATGTATTATATTTCTTATTGGTTGACTTTTTTACCTCTAGTTGAAAAGTTAGATTATTTTAGGAATTATTACAACTTAGGTTCCACTTAGGTTTCGTTAGTCTTTTGGGTAGGCGGTAGTTTCATTACAATGGATTTGGTTTGGTTGCCTATGTTTACTTATATTTTTCTTTCTTCTACTTTTATGGATGTGTGATGACAATGATATTTGAAGTTTTGGGGTGTCAATCTAATTGAGATATTATAATTTCGTAATGATGTCTAACATGGTTTATAAGAAAAAAGATATTACGAAAATCATTTTAACAAATTGTGTTTGTTTACTAAATTCCATTTAAATTTATTTAAATAGGCTTTTTTAGTTCATTTCTAGTTATTAAGAGTTTAATATTTTTGTTGTAATGTTTATGTCATTAAATATAATGGTACCACCCAAAAAACGTATGAGAATTGAGAATAATTATTCTACAAATTTATGACTTTATTGAACACCAACAATATGTGTTTATGTTTCTTGTGTAAGACAAACATGTTATATACATATCATTTGAGTCAATAAGTCTGCGATAAAGTCTTTTTCAATAAGTTGTTTTGGACTTTTAAAATATACATCAATGGTTTTTTCTACTACAAGTTACTATTTCTAATGGTTGAAATATTTTTATACCAAATATAAAAAAAAAAAATTATTAGTGGTCATTGCACATTATGAACAAAACAACATACTTCTCATTACTTGTTATAGTAAAAAGTGAGATAGTTGATTGTATTTCTAAAAACTTGTACAAATATGTTATGATTACAAGATTATACATGTTTAAATTCAAATCACCAGTTGTTTAAAAGTGTAAAATAGTATACATTGCAAAAGAGTGACTACTTGAAAATGTGCATTACACTCAATACACATAAAAACACTACTTGAAAGGAATTTTATATATTGATAAGTATTGTATGCATAAAATATATATCATAATATAAAAAAATACTTATTTTATTTGCGGCGGCACAATATATGGGATGACCAATTCCGTAAAGGCCACTACAACATTCTCAAGGCCAAAAATATGGAAACATTAAATAATGGGTGGAAGATGGAATTTTAATAAATTAATGATACTTGTATAAGACACCAAAAATACTGAGAACACATTATTACCAACCTAGCAAAGTCAATAATTGGTGTTAAAATCATGTAAATCTTCCATTTATGTTTCTTGGCAATTGGCACATTAAACAAAATGCAATACATATCTCATAAAAGGAAAAAGAAGGTGACCACAACTATTAAAGTTTATATGTCTATTATGAGTATGGGAGCAAGACAATCCAAGATGTATAATAAAAGATAAGATTCAAAGCACTTATTCTGATTAATGTGATACAATATTTCAAAATAAATAAATTTGAAAAAGGTGTCACCCATAAAGAAATTACTTTAAGACTAGATTAAACAGTGTAAGATTGTAAAAAGTTTTAAAAACTTTATTTATTGTACATGCACTTAGTTGTTGCCAACATATCCATTAATTTGATTCACACATTAAATTATTTTAAAGAATTTTTAAAGGTTGATAACAAATTGTTTGACGAATTAAGACATGAAAAATATTGACCATCATACTAAAGGTCACAATTATATTCCAATAATCCATCTAAGTGCAAGAATATAATTTTTTTTTTCAAATGTCATTAGTCATTATTTAGTCAATAGTATTTAATTAGTTTCTCAAACTTTATGCACCCTTTACAAGTCTATGCACAAAAATTATAAACTTATAAATGATATCCTTAGACTTAGTTACATAAATACTAAAAAAGCAATCAAGATCGAAAAAAAAACATAGCATACTTAAAAAAGAGAACAAAACAAGTGAGCTACTCAAGATACTTTTATTTAAATTTCTTTTTATTCCAGTTTGGAGACACCATTTACAAGCATTTGCAAAGAGATTCCATAAATAGTTTTGTTAGATTCATAACATAAATGGACAGTATCAAACTAAGGTTAAAAATGCCTATGTACATCCTTAAAAAAAAAAAAACAGATTAAAACAATTCTTTTGATCAACTAATTTAATACAACTCAAATAAAAAAATCTTTAAAATCATCTACAAAACTACAATTTATTAACAACAATAATAAAATGTTTAAATTAAAAAAATAATAGTATTTTTCAAATAATAGATTTATTAATAATAAATTTAAAATAATAATAATGAATAAAAATATTATAATTAATTATATATTTTTATTATGAAACTAATGAGATGAAAAAAATGAACAAAGAATATAAAAATAAAAATATTCTATTTTTTTATATTTTGATAAAAAACAAATAGCTAAATATATATAAATATTATATTCATTATAGGTATAGCTAAAAAAATAAAATAAAAAATATTACATATTGTCATAAAATAAAATAAAAAATATTACACATTGTCATAAAATAAAAAATAAACAAAATTGATAATAATTTAATTTTTGTTGTAAAGACAAAATTAAATAATTAATATTTTTTTTAACAATTTAATCTTGTCATAAAAAAATAAAATTATTAATTTCCTTCTATAAGCCTATATTCATATTTTCTAAAAATTTTCCAATTTGTTAATTTTAATCTTACATTAAAATTTTTATAGATTTAACTTATTAAATGAGAATTTTTCATTTATCAGATACTTAATAAATCCGTAAATCTTTAAATGACAATTAAGTAGTACTTAAAACAAAGCCCGAATAAATCAGTAAATCTTAAACCACACTTAAGTAGTACTTAAAACAAAGCCCCAATAAATCACGTAAATCTCCGCTAACCTGCTTTTTAAACTTGTACTAGAGAACAATTACTGTAAATATCTAACTCACAATGCTTAATGTGTGCAAATGCATAACTAACTATTGAAGGTTTGAGATCTATCTAAATCTAAATATACCTTTTTCAAACTAAAATAATTTAAGTACCCTTTTGCGAACAACTTGTGATCCAATTTAATCCATTTAGCCGTTTGATTATCACGGGGCAGTATAATAAATTTAATCTTGTGACACAGCATTCTACTTTTCTTCAAAACAACACAAAACATGTGCTTAGATCAAATTGACGTTGAAACTTTTGTCCAACTCGCTTCCTTGGTTGATGAAGAAATAAAACATTTTAAATTTCGAAAACCATTTGTCCATTTTCCATGACCAGTAATCCCACTTCAACAAGCAACTTCCCGAGGCCATGAATGTAGTTGCCCACAACTTTGTCCTATGTGGGCCAAACAATGAATTTCACCTGGGGAAAATTCATGATCTACCAACACAAGTCAATGAACCAAATCTTCAACTTTTACAATACCCCAACCAATGCCAATATTCTATAGTGTATTCTCAAATGAACATTTTACCCAACCAATTTATTTACCTACATGACACACTACGATAAGTGATGAAACAGAGTGAGAAACAGAACATGCAGAAAAATGGAATGTCATTAACAAATCAGAACTATTCCATATCAGAAAACTACAAACCAAATAAGTGGCATTTAGATTCTAACAACCGCTAATCATGCTTCTTTATTAAACCTAATAAGAATCTAATCGCTGGTGTAATATTCATAATGAAACATGTTAAAATGAATACGGACAACAATCTCACCAACTCTCCAAGCTTTTCAAAGCACAATCATTGTACTTCACCTCCTTTCAAAGCAAGTAGAACATGTTTACAATCACATGAAAAGCACCAATTATCTGATGGGTATTCACCCATTCATCAACACAGGATTGTTTCATTTATTTAACTCCAGAGATTAGATTTTCAGATACAGTGCAAATGAAGTGTGATAAAAACAGGGGACATTCAAGTTTAGCCATTTAAATGTCTCATCTTAATGGAAGGCAAAACCGCTAACCAATACAAAAATGGAGAGAGTAAACGAGAGAGAAAAAAAAAGATAGACTTTTATCCAAGTTTGGTCCAGCAACTCACATGTTTCCAGATTCTATATAAAACAGAGAACAAAAAGAGCATCCGAAATCGAAGTTACGTGGAGCGAAACTATAAGGGTCATGGATAGAGCGAAGAAGCTATCAAAATTTAACTTCCCCGCCTCAACAAGAGAGAGATAGAAAGGGAAAATGAGTAAAATTAAATTAATCAATCGAGAAAACCGGTTTGGCGCAAAACGGCGTTTCTAACCTGACGGAGATCCCTCCCTTTGAGGGTTCTCCCAACTCCTTCCAACACCGAAAAGGTGGTTTTGGGCGAAACGCCGGAGCCTCTCGCCACGATTTCGTGCGGCGGCAGCATCTCCTCGTCGTCGTCGTCATCGACCACGCCCGCAAAATCGTCGGCGTTGCGGCGCCTGGAGGCGCCGGCCGCAATCAGAATCGGGACCTTGACGGGCGCCGATTGCTGGAACTTTCTGGCAGGCGCGGACTGCGCGAGGTAGTCGGAGGCCGGCGGCCTCGGCAGCGAGGGGATCATCATGCGCGAGGAGGTTTGAACAGGGGACTTGCCGCGGAACACGCCGCCATGGGAATCGGGCTCCGTGAGCACAACGAGAATTCCGGAATCCACGGGGCGATCGAAATTGCGGGGGCGCGGTTTGGGCGAGGGCGCGTGGTGTTGGGGTTCGGATTCAGATGAATCGGCGGACCAGAAGAGCTCAGCCTCACTGAGCTCGTCGGCAGGGGAGGGGGATGCGGCGGCGGTGGCGGGGTAGCGACCGAGGAGGCGGTCGGAGGAAGAGGAGGAGGATCGGCGGTGGAAGGAGGGTGTGGGGTCCATTAGTTGTTATTTGTTTTGGTTGGTGTGGGGATAGGAAAGAGTGGAAGAGTGAAAGAGAGTGAGAGGGGAAAGAAAAAGAAAAGAAAATGAAAGATGGTGAATAATGTGGTTGATGTGGCGCAGGGTCGCCGAGTGGTAAATGAAACGAAAACCTCTTCTATGTGGGACCCACTTTTATTGCTGACGTGGCAACCTCATTAAAGGACGTGTTTTATTTTTTCTCCTCCTAGTTTAGGTCTAGGCCTGAAAGTCCTTCATAGAGTGACCCTGAAAACCAGAATTGAAATTGAAGTGACTCCAAACAACAGGTCCACCTTACCACTTCAAACAAAGTACACCCATTCAATTTGTAGTATTTTTATATTTTCCGTAATTTTATATATATATTCTTAACTGTGTCTTTCTTTTAAATAAGGTTAACATTCGATTAATTATTTTTTCAAAAAATTTACTCTTAATTTTCCTAATTCTATTCCATATATACTTTTTTTTCTTCTAAATATTCAATAAACTTTTTAATTGGTTTATTTATTGCCTTGACGTATTCACTGTTCAGTGATTCCCCAAATAGCCTCTTTGAGACCCAATTTCTCTTTTTCATTTCTAATTTAATAAAATTGATAATTTTTTTTATAACTACAAGATTGTTATTGATAATTATTAATATTTAATTTAAACTTTTTAATGTTATCAAAATTAATAATATAAAATATAATTATGAGTAATGATAATTAATCATAAACTTAAAATTATGTTAACAAATAAATAATAAAATTATTAAAACAAGTTTCAGAAACTTGATTTAACTTAATATATACTGAATTAGAAGATTTTTTTCAAACATACCCGAATGCCAACAGATTTATTTCATTGATCATGTGTAATATTTATGTATTTGAATACAAATTAATAAATTTAATACAAATATGAACTAGTATTAAATATTGTATTACACTAAATATAATATTTTAATAAAAAATAATATTAGATATTGAAATAATTTAAAATAGATATTTTAATGCAAAGTAATATTAAATGTTGTTATTGAATTTTATTTGAAAAAAAATATTAGTATTAATAATGATTTATAAAAATATAGTTTTATATAAAAAATAATTAATCATTTCAAATATTAAAGTGAATACTATTTTTATATAAAAATATTTTTAAATGGTTTATTATTTGCAGGTAAATTTTGTAATTTATTTTGTATAAAAGAGAAACTTATTGATGAGAGATTTAGATACTTTATTTGAAAGTCGGGTGTAACATAGACCTTCAATCAAATAAGAACCAAACAAATATTGTATTGTGGGTGAAATACCATACATTAATTACATTTTTTCTTTGTCAGCGGCAAAAGTTACTTAAGTCACAAAGCAATTCATTCATCATTGTATTATGTAAATCATTGACAAATAATTCAAACTTGTTTTGTGTTTATCAAGAAACATGATTTCTTAAAAATTGTATTTCCTAGTTTAAAAATTGTATTTCCTAGTTTGAGATCGGAAACAATTGGATTACATCATATTAAATTGTAAGTGAATTGGTTTAGGAATCACCTTTTTATACCTAATTTGAAGTAAATGTTGATATTTTATTATAGACTTTTTTTTATCATTGTAATATAATACTTGTGTGACTTTTTTGAAAAAGTTATTCAAGATGCATGTGTTTTAAAACAAAATTTTTTCTTAACTTAAAAGTATGTGTATTGTATATCATAATTATTAAAACTGATTAATAGCCAGATTTTGAACATGACTATCAGAATAAATTATTATTTTAGTAGAAGTTATAAGATTATAGCTTGGAGAATGACTTGTCATAAGTGATGATGTTTAGAGAAAATGAGACAATGCATTGAATGTTAACTTTTTTTAGTGTGTGTTAATTATTCATAATTTATAGGTAAAATAGATTATTTGAACAATTTATTTATAATGCGAGAAGATAACAATTTAGAGTAGGATTTTAGATATATAAATAATATAAATAGTAATACCACAAAAATTGATATATTAGTGATCATTTGTCAGTGAATGCAATTTGAATTATTGTTTCATATTATATCACAAGTAACATTTTTGTATTATGGCAGGGTTTATCTAGTGTGAGAGATAATGTTTTAAAATTTGACGTAAAATTGGTACTTAGTCATTTGAACTTAATACAACTAATGTCGTATCTATAATGGATTGTAATGTAACACAAACATTATAATATAAGAAATTAAGGTGAATGTTAGTAAGAAACTTAATACAACAAAATTAAAGTGTTAACAATTTGGAATGTAAACTATATTTGAATATTATGTTAGATTATTACGTAATAGTTGTAGCACGAATAAAATATATATATATATATATATATATATATAATTAATCATGCAATATTGTTAAAAATATATATAAAATTAATCATGCAATATTTTATGTGGAATAATAATCATAGTCTTTATACTAGATAATAAATCAATCTCAACTCATACATATAATTCTATATACAACTCCACTTCAAAATATAATACAACTCATATATCCTCGTACATTTAAATAAATAATTTATACTTCCACAAAAGTAAAAACATGGATAATTATTAGTATTAATAATGATTTATAAAAATATAGTTTTGTATAAAAAAACAATTAATCATTTCAAATATTGAAGTGAATAATATTTTTATATAAAAATATTTTCAAATAATTTATTATCTGTAGCATAGGTAAATTTTGTAATTTATATACAAAGGATAAATTTATTTATGAGAGATTTAAATAGTTTATTTGAAAATCTAGTGTAACATAGACGTCCAATCAAATAATAACAAACACATTGTAGTGTGGGTGAAATCCTATATATTAATTACTTATTTTTTCTTCTCTATTAATTAAAGTTATTTAAGTCAAAGTAAAACATTCCTTACGGCATTACGTAAATCTTTTACATGAGCAAGTAATTCAATTTTACGTAGTATTTATCAAGGATCACAAAATCTTGAAAACTGTGTGTTTTAGTTTGAGATTGGAAACAATTAGATCACACCAGATTAAATTTTAATTGAATTGGTTTACGGTGTTTTTATTATGATGTTTTTTTTTTTATTATAGTCTAACACTTAGTGTGTGTTTTGTTTTTTTTTTTTAATTATCCACGTTGTGTTAGTATAACTTTTTCCATTTTAAAATACGTTTATTCTACATCATAATTATTAACATTATTTGAACAACATGGAATTATTAAAAGTGACACTTTGAACATGAACTTTAGTGAAAGTCATATGACTCTGGTTTTGAGAAAAATCTATCCTAAGTGGTGATGTTTATAAAAAAAATAGTGAATGTGTCAAATTTTAACTTTTTTAGTGTGTATACTAATTACATATCATGATTTATAATTATAAGGAGATGATCTAAACGATTTATTTATAATGTGAAAAAAGAATGATTTAGAATAGGATTGTAGTCATATAAATAGTAATATCAAGAAAATTGACAATTTGTTTATAATGTGAGAAAATAATGATTTAAGATGAGAGTAATATCACAAAAGCTAGTGCACTAGTGGTCATTTGTCAATGAATGCAATTTTGACTGTTGGTTTAAATTATCATAGATGACACATTATATTGTATCAGAAATCGTCTCGTGTAAAAGATGATGTTCTAAGATCTAATACAAATAAAATTGTTAACTGATCATTTGAACTTGATGCAATTAAATGTTGTCTCTTATCTAAAGCAGATTGTGATGCAAACATTATGAGCTCAAAAGTTATGTTGAATGTTGACAAATAACTTAATACAACAAAGTTGAAGTTTTGATAGTTTAGAATGTGAACTATATTTGAATATTGTGTTGGATCAGTAACAATGTTTGCACGAATAGAAATATATATAAAATTGATCGTATAACATTTTATGTATTATTGTGTGTAAAATGAGAATTCCAATACTTTTATTAAATAAATTTATGTAAATTTATTCATGTAATTTGATATACAACTCCACTTTAAAATATAATAAAACTCATATACTCTTTCTACATTTAAATGAATGATTTATATTATACACAAAAATAAAAACATAGTTGATAGTTAATTTATTTACTTATGATAGTTAATTTATTTACTTATTCTATAGATATTGATATCTCAATTATCCAAAGTAAAAGTTATATCACGGGATTACATGCTAAACATAACATTTTACTTACAATTAAAATGAACAAGTTTTTCTATAACGGTTTATGTGAGAAAACAAGTTTTTATGATTATATATATATGAATTAATTTATAAAAAATTCTATATAATTACCTTATTTGAAATTAAATAATAAACATATTAATTAATTTGTATGTGTAAAAAATATAATTATCTTTATTTTAAATTTTCTCTAAGTTTAAATATTTTTCAATCCCTGTTTATAAGTTTTTCATTACTTGAAATGACTTTTTTTAGTCCTTATAAAAATATTCATGTACTTTTAGAAAATAAACTCCAACAAACTCATTATTCTAAAACAAAAGTTACTCCAAATTCTCCCTATTCAGTCCTCTTATGAACACCACACAACCATCTTGCCGAGCCATATTACGTACATCAATATTTGGAAAGTTAAATGATATATCAGTCAGCCATTTTTCAACTTCAAATTTTGTATATGGTAATATATTACATTTGGAGACATTGCTAATAGATGACAGTTTGGCCGAGTGGTCTAAGGCGCCAGATTTAGGCTCTGGTCCGAAAGGGCGTGGGTTCAAATCCCACAGCTGTCAAAATTATGTTTATGTTTATGTTTTTTTTTTTTTTTTTTTTTTTTTTTTTTTTTTTTTTTCATTTATCATTTTATAACTAAAACTTCTACCCTAAACTAGGGCTGTACCTCCGTCTTCAGGGGTTCCATTGGGCCAAAGTGTCCGTAACCGTTATGTCACAGCAGAACTAAACGCCAGTGAGAGCAAAAGCAAAGCAGAAAATGGCGGCATCTCTGCGAATCAGAAGCAGCTCCCTCCGGCCAACTCGCTTCCTCAACTCAGCGACTCTCCTTCGTCCAAGGTGGCTGCAAACCGTAGCCTACGAAGAATTGCGAGCGCATCCGGAGAAGCCTTACACTTCAACGGCCGTTTTCATCCATGGATTTTTGGGATCCTCCAGAAACTGGCGCTCCTTCTCTCGCAACCTCTTGGCTGACCTCTCCAAGTCCTCTCCTTCTTCCAGTACCTCGCGCTCGACTCTCATTTTTCCATTTTTTTTTATTTGTAACTCTGAATCGAATTATCATTTACCGATTTTCTTTCCGCGAAGGTTGGAGGTCGGTGATGTTGGACATGCGGAACCACGGGAAATCGACGGAGAGAGAATTGAATCCGCCTCACAATATTGAATCTGCGGCCAGAGATTTGGCCGATTTGGTGAAGGCTGAAGGTTGGCCTTGGCCTGAGGTTGTCGTTGGTCACTCCATGGGAGGGAAGGTGGCTTTGCAGTTTGCTGAGAGTTGCAGCCGCGGTGGCTATGGCCATTCCGTTCTGTCTCCTAAACAGGTTTCTCTTCTCTTGTCTATTGTAATAGCTAGTTATATTTTCAACATTGGAATACAATAATACGTATTGAACTCGGACAGATGAAAATATTTCACTTTTTCACACCTAAAGAAGGTACACGGAGCAACCTTGTAGAGGAGCTCATGATATAAAAAAGCAGGATAACAAACACTAACCTATCTATAGCTAACTAAACAGAAAGCGGTTCCTTATAACATCATAAGTTATTTAGCAGTTCATTTTATTCGTGCTTTTCATTGTTGTGAGTGTATTCACATGCCTATGTCTAGGGTGAAATAGGTATAGCACCTATATGGTAAAATGTTAAAGAGCGACAAAATATGTTGTTTTACCACAAACTAGAGGAGTTTGGAGTCTTATATTGAGTAGAATACACTAATTGATGTCATACTTAAGCTATACAACTCGTCCTTTTAGTGGACTACAGTGTTATCAATTTGCAGATATCAGATAGTGGATAATCCGCTATATCATATAGCGGACAGTAATGTCTCGCAGACATATAGTGCAAGTTAGAAAATGGTTGTGATGTTATACATATCATCTGTATAAAAAATTAAGTTGTATGCACCTTAGAATAAAATGCATAAAAATTAGCTTAATATTATCTCAAGAGTTGGCCGTAGACTTACTACAGACGACAAGAAGAAGCAGGACCCAGGCTCCAACCATAGCAATGATAGTGGCTGCAATAACGGACAGAGTCACAATTGTGGATCTGGGAAATTCCGCCACGCAATGATGCTATGGTGGCCCTACAATTGTTATTTAAGAACGTTGGTGGATTAGCCTGTCATATTGTATTCTTCTGTCGTATAATAGTCCTAGCCTAGCATGAGTGATAATGTCATTCTTTGATGCACAAATGCTTCAAAATTTTGTAAAGCTTCAAAAATTGGTATTAGATTCCATGTTGTATTCTAATGTGCGTAGTACATGGTTGCCTCCATATTATTCTACCTTCCTATTTTTCACAATAGCATATTATTACCACTAGAAATATACACAATACGAGTTGCCTCAATATATAGGGCTTGTATATTTGTTGAAAACCTTTGCTTAATGCCAGCCAATTAGTTTTAAGATGAAATCTAAAAGAACCTTCAATGAAGTTTCTATAATATCCTATCAGTCCCACGAAACTTTTACTTTTGTAGGTGTAGTGGGCTGGCTCCATTGTATTAGTGCTTCTGCCTTAGTAGGATCAACGAAAATCTCAGTATTGGACACCACATGCCCTATAAATTGAACTTGTTGAAGCCAAAACTCACACTTTGAAAGGTCTGCGTAATATCCTTTAGTATACTCGGAACACGGCCATTCTTAGAAAAGGGGAGATTAGGGCTTCTACTCCTCTTGAGCTCCTCTTCTTTTCCCATCTTCTATCCATATGTGTCCAACCGTAACTTCTTGCTGGAATAATCACCATCCCTTCTCTTTTTCTAAGCTCCTAAGTTGGCAACTAGATGTTTCATTCTTTAATCAAAGGTTCTAAGGCTTCTTTGCGGGTGCTTGAGCGTGGGACCGAGTTGTTAACAAAAGAATATCCTAAGTTTGGTTAGGGGGTTCTCTAACTCACATTCTTGACCCTTTGGGTTGTGGGTACCCTTCTGTTGTTGTATTTGAAATTTTGCTTCAATTGTGTAATATTCAGAAGGTTTTAATGGACTATATATATATATATATATATATATATATATATATATATATATATATATAATCATTTAGTATTGTTTTTGCTGCTGAATTTTGAATTATATAGGGAGAGTTTCTGTAAAGTTGCTACTCGAAATTGTGTTGCATTCTTTTTGTGATAATAAAGTTGGTAAATATTTTTTAGTTAATTAAGATGATTAGGTGTAGGTCACACAGTTGGAAACTAATGTTGTCCCACTGTTCTTGGATCTGTCTAGAACAGGTCTGATTTTTACCTCGTAAAGTCCAATCTAACAATTGGATTTTAATCAAATCGATTTTTGATTGAAGATGATTTAAAATACTAAAACATTCATATTGAGCTCAAGTTGATCCAAAGCCAATTTCATGGACATCTGAGGCAAAACATTTTACTGCACTGTTCTCGGATCTGTGTAGAACAGATCTGCTTTTTTACCTCAAAATCCGATCTAACCATTGGATTCTGATGAAATTGTTCTTGAATTGAGGATGAATTAAAATACTAAAACTTTCATGCGGAGCTCAAGTTGATTCAAAGCCAATTTCGTGGACATCTGAGGCAAAACATTTTACTACACTGTTATTGGATCTGTGCAGAACAGGTCTGCTTTTTATCTCAAAATCCGATCTACTAACAGTTGGATTTTTATGAAATTGGCCTTGAAGTATAGATGAATTAAAATACTAAAACTTTCGTGGCTAAATCAAGTTGATCCAAAGCCAATTTCATGGACATCTGAGGCAAAACATTTTACTGCTCTGTTAAGGACACTCTGCTGGAATAGTTCAATTCATTTTATCTTATTACTTTTTTAGGTGTTTGTGGAGAAATTAGACAGGGTCTTTGTAGTAGTGTATCACTAGGCTACATTCTATCATGACAGTTCTTAGTTCGAACCTAGTTACTTCTAACACCACATTTATAAATAAATTTCACTTTCTCTCCGTCTGAAATTCTACAATTTTCAAGAATCATATTATGGATTTTAAAATGAAGCATTTGTACTATAGGACTGAAGTCCTCTTTATGTTTCTCTTTTTATCCCTCCTGAAGAACAGCTCTGGGTATTGGATTCTGTCCCCGGAGAAGTGAACCCTGGAAACAGAAATGATGAAGTTCGGGATGTTCTGGCAACCTTGCAAAGTTTACCATCACAATTCCCATCTCGCAAGTGAGACTCTGTATCCCTGAACCTTTACTCTTATGATGCTAGTAGTTTGGGAATGGGCCAATAATAATTTTTGGTGTACCAAGTGGACATTATCTATGTCATGATATATGTTTCTTCTTCCTACAGTAGCATTTTAGGAGTACAAGATATATGATGAATACATTCTAAACAGTATGTTTGAAGCTAATTTTGCGTCTTAAAAGGAATCTTAGAGACTGTAGGTAGAGAATTATTCATTTTCCCGTTTTTCATGTATATGATCTGCTTTTTTGTTTATAATAAAATAAAGTGCCGATGATAGTGTTGGATATTGCGTTTGATGTACAGTGTAAATCTACAAATGCTTGCTAGACATTTTAAGCATAGTGATTGAGGTAATTTATGTTGCCGAAGGAAGGATATTCTAGGTTCTTTCTTCATTTTCTTTTGATGATCTTATTGGTTGTCTAATGTCTAAAAGTATTAGTGTCTTGAAACTTGTTGAAAGTGCAGTGTGTCAATTATCAAACACTATAAAAAATGTACGATATACAAATTTTCCTCGTGCCAATCAAATATTGCAGTTGGACTAAAATTTAGAGTGCACCTTCTTTCAGGTGGCTTGTGAGTCATCTTATGGGACTTGGTTATTCTAAAGCACTGTCGGACTGGATAGGCACCAACCTGAAAAAAGTTGGTGATCATGAGACGTGGATATTTGATCTTGAAAATGCTAAAGAGATGTTCGATTCTTACTGGTAAATGAAGCATGGTTTAGTTTGAGCAAAACATTTCAAATGATCTTTTACACAAATATTTGAAATAAGGAATAGAAATAGAAGACAATTATTCTAATATCTAACAACTTAACCTCTTTTGAAATAAAGATGTATGAAAACTTCATCTAAATCTTTTGTTTTCTTGAGTGTTTTCTGTGATCTTCCCCCACAGCCAAAAGTAACAAATCCTCGATGTTTCAATTATGCAGTGAAAAGTCTTACTGGAATCTTTTGGAGAAGCCTCCCAAAGGTATGGAAATAGTAATTTTGCGTGCTGAAAAAAGTGATAGATGGGACCAAGATGCTATTGAGAGGATCCAGAAACTATCCAGTGAGCGAGGATCCGACTCTTATGGAAAAGTTTCCTTCTGTGTTCTTCCAAATGCCGGTCATTGGGTTCATGTGGACAACCCAAAAGGACTTCTTGAGATAATGGCTTCCAAGATAGCATCCCTGTAGTTCCTGCTTCAGTTGAGTTCGAGGCATTAGTGGTTGAAAATTGTTACGTCCAGAGTGGAAAATCTTACAGTAAGCACAAAAGATTGGCGGGTAATAAAATTAGTTATGTACAATTTGATCAAGTACCAAATAATTTACATACAATTCATTGTATATGGGAATATCTTTGAGCAGATTTTGAAACCACACACAACTAAATAAGACCTATAAGGAATCATAACTGTCATGTCCACTTCCCAACTCTTATTTTAGGTGTTTTAATTAATAATTAATTGTTATGATATATGTATGCATGTTCATTTTTAAATTTGCTGTTATTTTAAAAATTAGTGTCATTAGTTTCAAAACTTTAAAAATTCATTTATTGGACTGGATATATTATGATAATTATTATATCTCGTTGTAATTTATTATTTGTTGTGTCGATATAATATGATATTATTTTGTCACTTATCTTATCAATAGTTTATTTCTTATTATTAAAGAAGGATGAATTAGGTTCAATAGTTTATTTCTTATTTCATATCTTCATCCAATCTTTCTGTATATATTTAATTTAAATCGTAATGATAATTAAAATTAAAAAATATTTTTTATTATTTATATAATTTAAAAAATATTTGAATCATAATATTAATTTTACAAAACTTGTATAATTTATTTATAATTTAAAGGAAATGTAACTAAGTTCATAAAATAAAATTTTGTAAAATATTATTATATTAATATACATGAAATATATATCATAAATTTCTATTTAAAATATTATTTTGTATGTATTTATATTTATAATTATTGTGACTCATACATTCAATTAATATTATTTATTCTTGTATTAAAATTAAATAATAATTTTAATATTTAAACATAACTTATATTAACATATTATTATTATTATCTATTACATAATTATTTTTATGCTCATCCTATTATATTATTTTTTTTATCGTATAATATCCATCAAACAAGTATTGAACTCAGGACCTTTGCGTTGAGCATGCACTTTAACAAGCTTAAAAAATTTGGAATGCCCTTGTAAAACGTAATAGATACAAAGATGAGAATAAGAGAAAATGCATCCGAAAAATGTGTTTTTTTGGGTTCAAACACGGGTCAATGAGACTAAAAGTAATAAGTGACACCCACTTGATACATTTTAATATATTGGAATTCTTTTATAAATGACAAAATGCAGCGGCTAATATCCAATTTATAAAAAATATAGACCAAAAATACTACGAAAAAAAATCAATTAAGCTGAAAGAGTTTAAGAACCTTTTGGTTTGAAAAAAAAAGTTATTTTTTATATTCAATTTATGTCATGTTCCCCGAATTTATATAACAAAAAAAAAAATGAAAATTAAAACAAAATCAGGCTAACTAGAATGCAGCCCAACAAAACACAACAGCTAGCACGAATGGGCCTCCGACCATAAAATACCAAGGCCCATGCTCAGTAAATTGAAACCCTAGAAAGGAGAGTATAAAAGCTTTGGTTTGGCATTTGTTAAGCAAGAGAGTGAAGCAGCGGCATAGCAGAGGGAGCAGCAAAATGCAGATTTTCGTGAAAACCCTAACGGGGAAGACCATAACCCTCGAGGTTGAGAGCAGCGACACCATCGACAATGTCAAGGCCAAGATTCAAGACAAGGAAGGTAACGCAAAATTCCAAACTCATTTCATCGCATCGCAACTCCAATTTTCCATAACCTAAAAATTCCTCGTTGAATGAATGCTCAGGTATTCCTCCGGATCAGCAGCGTTTGATTTTCGCCGGGAAGCAGCTTGAAGATGGAAGGACCTTGGCCGATTACAACATTCAGAAGGAATCGACCCTTCACCTTGTCCTCAGGCTTCGCGGTGGCATCATTGAGCCTTCGCTCATGGCTTTGGCTCGCAAGTACAACCAAGACAAGATGATTTGCCGCAAGTATGCGCTCTATTATCTATACTTTTATTTTTTTATGGGACAATAACTTAGCCTCTATTTCTTTACAGTGCAAGAGGGGTTATAATTGTTCCCTAAATTAATATCCATCTATACTTTGTTAACTGTGGCTTATCCACAGTTGATTTTCAATGGTGGTACATGCTACGTTAGTTCATATTTGTTGTTAATTACTAAAGTTGTTTTATCTGATGGTTTTACTCATGTGTCTTGTTTTTGGTTTGTTAGATGCTATGCTCGTCTGCACCCCAGGGCTGTGAACTGCCGCAAGAAGAAGTGTGGCCACAGTAATCAGGTTGGTCTATGTTAATTATCTCACTTTTAGTTTTTGTGCCATTGATTTGATTAAATTTTGAACATGGTATTTTTTATTATTCTTAATGGTTAAATTCTTATTTGCTTTGAACATTGTTTCACCCTTGCAGTTGAGGCCAAAGAAGAAGATCAAGTAAATCTTGGTTGATGTTGTAGGTCTCTTGTTCGTTTTGGATTTGGGACTGGTTTGTTGATCTATATACTTATCGTTAATTGTTTCTGGTTTTTGTTAGTGTTAATTGTTTTGCCGGATATTTTTGTAGTGGTCGGTTATATTGCTATGATGATGACATTAAATTTATGCTTCTTTCCCTTTTACGTAGTTTTCTGTAGTTTTTACAGCTGCATATTTCATGTTCACGTTTTTATACCCTTTGTCTTTTAAATCTTAAAATGATAAGGAAGGTTATAATTTTAAAATTTTGAAGTGTTTTACAATCTAACCCTTCAAACAATTACATTGTTAGTGCCGCATCTTTGATTTATAAATGCCTTTTTTTTTCTGCTTGAAAGAGGAAGCAATGGTTTTGTGCCAGTCTTCTTTCGTAATATAATAAGCTCCATAACATTGCTTTATACGTATCTTGTTAAAGATAACGAACTGTGAAGGGCAATGTTGTATCGATAAGTTGGATCAATAGATTCTACGTTTGACACCCTTTGATTTGCTTTTATTAGTGTTCTTTGTGGTAAATTAAATATATAGTCGCTGTATACATTTAAATTTCTACTACATTATCTTCCATACTTCTTTTACTTTCAATAATGCAGCACGGTGTGGTTTTAATGTTTTTCGATTAGGAAGAATGTATAGCTAAAATCATTATGATGCAATGAGGTAGCAATTTGGTCCTTTATAATGCAATGAGGAAGCATTTTAACATAAAATTTTACATGATCATATGTTTTAATGTAAATAAGCCTTAATTGAGTTATTGTCATGTGAAAGACGATACAACAAATTTTAGTGGAGGAAATCCATAAATAAACCCTAATTGTATTATTTTTAGTATGTAAAAATTGTACTTTATCTTTTTTCTGATTTATTTTTTGTACTCGGAAGTATTAATTCTATTTATTTTACATGTTATACATGTGAAAGTTTAATTTTTCTTGTTTTAGTCATTTATTTTTGTTCATGACTTACTCGGTTGAAAGCTCTTTGATGGCAAGTTATGAAATTTGTCATCTCAACATTAAATAGTTTTGAAGTAAAACAATTCCTGCTTATGTAGACATCGCAATTCTTATACCGAAGAGAAAAATTGCGCATTATAACTCACTAACAAATAACATTGATTGTCCAAGTTTTTTAAGTAATCAATTTCATCGGTGATGAATCGTTGAAATTACGTAAGTTACAACTTATAAACTTAGGACCGAGTCAAATATAAGAAATAAAATTAATTACTAAGGTATGGCATTGAGGAAGTCATTATATTATAATGAATCTCGACTTCTAGAAACTTATTGGATGTCCAAAACGTTTATCAGTAAGTATATTTTTGTCTGTTGGAATTTAGGTCCTGGAATCTGAATTCTTTTAGTACTTATTTATTTATTCTGCGTTATTTGGTAATTCATATTTATTTTGACGTTTATACTCTAAAAACTTTTCATCTTTTACATTATTTTTAATGCGAAATTAGTGAATGATCCTCTTTTGCTACTGATAACTTTTGACTCTTTATTTAGGGTTTATATAATGCATATTAGTCAAATCCTGGCATATATAATGCATTTTAGTCAAATCCTGGTATATATAATGCATATTAATCAAATTTCCGAGAGTATTTGTAAATAAAATATATTTTTATAGTTTTTTAACCCTGTAAAAATGTCTTGACAAACTAAAAAGAAATATAGATTAGAAGCTAAAAGCAAAAGTTTATGAATAACGTGTTAACAAAGAGTGAAAATCGCAGAAGATATTGTAAATTTTCATCAATGTTAGTACAGTTAAACGAGACGAGAAGTTTAAGGTCATCAGTATTCAAAATCATTTTGAAAAAAAAAATAAAAGAAAAATTCAATGAGAAATAAAGCTAAACACGGTATGCAATTAAAAGCAATTCTCAAAACAAATTTGTCAAAATGTTGTAAGTTCTAGCGAAAAGAAAGTAGCGGTCATTGTAGAAAATGATTGATGTTAGTTTACCTTTTTTCTAGTTATTTATGAATAAATTATGATTTGATTTTTGTTTAAATATTATTTAAAATGTCACTTTCTTGTCAACGTGTAAATATGATACTTTTGTTTTTAATATACATACATATATATCCATCTTTTTAGACTGCAGATATATTAGTCTTACGCTTTTTAGTCGATATAGAAATGTAACTTTTATTTTAACTCCTCTAAATACGTCACTATTTGATTTTAATTGCTATGTCATTTAAAATATTTTGATGATGTTATTATTTACTAACACGGTATTTTTTTTCTATAATGTGACAATGTTATTATTGTTACACTTAAGACGATAGAAATAAAAGAAATATTAAAAGGAACCACAAAATATATGCTTAGACAATGTTTTAATAAATATTTAAAAATAAATAAATAAAACATTTTTTATAAATTAAAATGAATTCACACACAAATTTAAAATAAGAATTTAAATAAATTATATGTGATAACTTCTGTAAATTAGCTAATTCATAAGGTATTTTTAGCTCTTATTTTCTTTGTTCTAGATTTATTTATAGAAAATTAACGTTCCGTCAGACCGAATGTAAATTACTTATACATTAAATATGTTTCGACACTTTTATACAATTGTATTTTATTTTTGCTTATATAAAATCTTTGTTTGACTTTAGGGATCGTAAAATTTCATTTAAAAGTGTTATCTTTGTTATTTTGTTTTAATCCTTATAAAATAATTTTAGTTCCTAAAATATTTTTGTACATTTTCAATTAGTTTCAAAAGATTTTGATAGAGATTAAAAACAAATGATGCAGATGTTACAAGAAAAAAAAAAAAAAAAAAAAAAAAAAAAAAAAAAAAACAAATATTAAAAAAAAAAAAAAAAAAAAAGGAAATCACAGCAACCAAAAGTCAAATAGAAAATTTATGCACATAAAAAAATAATACAACTATTTGTTAGGAGAAACATATTTAAACATTTTTTAGATCAATGATATTATCACACGCTCTTCTCTTTATTTTCGTAATTTTTTTTATACAATTTTAGGTTATAATATATCGAATGCTTTTATTCATAAAAACTGAATACATGTAAGCAATAGTTCTGAATATTTATAATAATTTATGTCCAGTCTATGTCTTTTCGAGCTAAGGAAAAATAATTCTTTTGAATTTGTAGGATATTACTTTTTATTATCAACTATTTTATATTCAGATAATCAAACTCTAATCTCATTTAATACAAAGACCTGAAGTGGTAACACAGTCTGGAAAACATTTTCTTTTATCATGATCCCATTCATACTTATTTAGATAGGATGAATGCGAATTTACTGAGTGATAAAAAGAAAATGTGAAAAAGACTCTTTTTTTAATTATTTTCTGCATACTAATGGATTTCTAGCTGGCTTATCATTTTATATTAGCGGATTTCATGTTCCATGCTTTTAGGTTTTCCACGGTGATTGGTTCAGTGCCATTGTTGAACACAAAAAGATGAGCTTGATTTGTCACTGCAAGCACTGGATAAACTCGAGACAATATGTTTGTCTTTCCTCCTCCTCCAAAACTTTCCACTACTGAGTGATCAATCTGTCATTTAGTTAAACATAATAAAAAAACATTAATCAATTATTAGTGTCTTGGTGCTAATAAATGTCATAAGAAAAAAAAAATAAGCAATGGTTACATTTGGACATACCAAACTCCTAAGAGAAATTGTCTTATCAGTTGTCAAATCCAAGTCTACAAAGCCAGCAAATGTGGGCTTGTACAAATTACCCTTCAAAGAGGAACTGCTCAAAATAACCAATCAATGAGAGAGTGAAAATGGATAGAAAATTAGTTCTTATTCCAAAACTGAATTACACTAACCTTCTTGCATCAGAGCACATGAGAATCACATGCTTATTTTGATTTTTGAAAATTCTGAAAAACACAGGAGTAAACTCCTCCAGATTTTGAGAAGCTAAAGTCAAAAGCCCAAATGGTCCAACACCACCTTGGACTCTTGAACCCTTTTTGTCACAAACATCCTGTGCATCAACCCACTTAGGATCATATGTCTCTGCCTTGTCCAAACTTGAAAATGAAAATTTAACTTCCACATCTGCCTGCAATTATATATAACACAGTTTTATATCCTTTTGTGCATAAACAATTGAAAACACACACACACACATATATTAATCCTTAATCAAACATCAGACCTGTGCAGCAGTGATTCCTTTTACTTCAACATGATGTCCCTTCTCAAGCTTCTGATTGTTCATGCTAACTTCTTTCCCTCTAAGAGTATTCAATTCTTCAACTGGCCACTGTAACAATTGCCTCCCACTTGAATCCAGCCACACGGTTCTTGGAATCGCCTGATAATTTTAACACACAAATGCAAAAAAACACTGAAATCATATGGTGTATAAACTATTTCCACATCAAATCAATTCAATCTTAACTTCTTAAGTTGAGTACCTGAATCCCTGCCCATCCTTTACGAACATCGTCTTCTTTGGTATCAGACTCGTTTGCCCAACCCCATATCACTCTTCTGTTCTTGGTAGGGTCAAAAAAGGACTTTGAAGCATAAAAGTTGCCATAATCATACCTTAATCCACCCCAACCATCTTCGGAAGTGTTGTCAGGGATATACCTATCCTTATTCCTGTTATAGGTTCCCACAGTGTAGTACTCGTACCTAGTCACATCAAGGCTGTTTTTCAGCACGTGTTTCACATGTTTTCCCTCCGTGGACGCGTCCAACCCCAAATTGCTTGTAAGCGAAACAGGGTAAAAATCGGGGCACTCCCACATACCCGTGTCGCTCTTGGAATGGAGCGGGTGTTTGGCCCGAACCCATGTCTTAAAGTCTCTGCTTCTGTACAAATGAGCCATTCCTCTGCGCTTCCTTCTACCACCCACCAATATTCTCCAGTGTCCATCTTTGCTCCACCAAGCCGTTGTCGGGTCCCTAAACGCGCTTCCGTTTACATCTTTGTCGGCCACCACAAACGGGTTAAAATTGTCGGGTTTTACCCATTTTCGGAGGAGCGGGTCTTTTGGGTCTTCGGGTACAGCGTAACATTGAACTTGAGTTTGTTCCTCGTCCACGACACCGGTGTAGAGGATTATGGGTCCCTTACCTGGGACTATTGTCGCTGAACCCGACCAACACCCGAATTTGTCGAAGGGCTTCGATGGGTAAAGCGCGTGTTCGACACCTTCCCAGTTTATCAGATCCTTGGATACTGAGTGGGCCCACACTATGTTACCCCACACCGAACCCTTTGGATTGTATTGATAGAAGAAATGGTAGATTCCATTGTAGTACATGGGTCCTGTGTTGTTAGCAAAATTACAAATTTAACTTTGTGTGGCTAAAAAATGATAAACTAAACTCAGATTATGTTTTGCTTACCATTTGGATCTACATGCCATAGTTGCGTCCGTTCCAGCGATTGAGGAACATGAAAACAAAGTAAGTTAGCGCTTTTTAAGGAAGATTTTGAACAATAGGTTTATGATTATGATATTCATAACGATTCACAAGTTCCAGTACTGATAGACAAGGATGTGTTGGGACAAAAAGAATGTTATGTTCGGAAAACTTTATTGTAAAAAATTCTACAAAGAAAAAATAATAAAAAATCAAAATTAGGTTATTTATAAGTTTGTAAAAACTTTCTCATATATACTTTTAAAATTTTATTTTTAATTTATACACGCGACAATTTTAATTCATAAAAATATTTATTTAACTTTTTTCCTTTTTTCCTATAAGTCGTGATCAGCTCGTTCAAATTTTACTGAAATAGCTTTATATACCCACCTTGATGTCTAATAGAATAGTTTCGCATGCATCATTTTTAACCATTAGAAAGCCATGCAAAAGGCACACGTTTAGCCCCATGTATACATATACATATATATTAATTTCAATTATTCTACATCACGAAGCAAATACCTTTACACCTAACTGTATCAACAACCACTTAATGCATGAGAAATGATTATTAAAGCTTCGATGGGATGTTCCAGAATGATTAACAATAAAGACACCCTCAGATTATAATTTATAACTGGTTTTTTCGCATCAAAATTTCGTTTAAACACCCTAAGTGGTGATGATAAGAGTATGAAAAGCAAATAAACATGTTGTTAGGTTTTACTCAACCATACCTAACTATGATATATGCTGACAGAAACCTTGGATAAACTAAGAGATCTTCAATGCAGAAATATTGAGATCTATTTATAAAAGAGTTCCTTCAATGCATATATTTTCACGTCAGGCCATGCTGGTGTGAGGATACTTTTAAATCGTTTTTTTTTTTTTTTTTTTTCTAATTATGAAAGTAGCAGTGCATTAATTATCCAGTATTAAGTACTTGTTAATTGTTAATGATCATGTTTAAGTCAAACAGCCATAAAAAACTAAGACAAAATCACATCAAACAATTAAAGAAGAAAAAGAGAATTGCACTCAATATTGTCCAAATATATGAACGAAAAAAGTAGTTTTTCACGTACCATTGATCCAGTTTTTAGGAGGATGGAAATGGTATGCAGTTCTGTGCTGTGAACTCACGGAAATTGCTGAAACAGATTGAAGATGAGGATATATTTTATGAAAAGCTTCAACGCCATTGTTGATGAGTAAAAGAAGGGATGAAAGCAAGAGAAAAATGGTGCTACACTTGGGGAAAACCATCAGAAAAAAAGAGAGCAGAAAACACGATAAAATAAAACGATTTATTGCATGTGATGATCTAAGTTGGGAAAGAAAAATATGGAAACAGAAAGAGTGAAGAGAGACAAGGTGAATTCCGTTATTTATAGATTGAGATTGCAATGGAGTAAGGTGGCTGACGCAGATAAAAAATAGGAACAAAACTGTAGCTAAACAAAAGCTGCACTTGTTTTTCTATGTTCGTTGTTTTACCCTATTCTCCCGAAAAATAGGAGACCAAATATACGTATTTTAATTAATGTAAAAAAAAAAACTAAATTGACTCAACTCATTCTCACTATCAAATACAATTTAATCACTATTTTACAATTTTATAAAATAAATGTTTATTGCTATATATTTATTTGTTTTTAAATAAACTTTATGTATAAATTATATTATGATTAAAGTTTATAATAAAGAAATCTTTAAATATATAAATCGTAAGTAGTTTCGTAATAAAATATGATACATGACTCCTTTTTAAATTAGAATAAATACGTGGTTAAGAATAATAAATATGCAAATCTGTCTATGAATATATGTTAATGTAAAAGATAATTATGTCATTACGTAACTTAGGTAAATGTTTTCTGACAACAATACATTTATTATTTTCTTTGATTGATGATTAAGACAATAAAGTCAAGTTGTTATAGGCTGTAATAGTTGTATCAATTAATAATTACAGTTACATAAATAATAATAATAATAATAATAATAATAATAATAATAATAATAAAGTTGCTGTTAAACAATTGAAAAAAATAAGGTTACAAATTTTTTCCGACCAAATCATAAAAATCAAACTGATTATTTGTAATTATGGACTTATTCACCAACTGTTACAGGACTCAAAATAATATTAGAGTTTTATCTATTTTTTAGTTATAATAATATTAATTTACTTATTCGTGTGTGTATATATGCAAAGTATACCATAACATGTCGATAGAGATTTTTGTATATATCTTTAATTCACATACCATACATGATTAAGACATCAAGATATTAGCGTAAGACAATTTTTTTATAGATCAAATTTAAGAATATTAAGATTATTATATTTTTAAAATTTTAATTTAAAAATATAATATGTTCTATGCACACAAGATCAAGTGACTTGTTACATAATTTAATTAATTCCATTAATATAATTAGGGTTGTTTATATATATCATGAGCACTTGGTATTTGTACGATTTCTTAATGTAGTGCTTAACTGAATTTATGTTTATATTATATTTTATATGATAGATTAATAGTATATTTATGTAATCTAGTAAAATGACATTAAAAATTAATTCGTGTAGGAAAAATATCCTAAACTTTAAAATAAAATTATCATTATTATAACTTTTTTATATTTGTAAAAATTTTCAAAATCGTAAAAAAATAAATTTCTGTAAATTTTGTAAACTCCAACAAAACATTTATAGGGAAAACTTCATTAAATATAAAAAATTGTTAGTAGTGTATAAATAATAATATTAAAATGAAGTGATAAACTTTCTATTATTGGAACTTTTTTTTACGTTTTTACTAATGAAGAAAATTAGTATTGTAATATTGAAACGAAAAGTGGGAAGTAACTAGTTAAAAACATTAAAACTTAATACTAATCAATATAATTTTTTTATTAAGGTAATTTTGACTTGAGTTGACTTAATTTTTATAAGTTAAAACCTGGCAGCTATTTCATTAAAAGTTAATAATAACATGATTTATCTTTTACTTTAACATATTACTGGGTATTTATTGCCATATGCTAAAGTAGACCTAGCAATTAAGTATTTGAAAACAACATATTGCAAGACACCACAAATTGTTTTGACTTTTAAGTTGTATTATATGGGTAACTTACGTTAAGAAGAGTGTAAGTGCAAATTGATGTGACTCAATCAATTGGATATGAACTCAGTTTCTATCTTTAGTTTGCAAAATCAATTCAATTCAAATATTTTGAGTTTGTAATATATTTCGCTTATTAACTTCATTTCCGATCGATAAATATTTTGACATAATCACAACGATTAAGCAAACCAAATTTATGTATCTATAATTATATAATTTTATAATCAATATTCACTAATATTTGGGAAAAAAATAGTATATGTGAATTTGAATTTATTCAATAGTTTTTAATAGACATTAAAATTTGTAAACTTGATTTATTCAATTGAAATATTAAGTCAACAGTGGCTTGTTAAATTTTATGTTCTCGACAATAATAAAAACACCGAGAGTTTATTTTTGACGATTATAAATAAAGTGACAGTTAAAACATTGCTACAAATAAGAGCTTTTTATATTATGTCTCGACATAATTATAGAATACCATTTTTTATTTATTTTGTATTCTCTAACTCAAAACATTAATAAATAATTTGACAGTTATTATTAATTTTTCGGCAATTAAAAATTATATTTTAATATTTCAATATATATATATATATATATATATATATATATATATATATATTATATTAAATATATAGGTATTTAAGTTAAAGTTTATTTTGATTTATACATGACACAATATTAAAATATGTTATTTAATTATTCTTAATTATAATAATCATAAGTCAATATTTTCACTTAGTTTAAATTAGTTATTAGTAGTTTCGAAAACATAATTACTAAATTTGCCAAATACTAAAAGAAAAGTGAAATGCCGTGAGCTTCAAAAGAAAATCCAAATTATAAGAAAAGCAACTTACTTTAAGAAAAGTTCAAATCTCAATAAATCTCGAAAATGCATGTCACGTTAATATCGTCTTAGCTAAAGAACAATACTATGAGCAAAACTTTAATGTTTTTCCTCTATTAAGAATTTGCATAGTGTGTTTTCATTATTCAATAATTGATGTAGATATTAAACTCGTGTATATTTTACTTAAATCATGTCAAAATAATAGAAAAGAAAACTTTGGAAAAATGTTTTAGTAATATTTATATATTTAAGAATATTTGCGTTTAGCTAATACAGTTTAGCTAATACACGAGAATCACTTTGAGATCATTAACAATAAACTAATATAATTAGGAGTGTGTAAGAAAGTTTGAGAAGTTCTAATAATTAGTCTTATATATAAATTAAGAAGGGACACCATTTAAAGAATGCTACTAACACTTCTCATATTTCATTATTCAAATTTGATTCCTAAGCTATGAGTCTATGAAGGTTACCCATATTAAATATGAACATTATTACTTTATTGAAAATATATTTAATATAGATTATCAAGAAGTTATTTTGCACTTGTGTTTATTATAGACTCTCTTATAATAAAAATTGGTTGCAATAATAGTTTACTGACATTAAGTATATTAACATCATTACTTTATTGAAAAGATATTTAAAATGGACTCCACCAAATTATCTTGTATTTGTGTTTATATTGTCATATTCTTTTTTTTTTTTATGGAATGTAGAATAATAATTAAGCAAATTAAATCAATAAGGTTAACAAAGTATAATGAATAAAGTATTTAAAAAATATGTATATTTATAATTTTTTTTAGTTACAACACTTCTTGTTTTAATCCATTATGGTATGTTTTAATCAATTATTTCAATTTTCGTTTAATTTAGAAAACCAAGTTAATCCATTATGCAATATTTTAATTGGTTAATCTTTAAGAACATTGAAAAAATGCAATTCTGCTTTTTATTTTAATCGGTTAACTAAAATCAACTATTATATTTTGAAATATCTCAAGAACAATTTAATGAATTACTTGAAAAACCTTAATCAATTAACACTAAATAAAGCATTGTAATATGACAATTCTATATATGACTAACATTATTGTTTCCCTTGATTATTATAAAATTCATCTTTCAACTAAATTAAAAAGGTCATCTCATATATATTCATAAATTTTTTTTACAATTTGTACTCTATAGATGACCTTTTAGTTTTTAGTCACCCACACCTAAGGGAGGCCATTATCATTATTACAAAACTTGAAATCAATTACACTCCTCTGATAGCGGGGCCTTTGACAAAGAGTAGCTTTCAGTGTTCTCTACACCTTCTCTCTCACAAAAGCTGAAAGGTATATTGAGTGTACTTTATACCTTTCCTATGATAAAAAAGTAAACATTCATTATCACATGAATACCACTGTAAATAATAAAGAACATAGGAAAAAAAGACACATTTTATCTAATCTAATCGGCACTAAACGTATGATAATTGAGAACTGACTTTAGTATCGGAGTGCCCTTTATAGGTACGTACCTCCACCCCCTCCTTATTCCAGACATCGGAGACTGAAAACTGACAAAGGAATCGTTAGAGTTTGTATCTTGGAAGTATTGTTGTTAACTTCAAAGCCCCGTAAGACTCGGGTAAAACTTTTCCCAAACCACAAGTTTCATGCCGCCCATGCCAATGACGGAGTGTTAAGCCTTCAAACTCTTCATTCGAACCAATAACTCTCAGACCCTTACCATACCTCTCTCAAAATCCAGATTCAACCCTTCTCTCTCTCACACACTTCACACATACTTGTGTAACAAACTCACCAGTTCCTATATTTTATCATCATCTTGAAGTTCCTTAGCTGCCATCTTTCTATGACGCGCACGCAGTCACAATAGCTTAACTCTCAAGCCCACTCCACTTGACTCAAACATAGCTGCCAATGCCTCATTCTTCATAATTCCACTGCAGTTCGCATCTGTGCGCTTTTCTGAATCAATGTCTGCAAACGTAGACTACAACATGCCTCTTGCTCAACCTCACTGTTGGAAATCCCACATCGACTAGAGATGAGGCCTTTCAATAGTTTATAAATGGGTGTAAACCTCACTTCACAAGCCGGTTTTGTGGGGTTGAGTTAGGCTTAAATTTCATTTCTTGATATGGTATCAAAGCCTATCGGGCCGCTATCGTACCACCCTTAAACAATAATTCCCACGCACGAGAGGTACAGGGTTATCAGGAGTTGTGAAAGTGGGATGCAAATGGTGTATAATACTAAACACAAGGCTGATGGCTCGATTTAGAGGTTCAAGGCTAGACTAGTAGCCAAGGGATTCACACAACAAGAAGACATTGATTTTAGAGAAACTTTTTCTCCAGTGACTGTAAGGCTCTTATTGGCCATTACAGACACTAAAAATTGGCTTTTTGAATAACTTGATGTCAACAATGCTTTCTTGCATGGAGATCTTCATAAAGAAGTCTATATGGAGGTTCCTAAAGGTGTCGTTCCTCCAAAACCTGGTCAAGTCTGCAAGTTGAGAAAATCTCTTTATGGTCTTAGACAAGCTAGTAGACAGTTGTATGAAAAGTTGTCTACAGTTCTTATAGCTTTGGGTTATACCCAATCACAATCTAATTCTTATTTATTCACTAAACAACATGGTACTGGAGCATTCACAACCATCCTTGTCTATGTTGATGATATGATTTTGACAGGAAATGATGCTCAAGTTCATAGAGAAAGACTCAACACTTGAAGAATATAATTAATAGGATTTTATTAATTTTCTTTAGTCTTGTAAATAATTTATATAGGTGTAGACTTATAGAATATGTATAGGTGTAAGTAGTTTCCTTTGTATTTTTGTAGAGGCACATGTGGGCCTCAATGAGGCCCTAATTGGGCCTCCTTTTAGACCTTGTGGATGTATTCAAACTAGGTTAAGGAACAAGTTCACACAAAGGAAGCACCTACGAGTCCCACATCATGGAGAACACGCCAATTTAGGCCAAATTGACATGCTACATGCTTCTCCTTTAGTGCACCAAGAATCCTCCTTTGTGCAACTAGGTTTTAATTTTTGTCTTACATCTTTTGTAGCAAAGACTACAAGAGAGCTAAACATCTATATATAGAGTCACTTGCCTCTTACAAAATCACCTTTGAGTTGAAATTGAATTGATAAGTATTTTGCAATCTTCTTGTTCTTCTAAGTCTCTAAAATAGAAATATTCTCCTAGGTTATTCACCAAGGATCCTTCCTTGGAAGAGGAATCCAAATTGAGTTTCTCCCCAAAAAACTTGAAAAAAATATGAATAATTTCTAAGTCTTCTATCATCTTAAGGATGCTCCATCATAATGTCTACCACAATGCAAATAAAATGAAGAAAGTACTTGTCTCCATGAAAAGTCTAATCTCACTATGCTTTCTCCATGAAACTTTTTCAATTTAATTCACGTGATTATTTTGTTTTGTTTGTTTTTCTATTGTAGGTTTATTTTTGTTGAATATGACAATAAAAATACTTTATGAAAAATATTTTCTTTCAATTTATTGTTAGTATCAGTCACATCTATACAAATTAAATTAATATAAAAAATAGATTTCATTTAACGTACATCTATACAAATTAAATTAATATAAAAAATAGATTTCATTTAACGTTGGTTTAATAGACACTAAATTAAATCAATTTTAAATGAAAACATATTAGTATCATATTGACAAACACTAAACCCTTTTAATTAATAATTAATTTAAATATTAGAGATGAATTGTAGTTGGTTTAGTCGATACTACTAAAAAATTGAAGTTGATGATTGTATAATTTAGTGTAAGTATAATACAAATTCGACAAGATCAGAGCCTGCCGGGGGACCACTGCCGTCCCATTCTTGAGTTAGTTGGAACGCAGCATCTTATTCACTGAACTAGCTAGAAGCTATGCTTCTTGTCGAAGCACTAAATTAATTAATTAGTATCGATTAACGTTGAATATCTATTTTATTGTAATATCATTTTTATTTTTTAAATATTAAAATGAATTATTAAATATAAGTTTTTAAATTAGAGTATATAGTTTGCACCCAATGGTGTAAAAAAGAAATTAACACGGTTATTAAATTATATATATCATATATTGATTTGGTGGTGTAAAATTGTGCAAGGTAACCGTGTATCGAAATTAAACTCTTTAAAATATATTATAGAATAAAAAAATTCATCTCACTAAATTTTCCGTTAAATTTTTTTAAAACGTACACATGATAAAACTTGGTCAAAAGAAGATAAAATTCTTAATTAAAAACAATGCATGAGTTGAATGAAGTCCCTCAACGACAAACATAATCCATCATATTTAAACAAAAGCTTGACATTACCCATAAGTTTGGGATGTCTTTACCTATAAAAATATCTTCCAATATAGCAAAAATATTAGGTATATTATTTGTGAGGAACATGATACAATAAAAGTTTTTTTATGAATTAAAATTTCTTTATTAAAAACAATTAGATTTGGGTTGAATAAAATTAAAATGAGCAAAATGTTTTATCCAATTATTTAATACAGTTATATATTTATGATGCAAATTCAAAATGGTTAAGTTGAAATAATTATGTGACTTAATCCATAAAATTAAAAATAATATAAACATTTTCTTTCATTACATAAGATTGGATAAGAGTTTAAGAAAATCTAATAAAACATCGTGAAGGAAAGCGAAAGGAAACAAATATAAGGACATTATGTCTTCTTTTGCTTAAATTAAACCAAAATTTACAAGCAAATTACAGATTCTTTGGTACTTTTAATTAAAATACGTTATCTTTATTAACCCTTCCCACGTTTTTTCTCTTTGAATCTGCCCTTCTCATGTTGGGTCCAAAGAGTTGTAAGCATATTAACTATATATTTTAAAGAAATACGTAAAAGTCTTCTTCAATCCATGCAAATATCTTGAAGTGTTATATAATCTCCATGATTTGTCGCATTGATGCTTTGGCTGTTAAAACTTATTATTTAATAATAATTGAGAATCACAACATGACATTTATGTTTATGGAGCAATAATATAATAGGGAAAATCTTTTTTCTATATGTAGATATCATGTTTTGATTATGATTAAAATGATAAAGAAGAAAGATATGATTAAAAAATATGATCTATCATAAATCTATAATCTATATAATATACAAAATATTTTAGATTTATAATATTTATAATATCTAATTATATGTTATTATAATATCTCTAGTAATAGCAAGTAAGACCTTTGTCAATATGAGTTATTTGATTATCGGTGTTGGTGTTAACATAAATGAGGGTTAAGAGTCACATTTAAATAAGCTTACGGAAAAAATGATAACCAATATTTATATGTTTCGATCTCTCATGCTGAGAAAAGTTACAAACAAGGTGAATGACAAATTTGTTATCACAGAAGAAAATAGTAATGTTAATTAAAATATCAAGATGTTTGAGTAATATTTCCAATCAAACCACTTTATTGGTCATTAGTGATAAGACACATTCTTATGATTCTACCGAAGATTTGGACATAGTACCTTATCTAACAAACTTCCATGAAATTATTGAATCATCGAAGAAAATACAAAAGTCATTGATTGATCTTCTAAAGTCTAAACAATTTTCCCAGTATGCATTAACATATGTTAAAAGATGACATTTATTGTTGGTCAAGAAAAAAAGACATTGATATATATATATATATATATATATATATATATATATATATATATATATATATATATATATATATATATATATATATATATATATATACATGTTTCAAAATCTTCCTTATAATATATTTTTTTACTAAATATGATATAATAATATAATAATAAATAAGATAAACTAATGTAATTTATTTAACTCACAAAATAAGCATATAGATTTCATAACATACCACTTCTTAAACACATAACTATTATATCTCATCCATCATAAAGTCACAAATTTATCTATGGATCATTTTTTAACTTCATTTGAGGTCTTAAGAATTAAATCAATTAAGTAAATTTAGACTCAATGTCTTTTGCAGGACATGTATTGAACACGTCCATCAAAATCAAAAACTAATACCTAACTAAAGATCAAAACCTATTATTCAGAGGATAATCCTCAAGAAATTTGGGTGACTTATTGCATTTACTATAACAAGTACTAATGTGAAAACCTCCATGGATTTCTCACCTGGGACATTCTAGTTTATGTGACTCGGATATTAGTGAAGCTTGTATATCTCCTTCACATAATGGTAACTCTACTCAATACACACTAAATGCCTCACAACAAGGTCTTCTTAATTAAGCAATATTCCCTAAGAGAAGGGACAATTTATATGGTCCCTCTCTCTTTGGTACTTAAATGTCATATTAGTTTCTTGAGGAATACAACTTGTTACTTAGATGTTCACATGTAGAATTAAATGAATATTGTTGTGATATCTCTCTTACTTGTGTAATCATTCATTTTCTGAATGACAAAAACTCTGAAATAGAGAAATTTATGTGTTTCCTCACTCACTCAAACTAATACATGAGATTAGAGCTTTGAAAATCATCACTTAAGTGATCTATTGGACACTTGTGCAATAAGTCTCTCTGACAACATTAGATGTCACTGATTGAGTTTAATTTGAAACCATCAACTTAGAGTTTAATTTGAAACCATCAACTTCCGACTTAAGCAATTAAGCAAAATAGGTTAAAAAAATAACAATCCAAGATTTTTACCCAATTAAACTAAAACTAATTGTTTTTCGAAACAACCATTTTTACTTAAATTTTAACTCAAAAAAGATTTGTTTGGTTCATTTGATTCAATTTTCATAAATCTACTCAAATTAAACATCTCAATAATCATCCACATAAAAAAAATAACTACATCTCAAACCATAAATAAATAATAAATCCTTAAACTAGGGTTTCACTCATATATATTCAAGTTAACTAAATTAGAATAACTTCTTTTTATCTTAATCTTATTCTTCACAAGAAAAAACACAAAAGGCTAGCATTATTATAAACTTAAACCAGCAAAAATTCTTTTGAGTTCAGAACTCATGAAAAAGACTAATCATCTATTTGGAGAAAAACATAAAAGAAAACTGAAAATATAAGTAGAAAATGAAAAGAAAAAAAAAAACTTACACAAAGCAAAAATATAATAAATACAGATGATCTGAACTCTTCTACTGCTCTGAATAAAGAATGAAAATTTACTTCAAAACCCTAGAAAGAAGTAAGATATTTTA
>Ga0209700_101099_pt1 | contig 54647 bp, 25 predicted proteins | sample SiratroredBW_FD_187528 | JGI IMG/M metagenome (GOLD analysis project Ga0209700, IMG submission 187528) | Root nodule microbial communities of legume samples collected from California, USA - Siratro red BW (SPAdes) (version 2) | ecosystem: Host-associated > Plants > Roots > Nodule | place: USA...
TATATATATATATTTTGCAGACATTTTGACCGATGCAAGATTGACACCAATTACACCAATTATTATATATTATCAGCTTCGGTTTGTGTTCATTTTTAGTCCATATTAAAAATATTTTCCTATAATGACACTTATTATTGGAAAGTATAATTACAATTTAAATTCTCTAAAATAAATTAAAATTAACATGTGTATATGTAACTTTTATGTAAATTTTAGATTTAATTAAGTTTTAAGTTTCTCCAAAATTTGACTATTTTTAATTAAGTAACTCTTAAATTTTTTATATTGAATGCCAAAATTTGTATATTTTTTTAATTAAGTTTTTATTGTTTGATTTTGTTATTAATTGGGGGGCATAACTATTATCTTATATCGTCAATCTCTACGTAAAAATTAAATAATAGAATAATTAAGTTTTAAGTCTCTTAAAAATTTAGAAATTTTCAATTGAAATTCTATTAAAAATATTGTTCTATTAAGTATTCAAAATCGTTTATTTTTCAATTGAATTCTTACCATAAACTAGAATGATATAACTATTTGATTTTGCAATCTTGAGCACAACACTATGAGCTTGAATAATAGAAAAAATGAAACTCTAAAACCTGAATTATATTTACTAAATTACGTGATTGGTTTGATTTTTATTTTAGTATTTAATTTAAGAAAAATAACAATATTTTTTATAAAGATAATTAAGATTTTAAAGATTTGTTTTTATTGTTGTTTAAATTTGTGATAATGTGTTTGAAACTGTAAAATTAAAACGATCACGTCACTCTATTAAATAGTATAATAAAAAATACTAAATGGAAAAAAAATTAATGGAAATTCAATTTTAAATATCTAAATTTATGACGACTTAAAATTTAATTATATTTTCATATCAGATACTTAAGCAATGACAGACCATATCCCAAATTCAAACTAACATAAACTCAATTAAAATATATAAAACTTTTAATCATTCATAAAGAGTAACTTCTAATAAAGATTCGTGAAAATAATGAATTAAAACTTCATTAAGTATAAATTTTATAATCTAATTTTCGAAAAGTAAAAATTTGAAATGCCTAAAAAAAGGTAATGAAAGATCAATTATTATTTTTCCTTTCTGGAAATATATGTGAAAAAAATACTGCAAATACAATAAATTTGATGGTTTAAAGTAAAGTAATAATTAGGCATTTTGCACTTAGATTTTAAGGATGATCTATGCAATAAATAATTCGCGTTCAATTCTTACTGTACACCAAAATTCGTCAAAGTGATAATCTAAATTAGTCTTTTTGTTCTATAAGATAATGGATAAGAAAATTGTGTGGTAGAAAAAATATATATAATCATTAATTAAGTTTTGGTGTCAACTCCAATCACTATTATGATGCAATGGTTCATTATCTAGCTATTATTATTTCACTAAGCTGTGCAATCAAGCATTGTCAAAGGGCTCATTTTCAAAAGATTAGACAAGGATTAGGTACAACTCTAATGTAATATTTTGTTAGAGAAGAGTGAAGTTTCATTTGTCACATATTTTATGGTACTTAGTGTTACGTGCAAAGAAGACAACAAAAAGATATCCATTAATTAATTTTTGATTGGATGTCATAGTGGGGGCCATTAATTTTAATATGTTGGAAAAAAACATTTTTTTACCCTAAAAGTATTTGTAGAAGAGTATGTCCATGGCATAAACATAAACATGATGATCAAACTTATGTTTGGTGATAAGCCCAATATTATTTGGTCCATCATTATGATGCAATACTTGATTATATAGCTATTACTATGGACTTAGTTGAAACCAAACATTGTAAAATAGCACCTACTGAAAATATTAGTCACGGATTAGGTATATATATCTAAAGTAATTTCTTGTTAGGGAAGAGAGAAGTTTCCTTGGCAAAGATTTGTAACTTGTGTTTTTGGTAGTTAGTGTTACGTGCAAAAGAGTGAAAAAAATGGGTCATTAATTTTGGTTAGAATGTCATAGTTGAGGACCCCGTTAGAATCTACCAATGAGACAACTGAAATTTCTTGCATTAAGGGATGAAGAGAGAGAAACTTCTTCATAATCTTCCTATAAGATTATGTTAGACACATCTTAATTATTACCTAATGAGTAATCACTCACTAAAACACCACACCAAACAAGAACCAAGGACATTATTGTTGAGGGAATATAACTATTATAAACTAATTTCATTATTATTGGGCCCTTTCATGTAGCTAGATTCTATCACAATGTTCATATTATATGAAGATGCTCTAGAATGGTAGTGATGTGTTTGGATTTTGTCAAAATGAATAGGGGACACAAATTGATTGGGTTGGTGAATTCAAGCTTAAGAAGGAAAATAATTAAATGAAATTTGACAACATTAATCACATGAGTTACATATACATATTAAATGCACAACCCTTCTTTATAAAATCTCACCCTCATCATTCATTCAATGTAGCTAATGCTTTTTAAAGAGAGGACATGTCGAACTTAAAAGGAAAAATGAAAAATAAGATATCATAAACAAACTCTTATCACACTTATCACAAAGCATCTGCTTCCTCCTACATCAACATCATGATTTTGTTTTGAATCAGTGTATTGGGTTTGATTTAAACTAAATATTTACCTTAGATCAAAACATGTATGTATACTTCTTCTTTTTCATTCAATGGATGGAAATTATTACCCTCTAAAGTGTCTCTATACTAATAACCATTATTTTATTTAAATGGCTATCAATTATTTTTATTTAGATAAAAATTTAAATTCAGATATTACATACAAATCAAATAAATATGTAGAGAGGAATTGTTTTGAAGAAGGAAGTTGTACCCTACAATTACTTTAATTTAATTACTCACCTTAAACAAGATTTCCATCTAGTTTGTACAATTTCTATAACAACGTAATTGATCATCAATTTATATTAATGATGAACATTTGTTTTCCGACAATAGATTCACGTGACGATGTAATAATTTTTTTCTTTACCATATAAGAAGTGAAATTTGATGTGACAACCGTGTTGTGTTTGCTTCAAAGTGTTTGTAAACAGTATGAAGGATGATGATAGTTTAGGGTAGGGTGGTGAATAGGGGTGGATATATTCAGTATGTTTGCTTATGGACTTCTTAACTTCCAAGATCTCATCTATAATGGATGAAAGAAAAAGTTTAATTCAAAAAATTTAGTTTGTAATTTTAATTTAGTATGGTAAAGAAAAACAAATATGTTTCTAAAATTAATAATTTTTTTCACTTTTTATTATTTAGATTTAAAGTCGTGTTTGTTTATTTATGAACTTTTACAGACCAAATGTGATTTAAAAAACATCATTTATTTCCCAAATGGAATTTGTCTAACCAATTTAAAACACAAAATTGTATGTCAAACTTCAAAAAGTTAATGGTGCATGAATGTTACTGAACTGGATTCGACATTGACACAAGGAAAAGATATTGACATTGGTTTTGGTTACTGAATTCGGCAAAGTATGAAATGAAGTGCCAAAAAGAAGGTACTATTAGCAGTGCATTCCAAGCACGAATAATAGACACAATGTAATTTTTATTCAAGAAAAGTATTGAAATAAAGATCACCTTACATAGTTTATCTAAAAGCTACCAATATCTTACAAATATTATTCAATTGGTTACTTCTATTATATTTTTATTTTGAATAAAGCTATCATATTGATCCAAAATCAATCTCCATAAAATCATTATGTCTTATGTTTAACTTTATTATTTTTTTTTTAAACTAGATAATGAAGCTCATATTTTTTTGTCAGTTACGTATTATTTTATCAGGGTAAATAGAAAGAAAAAATTGATAATCAGTTTTATTGTTTGTTTTTGGGCAAAATAAGAATACACTCACAAATATCGATATTAACACAAAATGAGGGTAGAAAATCTCACTCTTTCTTGGACTCAGATTGTTTTAAGGAGGGGATCTCAGAGTAACCCATGTACATGTCCTAACTATACCATTTTAGGGAATTTTGACATGGGAGTGCTCTACTCATATTCCTCACACAAATTCCTCACACAAATTCTACTGTACCTACTGAACTCCCTTACTCTCCTCCTGAGAAAATGAAAGATGATAAACAAAATATAGTAGAATGTAAAATCGTTTAAATTAAGAAAAGTAAATGAATTTGAGTAAAAAATTATAACTGATTCAATTAATATAATATAATAATTTGTGTAATTAATATAATTAAAAAATACTTCATAAAATAAAATTTAAAAATAATTTAATTTTTTGAATATATTATTTTAATATATTTATTTATTTTATTATAAAAACGTAAATATTAGAATGATGTTGTTATATAAAATATGTAACAGTACTGTGTTTTTTTTTTCAAATTTTTTTATGTATTAAAAGTTCAGATTATAAAAAGTTTGTACTTTTTAAATATTTTTTACCTTTTAAATTCTCCCAATTTACATTTTCTCATCCTCTCCAACTTTTCTTCCCATGAAACAAACAAACTATTAGTTTCTTAAAAATAGTAAAAAAAAATAAAAAAATAACATATATTTGTGCATTAAAAAATTAAAATTTTATTTTTAATTTTTAATTATTAGTATAAAAATATCTTTCATAAAACTTATTTCTTCCTGGTCAATTAATTCAAAATAAATGTGTAAAACCTAATTTTCCCTGACCTAGTTTGAGTAGTCATTGTTTTGTTTGGAACTAGAACTACAGTGTAAAACTTACACATAGCTTTCAGCATCCTTAAACACCATGTTAGTTTTCTGCAGAAGCAGTAGCCGGAATCAAAGTGATCTATGTGTTTCTCAAGACACGATCTTTCTATCAGATCTCACCACTCTCATTTTCAGTGTTCTTTCTTTCTTTCTTCTGAGAATGAATTTCATTGAAAATGAGGAGAAAGAGTATAAAACATTGAGTTTTTTGTCTTTTTCTTTTGGCCACATTAACAGTGAAATTAAGAGTGAATAGTGTGCATTAAACCAGAAAGGGCCAGAGGCTACATCAAAGTCAGCTTATCCCTTTAATTACAGATACGCCTCGATTGTAAAATGACGTCTCAGATTCAGATTTCATAAGATTTTTGTCTCCTCCACGTGCATCTACCATTTATTTCATCACCATCAAGCTTTGTAGGATTTTGTTGTCACTTCAACACACCACTCTTTCTTTTTAACTTTTCTTCCCATTTTGCTAGTAATATACAATGCATGCATGTTGGTCAAAGTAGAATGTATTTCAACCTAATACTATACCACATGATCTAGTCGGTTCAGCATGTCTCTTGTAATTTATTATTGGATACCAGGGTTTCAGATACAGCCACACTTTAAAGGTTTAAATATTATATGTATGAACAGAAAAACTGCATTGTAATTAAAAAGTGAAGAATGCTTAAATAAACTTGTAGTTACTAGACTTTATGTTTACTGGGGCATGTGCCACGTATGTCACTTTTAGCAGGGTATGTGCCACACATATGTCACTTAGTTTAAGAAACACAAGAAAAAAAAAATACAACTATTGACTGATTGATTAAGAAAATATTTTTCTTCTCATAATGTTTTGTCAGAAATGATTAATATAATAAAATAGTTTAATGTGGAATATTTTGTATGGAAGAAGATATAAAATATTGAAATTTATCCCCTTTCCTTTTTTTTCTTTTATTTTAGAGAAAAATAATAATATTTAGAACTATATTCATTTTTAAAATTCTTTCATTGATACTCGTAATAATATTTTCTATATATTTAAATATTTTTTTCGATGAAATTAAGAAATATGCTAAAGAAAAGAAAAATTATCTCATGTTATCGTCTTAATCACGTGGATCCAAGAATTATTATAATTTTTAGTGCGGCCAACTAAGAACATCACAACTTAAAAAAAAATTAAATATGTGAAGTGTGCACATAAGAAATATATAAACATGTGAAGTATATGAAATACTACCCAATAAATGTAACTAGTACGCAAATTCAGCTTAATAGTGATTGCAAACCAAATTTAAAAAATAATAGTAATAACTCTCAAACAAATAACATAAATAATATTTTCTTGATTTAAAAAAAAAATGAAATCTATAAAATACAAAATCACCACATAAGTCACTTATATTATATCATTTGTTTTTATGAAAATACTAGACTAAACTGGTGATATTGTTCTTTTATTTATAAAAATTGAAACATCCTTTATATTTTCAATATATTTTTTTATGTTAGGAACTAAATTTACAAATATATAAGATGCTCGTGATTCATTAGAAAATCCCACTCTCTCCACCGTCAATGTTTTCATGGTTTTAACAACGAGGGCTGTCAAGACATTTCACTTTTAGAAAAAAGTATTTTTTATATTGGTCATTTCATGGAGAGCACTATCAATATGACATGAAAGATCTATTAGTGTTGGTAAATCTTTGCTTTTAAAAGTGTTTGTCTTTAGATAGTTACGGTGTTTTATAGTTTTTATCTTCGTATATACATATGTTGTCCTGTATATAATTATTTTGTAAATGAGTTGGTGTGTGTCTCAAGTATTTCACTTATAAATAATACTTTTTGTCAATCAAAAAACATATTGGTAATTTGGATATTCTATATTTGTGGTATAACCAATATAAATGAAATTAATATAAAAAATATGTAAGTATATGCATTGGTTGTTAATTTATGTAGAAAGTAAATATATCACCAAATGCTTTTTAATAGTATACTTACTTGATTTATGTTAAAATTCACCTGTATAATTATACAAACTTTAGATAATTAGAGAACAAAATATATATTTTTTTTCTCAACTAAATTCATTTAAAAATTATCTTAAATAAATTCAAAAGTAGCAAATATGATAAAACGATAAGATGTGAATTTGATGTTAGCATGATAATTCTTTAAAAATAATTTACAAAAAAATAAATTAAAATTCATTATCTAGATAAATGAACTATTTGCTAAAAATGCAGCAAAAGGTACAAAGTAAAAAAAAAAAAAAAAAAAAAAAAAAAAAAATAAAAAAAAAAAAAAAAAAAAAAGAAAAAAAGAAAAAAACTTATATAGTCTCCTCAATCTCTGTTTTGTAGGTTGGTGTTGTAAAAAAATGTATAATAATAATAATAATAATAATAATAATAATAATAATAATAATATTTTGGAGTTTTTTACCATAGTTATCATATTTTTAAGTTTTGAGTTAACACTAAATTTTTTTTTTTTTTTTCAAATAACGTGATTTAAAAATTTATATTATTTTATTTGTTATGAAAGTATTCTAAGGAACAAACATGATTAAGTTTTTCTCAGTTACATTCTCAACTTATTATGTATCTTTAATATTATAATTAGTATTAGAGTAATTTAAATGTCTTCGTAATACCATGGGAATTTATATTTAAATGGTATTAATCATATCGTATTCTTATCAGGTCAAGATTGTGAAATTAAGTTTAAATGATATTAGCTCAAATTGTTCTTACATCCTTCATTTATGTTAATACTATCCGAAAACGTATTCTATATAATGAGTGATTGTCTTAATTCTAAGACAACTTAGAACTCTCAGCCTTAAGCTTAAAATAGTGAAAAGGGTTAAAAGAGTCTTAAAAGTTTTGAGTGATCTTTCAAATTCTGAGAGTATATAAGTATGAATTTTAATATCAATGTTCATGAGTTAAGTGCCATAACCTTTAGAAATGTTTGTCAGTATAAATGTTCAAAATTTTGCGAAATTCAACTTAACTACGTTGTTGCACAAATAATTATACTAGTTACCAAACTTGACTTAACCACATTGTTGCGAAAATATTAAGTACATGTTTTTTTTTGAGATTTTGCCAAATTCAACTTAAATATTTTCCTACAAAAGTTTTAGGTATACTTATCTTCAAGATTTTCTTGACTCAACTTAACTATTTTGCGAAAATAAACTTTTATATTTCTAATGTGATTTTTCGTTATATCACTTTAATTACATTTTCTATATCACTTTAACTTTAACTACGTTTGATCACTTTAACATCGACTGAAATTCATGACCTAAAACAATGACTAGTAACAGAAATTTTTTTATTGAATTGGTAAGATTGGTAAGTGTAATTCAGCACGTACCTTTATTATAGGTGGACCACTAATGAATCTTTTGACATTTAACAATAGATAACTTTTATTTTTAATATTACCCTTGAAAATCTTTTAATTATAATAATGTATATTAAAATCACATGTGTCCCACCAAATAGCTTACTCTCTATCAGGTTTATTAAATAATAAAATATTTATATTTTCTACCACAATATACGAAATAATTAAATAATATTACAATAAAAATAAAATAAAATAATATAAAATAATTTGAAAATTTAATTAAGAAGTTAACACTAATTTTTATATTAAAATTTGGTTATTAATCAAAGTATTATAAGTCAAAACTAAAATTCTATTTAAATTTTATATTTTAGGTACTAAGTGATTTGTCAATATAAATATTTTAAAGAATAAATTAACATCAAGCCTATTTTCGAGTGACTAAATTTGTTGTTCTTGCTTTTTAAAAAAGTATTCAAAACTAATTTATAGAATTTGTTTTTATATTTGTTTTCACATTATAATCACTTGCTATTGAGAGAATAAATAATCAATTGTAAATTAATTTATCTATTTTAAGAGAAGAATTAGTAGGTATTTTTTTGCGATCACTTTTTTATGACTAAAAAATAAACATTTATATTTATACATTTTTATAAATAAATATATATATATATATATTGTAAATAATTATTTAAAAATTATTAAATGCATAAGACGAAATGGAAATAATGAATTATGAATTTATTAAATATGATAATCTTCTTTTTAGAAAATGAAAGACACGTAATAATTATTCAATAATTTTAGTTTATTCAATTCTACACGTAATTTTTTTATAAGTATTTTTAAATAAAAAAATTAGAAATTATAAATAATTTGTTCATAAGTTAAAAACAATTTATACACAAATTATAAAAAATAGAAAAATTATATAAGAGAATTTTACGAAAAATTAAATAAGAAAGTATTATGAAAAATTACATATTCTCTTTTATTTGTGTATCCAACTCTTTGATAATTCCATTTTTAGCTTCTTATTGTTTAACTTGCTTTATTTATTCTAATATCATTTATCCTTCGTCTAATACCCTCTAATTAATTATTCTTCACACTTCATTTTCTTGGTTAAATATCATTTAACTTCTTAGTTGTTTCATTTGATTCTTTCATCTAATTATCATTGAAAAGATTATTTTCTCACGATTATATTTCTTAAAGGATAAATAGTCCAATATTATACACTAGTTTAACTGTTCATGAACTCTTTCATTTGTTGTTTAAATTGCTTTAACTAGTCGACTCTTTTTTTTTTCATATTTTGTTCTTTAACTTCTCATTCATCAAATAATTTGCTTGGTCTATCAACGTATAGAATTTTTTTATCCTATACTACATTTTTTATATCTTGACATTGTTTTACCATTGCTAATATTTTCAGAATCTAATAGACAAAGTCTTATTTATAATTCTTTCCGTTGTGATTCACTTTGTCTATTAGATTCGTGATGTTTCTTTTGTAATATAATTTTGAGGGTTGGTTTAATACTTTAACAAAAACTTATATAGTTATATATATTAGAAAAGGGACGTCACAGAAATTGGATAGGGTTTTCACGATTTTATTTGTGCTGTTTTGTGAAGGTATGATAGATTTTACCTAGCATCACAGTGGGTGTCAAATGTTCTAACTCAGAAAGATGACTAGGTTTTTTCTAGCTAGAGCATCAAAGTAACCATATTCTTTCTATCCTTCCCCTTCTTAAATTAATATTTGCACTTATCATGTCCTTTATCATGACCTGTATTGGGGGTCTCGTTTGTAGTAGTCTTCATTCATTTTATTTATTATTAGTTATGTCTCTTTAGTATCATGATTCATATTAAAGTAGTTTAAATGCCTTATTAATATTATTAGGATTCACCTATTAAATAATCATAAATGTCGTATCATATCCTACTAGATTGATTTGATGAAGTCGGGTTTAAGTCGTATTGGTCTGAGTTGTCGCGACATCCTTCATTTGTGTCAACACCACCTAACTCTTGAACAATATACTTAGTTTAATGGGTGGTTTCCCTAATTTCGAGACAACTCAGAAAGTATTATGCATATAGACTATCAAATCAAAACTCTAATTACTACTATAGCTATAATTACATACAAAATAGATATGAAAGTAAGTGAGAATTACTTAAAAGTAGTGACAATGGATCACGGTACGTGTAGTGACAACAACTCATGATGCATGATAGAGGGACTTGTGTTATAATAATCTAAATATTAACACTACACACTAATTATTGTCTATATATAGTTTCAAGACAATTAATTGAAATTTTCAATAAAATTAATAAATAACCTAAAAGCAAAGGAGATCATTGTGGTAGGAGGAAGAAACTAAGGCATGTGGTAGCGTGAGAGCGATTCTTTAGAATGAAAGAGATGTGACTCTACAAAAGATAGAGGTAATGGGTAGAAGAGGATGTTGGGAACGTTTGTAGAGGTAAAACCAAACCATCTTGACTTGGTTTGCAACTTAGTCAATTTTTGTGGTTTTGGTGGCTAGCATGTTTTGATGCTAAGAGTCATGAAATTTTGACCTCAAGGTTGTTTTTTAGTCCTCTTAATAGGAAACAACCACAAATGGACCCAAAATGGTGTTGGAAAGGTTTGGGCTAAAACTAAGTCATCTTGAATTAGTTTGCAACTTAGCCAATTTTGGTGGTTTTTGAAGTTTAGGGTTTTGGTGCCAAGAGTCATAGAATTTTTTGACCTCAATGTTTTTAGCCCTCTTGATGATAAATAACTACAAATGGATCTAAAATAATTTTGGGTAGGTTTGAGGGTAAAACGAAGTCATCTTGAAATTGGTTTCATAAAAATTTGTCAAAATTCAATACCATTACCAATGTTAATGAAATTTGGTGGACACCTTCATTATATTATTATGTGATGGAATGCAAAAAATCACTCCAAAGTTTTTTGTCTATACACACTTTTCCATTTTTCTCAATTTTACACCTTTTGTCAATTTGAAAAAATAAAAAACAAAATAAATCACCTTGGAAATAAATTCTCATTTGTGGGTAATAATGAGATACCATGTTCTAAAAGATTCCAGAAAAAAATCTCATCAAAATTCGATGTGTAGCTCAAAATATGGACTTATGTCTACTCATAAAAGGTGTATCTACTTGTACAAATTTAGAAAATGGAAAAAGATGGTGGTGAAATTAGTTGGAAAAATATTTAGTCAGGAAGAAGGCAACAACGAAGGCGTCAATGCAGGCGGAAGAAAGAAGGTTTGCAAATGGGGAAAAGGTGCAAGTTTGATATAAAGAAGATTTGTGTCACAATTATGTAAGGAGAGAAACACATTTTGGTGTCCTAGAAAATTACTTACTACATCAATTCTGCTTGTAACCCATAAAGAAAAATCCCCAAATTATAAACCCTAGAGTGAATGTTATATTATCCAATTTTTACCTTGGTTATAGGAAAATTTATTCTAATCCCTCTCTCAATAATTTTCTCATACCTTCAACATATCTTTCAGAATCCTCATTTCTTTCAGCATCCAATCATACATCACAATAACTGACAAGTTAAGGACCATTTCTAACTGATCATATTTTCAAATAGAGTAAGTTTCTGTTTACTCTAAATATTCTTTATCATCTTCCTTTTCTTATGAATTTGTTACCAATCCTGGTAGGTTAGTTGAGAAAAGTAACACTCTCAATTTGGTTAAGTTCATACTGAAATTTGGTTATGTTTGGATACTTTGCTCTAGATATCTAGATTTTGAGTAGTTATCTTGCTTGAGTTAGAACTTTCATTAGAGGAAACAAATTATAGTTAAAGAAAGTTATTTATGTTTTTTACATAACCTTAGGATAGATGATTTGGATGTGAAGATGACTTGGTCACAAGATTTTGGTTTCTATATAGGGATTGTGTTTTGTTTGAAAATTGTTTTGTTTGAAATAGTGTTATATGAGTTTTGGTTAATAGTTTATTGTTTGAATATTTTGAACAAGATACTATTGTTGAGAAGTTGATATAGTGGCTAGAGTATGCATGTTAAGGTATAGAGTTTCTTAAGTTGAGTTTTGAATATGGTTTAGATAAGTAGGATTAGTTCCTATAACTTTCCATAAATTAGTTTATGAGTTTGATGTGAATGCGTGTTTGTTGAGTTATGACCAAGGTTGAATTTAAATGAGTGAGATTTTTAAGCAAATTATGGATTGTATTGATCATTTTGAAATGTTTAAAAGTTGTATTGTTAAATTGGTTTTATATAAAACCTTTGAAAACAAATTTGGTTGTGTTTGATGAAGTTGGTTTTATGATATTTTCACTTAAGCAGAGGATTTTCGCTCAAGCGAAAATAAAATAGAAATCTAAGCCTTGATCTTGACGTTATCTTCACTTAAGCGGAAATAAAGCTGAAAATAAACCTTGCTTTTAGCCAACCGAAAGATTTTTCAATTAAGTGAAAATAAAGCTACAACCAAACCTCTGCTCTCACTCATATTTTTGCTCAAGTATAAAAAAGTTGTCGCTCAACCAAAGGATATTTTTAATCAAGTGAAAATACAACTGCAACTCAACCTCTGCTCTCTGTCAAATTTTCTCTCAAGTGAAGAATTTTTTGCTAAAGTGAGCCAATTTTTGCTCAAGCAAAAAAGTTCTTTTTTTTTCTCTTCTTTCTTCTAATTTATTTAATGGATTGAATATGAGTGTTTTTATAAATAAAAAATGAGTATTAAATTATATATTTAATTTATTTGTGGTTTTATTTAAATGTTATATTGTATGATAATGGTTACTAAAAATGGTGTGAATTGTATGGATTTAGGATCATAAATCTAGGATGATATATGAACCATTATCTGAGTTTTGTATTAAGTAAAGATACATATGTTATAATAGAGATCTCATTGTTTCATTCATGATTTAAGTCACATAGACTAAGACATTAAGTCGTAACTGTGACGTCCTAAATTTATTTATTATATGTATAATTCAAATCGAGAATTCTATTTTTCCTTAATTTTTATTTGTGGAAGGTGATTGTATGCATAGAATATGACTTATGAGTAAAACATCCAAAATATGAGATTTTATTTAATTAAAAATGAAGTAACATCACACAAAGCAATTAATATAAATGTTAAGTTCCCAAATTTCCGTAGTTGAAGAAGAGACCATGAACAAACGACTGATGTATGACTTTAAATCATACACCACTAATTTTAATTGTTTATGTGAATATAATCAATGGGTTGTTATCACTTATGATTAATTAAATTCAAGAAGCATAAGTAAAGATTAACTTATTTGTGCCATCAGAACTGAAACAAGGTTCTCGTTAAATTCTTACAAAACATTTAAACTGTACATATTACAAATATATATATATATATATATATATATATATATATATATTACAAAAAAATTACATATTTTATACAAAATTATATTACATTTCTAATATCATTACACAGTTGGTGTAACAAATTAACCAAAGGATTATATTGTGTGGTTGGCGCCATGAAGAAGATTACAACCACAGGACTACCTAACACCAAGGGGACCTCCTCGTATTGAGTAAAGGAAAAGATAGAATATGCTCTTCCTCCAAAAGAGACAAAATTTTCCATCGTGTTTATACTCCATCCGTTTCCAAGAAAATTGGCTAGTATGTTTACAGTAAATGAATTTGGAAAATTTGTAGCATTCATCTTTCTTTTGCTCTTAAGATTTAATTTAATTCATATTCAATAAACAAGAAAAGAGAGGAAAAAGTGAGATATATGTACATTTTGAAAATTATTATAATCAAAGAAATAAAAATAAGAATCAAATAGTATTCAATCAACAAACTATAATAATTATTTGCAGTAGTGTTTGATAAAATCTTTCTTGAATGATTTTGTGTTGTAGCCAATTCAATTTTTGTATTGTGATAGCCATACCAATCAATAATATAAGTATAATAGGAATAATACAATATTAATGTTGGATTCATGAATCAAATGGATTCATCATTGCACTCATTAGTTAGGATAAATGAGTAATCACAACCTCATTCTTCGGCCAACAATCTTCTACTCATTTGTCCCCATGGAATTAAATCATCCAATCACAAGTATTCCAACAACAAAACATGATCATGTGTGAATCAAATAACAACCATTAACATATACATACAAAATATTATAACTTGAAATTAGTGAGAGGAAAGTTCTGAACTGAAAAGGAATCATAAAATAAGAAATCTGAAATGTTTAGAATAATTAAAAAAATCACAGTTCAGAATAAAAATTAAAAAAAATTAAAAGAATAAATATATGAAAGTATTAAGGAATTGTGAGGCTTAGGGTACCTCACCGAAAATAGTAAAAATAAACAATAAGCATATCTCCTTCCCCTTATCTTTATTTAGAAGGTTGTGTTTGTAGAAAATTGAAGTACAGATTTTGTGTGGGTTTTGATTGTGTTTGAGTGTGGATTTTGGGGGAACCAAGTTCAGGTATTTATAGGGTCACATGTAATCATTACTTTAGTTCCAATTAGTTAAATTCAATGGAAGGAATCTTGTTTAGGTCATGATAAATGACGTAGGCCATGCTGAGTTGGCAAGGAGAATTAAATGAGAAATGACCCATTATTATCTTATCTTATCTTATCTTATCTGAGCATTAAATGATCCACAATAACTTTGGATTTATCTCGAATGAAATTTGTAAAAATTTAAATAAATTTTTAACTCACTGTGGGTTCCCTTAGAGTCCAGTCGTACGAATGTGACATCCGAGAGTGATGCGGAGCCATATGGCTTGCTGATGTGGCACTTGAGAGTGACGTGTCAAAGTCAAAAGACTTACAGATACGACATCAGAGAATAGATGCGGCATCGAGAGTAGATATGACACCGAGTAGAAATGGAAGAAGTAAGTCAATAGCCAAATGACTTATTGATATAGTACTGAAAGTGATACGGGCATTACTGAAAAGGGATATGGAACTAATGACCCAAAAGCTCATTGATGCAGTATTAAGACTGGTGTGGGTACCGAGAAGTGATGGGGACAAGGCTCCAAGAGTGATGCAGATTCCGTATCAAGAGTGATGCGGATTTTGTATTACTAAAAACCGTATCACTTAAATATAAATAATTTTACAAAAATCATAATATTTGTTCAAATTTTCCAAGATGTTACAGTGACAAGCTAAGGGGGAGTTCCTCCACACCTTGACATGTGTAGATGTGCGACTTAGGTTGTGTATAACTTGCGTTGTTTCATCACCTTTAGGTTCGTTTGTCAATTTAAGTATTGGATTGGATTAGATGTTAGTCTCTAGTAGTACATTCTTAATACAAGTCTTTTGGGAGGCGTCAGTTGATATTTCATTTGTTGAACATTCTTGATATATGGATTCATGTGTGGTATGGTTGTTACATGTTGGTATTTGAATGAAATTGAATTGTTGTAGTTTGTTAATTACAATGTCTCCTTTTATATACATTTTCTTACATTGAAAATTTATTTCAATAATTTACTCTTGTATGTACACCAGCAAATATACTTCAAGTATATGAGTAACGTCGGAAAGAGATTACAGTTTTGTTTGTAACTTTATTTTGTAAAATTTTGTGTATGTGTTATATATAATTTGTATTTTGAAATATTATATGTTTTGGTATATTTTGTTGGGTTTATAGTAAAATATATAGTTTTGTGAAGATATTATATATATTAGAAGTTACTCTTACATGATATATTCACATTAATAATAGAACTTAAACCTGCCTTTCCACATAAAACAAACATGTAACCATATGTTTTTTACAATCCTCACTAAAGCTTAATTAAATTTTAAATTTCTCGTAAACTTAAATATTTTTAATTGAGTTCCTACTAAATATTTTTATATTTATTTTTTATTCTATTGAATGTGAAAATATTTATATTTTTTAATTGAATATTGATCATTTAATTTTGTTATCAACTATAGTAACATAATTATTGTTTTGCATAGTCATTAATTATTAGTCTCTATATGAAAAATCAAACCACTTAATTAAGTGTTAAATTTTTCATAAGTATTATTAATTAAGCCTTCATTAAAAACTTCTTGTTTTATTGAGTGTGTAAAACTTTTTTATTTTTAATTGAACCCTGTCATTCGGTCTTGTTGTCAATCGATATTTTGTAGTCATTATCTTGTATATTATTGTTTATATGTCTCCATATGGTTAATTTGTTTTTATTTTATTATTTAATTTTAAAAAATAAACAAAGTCCCTTTATAAGGGAGGAAAAGAATAACATAATCTTTTGTAGTCTTTACAACTTTTAACGAGAAACACAAATAAATATTGAAGATGTCTCACCGATATCAAGCTCCAATTTTACATACATCTTCTATTAATTAGCGTTTTATATTTTTCTTCTTCTTAGGTTCTTTTCCTAATTGTCCATACATACACCACAAACTGGTAAAAATAAAACTAGAAGATACTAACTATCTTTAAAAAATTAAATATTAAAACAAAATACAAATCAAGTATATTGAGACATCAATGTAAGATAAAATCACGGTCATTCAAGTTAAACAATTAAGATAGTAAAGGCTAAATTCAAAAATATGAAATTTTGGACACTCAATAAAATAATTGTTTTAATAAAAACTTAATAAATATTTAAATTTATAAAAGATTTAAACTTTTTATTTTTGTATTTTTCTGTAAAGACATATAACCAATAACTATATAAGATAACTATTGTGTCATACTAGTAGAAAAAGGACATTTATCGTGGGTTCTGAGAGGTTTTATCATTGGGTCTCGAATCAACATTGATCCATGAGACGTTATAAATGATATTGATCTATGAGACGTTATAAATGATGTTGGTTAAAGTTAAATAATTGACGTCACGTAGTCCATCACCATGTCGGTTTAAACGAGACAATCGATGTAATGTAATCCACCACAACGTCACAAGGAAAACGACGTGGTGCCTTTCAGAAAATAACAACACCATGTCGGTTGTTTGGCTAAAACCGACGTGGTAGATGTGGTGTTGTCATTTTTTAAAAAAGAATAATATAAATTGATAAATCTCTAATCGATATAAAACATCACAAAAAATTTTAGAATTTTTTAGCAAGTGTAGATATGTGAAATCAAAAGTTACAATATAAAAAAATAGATAAAAAATACAATCTAAAGCTCCTAACTGACGTGGTGATTTACCCGTCATTTGAAAATTTTAAAATTTTGAATTTTTATTTTTCACTGATATATTCATGACGATTTTTTTGTTTAATCGACATTGTGTGCACATCACAACGTAAATTCTTGTCTAACCAACTTATGGATGCTCATTTATTTATAAAAATGCAACCACCACATTTTAAACGTCATCTTTACATTTAACCGTCTTTATACCGACGTTAAACTTAATTATAAAAAACTTTAAATATTTAATAAGACAACATATTTTAATAAATCCTAATTTGAAAATACCCAAATCTACAAAAACATTATAATTTAATTAAACCTATTTTTAATCACAAAATGCAGAACTACCTGCCAGAATCCATTTGAGTCAAAGTAAAAATAAAAACATGGACGCAGAGACACGAGAACACTTGCACAAAGAAAAATCTGAATTTTGTCTGATTACAAAGTGGCCAAAGCCGGAATTCCCAAGCGTGCAACAAATATATAGCAAGAGCCGGAACCACACACGTGCAAGATTTTGGTCATGGCATGTTCTGCAGACAAACCTCAATAATTGAAAAGCACCACCCATATATTTAAATGGGGCAGGTGAAGAAGAAAAGAAAATTATAAATGAAAAAAAAAATAAGAATAGGTAGAAAGAAGCTATATTGTCGCTACACGGAGCTAGATACGTGTTTTCTTTTTCTGTTTTCTATTTTTGGTTTTGGTTTGTGGTGAGCACTGTCTTCATCTGCATGCTGCTGCTGCGTCTGCGTGTGTGGTTCATTCACAGTCACAGCGACATGAAAGCAAAACAAAACCCAGAATCTACGGAATTTAATAATTAATTGTGAATTACTATAATATAATGTTTTATTTTTCTGTGCATAGACACGTAACATGTACCTCTGTATGTGTTGTTTGTGTTGAATCTGAGTGTGGTCAGAGTTGTCCTGTGGTAAAGTCCCCTCTTGCGGCTCTGGGACACGTACACGCCCCACACACACATATTTTTTTTGGATCTTTTATGTCTCTGCCAAATCTCTTTCTTTCATCTCATGTCACTCATTTCATGTTAATAAAAATGCAATTTTTTAGTGGGACACTCCTCCTCCATTTATCTTCTCATGCTTTTAGGATTCATCTGAAACATTTAACTAAATTAAGTTGTATCAAAAATTAAACTGGGGTGTTGTTTTAGTTTTAAAAAATTATTTACTCCTAATATAACGGTTTGAATTATAAATATACATATTTAAAAATAAGAGATTCATTGCTAATAGTTGATATGACTTAAATACTTTAAGTAATTTAAACTTAATTAAGTTTTAAGCTTTGTATAAATTTACTTAAGTCTTTATTAAATTTGTTTGATTTATTGAGTATTCAAAATTTTTATATTTTTTAATCTAAGTCTTGTTGTTTATAATTTATTAATATCTTGTAGTATCATCTTAGTTATTTATTTTTATATAATAATAAATATGAATTTATATAATTAATATAAAATAATATTATGATTAATGTAAATAGATATGATTTTTATTATTTTTATTTTAACTGAAAACGTATTAAATAACAAGATGGTTATGTTATTTAATAATTTTCATATCATTACTTGCAATAATAAAATGATTAAGGAAGTGTCTCATCACCACCATTTATTTATATAGGTGAATAAAATATTGTAGTTAACAAGTGATTTTTATTACTTTATATAATAAAAAATGTTAGGTTTTATAGTTAATATAAACTTATATTATGATTAATGTAAAATGACATAATTTGTATTGTTTTCCTTTAAAATATGTTGGATAAGGAGATGGTCATGTTCTTTTAATAACATTCACATCATCACCTATAGCGGTTAAGGAAGTCTCATATTATCATTATTATTTATGTAGGTGAATATTGTGGTTAATGTAAAATAAGTGATTTTTATTATTTTAATTGAAAATGTGTTAGATAATGAGATCATCATGTTTCTCAATGGATTCCATATCATCACTATAGCGAGCAAGAGACTATCGTGATCACCACCATCATTTATCACCACCATCATTTATGTAGCTATCGATGATCGTTTTATATTAATCACAAAACCTTACATGTCTTGTTGGAGATATCACATCAACTAGAGATAAGATCAATTCATAGTATATAAGTAGGTGTAAACCTCACTTTATAAGCATGTTTTGTAAGGTTAAGTTAAACTTAAAGTCCACTTCTTAAAATGGTATCAAAGTCCAAACCTATTGTATCACCTGTCATCTACAGCTATTGAATCACTTGTAAATGTTTAGTCCCACTCAATATATATATATATATATATATATATATATATATATATATATATCAACATAAGAGCGTATGTTGAAGATCTTACATTGATTAAAGATATGGTCAATTTATATTATATAAGTGAGTACAAACATCAGCTTATAAACCGATTTTGTAAAGTTAAATTAAATTTAAAATTTATATCTTAATATTTGTTACCACATGAAGACAAGTAAACAAAACAACAATGCAAGATATCAATTATGTCAAGTACATAATGAAAAAGTTAAATAACAAAATTTCGATTAAAGAATATAAAATTTTAAATACTCAATGTACCAATATCCAAATTTAAGAATGAATTAAAATTTAATTAAACCTTTAATAATTATTAATTAAAGTGTATTGAATCACTTTTATAAGTTGACTCTTCCACACTACAAGCAATTTTGTCATTATCTACGGCCAAAATCTATATATAACATTAAAAATCCGTATATAATTTGAAATTACGTACGGATTACATACAGAAAAAAAATTCATATGTAAAACTGTCATAGGTAAACACTTAGATTCGAATTTTAGAACTATGTACGTAATTACATACGAATTTCAAAATCCGCATGTAATTACATACGGATAAATTCGTAAGTAATGTCTGTATATAATTACATACGAATCTAGTTCGTATGTAATTACATAAAACTTAAAAATATCTACCATGCCTTCTATTTTGTACTGGTTGATTAAATTGCCTTCTATTTTGTACTGGCTGATTAAATTATTAAAGTGATGACTTCGAGTTGAATTCATTAAAGTTGAATGCACTGGCATATGATTGTTTTAGGGAAACAAACTCATCCTACTCTAATACTACCCTTATACTACACCAAAAATTGTCTTAAAAAGTAATTTATACAAACTAAACACTTATAACAAGATATACACCTCAAAATATAACAACATATATACCTTAAAATTATGCAGCAACAATAACAAAGCAACAAACAACCAGTGATACTTGAGTTAGAAAATCTTGTTGAATTTCATTAAAGATAAAATATATGAGAAAGAAATGTCAGAAACATAATTTATTCAATTGACAATATCAACACATTTGAATTTGGAACAGTTATTGTAACCCATCTAGATAGTATTGCATTCTTTATCTATACCAAATATCTTAATATTCTAAATAGTCAAACTAAATATGAAAGCAATAGGATTACCACTTATCTACAATGAACTTTGTCTGAGCTATTTCTGTCATCATTTTAGGACCTAAAGAAAAACCTTCCTTATTGCTTCAACTTCTTCTTTTATTTGTACCAAAGGTACAACCAAACACGTACTTCAATATGTGAAGTTAGCCCTACCACCAACTATACCACAAACAATGAATGAATGAATTTTTTTGTTTGCACCAAAATTCAAAATATTTAAATGGAAGAACATGGCACAAATAGTGCAGAGGAAGAACATGCAAGTTTCAATCCAGAAAAAATGGGTCTAGTTAATTTAGATTATAATAAGTTGTGAGTGACTTTTGTATGTAAGTTAAGAAACTGAAATTGCCCACTGAGGAACACTCTGTATGTGAAGCAAAGATGAAGCAGTAATGAAAGACACCAACGAAAACATAAATGAAGGGAAATGAAAATGAAGGAAAACAAGGGTGAGAATAGGAAACGTTCCACAATCTTTTGTTCACGTTAGGGTTCAACATGCAAGGAGGGTTTGCACAACCAACTTCTGATTTTTATAAAGTGGGTAAGGTTGGACGGGGAGGGTTTGCATAAACAGGTTGCCGATGAAATCAGTCTTCGTGCATTAGATAGAGCCTATTGTGTCATTTCAGTACGCGAAAGCCAAGAAAGATCTTGTGATGGAGAGCCATGATGCGGCGTACGAGATCAAGAAGGCGAGATCCTAAGATATTTGATCAAGCGGAGGAGTTTGTGCCCCACAGGTTTGTTGGCCCTGATGGAGAGAAGTTGTTGAATCACTGTCGCGAGATAGAGGAGCCCACGAAAATGAAGCTTACACACTAGCGAAGGCAAGGTCACGACAACAAGAAGAAGGCAATGTTACATTCTGAAAGGATGATTAGGGTTTTCGTATAGTTGGGAATGTAATTTTTAAAAAATTAATTTTCCTAATTCGTATGTAAATCAGTAGATAAAACATACTTTAATTTACCTACAGATTTTATAAGCATTACACACAGATATAATTCGTATGTAACTTTCCCGCCGCACCTCGCCAAAGTTACATACGGATTATAGGTACAAAACTACCACCTTAGCATTACATACGAAAAAAATCTGTATATAACCTGATTTTACGTACGGATCGATATCCATATATATTTATCTGTACATAATACACAAATTTCTTGTAATGCCAGTAATCAAGTTCAATTTATGTATTTGTCTAACTTTAATGTTATTGTTATGAAATATCTATCTTATTTATTCATAAGTAATATCCATTCAGAAAATTTAGGAAAATTTTTCCAAATGTATTCACACAAATAATATACTGTACTAGATAATTACTAAATTAACATAATTTACTAAAGTATTTCAGGATTCTGCCTTCGATAAACCGAATTTTCGCTTTAATATTGGTCATCCACACTAAAAGATTAGTCAGAATTTGCTTCACCGTGAAACAAACTACGACTTTATTTTGTTTTTTTAAAAAAAAAATTAAGAAAATTAAAATTTTTAAATTAATTGTTTGAATATTAATAATAAAATTTAACACTTTACAACAAACTAATATAAATTGTCCTTTTAATTTTCTGTTTAATATAAACTATTATTGTTAATAATGATTTATATAAAAGTTAAATATAATATAAAGTGAACGAAATTTCAAATAATTAAAATAATTAATAATATCCAAGAAAATAAAGATAAAAATAATAAAATTTATTAATGTATTTATATAACATATGGAATAATATATAGATATAAGTAAGTATAATTTCTTAATTTAAATAAATAACTTTATGGTGTTTAAATTAATTAAAATATTAATTGTATTAATTGAAATTGTTAATATTTATAACTTTATTATACACTTTTTACTATTTAAATAAAATATGAATTTAATGTTAAAATATATGGACACTTTTAAATTTTATGAGATTATTAATATATTATGAAAATAAACTTTTTTACTTTTGTAGTATATAATTACATTTTTAAAAATTAAAAATTTATTTTTAAATTAATGTGTAATTAAAATTAAAAATCTAAGTCGATAATATATATTTATTATTTAAGATGTTAGTGTATATATAATTAATATTTTAAATAATATTAGTAGTTACGTTTTTTTGACATAAAATTAAATAATAAATTTAATATTAGAAAAATATGTTATTTAATAACATGATAAATTTTTATTAAAATTAAAATGCACACAAAAAATTTTAAAATACATTGCTAAAACTTGAAAAAACAATAATAAATATAAGAATAAAATTTAAAATTATGAAAATTAATCTTTTATAAAATTGTCATTTATCTAAGATTTTTTAAAGGTAACAAATAATTCAATAACTAAGTGTGAAGCCAAACACTTTACATCAAAATACACAATTCGGTGATAATATCCATCAAGATACTATTTATTGTTATTATTAGTTCTTGAAAAGAATAGTTTATAAATAATTTTTCCAATAAAAATCTCTACAGGATTATAATCTTTATAGGACTACCAACTATTTACTTAATTTGAAAGTGTATTTGTAAAGTATATTGTAAATATTTTGAACTTTATACCTAAGAAGTAATCTCCCTAATGGTTTTGTAGTATTTTACGATTGAAATGTAAAAGTGAAATTGAGAAGTTAAAAGGAGAGGTGATATCAAATTACTCCAGAATATGATCTTTAAAATAAGTGGATTGTTTATCCTTGTGTATGTTGTGAAGGTTAATTTTGGTTTAGGTTTTTTATTTATAGAAGGAATGTTTGAGTTTTTGACAATTATCCCTTCCAATACTAATGATCTAGATTTTGTTGACAAATTAAACAGTGTGGATTGCACTAACTAATATAGACACATACCTCTAAATAAATGACATGTTAAATATTGCAAGATTCTACATGCATTGAATCCAAAGTTGTGTTGCCACTATTGAATAGTAGTTGTATATGGCCCGAAAAACTTATAATGACAGGAGTAGAGTGACACATGTCAGAAATATAAATCGAGACAAGTGACACATGTGGATCATGCAAACTAAGAAGAGTGTCACATGACACACATGTATAATGAGATTGAGACTAGAAACATGTTTCAAACAAGCAAAGTGAGACATTTGCCATGTGTTAGACATGTGCAGTGAGATGTGTGTCACACGTTGGATATGCATACTGAGACAATTTTTACATGTCGAACATGTGACATTTGATTAGTGTCTCATGTTGGACATCATATGTCAAGTGTCAGATGTAGAGTGTGATAAGTGTCATGTGTTTGTATGTAAGATGAACATGTGCCAAACATCCATATTAAGACATGCCACATGTTGGATGTGCATAATGTGATAATTGACATGTGTTGAACATGAAAAATGTGATTCACACGTTTTAGACATTCATATTGAGGCTAAGAACATATTATATATGCAAAGTGTGATAAAGGTGATGTGTCAAACATGCAAGATGTAATTGACACATGTCATACATCCATAATGATGTGTGGCATAGTTGGACATGTAGATTAAGTTGAATGACATGTGTTAATTATTCTTTAAGGTGAACTGTTATTTTGCAGTTTAGTCATTTAAAGCTAAAATTTCCTTCCAAACATGAATCCATTTATTTCCTTTGCAAGTCCATACTACAATAGTAGTGTGGTGAAAAATGCGTCAGGCTTGACATCCTTTATGAATGGAAACACAATTTTCATTATCATTAGTGATATCATCACGTTAGAGGAGGTGAAGTGAAAATGTTAAATCAAGTGTATGATAATGACATGTCATACATAATTATGTTGTATTATAGATTCAACTTACACATGGATTACGTTGGTGCTCGATTATGGTTGTTTTGAGCTTCAACAAGATGATGATATTCAAATTATGTTTGAATATGTCATCCAACACCATGATCATGTTGGGATGAAGTAGATAATCATTGCAAGTGAGTATAATTCATGTTTTATTTTTTCTAACGTTTGACAAAAGGTTGAAGAATTGCTTGGCAATTTAATGAACTTCAAAGTTACTTTTTCCTCAAACACTTTTTAATTAGGAAAGAAATATTTATATTTAATTATATATTAATATTTTGTTGGTAAAGTATTGATTATGAGTAACGAAGCTTTGTGTTGAATACCCCTTTCAGCCAAATAATTGTACCTCTATAAATACATCTTCAACAAACTTTTTCCTTGACTTAATTCTTACTGAAAAATAGTCTTTGATATGAAATTCTTTTGTTGCTTCTTTCTACATTCTAAACATCTATTAAGTTAGACAAAATGTTAATTTTGGAAGCGACATGAACACGTGTCTTTATTTATGTTATAGTAGATTCATCATGGTTTCACTTATCTAATTATATTTTCCATAATCACATGTTCATCATTGATTAATTTGTTAATTCTTGCACAACCCTAAATACAATGTTGTATAGTCTTATTAGCATTAAATGTCAAAATCACCCTTGATAGTTCTAACATTAGAGTAAGAAAATTTTGTTGAAACAAGAAAAGTAAGGTGTTTAAAAGTGGATCATGCCTTAATAACCACTTTGGTGGATAAGTGGAGACTTGAGACTCACACATTTCACCTTCCAGTTGATGATTGTACCATAACATCGTAGGATGTTGGAGTTCAAGTTGAACTCTAAGTTGATGGATTACCAATCGTTAGCACCACAATGTTCACTAATAAATGGAGAGTCGCTCATAGGCTCACAAGTTAAACTAAAGTGGCTATGATAACATATGTTGTTACTTAGTGACAAACCAATAGATAAACTATGTGTCCATTGTAAGGTGTACATCCTCGTTTTGATTGGAGTGGTACGAATATTTGATATAATAGGTATCAAAGTTTATATTATATACTTACCCTTTTTGACTAATCTTCATGGAACCATTAGCTGCAATTGGAGTTCTGCTTATCTAACTACATTGTATAAGTAGATGTGTATAACAACAAATGTCAAAGCAAAAATAATGGGTGATTGGTCAACAATTTTGCAATCGTGGCATTACATTACACCTATTTTCACCCACCAACCTTCATAGGCCCTAGTATGCAAATGAGTGGTAGCAAAGTTTTGAACTTTACAAACATCCCTCATAATAATCTTGTAGGATACAATTTAAGGATTCATTACTTTTAACATTATCAAGTATCACATAGAACAAAACAATACCTCCAATTTTTTAACTTTTTCTAAAACTCTTATACTAAATTATATAACAAACGTTAATTTATTGCATTTTACAGAATCCGCATAGAGACTTTAAGTCACCCATGCCATTCCAAGCTTATAGAATGTCTAACTTTCGACCATGTGCACCAACATAATTTGTTTCATAATTGTTGAATAACATCAATCAAATAGAGTTAGGTTACAATTTGATTTGTTTTAAAGAAACAATTTCTTCCCCAAACAATTTGGAAAAGTTCCACAAAATTAACTTGTGGGGACAAGTGGATGAAAATTGGTTGATAATGCATGTCAAGTGAATCATTGTATAAAATTGGTTTGCAATCAAACCCAAAGTTGTAATTAATGAAGATGTCATTTTAGATTTTTTTTTTCACTTTTGATACCAAAATAGTTAACTTTTATATGAATTAGCATACATTTGCATAATTTAATTAACTTATCATGAATAAAATAAATACTACTACAAATTAAATGAAAAATATATAATTTAATATATAATTCCATTGCTTATTGTTAAGAAATTGTTCATTGATAAATGCAACAACTATTAAATACACCAGTTCAAGTGTAGTTACAGTTCAAGCATGAGAAATTTTGCACTGGTGCACAATGTTCTTTGTCACATTGGAAGTCATCAATTAACACAATAACCCATTAAGCACATTTATTTATGTGTCATTATTATCCATGAGTGAGCAATGTTGCAGCAACACTCATCATCCTTTGTGGCAATGTAGGCTATTAGTTGATGCAATAGTCATTAAATGTACCAATTCTCATGATAACATTATTCATGAGTCATGAATCCTAAAATCATGCAAAGTATCTTTTGTGATAGTTTAAGAAATCTAATTAGACAATGACAACTGATTGCATAGGTTCTTTTAGAGAAGATATGGATACAAGGTTTCTAGAAGGAAACTAATATCAATTATGTGATTTTGTCTTTATGACAGAATCAAATTACCATCAATTCTGTTTATTTGGTTTTATGATATTATCAGATTTAATAATTTTATTTTGTTTTCTTTATTTAGCTATACCCAGAATGAGGTACATTACTTGTATATATTCAGTTTTCTACTTTTGATCAAAATAAGAGAAATAGAGAATATCTTCATTCTCATATCCCTTGTTTATTTTTGTTCGTTTTCGTTCATCTCTTTATTTTCATAATATGATATCAGAGTTCTAATATGAGAGGTCTAGTAGCTACATTTATCATGGCCAAAATTGTTGATCCTTCAGAATATTTTAGTTCACCTTACCATGTTAGATCTCAGTAACATATGATTTGTTCTCTCAGTACACAACAAGAGAGACAATTTTTTTGTGATTAGTCAAAGTCAATAATTGATACTAGTAGAAGAAGTTATGGAAGACTATAGTTCTAAAGTATGTAGTTTCAGTGGAAAGACAGGGCATGTGATTGATACATGCTATAGAAAACATGGTTTTCCACCTTAGTTCAAGTTTAAAAATCAGAAAGTAGACTATAATAATAGCCAGCAGAATCATGAAGGCTCAAGGTCAGATAGCAAATTGGTTTTACTCTTGGGCAATATCAAACATTGTTAGCCCTTCTACAACAGTCTAAATCCAATGACAATGCCTCTAATCAAATCTTTGTCATTCCTTCCAACACAACAACTCACACTGATAATAAATTTCTCTCTTCCTTTAGTTCTTGGATTCTTGATAGTGGTGCTATTAATCATATTTGTTCATCCTTGACCCATTTCACATCATATCATCAAATTAATCCTATCTCTGTCAAATTACCGAGAATGGAAATAAAGTCATTGCAAATTATTCTATAATTATTTTTATTAATCAAGATCATGTCTTAGATAATGTTTTGTATATTTCTAACTTCACTTTTAATCTTCTTTCAGTAGCAAAGTTAATTGATAATTTATCTTGTGTGATTATTTTTATTCTAATGGTTGTCAAATTAAGGACAAAAACTCTTTGAAAGTGATTGGATCAATTGAGATTTAAGATAGACTTTATATACTTAGGTCCCTTCTTATCAAAACCTTCAAATCATACTTGTCAAATCTCCACATATCACCAATACTATCAATTTTACTACTAGTGATCTTGAAAACCTTTGGCATTTTTTATTAGGGCATGTTTCAAACAAATTTATTGATGTTATCAAAAATAAATTTCCTTTTGTTAAATATAAAAAATCTTTTGTTAGTGATGTTGTCATTTTGCAAAGCAAAAAAGACTTCCCTTTCCTCTTAGTATATCTAAATCTAAAAAATGTTTTGATTTGATTCATGTTGATCTATGGGGACCATACTCAATACCATCAATTTATGGTCATAAATATTTTTTTACCATAGTTGATGATCTTTCGAGGTACACATGGATATGAAGTTGTAAGATTTTGGAAAATTTTGTCACTTTTGTTCAAACACAATTTGAGACAACAGTAAAAACAATAAGAAGTGATAATGGGTTTGAATTTTTTATGACTAATTTCTTTGCCAACAAAGGAATAGTATATCAAACGTCTTGTGTTAATACTCCGCAACAAAATAATATAGTTGAAAGGAAATATGGTCATATTTTAAATGTAGCAAGAGCTCTCATAATACAATCTCATTTACCAAAAATTTATTGGTCATATTCTGTGATACATGTTGCGCATATTATAAACATGCTTTCCACACATATTTTAAATGATTTTTCTCCCTATGAGATGCTTTACAAAACTGCAGCAAATTTTAATCAAATAAAGGTGTTTGCGTCTTTATGCTATTCTAGTACTTTGCCAACAAATAGAAAAAAGTTTGATCCAAGGACATCAAAATGTGTTTTTATTGGTTTTAAAATAGGAACAAAAGGATATGTTTTGTTGAATATTTAATCTAGAAAAATTTTTGTGCCTAAGGATGTTATTTTTTATGAACATATTTTTCCATATCAAAAGGTTGAGGATACTAACAATAAAATAGACAGTCCTAACATTCTTTACCAAAATCCTTTTACCGAAGACCAACCAGTTTTGAGTCAACCATCACAAGCCATTTTTGTACCATTGCACCTTGTGATAATGTAGAAGACAATAGTAATAATGACCATGAATCAAACATGGAGGTTCTAGAAGACATTTGCTTCCCATTTCCCCTGCAGAGCAACTAGATGACATTTATACCAAAGTTTTAGGTCCTCAGTCTTTCAAGAATATTTGTTCCAAGTTGGGTCTCATCAATATGTGCTTCCTAGCTTGAGAGGGGTTTCAAAGAATATGGATACAAGGCTTCTAGAAGGAAACTAATATCAATTATGTGATTTTGTCTTTATGACAAAATCAAATTACCATCAATTTTGTTTATTTGGTTTTATGACATTATCGAATTGTAATAATTTTATTTTGTTTTATTTATTTAGCTATACCTAGAATGGGGTACATTACTTGTATATATTCAGTTTTCTACTTTTGATCAAAATAAGAGAAATAGAGAATATCTTCATTCCCATATCCCTTGTTCATTTTTGTTCATTTTTACTCATATCTTTATTTTCATAATAGGTTCTCGTGAAATTATTATTCACATGTGAAAATCCTACAACTATAAAGAACATCCTTTGTAATATTATAAATTACTAATCCAACACTACAAAATACTAATCCAAATCCCCTCCACCAAGGAGACGACCACGATTGCATCCACCATTTCAATGGTAAAAATCATATCAAACTTCTTATAAATACCGCTATATCCACGACTTCAACGTAGATCAAGACCTTAACTTTCAACACACTACACTATCTCTTTTTCTCTCAACACTATCAGATATGGTAAGTTATTCCCAAAAGCTTACCCTCATTACTTCCACCGAAGCCATAATCTACTTTAGTGGCTATGTCTAACATGTGAGCATTACCAAAAAGTGGCTAGGGATATAAATTACACATGCTTTAAATAATGAACCAACAAACATGCACCTTAGTTGAACTATTCTAGATATTTACATAAATGGTGATAAGAAAGAAATCATCAAAATAAAATATTTATTTCTCCAATGAATACGTAATGATAAGGTCATACATGAATCAATTCACCTCAAAAGTAATTCTAATATAGCCCACATAGTCTAGTCTTAATTCATATCAACAAATAAGATTCTCTAGAAACTATTAAAACAAACTTAAACGGTTTACCCACTTCAAAGATTTCCACCATGTCACTACAAACAACATATTTACTTACTTGAATAATTCATATTACTATAACAAAAAAAAAAACTATTAATCAATATTAGATATGTGAAATATATATGTTTCATTGTCTCTTTACTTCTTATACCATTTAAATATTAGTTTCAAATATTTCAAGTTATTAAAATTAAATTATACCATTTCAATTAATAAAAGTTTTATTAAAAATAATTACACTAAATTAAATTTAACTTAGTTTTCATATTTAAATTATTAGTTAATATTCATTATCATCAAGTCAAATTATTTTATTTTAAATTTTGGTATAAATAATTATTAAAATACTAATTTTTATTATAACACTAATTTAACTACATTTATATTTATCTATATTATAATATATTATATTTTTAATTTATTTTAAAATATAATTTTACTTATTACTACTAATATAAATAATCCTTAACCTTTCTCTAATCTGATAATATATTAATTAAAATTATTATTAAATTATTTTAGTGTTTTAAATAAAGTCTACTAATAATATATTCATTTTAATTATTACTAAATTATTTCAACTCTTGATATAATTTATTTATTCAAATATTATTGGTACGGAAAAATATCTTAATGTGAATTTTGTTAGTGCAAATTTTGTTTAATGGGAGTGAATTTATTCTAGAAATATTATATTTATACACAAGTTTAAGATGTGTATATTATTAATGTAATTTTTTTATAAAATTAATTAATTACAAACTATTATATTATTATGAAATTAAAAAAATATTATATGCGGTCGTTAGTAATTTTATATGCAATTAGTTTATACAATATTAACTTTCTCTATGTGTCTATTTGTTGAAATGAACATCCATTTTCTATCCATTTATCAACTTAAAAAAATGGTAGTAAAATGTTCATATACACTATTTAATAGCCATATGATCTCTAAGTTGGGTTAGGCCCACGACATGTTAAGTAGAGTCAAGTCCACGTTGAGCTAAGTCGAATCAGGCCCACAACAAACCATGTAGAGTTAGGCTTAGGTTAAGCTAAGTAGAGTTATGCTTGGGTTGAGCCGTGTCAAGTTGGGATGAAACGAGGTCGAACTAGGTCTGACCCATGTTAGGAAATGTCGAGTCAAGCCCAGGTTGGGTTAGGTTAGCCCAATCAGGTTTAGATGAGCTAGACCAAATGATGGAGGACTACTTGGAAGACCACACATAAGGCCACCCCCAAGGGTCATAGGAGTAGTTTTTCCTTTGTCTAAAAAAAATATAAGCTTTAGTTGGCTAAGTTTTGGGCCTAAGTAAGGGTTTGAGTCTTAAGGTATAGTCATCCTCGTTAGAGAATTCAAAATCTTAATTAAGAAGTTCAAAATGGAGTCAGCCACATCTTACCACAAGCCTACACGACTATACACATATCAAGGGAGTTTTGGAGCTTATAAACACTTCAAAAATGCAAGATTTGAACAATATGAGAGTTGGGACATGTGTTTGTGCGAGAATTACAAGTGTAGTTGCACTTTGCATATTTTAGTCCCACATCTCCTAGATTAATGAGTGTTAGGAGCTCCCAAGCTTATAAATAAAAAGCCTACGCTCCCTTTCCCCCCCCCCCCCCCCCCCCCCCCATACCACTCTTGTACTCACTTTGAAAATTGAATAAGGATTTATGTGCTAAAAGCTTGCTTGTCTTTTTCAAAGTCACTAAAAATTTTGGAGTAATTTTCTCTTAGGTTCACCATCAAGGAACCTTCCTCGGAAGTGAGGACCCTTCTTGAGTTTCTCTCTAGAAGCTCGGGAAAAAGTCTGATGTTTAATTGGAATCTTTCGCTCCCTTTGAAAGTGCTTCCATCACCAAAGTTAGGCTAAGTTGGTCTAATCTCAAGTCAAATTCCAATGGGTCAAGTCAGGCTCATGTCAAGTTGGGTCTTAATTAGGAAAGGTTGGGATAGGCCCAAGTCATGCAAGGTTGTCAAGTTGAGCCCCAAGTCAGGTTAGATAAAGTTAGGCCCAAACAGGTTAGATTGAGAATGCTTCTTCCTACACCTCCATAGTATCTTTCTGCACCTCCATAATTTTTAATATTCTATGTTTAGACATAAATGTCATTAGTCTTAGAACATGAGTTACAGATTGTAGAATTTATAAGTGATATATACTTATGGATTGTGGAATCCATAAGTTTATACTTACAGATTGTAGAATCCATAAGTGATATATACTTACGGATTGTACAATGCGTAAGTCTAAAATGAGGAATTCATGAGTTATGGATTGTGGATCTGTAAGTAATTTGAAAATCATAGAAGCTTACGAATTATACAATCCGTAATAATAGAGGTGTATGAAAAAACATTGTGAATTGTAGCATCCGTAAGTGTATAACATTTACGAACTATGTAAAAATAACATTTTCACTGAAAAACCACAATTTCAACACTTGTATATTGTAAAAGCCTCAAATGACTTGCGGATTACACAATTCGCAAGTTATTCAAAAAATTAAATGACTTGCAAATTCTACTACAAGAAAATCTCAATTTACCTACGGATTATTACCAACGGATCAGTATCCGTAGATAAATTCAGCATTATCCACGAAATATTACCTACGGATCTGTATCTGTTTGTATTACCCACGGATTTAAGTTCGTAAATATTATCCACGGACATAGGTTCGTAGGTATTACCCATAGACACAGGTCCGTAGATATTACTCACGGATATTGGTCTGTAAGTATTACCCACGAATTATTTCTACAGGTAATACCTACGGACCTATGTCCGTAGGTAATACTTAAGAACTTATATTTATGGATAAAACTACTACTATCTCTTATTAATTAATGATGTTCATATTGATTTATTAATAATAACACTAAAGGTGAATATTATTAACAATGTTAATATTTTTATTAATATTATTAGTATTATAATCAATATTATTATATTTTTAACATTTTTATTATTGTTATTATTAAATTTGTAGTACTATTATTAATGTTATTATTAGTTTTATTAATATTATTATTATCATTGGTATTATTAATAATATTATCACTAATATTATCTTTATCATCATTATTATTAATATTAACATTAACATTAATAATATTATTAATATTATTGCTAATATTATTGTTCTTATTATTATTTCTAATATTGTTAGTTATAATATTATTAAAATTACAATTATTATTATTATCAATATTATATTTTTTTCAAATTATTAATGTTATTTTTAATATTTTTAAAGTTTTTAATATTATTAATATTTATACACAAAATATTATTAATGTTATTGATAACATTATTATTATTTTTATTATTTATATTAACATTATTATTATATGTTTTTCTAATATACGGAATATTATTAATACTTCTATTCATATTATTTATATTTATATTAATAATATTTTTAGTATTACTCATAGTATTATTAACATTATTTATATTTATATGAAAAATAGTTTTAATATTATTAATATTTTTTATATTATTTTCAGTTATATTAAAAATATTTGTGATATTGTTATTAAGAATGACTATTATTATTATTATTATTATTATTATTATTATTATTATTATTATTATTATAGTTAATAATAATATTACCAATATTGTTATTACTGTTAACATTAATATTCTTATTTCTAATATTATTTTTATTAGCCTTATTAATATTATTAATAATATTAGTATTTTAAATTCTATTAATTTATTATTGTTATTATGAATCTTATTAATATTATTTTTAACAATATTATTAATATTATTATTGATATTATTTATATTATTGTTAATATTATTATTATCGTTTTTAATAAAAATAATATTAATAATAAAAATAATAATATTATTATTATTATTAATGATAATAATAATAATAATTAATGTTATTAATAATATTAATAATTATAATCATAATAAGAATAATAATAATCATAACATCATCATATAGATTGTTCTAATTCCTCCTTATTGCAGTTTGGTAATAATTTTATTAATATTTGTAATAACATTAAAAATAATCCTAAATAATAAGAATAATGATAAATAATAATAATAAATAATGGAAGGATATAAAATAATGTATCATTAATAAATAAAATAAGAATAATAATAAATAATGTGACAATTAGAAGGATATAAAAATAATCTTAATAATCATACATTTTAATCATAAATAATAATAAAAAAATTATGATATAAAATAATGTATCATTAATAAATAAAATAAGAATAATAATAAATAATGAGACAATTAGAAGGATATAAAAATAATCTTAATAATCATATATTTTAATCATAAATAATAAACAAAAATTATGATGTTACGCACAGATCAATATTAGTGAATAATATAAACTTATACCCATGGAACAAATCCCGTGGGAAACACAAAAGTCAATTACCCATGGATAAAAGTTGGTGAGAAATTTACCTACGACCTCATTACCTACGGATTTTGACCCGTCGGTAATCCATGGGTAATGTCTGATTACCCACTGATTTTAATCATTGCCTACGGATTTTGGGTGGGTAATATCTAATTACCCACTGATTTTGGTCATTATCTACGGATTTTGGCCGTAGGTAAATCCAGTTTTTTTTGTAGTACAATCTGCAAGTGAATGGGATTGAAGGGTATGATTAGTTTAAAGTATATTTTTAAAGGGCAAAATTATATTTTAACATTTACTATGGAGGTGCAGGAAGATGCTATGGAGGTGTAGGAAGAAGCTGTCTAGATTGAGCTTGACCAAAATTAGTTTGGATTAGACCTAAGTTAGATTGAACTAGGATGACTTTGACCCAATTTAAGATGGATCTAAGTTAGGTTGAAAACAATTCAATTTGGTTCAGGATAGGGCAAGCCCACATTAGGTTAGTCATACTTAAGTCATGCTCTATTGGGTCGAGTTAAGTTCAAATCGACCCAAGCCAAGGTTAGATTAAGTTGGAATGGGCTTAGTGTTGATTGAGTTGGCCTAGGTCAAAGCCAAACCAAGTTAGCATGCGCCAAATTTAGGCCAAGTTGTATTGGACCTAGGTCAAATTTTTGTCCAAGTTAAGAAAGATCCAATCAGGTTGAGCCCAAGTCATGCATGGTCGGGCTGCGTAGAGTCGAGTCCAAGTTAGGCTAGATTGAATTTGACCTAGGCAAAAGATGTGCAACAACTTTTTTCTTCTCAAGATTTATATGTAGAAGATCTTTTTGAAAAAGGAGGACTGATGATGACAAAAGTCTTGCTACAAGAAAGTGAACAAGACCTTAAGTTTCCAAGCCTTATAGTTGTGAGAAAAAACATTGTTTATGTTCATTAACAATCAAGAAGAGGGATAATCCATGTATATCTTTCTTTCTAGTAAGTGAACTTGTAATATTTTATATAACATTCTTTGTAAATCTTTTTGTTTTAGCTAGAATTTGTTGCGGTCCAAGTAATACTCAATCTTAATAAATAATGATTGTGTTTCAAATAATAACTTAGTCTTAATCAGCAGTGTTTGTATTCTAAATAATACTTTGTATTTAGTCAATAATAAAGACATTCTAATATTCAAGTGTGTTCCATATAATATATGTATATTATATATATATATATATATATATATATATATATATATATATATATATATATATATATATATATATATATATTTGATTTATAATAGAGTGATAATAATTATTATTATTATTATTATAATATATGTATATTATATATATTTGATTTATAATAGAGTGATAATAATAATAATTATTATTATTATTATTATTATATATATGTATATTATATATATTTGATATATAATAGAGTGATAATAATAATTATTATGGAGACTTTATCACAGTTAATAGTAATTAATAGTACTTATGTAATTTGAGAAAAATATAGTGATATGAAGGAATAAAAGAAAGATATTTAAATGAAAAAGAAAATCCTATGAAACAAGTATGCTCGGTAGATAATAAATTAAGGTAGTTAAGCCATTGTTTTTAAACCTATTTGGTTTGTTCCTTTGGGTTGGTATAGTATCCATGGTGGGAGAAACAAATAAAAAATATTTAGGGTAAGGAAACCCATTCCCTAATATTATTATGTGTCTGCATTCTATTTCTATTTCTATTTCCTACACGTTTCCTTAATTATAGCACAAGTATTATACTTAAATAAGTCAAAACCAAGGGAAAACCATGCATACAATGTCCAAGAATTTAAATTAGCTAGGTTCATTGAATGTTCAAACAAATTCTGTCTTTGGTTGACCCAACACTTACCTAGCACTTTGGTTTAAAATTCACTTTCCTCTAAGCAGATAACTGTAGCAAAATATAATATGTAAAAAGTTCATAAAAAAATTAAATCATTTTCAATAAATAGAAATTTAAAAAGAAAATTTCCTTAAAAGTTAAAAGAATCTTTTGATTTATAAATATCATTAGATTTTTCAAATGCTTAAAATGAATACACGGTAAGCGACATGTTTCTCTCACTCTTTTTATATATATAATAATTTTGGAATCGAATCTAAAGCGTATATAAGGAAGGATAGGAATCCAATTTCTTTTCAATCTTATCAACATTTAATAGTGGAATAGTTTTATATCTACGTCTTTCTTTTTTTCACCAAAAGAAACCACACTTTCATCTCTGTTATTGAATATAAAATCGCTTCGCTTACTTTATTTTATTTTTTTATAAGTACAACTCAAATGATAAACTCTCTTTTTTTTCTCACTATGCAGGGGAACTGTATATGAGATGACTATGATTTTATTGTATTTTTTTAATATATATATATATATATATATATATATATATATATATATATATATATATATATATATATATATATATATATATATGGGAGGCAATTTTACTTTGAAAAAATGTTGGTATTTCGGTCATGAGAAAACTCTAGGAAACTATTAAAAAATCCGGTTTTTATTGCATGTTTAAAATAAATAAACTGGGAAAGTCTTAATTAAAAAACTAATTCATATATAAAGAGTGATTATATAAATTATTGTTACATCTTTATTAGGAGAGTCAATTTCTATATTAGTTTTTCTTATATTGAAGAAATTGATGTTTTGTTTGGATTAAAAGACAAAATGTGACAGTAGAAAAATAAGAAAGAAAAAAAAATATAAAACAAAGTTGTTAGAATTAAAGAAAAATGTAAAAATAAATGAAAATAAAATATATTTAGTTTTAATTAATACTTTTACTTTCTTTTATCTATTATTTTAATTGGTTATTTTATTATAATCAAAATAATAATTTTTATTAAAAATATAATTCGACATAGTTAATTATAGTATAAATATATATATATATATATATATATATATATATAAATATGAGTAATATATTTATAATATCATTCATTATATCAAATATTTTATTAATATTTATTATATAGTGGTTATGCCTTCAATCATATTTTTAACATATTTATTTATGAATTATTTTTCATGTCTCTTTTAAGTTTTTAGGAAAACTTTAACAATGGTTATTGTATTTTATATTGTTCTCCTCTTGATTTATATGTCAATTTGCATAGTGATTTTACTTAGAATATTGAGAGAGAAATATTGGAAGATATCAAAACAATGAGACAACTTGATATCAAACAATCATTTTCTTAGGTGAAAGTGTCTCTTGAACATAAGTAATTTTTAAACACGAATATCATATCCTTGTTTTTAAAACTATTTTTAAAAAGTATTTCAAATGAACTTTTATGAAAACTATACCTATATATCAGAAATAAATGTAATTGAAATACAAATATGTCTTTTAAGAACAAAAAAATTACGATGAAACTTCAAACTCCAAAAACAAATAATACTTCGAATAGAGAAATTAACTAACGATATTATCTTACCAAATCTAGGATCAAAATAATATTTGTTATTTTTTTTCATATTTTTGTTCTCAGTTACCTCCAATAAATATGGTGTAATTGAGTTAAAATAATGTAAAATTATTAATTTTCTATAAATTGAATTCTTTAGGAATATTTATGTATTCTTTTAATCTTATTCTCTACGAAAGATTTGGAGTGTATAGGAATATGTAAAATTTGGGGGAATTTCAAGCACTCAAGTAACATTAAAAAAAATATACATAATATTTAGGAATGTGTCAAACTAGAACGATGGATCTAAAACATATATACTATACTTAAAATAAGATGTCACAAAGGAAAACTTTTCTCTCTGCATATTTAAACGCTATTACGCATAGAAAACTCAAAATCACTTAGTAAAATAAAACACTCTTTGAGATCATTCATCTATCTGGTTTCTTTTAAAATATCCAACATCCAACTGAAACCACAAGAAACCACAATATTCCTACAATAATGTACATAACAAAAATTGGCAACAATAATGCAACAAATATGGTACTATAATAAGCAGCATGGTTAGTGGCTTACTGAGAAATCAGTGTTGCTGCCCTTGCGTTAGGGATATGTCATTCTCTCTAAACTTCACACCACAAACAACTAACATCTTAAAACGTCAATCATTTATATAAATAGTGTAGAGACAGAGTTAAAAGTTAATTTGAGCTGGCATACCATATATTATATCCATATAAAAGTTAAAGATATAATATGAATTGCCATATATAGATTGTGTAAAATACTGTCTTATATGCTGTCACTGTTTTCCTTTTCCCACTTGTCTTTAAATATCAGGGCATTTATTGACCATAAATAAAATAGATATTGTTTGAAGGAGGATTCATACATGGTACCACAAAACATTGAGTACTTCACTCAGATGTTAAAATGTTTTTTTTTTTCAGCTGATAATTATTCAATATCAGCATTAATCAATTTATACTTGCATGGTTTTAATTCTTACACCTAGGTGGACACTGAAATAAGTTATTCAGAAACAGAAAAGTGACAAAGTAATTGGCACACACTTTTTGTGGATTTGACAATAAAATATTTTTGATTTTTTTACCACGACAAAGGTGAGATCCTAAAGTTAGGTTGGTCCTTGCTGCCAAATTACAGGAAAATCTGAGGAACATGATTAACTAGTTTGAATAACTTGAGGGTTTCCTCATCTTTTGAGTAATTTGTCAAGTTAGAAAGCGACACAGCATAATGAATTGGTACTATTTTTTAAGTGTGGGATAATGCTACTGTGTCCACACAAATTTGGAAATTCAATTGGGATAGTTGAAGTCAACATTTTCAACTATTTGGTTTAATATTAAAGTTAAGCACACATAATATATGTGAATTGCTTTGTCACAAAATTAGAAAACTAACAAAGTCTAAGGCACATGACAAAGTCCTAAGTCCTAACCAGAAGGACCCTCAATGCCTTTGTGGTTAAAGTCTGCACCTGCTTTTGAAATAATCGAAGTAACTTTACCTTTTGAAAATCAAATTTCCACCTTTAGACATGGTTCAAGAAATTAGAGAGCTTTATTGTTTATTCCACAGTTCATAGGGTTTAACGCAAGGCACAGTGTATCAATTTGAATTTCTGATATTGGTAGTCAGAAACAATGGTTCCTCCAATTTAAAATAGTGTACGGTTATGAAGGTTTTTTCACAATGCTTGTTCAATGTGTGTGTGTGTTGTGTTGTGTTGAGATGGAAAATGGGCATGCGAGATCTTAAAAGCTGCATGGTCTGGTCTGGCTTGGGGATAAGCACAAAGCAAAAACCCTTCAAAATTTGTGACCAAAGACGTGAAATCTAGAGCTTGTACTTAAAGGGGAACTTCTTTTGGGTAAAAATATCAAAGTTCAATAGAAGAAGCTGTCAGTTATTGCATATGATGCTGATGAGGGACCCTTCTTAACTATTTATACAATTTTGTGCAGTTCTATGTCTTGTTCTCAAACTACTTTAGGCTCATGAGGGTACTGAATTTCTGACGCAAATTTGGTGCTTAAGTAAAATGAAACAAAACCAGCATGCCCAAGTTTTTTTTGCCTTCCTATGCACACAATAAAACAATGTCCGTGTAGAAACCATTCTTCACGGTTACCTGCCATTGACCCTACCACACACACACTCTCTATGCAGCTCTGCAGAATATAAAATCATAAATCAATTAATTCCCTTTGTGACAAAAATTCGCCAAACCCCTTTTGTTTTCCCACAGATCAAGCCAAAGCACAGAAATTTCCCATTAGATTCATCATTAACAATTCCTTCACAAGAAATAGAAAATAAAAGAAAAAGAAAAACACCCTTTGAGATTGAAAGCTGCAGACTTTGTAAACTTTTCAAGACTTCCATAATAAAATGTTCATTTGGCTTAGCATAATATATTACATGCATAATTACAGAGATAAAAATTTATGAGAAAAATTAAAAGTCTATAAACTAAGAATTTTGTCCTCTCTAATAATGGTTTCAAAATTGCAGTCCGAAACCACAGTAGCAAACTTAACCTTGCAATTTTGAAAACCTTACGCGTCTTATCATCGTAATTACAGCTGCATCAGCCATAACTTTAACACTATTCCAATTGCAGCCAATGTTTTAACAAACAGTAGCTAAGATTTTGGTTGCGGCATCAAGATTTTAGGCTCTTCATGAATATATGGTGACTGCATAATTTCAACTGTATTTGTCTGCATTTGATGAGATTGTGACTGGTTGAAACCTTGATGAGAGACTGTAATTTAGCATCTTTAACATTTATTATTACCTTGGTTGAGTCAAATCGAACCAAATTTGCTTGAAGACTTTGATGATGAGGTCGTGATACTGATCTGAATTGAGAGAAAGGTAGCAAGCAAGCAGATCCTCCAAGTCCTTGGATGCCCTTATGTTGTTCTCCACTATCATCTCCACCATGGACTCCCTGAAATCCTTCTGCGGGTCAAAAGAAGACTTCACAACCGCAAAACTATCCGAGAGGCTTCTCCGGGAGCCAGAACTCGCCGTCGACGACACACTTTTCCGCCCCTTCCAGCCGGCGATTTTGGGGGAGTGGACCCTCAGCCTCACCCCCGGAGAATTCACAGAGAACCGCCTCACAGAACCATTGTTCCTCTGCTCCTTCATTGCAGACACCTCCTTCACAATTCTCACCTTCAACGACCCTTGTTTGAGTTCTCTCTTCTTTACCAACTTTGGTGGCTTGGTTATGATCGGAGGAAGGTCAAGCTCTGAGAAGGTGTCATCATAGTTGTTGCTGTTGTTGTAATTGTAGTAGCCATCAAGCTTGTTATCCTTTCTGGGTATGGAGTTTTTGTCCACGTCGATGATGATGTCGTTGGTGGTGTTGTTTTTGTTTGTGTTAAGCCTGCAAGAGGCGCAAGAGGTGGTTGACAAGGAAACCATTTCATCGAACGATGAAGAGCACGGGAGAACACGGTCTGTTCTGAATTCTGGGGACTCTGACTCTGGTGAGGAGTCAAATGGGGATGAGGAGGAGTGTTCTGGTGGTGAATCTGATTTGGTCCACATGGATTCCAGGGTGGTGCGACAGCTACAACCTGAGGAGACAAGTTTTGTGGTTCTGGGGGCTCTTCTTGTGGTTCTTTGTTTGGTTGATTTTCTTGGAGGGGAAAACTTTGGGGTGTTTGAGGGTGAGGTTTTGAGGTCTCTTGTGATGTAGTAGGACTTTCTGGGGTTGTTGTTGTTGTTGTATTGGTAGAGGGGTTGGTTTGGTTTTGATGAATGTGGGGTTGAAGTGGATGAAGATTGCTTCTTTTTCCCAGAGGGTGTGGTGTTTTGCTTTCTTCCCCTCCCCATATCCCTCAGCTTGTAAAACCAAGCATTTGGAATCATATCTGATAATCTAAACCTGTGATTCCCCATCCTTCTCTCACTCTGAGGGTGTGTTTCTTTGTGTCTGTGAAGGTGTTGAGTGCTTTCAAGTTTTCTCTGAGAAGTTAGATAACTCTAGCAGTGTCTGTTTTGGCACTCTTTGTTTGTAGGATAATAAATAGAGAGAGGGGTATATGGAATTGGAGGTGAGGGGTTGGGGCCACAGGTGAGGAAAAAGTTGGCATAAAGGCAAAAGGGTGGGGTAGAAGAAGTGAATGACATTGTGGAACTGTGGTACCAATTAAGGCCTAAACAAAAACAATGTGTGCTGTTAAAATAAGCATAGTGATCACTGTTTTCTGTTCTTTAGGTGTGTGTGGTCTCTTAACAAACACCCTTCCACGTAGGCAACTTGCATTCAGAAATTTTATGCCTTCTGGGCTTTAGGCACAGCTTCTTCCCCCACGTGGATTACATGCTGACATATATAATGCCTCACACCAAAACTAAAACGAGTCCACATTGAACGTGGCCATCAAGGGAAGCGTTTCAGACATGCATGGGAGCACGTACTTCCAACAACACCAACAACAGTAAAACCAACCAAGAACAAGTGGGGGTTTCATAGGGTAAAGTAAAACCATAGTATAAGTTGTGATTGTGAGCTGGTGTTGTAAAAAGGAAGTGTATATAGTTTAGAAAGTGGAGATGGTTGGCTCATCGGTTTAGTGCTATATGATTCAATTTTGGTTAAAATTTTGTTGTGCAAAGAAAGGCCTTGAAAAGAATTGGAAAGGAAGAAGCTTTTGGGAGAGGAAAAAGCTTGTTGTAGGTCACGATTACGTGCATCCAAATGTAGAAAATCTAAGTGGCCCATCGACTAAAGAGGTTGTGTAACATTGGATTAGTGTACAATTTTTGATTTGTGTTGTTTCTTATAATTGTTTTTATTTCATGGTTATGGAAACCGGAACATGGGCCTGCTGCATAGTCTAGGCTTTGATTTGGCACCATGTGTATCCATCGTTTTCTAGGCAAGCCCTTGATGTACCATGTCTCTGGGGTAAAGAAAAACGAATCATTTTTCCACCAAAGCTAAATGCTCATGAATTTCCCATTGCAAAGAGAAAAATAGTACAAAATGTCAAGAAAGAAATAAGGTAAAAGTGCATGATGGGTGCTGACATGGACACCCCAGATCTAACATTGATGTCAACTCAAGAGTCTAGATTTTTCAATAATACTAGTACCATGATGAACATGGATTGTACTAGGGAAATAAGTATTGGTAAGAAATAAATATGTATAATGTATATGTTTTATGTGTCCTCCTGTATAGAAGAAAATTTGGGTTGGTACTTTGTTTGGGAGGGTTAACCAGTGATGAATTTGGTCAATACACGATGAAACTGGTCCCCCTCCATATTGCATGGAAAGGTACAATACCAGAGGCCATGTTAACGGTATAGGAAGAGTGTTCGTGTCCAAACTGGAATCTATGCATGATCTTGAAGAATGAAATGGATTGATTAAAGAGGGGACCAAAGAGTGCAAGTGTCATGCATGCCGGAAAAATGTATTTAAGTTTGTTTGTATTTTTAGGAACGACAAAGAATGTACCTGAAGCCATTGTTATACTCCTTGTTTGTTACTTCTTTGTATTAGTGTAGCCCTTGCTTCCTTGCTTGCAATGCCATGTTAGTCTAATGATATCAATTTTCATGTGAGGCTAGACCTTGTCAGCACAACCTCTGTTTCAAGCCAAGGAAGGGTGATCAGAAATGAATGCTCCATTAAGGATGCCACCAACAACAATTGTGACAGTCATGTGACTAAGGTTCATGTCATTGAGAAATTGAAACAAGCCCAGTTATAGCTACTTAAGACCCATTATGAGATGTTGGGTATAATGGGTAGGGCTTCAGTCTTGGGAAGATGAGTATCAGCCCAGACCAAAGGAAAATAATAGGAAGATGCTATTTGTATTCACTTTTTTCTCCTCACACCCTCATTGTTTCATTTTTCATAATATCTCTGTTTCCCATCACCTTTGCCACTTCTTCAATTTGGGAAGCTGGTCTCCTCAATATAATTATGCTCTCACACATCATGAAAAGTAGTCTGCATAATAGAAATATATTACAGAATTACTTTATGCAAAAGGATATTTTTTAATAAAAAGTTTACAAAAGGAAGTGAAGTACCATAGCATGGGTTGAATGCTTTAAAAAAGGGTTTTAACAACTCAACTTACTATTTGACAACCTATTTTTAAGAATAATATAATAATTATTAAAATAAATTTTTATATTTATAAAAAAAATTAATTATATATAAAAAAATTTAAATTATTTACGAATTATTATGTACAAATAAAAATATATAAATAAATTTAGCATTATTTACGAGTGTAACCTAGATAATTATGTACATATTTAAATTTATAGATAAAATATATTTATCTATAACTAATTCATAGGTAATTATTAAAAAAAAAATCATAAATAGGTAATTATTAAAAAAAATCATAAATAGGTAATTATTAAAAAAAAATCATAAATAGGTAATTATTAAAAAAAATCATAAATAATTACCTTGTATAGAAAATATTAATAATTAACATCATTATTTATATTATTATTATTAAAATTAATATTATTGTTGTTAATATTATTATTAATAATATAATTAATGTTATAATTAATAATATTAGTTATAATATTAATTATAATATTAATTGTAATAAATGTTAATAATGATATTAATAACAATATTAATAATTATAATGTTATTAATATTATTATTTTTTATTATTATTGTTAATATTATCAATATTATTATTATTAGTTATTAATATTATTTTTACTAATAATAATAATTATAATAATAATAATATTCTTATTATTATTATAATATTAATATTATTATTATTATTATTATATTAATAATAATATTATTATTATTAAAAAATTCATCTAAAGTTCTTTATCAGTATTATATAAAAAGATTATACTACAGTAATAGGCGTAAAAGTTTGTCAATATTAAAATATCATAAAATATAAAAGAAAAATATCTGTAATGAAAAAGAACCTACAAGTTGTTATTATAGCTGACTTATGTCCCTAAGACAAGGATTTTGATTTGGAGATTGAGTGTGTTCTAACAACTTCAACTGTGTCCAGGTTTACTCAAGGAATAGGCAAAAACTAAGCATCTTGTTACTGTTCATGTTGTTTGCATCTACTTTCTTCTTCTGATGCTGTCTCAGCACTTGGTATTTTGAAGTAAGAGAAAAATATTCCAATCCAGTAAAATTGATACAAGTTAAACAAATTAAGGTTTGAAAGATGGCTACATGATCTATTTAGAAGTGCAAAATATAATGGATATTAGTAGTAAGCAGCCACTCATGAGTTCAAAGTTCTATTGCTATTACAAACAAATCATGAAAAACAGACTGCCATAACAAAAACAGAGTCCATCTTAGCAACTCAAGTTTACTCAATCGAATGAAAGAATGCCAAAATAATTTTTATAAATTATAGAACTACTCCATAAATTACATTTTACAGGGATAGCAAAATCAATTTGTAAAAAGAAAAACAATGATGGAACAATCTTTCACTTTTGAGACATTTACAATTTGTAATCAACAGAGTAACATGTTACTGTGCTAAGGAAGTGGTTGAGGAAGGGACCATAGTGGTGTTTGAGGAAGTAACCATGGTGGTGGTTGAGAATCCTTCACTCTCTCCGCCATCCAGCCCCGCCGCCCACCGCCGCAAAATCCTCAACAGCGTAGCCGCCTTCCGTCGGCCCCTAACACTTCCCACGGCCATGAGCTCCCAAATGACCCTCTCCACTCCGGGAACTGCCGCCAGCTCAGCCACAACCTCCGATCCCCCCTTCCGACACATGGTAACCAGCGTCGCCGCCGCACTCTCCCTCGCCCTCTCCGACCCCTCCCTGAGAACAGCCCCCAGCCTCTTAATCCCGGCGTATGCCGCCGCCACCGCCACTAACCCACCCCTCTTGACCACAGCCTCAAGAATCGTCACCCCCTCCTCCGGCATCACTGCCATGATCTCTGCAGCCATTGCCACCGTGCCCCCCTCCACCAGCCGCGCCACCGTCTCCCTGTCCGCCGCGAGGTTGAGTATTGCCGCTAGCGCGTCCCGCCTCGCCGCCTCAGGCCCACCCCGCGCCAAACCCACCAACCCGCTAACGACCCCTTTCTTCCTACCGAGCCTCTTCCTATGCGCCGGCACACCCGATAAACTAAACACCGTCGCCGCCGCGTTGGCCTTCGCCTCCCACGTGGCACCCGAGAGCAAAACCTCCGCAACGCCGTTTAATGCGCCGTCAGTCTCCATTATCCTTGTCTTGTTCGCTTCCAGAATAGACAAATTCAATATCGTCGTCACGGCGTTAACCTGTAGGCTTGGGTTCTCGAGAAACCGAACTAAAAGCGGAATTGCCCCCGCTTCGGCAATACAGGCTCGGCTATCCGAATCTGTTTTCGCCAAAACCCGAAGCTCGTAAACTGCACCATTAGTGTCTTCCACAGACAAAGGGACGTTGTCGTTTCCCTTGAGCTTGTTCACCAAAAACGACACCGTCATACGCGTGGCTTCTAACGCGGCCTTGTTGGTTACTCCGCCGTTGAGTTTTCCTGTAACCGTGTCCACTTCAAAAGGGATTTTCTGCTCGCGGCACCATGTCGCTATCATGTTCCTCAGCACGCGATTGGGGATTAAGTCGGTGTGAGATAGAGTTTGACCCGTTTTTGGACACGTGTTGTGTCCAGAATCCATCCACAGTTTGATCGATACACGATCGTACGTCTGTCCCGTTGCCACCACAACAGGGTCTTGCATGAGCTCTAGGCTTATCGGACACCGGTAATCTGCCGGAACTATGAACTCCGACGACCGACTCCGTCGCAGGCTGATGCACCTAGGCGATGGCGTCGACGCACCGAAGAGAACGCACTTCGCGAAACGAACGAGACCGATCAACGCAACGAGATCCGCCTTCGATTGCTCCTCGCTCCGGTTGTGAATCTCCTCCTCCAAATTCTCAATCTCCGCTCTGCAGCTGGAAGCGTCACGAATCTCCAGTTTCTCGAAAATTGACGAAAGATGCGTCTGATCAGGAACGATCTCGTTCTTGATCCGGTCGAGGACGGAAACGACGTCGCGCCGAAGGTTAATCTGTTCCGTTCCGATGAAAGGCCTGGATTCGGAGCACTGTTTTCTGATAAGGAGAACAAGGTCCCGAACGTCGTCGTTAAGCGTGAGTTCCCAGAGAGGGAAGACGTCGAGGAGCGTGGAGAGTTCTCCGGTGAGCCGGTGGAAGGTGTCAGCGACGGTTTCGATTTGCATGAGCAAATTGAACTTGCTTCCGTTGGAGAAATCCTCAATCAACGTTTTGATTTTGTGCAGAACGATGTACATTTCTTCGAGGCAGAGAAAGAGAGAGTGGGGAAACACAACGGAATTGGGATTCGAGTTGGAAGACAACCGAATGAGGTCTTCGAAAACGACACCGAGGAGCTGCGTTTTGCGGATGGAGGAAGATGAAGCGCTGTTGAAGAGAAAGTTGGCGGCGCTGTTAAGGTTTAAGGAACATATCTGATCCGTGAGTTGAAGCAGAGAGAAGAGAAGGTTAAGGTCGCTTAGCTTGGAAGTGTTAAACGACGCTGCGGGCCGTCGTTTTCGGGTTGTGAACGTTTCAGGAGAAAGAGCCATGTTTGATGTGAATGCGCAATACCCAATTGATGATAGTTAAAAGGGTGCAAATGAAGTTGAGAAAGGTGTGAGTAAGAAGAAAGAGAGGAAGAAGAAGACGACTTTTCATCGTAGTTGATGACGGCACGAAAAAATAAGGTTAAATAATGAAGCAAGCATAAAAAAAAATATGATATGTGTGGCCATTTTATTTATTTATTTATTTAATTATCCTTTTAACAATTCCAGGTATAGTTTTCTACGTGCCAAACTCATTCAATCCATCAGGGAAGGACGGGTCTGCTGCTGCCATGAATAATAATATACAACAATGGTGGGTGGTTTTTGAATTTTGACTGCGTTTTGGTTTTGATTTTAGTTTTATTTCTGTGATATTTATGCCCACGGAATTCTGGTGCAGGTCTAATCTTTTGGTGATACCCCAGTTGACATTATTGCTTTTGTGGTCAAACTCATTGGTTGACAAAGCGTGTAGCAGCCAATTTGTTGAAGTCCACGTCATGATCCTTCGTTACAGTTTGTGAGTTAGAAGCAAAAGGGGTAAACAGTAATTGAAATTTTATATGTTAATATTTTTTTTTTCATCTTTTACTATTATAATTTTCTTGACTTTGTATGAACTGGTAGGCACTGGCTTGATCAAGTTGGTGAGGCTGCAAATTGGTAAGGGTTGTTGTGGACTTAGCTGTTAATCATATATTATGGTCTTCCATCATTGTATTAAAGTATTCATTGAACCAATCAATTACTTTCAGGATCACACTTTGGTTTGGTATATATCCTCTTCGGATTTAATATTAAAGAAATAATTTTATATTTTGAATTTTTCTTTTAGACGACAGAGTAAAGTACATAGAGCATACACGTATTAGAAACAACATATATGATTAGCAATGATTTAATCCCAGCTCAGAATCTTTTTTCCAAATAGCCTTGAAATCTAGTGGAACCACAAGCATCTAACTTTATCTTTTGATCAAATACATGAACACAGCTGGAAGAATACGTGTCTTGCTAACCTAAAAAAGCTAAATTATGCAAATATTTTTATTTGGGATGTTCTGTTTTATGTCTTAATGGCCATAAATGTTGGATTCGTGTGCCCCTTGGTATCATCATTGATGTTGTTGAATTTTGTGTATTTTGACATTTTTAAGGAAGTTTCAACAACTCTTCAATTCAATAGGGTAAATGGAAATCATGGACCTTCTTATCCGTAGTTAATCATGTGTGCTTTTACTACTGAACCAGTGACGTCAAAAATATGATATCAAAATGTTTGGAAATTTTTTTCTCCAAAGACACTTTGAAGAAATGAAAAAATTAGAAAAAAAAAATATTTATTCTGTATTTTCTTCCTTTGAGATTCTTATCTGACATTTGTTATCCATGTCTGTGGCACACAATCCAAGGTTTTTTTTTTTTTTTGGTTTACTAACTCCAAAATTTAGCCGCCAAATTTGGATGACTTCAATGGATTAACTGGATGTTGACTAAGCTGCAAATAACGTTGTTGATAAGCACGCAATTAAGATCTCTAAGTAATGCCACTACGGTCTATTAATTGGATAAGACTTTCATTTCGCTTTCACAATTATCATTTAAGTTCCTACTTGTTTCTTTTTCCTCTGTATATAGGGTCCCTCGTTTTCGCTTTTACACTTTATTTTTGGCCACATTCATAGAGAACGATCCCAATTTGGATACTGTTTTATTAGACATGGTTGGTTGTGGATTTCTGTGGGCTATGTGCTTCACGAGCAAAGGGTTCAATGTTGATGTTCATGCACTTGATCATTGATTCCCTTTTTGCTGGTGGCACACTGTTTTGTACTTTCCTTTTGCTTTTGTTGCCCATAATTCGAGTGTAACTTAAAGCAACTTATTTTTTCCTTGACTTCCAGTGTGGTTTACTTTAATTCATATCTTAAATGTGTTAACAGATTTCAACTTACCAAAAATGACAATCTTTTTGTTTGTGTTTGAATCTGAGAGGAGTATGTGTTGGTATATATTTCTGTCAATTTTTATGACTTTACTTACCTTTGAGATACATAGAATTATGTTTTGCTAGGTATTATATCGATCTTATAGAAAGTGTTTTTTTATTCACTTTATACTAAAATCCTCTATATTAGTAGGTACTATGTCGGAAGGTTATCAATTGATGGATTCGGATATATTTGATTGACCTTTTGTTATTATCGTAAAAAGAAAATATAAGATTCTTTATAAGATAATCAAATATAGTTTAAAAATTTATATGTTTTCTCATATAGTCAAACAAACTTATTTATTACTAAATATTAATTACATAATAAATATAGACACTAGAAAAAAAAGGCTTCTACGTCGTCAATATAATGTCGATTAAATCACAAACCGACGTTGCCAAAAACACGATGACATTTTTATAAATAAATGAACATATATGATGTCGGTTTCTAATAAATCGACGTCGTTATACATAGATGATGTCGGTTACCACTTACAACCGTTCTCAAAAGCACAGTAAAAATAAAAATTCAAAATTTGAACTTTTTATTTTGGTGGTGAGGAGATAACGTCAGTTGGGAGAGGCCAACCGACGTTATCTGGAGGCAATATGACGTTGATTATTGGGCAAGAACCGACGTCATGTGTGGAGCGACATTGTGGGGGTGAATTGGGGTGAATTTTGGGTAAAATTAGGTTAGAATGACGTCAGTTGGGCTCTCCCAACCAACGTCATTGGGGATAACGTTGGTTCCCCTCTCCCAACCGACGTTATCCCCCTTGTTTATTCCCCTAGCGCGCTTTCTCTTTCACTTTTTCTTCTTTCTCCCATTGCACGCGCCTCCTCCGTCACTGTTCCGAGCCTTCCTTCTCCGTTTTCGACCTCCGTTCTTGCTTCCTTCACCTCCATTTGTAGTTTCCTCCTTCATTACAGTTGGTTGCTTGCTTTGAACAGTGTCATTCTCGTTGAAGCTTTGTTTGAGGTAGACATTTCGCTATAAGCTTCGTTTCTCCATCTTTTTTTTTTATTTCGATGGTTTAAATGTTTTATTGACTATTTGTTTGGTTTTGATGGTTTTGCAAGTGTTTGTTTCGCTGCATTTGTCTTTTGGAGATAATCTCTTTGTAAAGTTGTCGCCGCCGCACCACTGATCTACAAGAGGTATGTATTGAAATGTTATTTTGTATTTTATTTGATCATTGTTGAATATTAAAATGCTTGATTGATTGGAATGCTTGTGTGTATTAAAATTTTATTTGTGTGTAGTTTGATATATAAGAAACGCGTTTGGGTTGAGTCCGGGGATGATAATTTTGTATTTTATTTGAGCATTCTTGAATATTAGAATGCTTGTTTTGGAATGCTTGTTTGTATTGAAATGATATTTGTGTATAGTTTGATAAATAAGAAAGGTGTTTGGGTTGAGTCCGGGGATGTTCGATCCCCGACAATGTTGTATTTTATTTGGTCATAAAGTAATCTGTATGAAAATCTTTCACTAAAATGTAGTGATGGATCGAAGTTGGATAAATGTTAGTCGGATCAGTGATGTGTATGAGAAAGGTGTTGAAGATTTTTTAAAAAGTTGTGATTTTTATTAATAGAATTTATTTAAGTTATCACTTTTAAAATAGTAATAATAATAATAATGATGATGATGATGATGATCAAATTAACATAATAATTAATACAATCATCAATTTAATTTTTAGACGAAGATAAGACATTATATGCTCCAATTTAGACTTAATTATAACTTTGAGTGACAACCAATTATGAATAGGAACTTTAAACTCAATGAAAGGAAAGACATTAATATCGAATGTTCTAACTTAAGGATCTGAATATCTTTTGGCTATAACATTTTGATCTGGTAAAATCATTCATGTATTCAAATGAAAGGAATGAGCATAGTTTTATGGAGGAGGAAAGGTAGATGGTCCAACATTGCAAAATCTTATAACATTTATGGAAATTATATAAGCAAAATAAGGAGGCAAGATAAAAATGTTGCAAAAGTGCAACAAATACAAGAGGAGTTATGTTGAGAAGGAGAAAAGTCAAGGCGTCCAGTAGAGGATTTCATAAGAAAAGAGTTGTTTTATTATAGGAATGATGAATTATAGTAAATGCTTAGAGCCACCTGACTTCAAAAACATGAATTAGAAAAGGTACATGGCTTTCAACCATTCTTAACAATAATTTGAATGAGTTTTATACTAGAACATTATGCTTTAACAATGATCATCCGTTTTACGAGACCTTAGGACCTAAATTTGTATATAAAAAGAAAATTGCAACCAAATGTTGAGTTATGAAAGTTCAGATGGTGTTTGGTGTAAGATGTTTGTTAGAATGTTGATTTATATGACCCTTAATTGGTTTAGACCTTCTAAGAGGAACTTTATAATGTCTTTTAGGTGTTCTTAAGATTATTCCTAAACACAATTTGTATCCAACAAAATAAACCTCCAAGGGTGGGAGATCTCTTTATTATGCAACAATGGGAGGAAGTAATCTCTTAAAATGCACCTAAAGAATTTATGTAAAGTCATGGTACAAATACCTTAATAAAATGAAAATATGTTCATGGATGCCTTCATAAGGGGTTTAAGAGCAGACCTTCTGGAGAGTCATTGATTTCAACAACAATTAGATTACATGGTGGAAGTGGGTCCAAATCTGCATTGTATATAGAAGTAGAGAAAGTTATGATTAAAAAGTGGATAGAGGAAAAGAAGGAAAAAGTCCTATGGGGTAATCAGGGGAAGGGCGAGTAGTTCAGTGGAAATGAGAGCAATCATCCAAGAATGGGGGAAACGCTTTCAGTCGTATAGAGCTACTCGAGCCTACGAGCATATAAATGATAAATTGGATTTTAATCTGACGAATGATCTCGAAATGATAATTTTTGTGAGATGTGAACATCACCAAGTTGTTATAGAAAAACCCTAGGTAGAGATCAAATGTCTTAGTGTCATTTCCACAACACAAATAGACATGACATGGAAAATTGTTATATGTTGTTTCAACATATTGAGAAGTTGGTTAAAGATGGTTTGTTGGAAAGGTACCAAAGGAGGAAGGAAGGCAAAATCCAATGAGAGAAACAATTTGAAAAACAAGAAAATGATCATCATGAAACACTCACTTTAGGTGACTTCAATACAATCATCGAAGGATTTATTGCAGGATTTCTCACAGGTGAAGTGGCAGGCTCTTCATGAAAATGGTATGTCAGATCAATTTTATCATTATCAAGAAACCTATTAAAATAAAGGAGGATAAAAGTCTTAGAATCACTTTCTCCTATAAAGGTCTCAAAGGTATAATTCCACATAAAGACAAGCATGTGTTGTTCTCAATAATAATATGCAATCATAATATTCATAATATTCATTAGGTATTTGTGAATTAATAAAGTTCGACTAATATCCTCCTTTGGGGCACCTTTGTGAGACTTGACATCTCAAGATATTCTTTTGTACCATTTGGAGACGTCTTAGTCGGCTTCTCTTGCAAGCAAGTGGAAGTTCAAGGTCATATAGAGGTAAGGAGGATTTATTTTATAAGGATAATTATACAAAAGTACTCATGATAAGGTATGTAGTCTTTAACGAACACTCTTCATATAATTTTTTGTTAAGAAAACCTTCGTTAAATAAGTTGAGATTTGTAGTATCAAATATTCATTTGAAAGTGAAATATCCAATAAATAGAAAGTTTGGTTGGTGTTATAAAGGTAGATTAAGATGTGACACAACACTGTTAAATGGAAAGTTGAAGAATAAGAGGAGTAACTTTGTGTTACAAAACAAACGAATCATCATCATTCTTGATTTAGACCCAAGGGTATCATTTAAAGAAATATGTTTCCAATTGGTAAAAAGTTTGAAAGAAGTATTTCTAGAAAAAAAAAGAAAAAAAAAAGGTAAACATAGGATTTCAGTTCGAGGAGGATTTGGAAAAATGGTTGATTACCATTTTAAGAGAGAACATTAGGGCATTTTTTCCTAGTTGGCAAAAGATATGCCACTTATAAATTTGGAAATTTTGCATCATAAATTGTAATGAATGTCAGACAAAGCTGATAATTCAAAGAAGGAGAAAGTTGGGTGAAGAAAAAAGATTGACAATGTTAAATGAAATCAGTAAGTTGAAGGAGGCAAATCATGTTTGAGAAATCCAATATTCAATTTAGTTGTCCAATTAGGTAATAGTGAATTGAATATGAATAAATGCTCAACTAACATTAGTATGAGAATGAGAAGTTTGACAAATATTAAGGAACTACAATAGTTGATAGAACAATTGATATTGTTGTCTAAATTATTATTAGCAAGTGGAGATAAAGGATTTCATATTTTCAATGCCTAAAGAAAAATGAATTGTGTGGATCAAGGAGTGCAAGGAAGTTTTTATCAAACTCAAAGAAACGTTATCTCACCCATTGATCTTGACAAAGTATTTAAGACCATTTCCAATATATGTATATGTGACAACAAAGTGTTACTAAGAATAAAAATCATATAAACAAATAGAATGAGCAAGATATACCCTTTATGACTCAACCTTTGAGGTATTATTTATAACTTTAATGTGATAATAACAACTAATTTAATTATTGTGGAAAAAAATATCTATGAAGAAAATGATAAAGTTTGCAATTGAGTTATCTAAAGATTAAACATAATTAATATATGCTCTGACTTGAAGTATGTTAAGATTATATAGTTAGGGTCAATCATCCCACTTGAGGTATTGTTCGTTTTGAAACAACTTAGAGTTCTGAACTTCGTCATGATTTTGTCCTTAAAAAACAACGACTCTTCAATGACGTGCAACTGTTAGACATAGTAAAATAATATATAT
>Ga0209700_101102_pt1 | contig 54584 bp, 45 predicted proteins | sample SiratroredBW_FD_187528 | JGI IMG/M metagenome (GOLD analysis project Ga0209700, IMG submission 187528) | Root nodule microbial communities of legume samples collected from California, USA - Siratro red BW (SPAdes) (version 2) | ecosystem: Host-associated > Plants > Roots > Nodule | place: USA...
ATATATATATATATATATATATATATATATATCTAACTAATAAATTTGTTTCTATTTTGTTATAAATGATTAATATATTGTATTTGAATATTATTATTTGAATATTATTATAACGTAATGGATAATGAATTTGAACTTATTATTTAAATTGTGTGGAATGTTTATGTATGAGTTAAATTATATTATAGTATGATTGTGATATGATATGTGGTGTATTGTGAAGATATTTATGTTAAGATGTTGACTTTGTATACTGAACTTTGGATTCTGAAGAAGATGATCTAACTCTATTGATATTTAACTCATATAAAGAAAAATATTAGTTGATAGAAGTTCCTATAACCTAGTCTTTAGTGTGAAAAAGAATTGAGTCTAATAGGTTATATAGATTTATCCCATATAAGTGAGTGGAGTAAGTTTCTATTTTATAGTTTTGTTGTGGTGATAACTCAGTGAAAATAATATGACAGTGAAAATATTTGAGTCTAATTAGAAAAAATATAAGTCTTTTAATAATAGATTTAATGTGTTTTTCAATATGTCATGACACTCATGTAACTTAAATATATAAATGTTTAATGAATGAATTAAGATTATATAAAAATACATGGATAAAATATATGAATATATATATATATATATATATATACAAATTTATTTTTAAAACTCCAATTTACATTGTTTATTTTTAATTTTTTTATTTGTATATTATTTATTAACTATTTTTTTTATTTTATTATGTTTTTATTTGTATATTATTTATTAGTTATTATGATCATATGTTGCACGAGGGTAAATGATATTACAGAAAGATAATCTCAACATAAATATATGGAGAAGATAAAAATATATATTTATATATTTTTTTATTTCTTGAAATTATGTATATAATATAATTTTTTACCAAACGGAAAATTCTTCTTTTTAAAAAAAATTATTAAAATAAAAAGATAACGTAAATAAAGTAAATATTATGTGAATGTATATTTATCTTATATTAGTTAGTAATAATGGGTTCTTACATTAAAACATGATTCTTTAAAAAACTGATTTAAATTTCTACACTTTAACAATAGTTATTTTAGTTTTATTTTTTTTTTCTTACTTTTTAAACTATGACAAATGTCTTTCTTAGGAAGGCCGAACTAAAATATAAAAGTAAGAATACAAATTTGTTATATTATATCATTATGAGATCATGATTGTTATTTTTGAAAACTAAGAATTAAAATTAACTTTAAGAAAATTTACTGAGTTTTTTATTATTCGTGAATAATCAAATTATTATCTTACTTGTTGAGCAAGTCATATTATGATAAATGATTTTATACAACCTTCATGTTATCATATAAGGTAACTTTGTTAACTTTTATAAAGAAAACACCTTAAAATTCATAACAACTATAATTTGTAAGCATATACTGTTTTTACTACCATTAAATTTTATTCATTCACAATTTAGAGATTTCAATAAGTTTTAATTGATTAAAAAGTGTGTTAAAAAACACTGTTAACACTCTTAAAATAAAAATGATGATTTTTGACATATATAATGAGTATAGATTTTGTAAAATTCTTTATTATTTGTATAATACTATTTATTAAATAAGTATATAAAAAAGCTACTAAATAAAATCATGACCATTAATAATACAGTTTGATGTTGTTAAAATCTAAAGAAATACTTACTTATTTTAAAAAAGTTATTTAAAAGGCTAAAAAATAATTATTTTCAAAACAAATTATACTACATAAATAACACTAGGTTGAATCACATACAGTTTGGTTAATGTTAAAATAATGAGTTTAAGTAGTATATAAAAATATATTTTTTCCTTCATCAAAAAATCCTCTGTCAAAATCAATGGAAGTCTCCTCCATCAGTTGTTAGCAGTCTCCATTTGTCTGACATAATCAATACAAAGCATTTTCCATTTGCATTTTTTAATTTAATAATTAATTAGGTTTTCGGATAACTGAGGCGAATTCAGATAAGGACAAATAATATTTCCTTTTACGAAAACAATAAAAGTGGGGTTTCTGACATTTGTCAGACGTGTATAATTTCTTATCCTTTTGCTTAGTCAGGAATAATATGAAGTACGAAATGTGGGTCCCACATATTATCTAATAGATTTCACTTAATCCACTTTTAATGTAGATTATACTTTTTTCCAACTTAATCTTTGATGATATTAAGCGATTGGTCTACTTTAAAAGATAAAAACTAAAAATATTAAAAATAAATATATAATTCTAAAAATTAATTTATATTAGTTAAATTAATTTTAATTGTAATATATTGCTTTGATATATAACTTATATTTTCCATAAAATAAAATTGTAATTATTTTTTAAATATTATTATTAGTGATATCGGACTTTTTTTTGTTTGATCGTATTCATTTTGCAAATTTATAGAACTAACCTATCGAATTAAACTCATTTTAATAGCTCCATAAATCATGAGTTTGAACATCAGAGTTTTTTTGTTTTAATAATATATTGAGAAAAATAAAAGAGTTGATATACTTTGATAATTTGAGTAAACATTAACGAAGAAGACTATAATATTTAGAGTCCATTTACAAAGTAGATATGATTATCAATTAAAAAAAATTATTATAAATCGAGCCCGGGAGAAATAGGGTTGTGAGCCCAATGAAATTATAAAAAAAAAATAAGAAATTATTGTTGGAAAATCGAGATGAAACTTTACGAATCATCATGAGTAACATTAAAAAATTGTGAGTAGACATGTACCTTAGGAAAGAAGGATAACTCAACAATCGAAAACGCACTAATGAATGTCATGTATATTTTTCAATCAGTACTATAAAATATATAAAAAATGGATTTAAATTAAAAGTGATTTATATCGAAAATATTTTAATTAGATGAATGAAAAAAATATTTATTTTATATTTTATAGTAATACTTCTATTTAGATCTTAAGTTTGTTCAGATATATATTGAAATAAGCCACTCAAACAAAGTGGAAAGAATAAAAAGTTGATTTGAAATTATTTTGTTATTGTTCACCTTGAAGTTAAGAGTTCTCTTTTAATTTATTCTTTAAAAGACATTTTAAAGTGTTGAGAAAATGCATTTAAATTGACATTGCTTTTAACTTCTAAGCTACTTGAGATTATTAGACATATGATAACAAGTTTGTTTAATAAAATTCAATCACTTAAATATTAGATATGATTAAACCATCAAGAATAGAAATTAAAGTGTATTTTTTTCTTTATCTATTTAATTTAATTTGTATGTTATTATTATTTATACTAATAAGAATCATCATAATATTACTTGTATTAAAATATATTTTTTAACAACTAGACCAATTAAAATTAAATATCTTCATGTCATGTATCATATCATATGTGATTACCATTAACCAATTACTTAATATATAAAATTATCATTTGAATACTTACTATGAGACCATATACTCGACAAGTACATAAATATATTAAAACATCATTTAACCCTCTTTTCTTATATTTTTCTCTATTTTTATATTACTCATATAAGATAGAAGTCATAGAATTACCTCTCCTTTATTGCTGAAGATTGAGAAAGGTTATGTCATTAAATGTACTCTTGCTTGCTAGGGATGAGATACACATACAACTCTCATGTTAGTAGAAAGAATTACAAAAGAAAGAGTTGTGCTAAAAAACCCCTTCCACTTACACTTACATGACTTGGTCATTATGTTATTTATTATCATTTGACATTTTTATATGTTTGATTTGTCATTTATTTTTTAAGGATATTATAATAATTTCATATTTGTATATTGTGTTTGTGCTTGTCACATTATTTAATTAATATTAACTTAACAATGTGTAAATATTACTTACATAAATACTTACATATAATTAATGTAAAATGATTGCATATGAGTAATGTAAAATGATGATTACAATTTTGCGCTTAAATAAAAAATAATAGTTAACGTAGCTTTTATACAATAAAGCATAATTAACATAATTATTAACATAATTGTAAAGTAAAAGTATTATAACTTTACTCACACAAATCATTCTCATGGATGCTTCCATTGCAAATAATTTAATAGTGGGTTTTAAGTGGAAAAATAGTAATAGATTAATTAAGAGATAAACAAACAATAATATATTATCTCTGCTACACGTGAATTACACAAATAATATAATATAGTTTCTCTTTCTTTTAACCCGTGCCTCTCTCTTTCTTCTTTCTTTCCTTTATTCACAGTCTGAAAACGAAAATTAAAAAGTTGCATGTAAAAAATATTTATGAAAGCAGAAAATTATTAATATGCACCTCTTCATATCCCAAGGAAAGTCGCAGCGCATAATCAGAAGCAACATGCTCTCTTTCTGTGCCACTAACTGCATCATGGTGCTGAGCAATTGCTAAAGCACCAGCAAATGCATATTTGGTCCTGAATGTCAATAAAGAAAAGCAATAAAGATAGCCCAAACAAAAAAAAAATGAGCTTTTAGCTCACAAGCACTTTAACAAATTACTTCATAAAGTAAAACAGGTCTAAATTTTACCTTACAGTAAGAACTCATCACTCTCACATAGCCTTCAAACCTGGCCTACTTGGAAAATATCCAATCCAATATGCATTTGGATGATCTGCACGCCTAAAATGTTGAGTCTTGAATTTAAAATTGGATCTCTAAACTATATATGTGGAAGCTGAAAGTGAAGGAAAAGGGGAAGGCAAGTGCATGAAGGTGTTAATCTTCCTATTTGTCAAGACCCAACTCTCATAGTGTTAGAATTAAGCTGCACATGTTAAATAGATCTTCTCATATATATAATACTGATTAGCTGTTATTGAATATAATTCTTAGTTGATTAAGTCATTAATTCCTGCAAGATTGGCCCTCAAAATTAGCATCAGATTATATTGTGTGGAATGCTGTACAAATTATAAGTACATACCTGTGGACTGATTATCTCACAATTTATTAAATTCTATATGGTCTCTAATCTGAAGTGGAAAGGGAGAAGGGACAGGCTAGGAAGATGCTGATCTTAGAAGATATAAGTATTGAGGAAAATAGCAATGGTAACCTCTCTACCACCCAAAGTATCTGGGAAAAGACACTTGAGAGATTTAGCAGCAAACTTAGCTTTTCCTAAAGTAAGATCATGCCACAAATTGGAGTTGAACAGAGAAGATGGCTTGTTTTTGGAAACAATATAGAGGGAGGTACCTTGGTTTTTGAGGACAACAAAGGGTAGGCAATTGATTTGATAACGAGGTGAGTATGGCATTTCCCCAAAACCAAGTGTTCATTGTGGCCCTTAGAATTAGCATTATTCAGGTTGATTGTCACACAATTCAAAAAATTCTATAGCTTAAGCTATTAGAAAAAAACTCATAGTAGCTTTATTATATCTACCACTTCTTTATTGAAAGAATGGGAATTGACATTTATATCCGTTATTTAATTTTAAATAAGTTATTTACCTTTCTTTCCCCCCGTTAAAAAGCTTCCAAACAGAAGGTTGTGACTTCCCTCTCCTTCCTTTCTCCCTCCTTACCTCTAACATAATTAGCAGAGTCATGAATCATTATCCCTAAACAAGCAAGTTCATGCTTTACATTTGAGCAATTGACTTGAGAGTAAACTAGATGTACCATGATTGGAAACGTTAGAAACGTTTGAGTTATTTGAATGTTTCAAAAACTGATAATTTGAATGCTTTTATATTATAATTTTAATATTCAGAAACATGATGGCATGTAGTTTCAAGAAAATTTATCAATGACGTATTTCATTTACATGATGGCATACACACGTCACTCAACCCAAGCAACGCTGGACATTTGCTCAACAATTTGCTCACCATGACACTCAGGTAACAGACGTCGCGGAAAATAGCTAGCACTTGTCCTACACTGAAACATTTAGGAAAACAAAATGAGTTTATAACCTTTGGTCAAGTAGCTTTGGTCACGACCTTACTTCAACAGAATCTGTTCTATAGACTCGTACCTCTGTATCCTTGAGTTCTAAGAGGCAGGAACAGGTGGACGAACTATGATCCCATGATCAGAGTTTGGATGAGCCTTTCTTCTAGATCGATCGGACACATCTTTAACTTAGAGGATCGTTTCCGGTCATCTTTATTTTTATTTCATTTTTCAGTCCATTTTAATATGATTTATGTATCTAATGTGAATTAGTGATTTCAACACAAATTACTTGTCTGGCTTACCTTTTTATTTAGTGGGTTTGGAGCTAAAAATTAATTAAAAGATAAAATAAATAGACCTGTCATTTGGTAGTCATTCTGAATGGTCACTACCATAAAGAAATCATCAACTAACATGAGAATGTATTCTCAGTATCCTTCTGTACGTACAAAAGTGTGGAATGATTCATAAAGGAAGGTGAGAGCAGAGTAATGATGTTACGAGAATATTCTTTTTCAGAGGATGTAAAAGATGGCAAAGGATGTGTTTGATATAAGTTTTATACTTTTATTTTTCCATTTAGTATTTTAAAAGTTTATTAAATTAAAAATAAGGTCTAATGGGATAAATATAATGCATTTAGCGTTTTTTACAAATGTGATTACGGATTGGGTGAAGGAAACTTCCATCAATTCCCAAATTAATGCTTTGAATAATGATTAAATCATTTATGTAACAGTTTTTTTTTTTCTTTTCAAAGAACGTTATAAAACGTAAGAATACTACTGATAATTTTCAAAATTCATTTGATGCATTATTAGTCGCTGAATTTTATACAAATTATGGTTTAGAGTTAAATTTAAACATACAATGAAAGATTGAAATTATTCTAAAAATTCATTGATGTATAATAATATTGGTTAATAATATAACTCATATAATAAGAAGCTAAAGATGATAAATGTTGATAAATTACGTAAAGCAAAATCACATTAAAAAGAAATCAGAGAGAAAAAATAAATAAGAATAAGAGGATTAAAGAAGAAAATACAAAAATGTCAAATCAAAAGTAGGGTGCAGTGTGAACAGATGAGTAATAATAAGGCTACTCAGGTAAGTTGGCACTGTTTACAGTGCAATCCCCTTATTGTTGTGATCCAAAAATACATAAAAAAATATATCTTCCTCTGCTGAGCTTAGGAAACAACTACATCCTTTACACCTTCTTCTGTATTTCCAGTGGATGATGTTCCTCTGCATACTCTACTTTCCTTCTGCTAGGAAGATGTATAGTTCCCGTTGGAGTCCCACACCGTCTAGTTTCACCGAAACAATAATGTTTATAAAAGCTCCAACTACGCAAGGGTATGTCCCTTCGGGGACATCCGATAAAATTGGAACGATACAGAGAAGATTAGCATGGCCCCTGCGCAAGGATGACACGCACAAATCGAGAAATGGTCCAAATTTTTTTTCTCCCTTCTTTCTTAATTCGTTTGGTGGAGGTTCAGGTTAGTTTCTTCTAAGTTGTGCGTATTTTGCTGATGGTTTGTTTTGTGTGTTTTCTGGAGTCTCTCTCTCTAACAAAACATGGTTGTTGTTGTTGTGTAGGTATGACTTGAGCATATTGAGAAGACTACAAAAACTATGAAGTCATTGAAACTTGCCAGGGTTAACTTAGTGAGTCAGTTTTCCCTCATCTGCTTAATAAAGTAGCATTAGATTCTCTTGTCCAACTTATATGCTTTCATGAATACTTCCTTCTGGACTTGACATCCAATATACCTGGTTTGGCCCATGTACATTTCATTCCGAGTTAAGACCTTGTACATTTAATCACTGCACCCAACCAATGCTGGACATTTGCTCACCACGACAATCTTGTAATAAAAGTAGCTTAAAACAAATAATAGTTGTCCCACATCGAAACTTTTACAAAAATAAACAAAGTTTATAACCTTGGATGAAATGCCTGTGGTCACGACCTTACTTGAACAGGATCTGTTCTATAGGCTCGTACCTCTGTATCCTTGAGTTCTAAGGAGACAGGAACTGAAGTCTGGTGGATGAACCGTGGCCCTTTCATCAGAGCGTGATTGACGGCTGGGTGATCTTCCTCCGGGACTGAGCCATCTTGAGCTGTAGAGGATCGTTCCTAGTCAACTATGTTGACCTTGGATGGTCAGAGGGTTGTCTGACAGACTCTCCAATCTTTTTTTTATATATTTATATATAACCTTATTTTAACTAATACATGTTTTTTATTTTTATTTTCTACCACAAACATAAAGGCAAAATAAAGATTATTTTCGTCTAAAAGTTTGTTTTAAAATTATATTTTTTTACCGTAAAATACTACGGTTGTTTTGTATAAATAATTAAATACCTATACATAGCTTCCTCATAGACCTTTTCATTACTGACCTAAAAAAACTGAAACTTTCCTTGAAAGTGAATAAATAAAAAGAATCGTAAATATGAAACCTTCATCAATTATTTATGTATTCTTGTATTCTTTGGAAAATTAAATAAAAAGTGTTATAAAATTTACTTATGTTCAATTTTTTAAAAATATTAGAGTTTACAAAGTGATAAAAAAATTTAACAAAATAATATAAAATAAAAATTAATTATAATATAATATATAGTGTAAAATTAAGTAAAAAGCATATACTATATCGCGTCAAAGCAAAGCTGCAAAAGAGTCCAACAAATGGTATATGTCTTAGTTCTAAGTTAATTCCAAAATATAATTTAAAAAATTGAAAGTTAAAATAAAAAATAAAAGAGTCCAACAAAATTATTTTTTTCCGTCAATTGAATGGTTGTGTTAATGTGTAATTTTGTCTTTTCCTCTTGATAGGATGTATTTACGTTGAGCTTTTCTTTTATATAAATTATCCTACGAGAGCGTGGAGCTCTCAAAGAAACCAATATAATAAAAATAGTAAAAACGATTACACGGATTAAAATAAAAACTTATTTGAAAAAAATGAAAATAAAACTAGCTAAATTTAAATTCAAGTAATCTAAGTAGTTCTTGAAGAAATCATCCCGCAAGATAGAGTAAAAGTAATACCACTAGTTGCATTTTGTTTTTGTCATGCTTTTACGTTTATATTTAGTATTTTAAAACGATATGTTCAATCATCTTTAAAATACTAGTTTTAATTATATGATATTAATAAACTTTTTCATTGATTTTTCTCATTGGATTATATATATATATATATATATATATATATGGTAATATATTTATTAAATTTATATTTAATTATCAATTGAAATAAAATATTAAAGTTTAGTAGTATGTTATGAATTGTATAATTTAAAATCAACACATAATATTAAAGGAAAACGCGAAGTATTCATAATATAAAATATTTAGAATGTGATATAAGCTAAATTGCACTTGAAGGGTTATCCAATAAGTCATTAAATCTATTTTAAATTGAAGATTTTTTTTATCTCACTAACATTTTTTTATTCTTTCAATAGTATTTTTTTATATTTCTCTTCATAACACTTTTTTATTTTTTTAATGGCAATCTTTTTTCTGTAATAATTATTAAAAATTGTGATTATTAGTTTATTAAAATTAAAATAAAAAAGAATATAAAATTATTTAAATTATTTTTTTTAAAAAAGAATACAAGTAAAATAAAATAAAATATTTTATATGTTTTTTAATTAATTAATTATAATAGAAAAAAATCATAAATTATTTTATTTTATATTTTAAAATAAATTTAAATTTGGCATAATAAATTATATTAATATAAATTGTAGTAATTTTGTGATTGTATTTTTATATTAAAACAAAAAATTATAATAAATTATAAAATTGTTATGTAAATTAAAATTAGTTAGTTTGTTAAAAACTATCAAAATAATTAATTGCAAAAATCAAATAAAATTTTGATAATGATAAAATTTAATTTTTAATAAAGATAAATTTTGATATTTGATAAAGATAGATTTGGTTTTTGATAGAGATAAAATTTGATATTTTGTTAAAGATATCATTTGATTTTTTATAAAGATAAAATTTGATTTTTGATAAATATGTAATTGATTTTTGATAAAGATAAAATTTGAGTTTTGATAAAGATAAAATTTATGTTTTGTTTTTCATAAAGTATTTTGTATACCATTTGTATCATTTTAATAATTAACAACTTTTAAATAATAAACATAACATTTAAAGTAATTCACAAATAAATTAAATTTTATTTAAAATTTTTAAACCATTTAATTAATATTTATTTATAAAAATACTTCAATAATTTTATTTTATTTTTTTATTAATTATTTAGATACAAATAATTTTATTTTTTATTAATTTTAACAAATGAAAAATACAAATTTTAATTCAAATAATAATTTTATAATTTATTATAATTTTTTCTTTCTATATTAATTTTAATACAAAAATACAGGTAGTAAATGACTATAATAAAGTACAATTACAAAATTATAAAAAAAGAAATAAAAAAGAAAAAAACATAATAATCATAATTAATATATTAACGGTACAAAAAATAAAAAAGAAAAAAAGAGTGTTATTTCAAGAATTAAAGAGTAAAGAGATTTATTAAAAAAAATAAAAAATAAAGAGGTGTTAGTGAAGTAAAAAAGTCAACAAAAGAGTGTTATTTTAACGTAAAAAAAAAAGAAAAAAAATTAAAGAATGCTATTTGAGAAATTAAAGAATAAATCGTGTTATTCAGAAAAATAAAAAATAAAGAATGTTATTTTGAAAAATAAAAAATAAAAATATGCTAGTGGGGTAAAAAATCTTAAAATGAAAGGTTGTGTTAAAAAAAATCTCAAATTTTACAAAGAGAATCAATTTTAGTATAAAACAATGTATTCATATTAAGAAAATCTCTAGGCCTTCTTTAGATAGACGAGTAAGATAAGAATTTTAGAATAAAACTTTTATAAAAATATCCTCATTCATGGTCCTTTAGGAAAGATGTCAAATTGAAGATAAAAAAAATTAATAAATAAGAACTAAAGAATAAAATAATATTAATTTATAGACATATAATAAACAACACGAGTTTAATTCATGCTAATGGTGTAACATCTCATATATTTTTCATATAATAGTAATAGTAATTATATTATACAAAAATTATATAATATAGGTAAATATAAATATCTATATATTCATCATAGTATTTTAAAATAAATTTTCCAAAGATAATTTATTAGAAATATCTAGTTATAATTACAAAATAAAATAAAATTTTTCTCTCAGTTCACTGATGAGTCACACCACTTGTGAAATTGCTCGTGTAATACATGATCATCATGATTATCACATATTTAAAAACAAAACAAAACAAACACCAAAAACCACACACCATACAAAAAGAAGGGTAAGCTAGAGATAGTTCACACGAAGACCGCCCATTAAGTTTGGGAAGATCTTCGCAACCAGTTCGGGCAGAAGAATGCGCCAACATTTTTCAAATTCAGAAGGCAATAGCTACCATGTCGCAAGGTACGATGTTAGTGCCTTCATACTACATTGAACTCAAAGCGCTGTGGGATGAACTCGAGCTATATCGTTCACCCATAGTTTGTAATCAGACAAAGGAGCACCAGAACGAGAAGGAAAAAGATAAACTAATGCAATTCCCCATGGGGTTGAATGATTCGTTTAAAACAATCAGGTCCAATATTCTCGTCATGAATCCTCTACCAAATTTTCGACAAGCGTACTCTCTGATTGTGCAAGAAGAGACCCAACAACAGATGAACTCGGATCCTGGCTAGAATTTTTCAATCGCGACTTCAGTGCAGGGCCGATATGCCAATTGGAAGCAATCAAAAGGTGAGACTTGTGAACACTGTAACAAACCACGTTATACCATAGAGGAATGTTGTACTTTAAAGTTTCATTGCACATATTGTGATAAAAGAGGACACACGGAGGATAGGTGGCGCATAAAGAATGGGACATGGAACTCCAATGGGCGTAATGGCCAGCAACAACTTAGCAAAAATAACCCCAAAGGATCCTATTCATCGAAAAATATGGCGGATTCCTCTTCATTACCACATGACAGCAACGAGTCTGATGGAAACCTTATACAAGGTTTCACTGCTGAGCAAATTCAGCAATTGGCAAAGGCTGTTTACTCACTCAACAATAATTATGGTAAAAGTGAAGCGTTTATAAATGTTGCAGGTCTGTTTGCTCATAACTCGTCTATTAATTCTGCTTTTACGAAACCATGGATTTTGGATAGCGAAGCAACCGATCACATTACATCTGATTCATAATTTTTCACACACACTTCATCATCATTTATTCCAAATGTTAATCTGCCCACAGGCTCAAAGCGGCCATCTCATCTATGTGCACAATTAAATTCAATGAGAATATCACTCTCAAAGATGTTCTTTGCGTTCCTTCTTTTAATTTAAATCTCATGTCCGTTAGTAAGATAACCAGTGCATTAAATTGTTGTGTCGTTCTTTTTCCACATGGTTGCGTTTTACAGGACTTGGCTACGGGGAGGGTGATTGGCTCAGGTAAACAATACGCAGACTTATACTACATGTCCCCTCTTCAAAACCAAGCCCGCACATCTCAAGTTTCTGCTGACCCTAATTTATGGCACAAGGGCCTCGGACATCCTTCTCCGGCGCGTCTATAACTTGCATCTTCATTACTACCTATCAATAAAAATTCCATTTCCATTCATAATAATTGTAGTATTTTTCCTAAAGCTAAACAGACAAGGCTACCCTTTCCATTAAGCACAATAAAATCTCATTCTCCATTTAATCTATTGCATTGTGACATTTGGGGTCCTTATAAAACTCCAACTCATTTTGGAAAACGTTTTTTTTCTCACTATAGTTGATGACTACACTAGATGTACTTGGCTATTTCTTATGAATCACAAATTTGAAACCCAACATCTCTTAGAACCATTCATTACATTTGTGCAAAATCAATTCAAGGCATCTATTAAAACCATCCGTGTTGACAACGGATTGGAATTTATTTCCATGCGTAATTTTTTCCTCAAAAAAGGTATTGAATGTCAACGCACTTGCGTATACACTCCTCAACAAAATGGAGTAGTAGAACGCAAACATATACACATTTTAAACACAGCACGAGCCCTCCTATTTCAGTCCCATTTACCATTAGAATTTTGGGGGGAATGCGTTTTAACCACAACATATATCATTAATCGCTTGTCATCACCTTTACTAAAAAATAAATCACCATTTGAGCTACTATATAATCAACCACCTTCACTTTCCCACCTAAAAACTTTCGGTTGCCTCTGTTACGCAACTGTTGTTTCACCTAAGCAAAAATTCGATCCGTGCGCTCGACAATGCATCTTCATTGGTTATCCTCGCAATAAAAAAGGATACAAATTATTTGATATAGATACAGACACATTTTTTACAAGTCGGGACGTCACCTTCCATAAAAGTGTTTTCCCATTCTGCCAACAGTCTTGAACGCAATCCTTACCTTCATCGCAAGATATTTTGCCCGCTATTGACATTGACTTACCAACTCTTGTCCAACATTCACTTGATCCACCATCTTCTTCTACACGTCACAATGCGCCTAAAACTCCAGTAGACCAACCTTCTTCTCCCACGCTAGGAAACCTAGCACCAATTACCGAACCTTCTCCGGCCAATCAAGTCGCACATCAACCCCACCTACCTGGCTTCAAGACTACGTGACGGGATCCCAAGCCAATCATTCGACCACTACCCAAGAACGACCGAACGAAACCAAGTATCCTATGCATCATTTTCTTTCTAATTCACATTTTTCTTCTACACATAGTGCATATCTTGCTAACATCACAGGCACCAAAGAACCTCACACTTATGCTCAAGCTATCCTTGATCCAAATTGGCAAAAAGCAATGGACGGAGAGGTTTCCGCCTTGCAGCTAAATCAAACGTGGACCTTGACGCTGTTACTTGTCGGGCAGAAACCCATCGGATGCAAATGGGTCTATAAAATAAAGTAAAAATCGGATGGCAGTATCGAAAGATATAAGGTGCTTCTTGTCGCAAAGGGGTACACTCAGATTGAAGGTGTCGACTATTGTGAAACCTTTTCACCAACAACAAAATTAACAACTTTGAGGTGTCTCCTCACCATTGCAGCAGCGAGAAATTGGTTTATTCACCAGCTGGACGTGAAAAATACCTTCTTACATGACAAATTGCACGAAATTGTTTACATGGAATTGCCGCCCAAGCATCGTTGACAGGGGGAGAACATTGTATGTCGACTCAACAAATCCCTTTATGGTCTCAAACAGACATCTCGGACATGGTTTTCAACATTTTTTCATGTGATTAAGTCTGCAGGATTTTGGCAGTCCAAGGCAGACTACTCTTTATTCACAAAACAGGACGACTTATCATTTACTGCCCTTTTGATTTATGTAGACGATATTCTTTAACAGGAAATGATCTGACAGAAATGCAGTATCTTAAAGACTGTCTATTACGACGATTTCACATTAAAGATCTTGGAGACTTGAAATATTTTCTAGGGATTGAATTTTCCCGTTCCAAAACTGGTGTTTACATGTCACAAAGGAAATACGCGCTTGATATTTTGCAGGATGCGGGACTCACAGGTGCTCGCCCATACAAATTTCCAATGGAGCAATACTTAAAAGTCACACCGGACGATGGAGAGTTGTTAAAGGATCCAGTCAAATACAGGCGGCTCGTGGGACGACTGATATACCTCATGGTTACTCGGTCAGACATAGTGTTTTCGCTTCGGACTCTAAGTCAATATATACAAGCTCCACGAAAACCTCATTGGGATGCCGCAATTCGCATCTTGAAGTACATCAAAGGATCGCTGGGACAAGGATTGCTATTGCCATCCGAGAACAATCTGACATTGACAACTTATTGCGACTTAGACTGGGGAGGTTGTCAGACAACTCAGAGATCAGTATCTGGGTATTGCATTTTTCTTGGTTCTTCTATTATTTCATGGAAATAAAAAAAACAGACAAATGTATCGAGATCATCCGCGGAAGCAGAATACCGCGTGATGGCCAATACTTGTTTGGAGATAGTTTGGTTGCAATATCTATTACAGAACTTGAAGGTGCCATGTAACTTGCCAGCTCGACTTTTTTGTGACAATCAGGCGGCCTTGCATATAGCAGCAAACCCAATATTTCATGAACACACAAAATACATTGAGATAGACTGTCACATTGTGCGAGAAAAATTACAAGCCGGGATAATCAATCCCTCGGATGTGCCAACATAGTACCAACTCGTAGATATTTTTACGAAGGCACTGGGTAAGGAACATTTCTTGACGTTGCGCCGCAAGTTGGGGGTTCATGATCTTCACCTACCAACTTGAGGGGGAGTATTAAGGAAATAATGATTATCATAATTGTACATAATGATAGAATCCCATCATAATTGTACATAATTAACTTGATAATGATAGAATCCCATGATTAGTGGATCACCACATAATTAACTTGTTATTAGGAGAGAAAGTCTCCATATACTTGTATATATTTCCTGTACATGGACTGATATAAACACACAGAAATAAAAGCAATTACCATTTCTTTATAAAATCTTCAAACAATGCACATCCTAACAATCTCAACATGGGTATCTCTTTTTCTGAAGATACTATGTTCTGATCATCATTTCATATCATTTACAAACATCAATACTATATCATACCATCCATAAACATTTATTCCATTCAATTCAAATTCATCCAATTCATATTCAATAAACAAATAATTACAATATATATTAAAAACAATTAAACTAGCTTCCCTTACCTTTATAGAATAAAGATACTTAAAGAAGTTCCATATGTATACTTCACAACAGTACATTACTCAGTGAAACTAGCCTAATTACTCAAGAGCTAAAAGTAGTATGCATGATCATACAAACTAGTAAAAATACACTAAGTATCTCTTATTTCCTTTGATCTTTATATTTCATGTTATACAACTCTTTACTTAATTAAAGAAAGAACGAAAAATCAATGTTAATCTTGTGAAAATAGTTAAATCTTCTTATATATTCATATTTATATAATCTCACAACATTCACACATACTATATTAGAAAAAAAACTACAAAATTTTTAAGAACACAATTTAACTCCTTTTTTATGTTATTTCCTTTTTTGACAATTGTTTTTATTTATTTATAAATATTGGTTAAGATTGATATTTTTTTTATAAAACATTTGTGACACATCTTTCTATACATTATGTTAATCGTAAAACTTTAATAATATCATATATGTATACATTAATTTGTTTTAATAAGTCATATTGTTTTTAATTATTAATTCTGTTTACTTTTCATATTTTATTTACAATTTTAAGATTCTATCTTATCGAGGCCATATCTTGGCTTCCTAACTTTGATGTGAACATTCTTTAAGTCCTTGAAAAGCTAAAAAAGAGCTCTGCAACTTTTCGTTTAAGAGAAAAGTCTATTTCACTTGTCTAAAATTACGGCTCTAAACTCATTTTGTTTTAAGAAATGATTGGTATTGTTATTACTGAATAAGTGAACAAGGTTTAATTATTTTGATTAAACTCACTAATCTAATCTTATTAATAGATGTTTTGAAACATAAATTGACACAAACAATATAGACATAGAATATTTGTTATTTCTTCATATATTAAGGGTTTTCATTTTTTAACTGTGTATCCATTTTTTTCTCTCCATCACATAATCCAAAAGAAACTTCTACTTTATGTAATTTGAAATTGTTTTCTTATAATATTTTGCAACAATTTAGATGCAATCGAATGTCCAAAGATAGAAATCACAAGGGCACCAATGAAGAACAACAATGAACATTTTGGAGGTTGAATCGGTTATAAAACAGGGTAAAATGAGCATTTTCAAGAATTGGGAGTGTAGGAGGAAAATATGTGGAAACGCTTCTGTTATTGGTTGCTTCTCTTTTATTGTTATCCAATCTGTCTTATACACGACTGATTCTTACTGCATCTCCGTAACTTTACATATTTTCATTTTAGCTCCTAAGGAAAAACGAAAATACCCTTTGATAGATTCAATTATTTTTTTTACGGATCGTACAAACCGTAATGCAATTAAAAGATATTATCATTATGGATTGTACAACCCGTAATTATTTTTTTTGCAACTTTTACATTTGTGCGTTGTACAAACCGCAAGTATAATTTTTTCTAAATGTATTGCGTTTTGTAAAACCCACAATGCATTTTAATTTTTTTTTGTATTGCGGGTTGTACAACCCGTAATGGACTGATTCTTCCTGCACCTCCATGGTGACTTCCTGCACCTCCATAATTTTCATATATTTTCATTTTAGCCTTGAGAAAAAGACAAAAATAACCTTTATTAATGGTAACTAGTATTCATTTTTTATTTCACTTTGCGGGTTGCACAAACCGCAATATAATTAAAAAATAAATACATTGCAGATTGTACAACCCGCAATTATATTTTCTGCACCTTTTATATTGCGGGTTATACAACCCGCAATATAAAACTTTTTTTAAATACATTGCAGGTTGTACAACCTGCAATACAAAATTTTTTCTAAATACATTGTGGGTTGTACAACTCGCAATGTATTTAAAAAAAATTTTGTATTATGGGATGACAAACCTGCTATTGTGGTGTAATGATGATTATCACGTTAGTCTTATACCTAAAGGTCTTCAGTTCGATCTTAGATGTAAGGCTAATGTGATAACCACCATTACACCACAACAGCTAGTTGTACAACTTGCAACCTGCAAAGTGAAAAAAAAAATCCTAGTTATCATCAATGAAGGCTATTTTTGTCTTTTTTTAAGGTTAAAATAGAAATATGTTAAAATTATGGAGGTGCAGGAAGTTATTTATAAATTTTTTTGCATTACGGTTTGTAACCCCTAATGCATTTAAAAAATTTAATTTAATATGTGTTGTGACTGTAACACCACCCACCCAATCATGTAATTAAATGAAGAGTCTTTTTTCTCATTTCAAGTTCCAACTCCATTTTAAATGAAGAATCTATTTTGCTTTTCTATACTCATTAAATAAAGAGTCTCTTCTGCTGCTCTAAATAAAGAGTCTCTTAAATTTTTATGTTGAAACATTCAATCATCTTTTTTTCATTTCAAATTCAATTAAAATAAAACTAAACTAATTAAATTAAGGCAAATGAAGAGTAAAATTAAGGCAAATGAGGAGTATATGTAATTGGATTTAATTTCAAATTCAATTAAAATAAAATAAAATAAAATAAATTAGTTTAGTTTTATTTTAATTTAATTTTAATTTAGTTTAGTATCTTTAAGTCATATCTTTTTTCAAATTCAATTAAAATAAAATAAAATAAATTAAATTAGTTTAGTTTTATTTTTATTTTAATTTAGTTTAGTATATGTAAGTCACACCTTTTTTCAAATTCAATTAAAATAAAATAAAATAAATTAAATTAGTTTAGTTTTATTTTAATTTAATTTTAGTTTAGTCTAGTCTATCTAAGTCACACCTTTTTTCAAATTCAATTAAAATAAAATAAATTAAATATCAAGAAGTAAACTTATACAGACTCTTCATTTGCCTTAATTTAATTAATTTAGTTTTATTTTAAGTGAATTTGAAATGAAACCAATCAAGAAAGAAGAGTGAATGTTTCAGCATAACAATCTAATAGACTCTTTCTTTTTGAGCAGCAACAACGAATACTCTAGACTCTTCATTTAAAGTGGAGTTGGAACTTGGAATGAGAACGAGCAGCAACAGATACTCTTTATTTAATTGGTATAAGAGAACACAATAGACTCTTCATTTAAAGTGAAGTTGAAACTTGAAATGAGAACAAGCTAACCAGCAAAATAGACTCTTCGTTTAATTACATGATTGAGTGATATTATGGTGACAACACATATTAAATTAATTTTTTTTAATACATTATGGTAAGTTTATAAATACATTACGGTTGTACAACCTGCAATGCAAAAAAAGAATTTAAAAAATACATTGCAGGTTTTACAAACAATAATACATTTAGAAAAATTATACTTCCAGTTTGTACAACTAGCAATGTAAAAGGTGCAGAAAAAATAATTGCGGGTTGTACAATCCGCAATGATAATATTTTTTAATTGCATTACAATTTGTACAATCCATAAAAGAAAAAAAATATTTTTTAATTGTATTACAGTTTGTGCAATCCGTAAAAAGAAAAAAAGAATTGAATTTGTCGAAAGATATTTTTGTCTTTTTGCTCAGGACTAAAATAGAAATATGCAAAATTATGGAGGTGCAGGAAGTCACTATGGAGGTGCAGGAAGAATCAGTCCTTATACGCTAAAGCTATGAGATTATCCTTGCCATGGAAATTGCTATATGTAAGGGATGAACTTAGCTAGGGATTGAATGTGACTTAGAACATATCTTTCGTAATAATAGTTTGATTTCATAAAAGCAATGACTATCATTTTTAGTTAAAAAAAAAAGTCGTTTTAATTGTCACCAGACACAAACCACGCAAACTTTTATTATTTACAAGACATACATTCCAATGGAACATCAGATTGAACCAGATGCAATGCATAGATGCTACTTTATTGGATGCTTTGATAGTTTGCCATATGATTTTCCGCTTCAGAAACTGTTTGGAGAGGATTAAAGTCAATGAAGAATGTCCGGATCTCCATTGGAGCAAGTTCAACCACCAAGTTTGTAGGATCAACAGGTCCTCCCGTCACCACCTTAGGTTCATCATTGGAACCTTCTACCTTCCAATCTAACTTCCTCTTTTCCATTTCAACTCTTTCTTGATTAGCAGACAAACTCATCTCTGTCACTTTATTTATCTGAAAAGGTTGAGTTGTCAAAAGAAAACCTATACATGGATACATGATGTGTGAAAAAATAACCTGGACTGGTTAGCTATTGCTCTTACCTTCTTGTTAGGAAACAACATCTTCAATTCCACACTAGCCATTACTGAATAATTATTGTCCTCTCCAATCTTTATACATAAATAGGCACCAAACAAAAATCCATGAATATAGGATATGTGATGTCTGAATACAGAGTAAAATATTTTACACTTGGTGGCTAATAAAAATATTGGAGAAGTTTCGTATGACAAATATCATAAATCATTCATAGCTTGATTATTAATATCTTTGGGTGGTCAAACTTAGTCTATAGTAGCATTGACAAACTGTTATTGATCTCTAACAGTGACATACAAATATTATTTCCATTACTTGATAGAAATGTATGCATGTTTGCATTTTTATAGCATAGGTTAAATGTAAGTAAAACATGTATGTGTCAGAAAATAATTCCAATCATGGTTACACATATTAGATTGCAGTCGAGCAATCCTGAGAAGATCATTTTGTAAGGGGCAGTTTAAATCTTTCATTTATTATCAGTACAGAAGTAAAAGAAATTACTACCTCATAAAGGTGAGCCAATCTCACGAGTACTTTTCCATTTTTAAATTCCTGCAGAAGTTCAGAAAAACAATAGATACTCATCAGAGATAAAGATAATGTAAAATGTGAGAGGGAATCTTGAACTCTTTCTAAATGTCCCCAATCTTCCTTGCACACCTGGAGGGTTAAAAGAGCAACGTTGTTTGGTAAACTGTAGGAAGAATCTGTGCCTGAAAATGTTGATGGAGCGAAATGTAACCAATTATCCCCATCCTGCATGACGAGACGAAGACAATTACTCAAATGATTAAACTACCACCTTTTTTGGGGCCTCCCGTCATTTTACCTGTTCTGTGAAGGCCAACATCAGTGGTGAATATAACTCCTGGCCAACTGTGCGACGCCACTTGGCACCTTCACCTTTATGGTCAATTCTAAGGTAAAGTTTTCCTTGAATCTGTAACAGAAACTTGTACTATTAGTAAACCGTAAGTTGCTGAATGATGGGAGCCAAAATTTCAAATGGATTAGTGATGAGGACAACAAGAGAGCATCAAACATTTCAAGAAGAAAAGAAGAACAAGGGATGAAAATTTCTCAAGAGAGAAGAACTAGAGCAAGAATAAAGAAGGTAGAGGAAGGAATTCGAGAACATAAAATAGACAATCTATTTTGTAAAACTGAAACTTTTTGTTTTAAAATATGCTAGAATATTCTAGAAGCATCAAGCATACTCTAAAACAAAATAGGTAAATGATAGCTCAAGAGTTTTGCTATCCAATTCTATTGGTCAGCAGTAGTGATTCTCTCTTGCACAAAATACTTGAAGCTTTTCTGATCAGAGTATACCTTGAAACTCCTCCCTAATAAGTAGGGTCTCCAATGTTGGACAGCCAAAACTAGAGCGATAAGTTCCTTTTCAAAAGCCAACTTGCTTAAATTATTTGGAGACAAAGCTTTACTAAAACAGGCAATACTAACAGGGGGGACTTAGTCATTACCCTTTTCAGCTCTTTGAAAGCAGTAAGGGCTGCCGGGTTCCACTGAAACCCCTCCTTCTTGGGTAACTCTGTTAAGGGCTTCGCTATTTTTTCATACTTTCAATGAATTTCCTGTAGTACCCTGTTAGTCTCAAAAATCTCCTTACTCCCTTAACATTTTGAGGAAGAGGCCATTCCAATACAGTTTTAACCTTTGTTGGGTCCACGACCACACCTTGGTCAGAAATTATATGACCTAAATATTCCACCTATTTGCTTCCAAATGCACACTTCTCCTTGTTGACCACAAAACACTTCTCCTGTAATACTTTCGAAACAGTTGTTAAGTGCTCCAAGTGTTCCTTCCACATCTTGCTATACACCAATATATCACAAAAAAAAAACTAAAACAAATTTGCGGAGGTAAGGCTTCAACACTTGATTCATCATTGATTGGAAAGTCGCTAGAGCATTGGTTAACCCAAACGGCATGACCAAATATTCGTAGTGTTTGCTTCCAAATGCACACTTCTCCTTGTTGACCACAAAACACTTCTCCTATAATACTTTCAAAACAGTTGTTAAGTGCTCCAAGTGTTCCTTCCACATCTTGCTATACACCAACATATCACAAAAAAAAAAACTAAAACAAATTTGCGGAGGTAAGGCTTGAACACTTGATTCATCATTGATTGGAAAGTCGCTAGAGCATTGGTTAACCCAAACGGCATGACCAAATATTCGTAGTGACCTTCATGCGTCCTGAAAGCTATCTTGTGCACATCTTCATCCTTCATTCGTATCTAATGGTACCCGAATTTTAGATCCAATTTTGAGAAATAATCTGCCCTATGTAACTCATCCAACAACTCTTCAATAGTGGAAATTGGATACTTATCTGGCACAGTCACCTTATTTAATTCTCTATAGTCCATGCACAAACGCCACGAAGCATCTTTCTTCTTAACCAAAATGACTGAGCTAGAAAAAGCACTAGAGTTGTGCCTGATGATCCCTTGTTGCATCATCTCATCCACCTTTTTCTCAATCTCACTCTTATGATGGTACAGGTAGCGGTACGATCGCACGCTCATGGGTCTTGCCTCCTTATACAACTCAATCGAATGCACAATGTCTCGGGCTGGTTGCAAGCCATCTAGTTCTCTTAAGACTTCACTGAATTGTGCTAGTATCATGTGAATTTCAGCCCGTTGCTTTTTAGAAAGTGGCTGTTCTTCTCTAGGTTTATGATTCGTCACATTGTCTTGCGTCAAACTGTACAATGATGTTGTTTTCTCTTCTATTTGCCTCTTCTTCTTTCTGTGGTAGCCCCTTGGTCTCTGCCCTTGCAGTTCCACATGTTCTCCCTTCCAATAGAAACTGATTGTCATATGCTCCCAATCAAAGGTTACTTTACCAAATCTCTGTAACCAAGCCACCCCAAGAATCATGTCTAAGTTCCCTAATTCTAGCACATACGCCTCGACCTCTGTGTGGAATTCTCCCAATTGAACTTCCATGCCTTGCATTTGCCTCCCGTAGCCACACGATGCCCATCTCCTAGCCTCACCCCCATGGGCTTACCTTGTTTTACTGAAATTTCAAGAATAGACACCACCTGCGGAGAAACGAAATTGTGGCTAGCACCGCTATCGAACAAGACCATCACCAAAACGCTTTTCACCTTGCTCTCTAGTCATAATGTTGACGGCAGAATCTTACAAATTGGGTTAGAATCAATGAACCTAAATAAACTCATAGATCCACAATCCAAAGTATCCCCGTCCTCTTCCTCCTTAACTTCAATAGCAATAATTTCTCCTTCTTTCATTGTTTCATCGTCTCCCAACACCAACAAGCGAAGTTGTTTTTCCGCACACTGATGTAAGGGATGATAGCGTTCTCCACACCTGAAGACTCTGAGTAGGGAAGATGTTTAGTTCCGCGGTTCCGATCGCCACTGAAAATTCGTTGTTCGCCATCGCTGCTGTTGCTGTTACGGTTTGCTTGAGTAATGAGAAATCGAAGTTCGGATTGAAGAGAGCTCACCTTCGCTTGGGTTCCCCTACTGGACCCAGGCCCATAAACACTTTTAAAGGAATTCAGGTTTTGACCCGATCTAGATCCAGATCCATTTTTGTATACATAACCTGAGCTATACTCCCTGCTTCCTTTCCACATTTTGGTTCCGCTTATTTCTCCGCTCCCAGGCCCCATCGAGCCTCGCAACTCTGTTTCCACGTCGCGAGCTATGTGCATGGCTTGAATTTGGTTGATTGGGTTAAATGTTCAAACCCGTAACCTAATCTCAGATCGCAATCCTCTGATGAAGTATCCCAAATATTGGTCCTCTGGCAACCGTGCTACTTGAGAAGATATGAACTCAAATTCATTCATGTACTCTTCCACACTCCCTGTTTGCATCAAATCTTTGAATTCCTCAAAAGGGTTGTCACTCTTGCGGCCTTCGTAACTATCGATTAGAGCCCTCTTTAGCTTCACCCAAGTCAAATCGTCATCAGTTTCGCAAAGAAGATTGAACCAATGAATTGTTGCTCCTTCCATACTGAGTTTGGCTAGTCGAACTTTCACCTCCTCCAACGAACCCTGTACTTCAAAATATGTTTCCGCTCGTGTGGTCCACCAACCTGATCCTCTCCATCAAATGGTGGCAACTCAATCTTCTTCACAGCCATCTTGTATTCGGTTCCTGGGTCCTCTACGGTTGGAGGTCCCGAAGCTTTCCCATCCCCTTTGTAGTGTAATTTGGCAAACTTCCATTAGAGCTTGTCGGAACTCCACCAGACATTGTTGCATAGAAACCTCTAATGTTGTCAAGCATTCCTCCAATGCATCAACTCTTTCCCCCATCTTCGGTGGCATGGACAACGTCACTTCATTGGCTCCTTGTTTCGTATCCAGCATATCGGACCAAATGATAGGTGTGGGAATAAGACAGTGGTATTATTGATATTCTGGAAAATAGTGAGCGCTGAGGCTCTACAAGCATATAAACGAAAATAACAGAGTCCACGACTCCTCCAGAGAAAATATTCTCCTAATAAATTTCTAACAAAATCTAGCCTGTCCCTTTCTGTTCCCCTCTCTCTACATATACTGATTTTCCATTCCTGTTCCCCTGTGCCACCTCACCCATTCCCTAACTAACTCTCTTTGTTTTCACTAGTGGGCCCTACTCTCTTTCTCCTAGAGTAAACTTGCCATATTCTGGACCTTTTGGTTTTCTCAAGTATATTAGGCCCATAACCTCTTGTTGAGCACTAGGAGTTCTATCAGAATGTGTCCAACAGCAAGCTGGATAAGAAACTATATAGTGTCAAATATTTAGAGAATACTGTTAGAATTATAAGAAACATCTGCAAATATTATCTTAAAATATTTTAGAGTATCTTAGATGATCTCTTAGGATTTATTTTTCTTTTATATTTTTATTTATTTCCTTATTTAATCGGGCTCTTTATAATTAGAGGACTATCTGGTTAAAATATTATATTATGGGCATATGCATATAGGAATAAACTATAATTATTTGTATTTATTGTCATCAGTCTACATAAGATGGAATCGGTTGGGTAGTCCATAAACCACTTTTCAGAATCTCTTCTATCAATTTCTCTCTCGATAACTGCAAATTTTATAGTATCTTCAATGTACATTGCAAGCATACCAGATTGCACACACAAAATGGTATGTACGGACAGATCAACAAAATAAAATTGTGTACTAGCACTTAGCATGACGACATCCATATCTCAACAACAAAAGTCAATAAATGAGACCTTATTAGAGCATCAGAAGAATCTGCTCACAACACATAACCAGAAATCATTATGCAAGCAATTGTAGATGGATTGTTGGAAAGATTTACTTAACCGTTAAGCCCTCACACTTATCAGCAATGCAAACTGTTTCATTGAGTACCTCACCAACACCTCTTGCATCATCATGAAGCAACCTCCTAACAATATAAAACCAAATCACAAAACAAGTAAATGTCAATCAGTATTCATTATTTCATTATTAGTAACATGTTGAACTTGGCAAATATAACCCACCTATGGAGCATCAGCTCCATTTGGCCATCCTCCAAGCTGGAACCTCCAACTGAGCGGTCCACCAACACTGAGAATTCCACACTACTATCTTGAATATATATTCCTAAATTCACCTGAAGGAATAACGACAAGCCATAATATTTATTAATATCCATTTGAAAAATAAAGCAATGCAGAAATATCTATTTCTAACAAATCAACAAGCATAAGAAATAGAAAAAAAGCGTGTTCAAGTGAAACAGATAGCAAAGATTAATGTGTGAGTGTAAAACTCCTATTTTGTATATTGATTAGTTAGTTAGTATTAACTACAACTTGTTCTTTACTTCGGTTAGTTTAACTTCTTTTGTTAGACAATTGCGACAAATTTATAATTGAGCTCTGTTATAATTGTTAAAATATGGGTGTAAATATTGCACATTATCCAATCAATCAATTTCTACACTAGAACAAGATACTCTCTCAATGTGTTTTGCTTTTTCGGATCACTAAACTTTCTCCAAGAAACATATAGTACCCAGATGCAGATTATTTATCATTAACAAAACCTGCATAGTTTGTATGCATCAGTATATATCTTCAGGGTCAAAGTATCTCCTTTCCTAGTCAAAGTGTCTCCTTTCCTAAAAAATAACCCCTTTCCTGGACTTGACTTCAAGTACTGAAGAATTTTGTTAACTTCTTGCATGTGTCTTTCTCTTGGATCAAGCACATATTGACTTACCACACTAACTGCATAAGTAATGTTGGACTCACATGTGATAAATAAATAAGTTTTCCTCCCAATCTCTGATATTGGGTTTTTCCTACAGGAGAGCTCTCTTCATTTCCAATTCTATGATTTTGTTGAAAAGGAACTCCCGAGGTTCTACATCCCAACTTGTTTCTTTAAGGAGATCAAGTACATATTTTCTTTGGGAGATGAAAATCCCTTTTTTTGAATAGGCAACCTCTATTCCAATGAAATACTTAAGTTTTCCTATGTCTTTCATTTCAAATTGGGCTGCCAATTTTTCCTTTAAAGCTAATTTCTCTATTTGATCATCTCGTGCATAATCATGTGATCCACATAGACCAACAAAAGTGTAAACGGTGAAGTGTGTTTTATGAATAAAGTATAATATGCTTGGCTTTGCTTATATCCTAAGGAAACCATTACTTTTGTAAATCTCCCAAATCATGCTCTTGAAGATTGTTTAAGACCATATAAGGCCTTCTTTAGTAGGCATGCCCTATTCCTTCCAACACGAGTTTCAAACTTGGAAGGAATCTTCATGCACACTTTTTCTAAATCTCCATGAAGAAAGACATTCTAAGACTTCTGAGCCTTGAGGGGGTGTGAGATTGAACTCCTACATTGTATATTAGTTAGTTAGTATTAGCTATAGTTTGTTCTTTACTCTAGTTAGTGTAACTGTTTTAGTTGGATAGTTACAACGATCTTGTAACTGAACTTTGTTATAATTGAGATCTCTGCTGTGAGTGAATGTATATTCTTTCAATTCATAATACACAAGTTTCGTGTCTCTTTAAAACAATGATTGACATTTAAATAAAACCGTGAAAAAAAAGAAAGAAAAAAAGATAATTTCCTCAGGAAAAGAAAAACTTATACTAGATATTAAACAAATCCATTCATAAGTTAGTACCACAGTACACGAACAAAATATACGCTAAAAATTGAAAAATGGATAGTCAGTTTTAAATTAAATGAAACATACAGGATAATAATTTCCAGCTATGGGTTGGTTCACTTGTAGATCCCAATCTGTCCTGAAATCTCGAATCTGCAAATAAATTTTATCAATTGAAAAAGAAAATACATTAAAGAAAAAAGGGAACAAAGCTAGAGAATAAGCCATCCTCTCAAGAATAATACAAAAGAAACATCGAAAACTAGAGATTGAATCATTTAACAGGGCTTGCCAATCTCTCTGCATATCTAATAAAGAAAATCATGAAAAAAAAAAGTGATCAGGACAACACTATAAACAAGTTTGGAAAAATAACCCTGTCCCATGATTTTGTGTAGAATGCTTTCTTGAAAATTCTAGCATTCCTTTCCAGCCAAAATCATCAGAGAATAGAGAACAGAGAAGAGCATGGCAGAGAATTTAGCTTCTTATTGAAAGGTGAAACCTCTAATTTTGATGAAGAGAAACTGATGCAATCCTTAATACAGACTCGACTCTCAAAAAATTCCAAATAATCTAACTCAAGTGAAAATTTTCCTCAAATCAATTTAAAGTAAGATCATTTCCTGTTTCCAAACTAGAACAAGACAATGAACACATGTCAGGCGACAAAGCAAAGCACTTACAGATAGGCCTGTACTTTGTCAGATGTCATTAGTGTTAAACATAAATGAAGTCTCTTAAGATTTCATCCACTCATCATGGATCCTATGTGTGAGATCCCCATTATCAACATGGGCTCAACTCAAGGTTTTCCTATTAATTATATTGTATCTTCCGCTTGCAAATATGTTGGAGGTTTCAAATACAAAATTTGAATAGTTTATCATAATACAAAGGCCAGCAGAGTTGATACTGCAATCTAATAATCACTAATATACACAATTTATAATAGATGGACAGAAAACAAATTAAACAAACCCTCTTAATGAAGTCACGTCCATTAGAATCAGTGTAGAATGTCTTGTTGGTCTTCATTGTCGTTTTAAATTGAGTAATAATTTCTTTCCCAATGCCATCATCCACTGGTATAGGCCCAACCTACATATGTTTATATAAATTTAAGATGCAACATCTCCAATGTTTCTGAGCACTATAATTGAAATGAAACAATCATTTTGCTCTTCCAATTAGATAACATGAAAAGTAACCTACTGTGAACTCAATTTCAGCATGTTCTTTTGCCTTGAATACCCTCGTAATCTGTATATACAAAAAAGTTAAAAATAAAAATAGACTTCCATGTTTAAGCTGTAAGGAAATAGACAATTACAAGTGATATAACTTCTAATTTTACTGAAATGTGGCAGGGGACGCTGCAGGCATTGGGAATGATGGGTAAATGCATGTAGGAAAAATTGTTCATATAATAGCTACTTTAATTATAATTTACCTGGGATACCCATGGATTGAGCTGTTGATGCACTTCATCCAATATTGGACCACGCAGGACAGAAAAAGATACCTGAACACAAACGATATAAAATAAAAGTAGATTATTGTTTGGATTGGCCATAAATTAAAATTATCAATCATTGAATGTTCGAAAGGAAAAGTCCATAACCTGATGATCTGATTTAATGGGAAACGAACCATTTGGACGAAAGACATATGCCCCTGAAGCCTTAAGAAAAAGGTAGTTTGCAATCAAAACAAATATTTAACCAGTTGCATTAATAATATTATGGATTAAAGTAAGAAGGTGATCTTATCTTAGTTCTAAATAGAAGACATAATAAAGGAAAAGCGGAAAAAAAAAAGAACTAAAGAAGATGGGAACATATGTACAATCTAGAGCATTAAGTCAATCTTATGATTGACAAATGCACTATTTATCCTGCATCAAAACCGGAAAACAAATGTTCACTTTTTTATTGTTTAATTTGCTAGGTTATTGAGAGCATATAGGCTTGAATCCAGTGTACTTTGTACTGCATGTACTACTCTCAACACGGTATTTATATGGCATAGGGAGACCATGATATACAAATCATCCCATTAGAGGATAATTCTCTTTTTCCCTTTCATTACATGGTATCCTGAGTATATGAGAGCAGCCACTAATCATCTAGGGCAACCTCTTTCCAAAAGGAATCCTACCAGTCGGCCAATGCCTACTGGTGGGATCAGAAAACTTGCATGGTGGCCAAATCCTAATAAAGAAACCAACCAGATCTGAAAATCACAGGTGTGGCAACAATCAAGTGTAGGTGCAGATCATCTACAGCAAAAACAACTCTCCTTTTGGCAACAGAGAGGAGCATCTCGCTGGTCTGTAGAAAGCCCAGTCATTTTTGGGGCCTTTCTTTGGTATTGTTGCTACTTTTGGAGCAAATTGGTCAGTTATGATGCTGTTAGGTGAAACAATGCCATTTTTGGGCTGTTTTTGCTGCTCTTTACATTTCCCAAACAAAATACTATACCAAAATATGCCTAACAAAGAAATTACATCATCTGGCTTGGACATCCAAATCTATAACATTGCACAGTGCAGAATAGCAAAGACAACTATATCAATAAAAAAATTCTTCCCAGTAACAATGTTGTACAAAATTAAGACAAATGATATTCAAATATATAGAATCTTCGGGTATATATGTAACTACCTGGGGATCTTTATCAGTTCCATCGTTTCCAGAATAATAACTGTATGACTGTTCAACTGATGCTGTAACCTTCAACCAAAAGAAAATTAGAAACTTCAGCATTGCTAACTTTATTCCTTGAGCAAATTGAACTTAGAAAATAATGGCATCCCTTATCAGATAACATCTGATCTTGGAGCACATTGAGCAGACTACAAATAGAAAAACTAATTAAGTCATTGAAACTTGCCAGGGTTCTATTGTTAACATAGTGAGTCAGTTTTCCTTCATCTGCTGAATAAAGTAGCATTAGATTCCCTTGTCCAACTTTTATGCTTTTATCAGTACTTCCTTCTCGACTTGACATCTTTGAGATAGTTGAACTATCATCTATGTCATTCAAAGAGTCATAAAGTTGAAGTTAATTAGTGTTATCTTTCAGTCCTACCACACTGATACAGAGAACAAAGCAATAACATATATCACTAACTTGATTGATCAGAGCTTGTCACTGTATAGGTGCTGAAACCAAGGGGAGGTACAGACACTGGAAATGCAAGCCAATACTTGAGTAAGTTGCTCCCAGGAGCTTTTCCTGTATATGCTCTGACATAATGTTTTCTCATAGTCAAAGTAGCATTAGATAAAGGCAGAAGCTGAGACTCAATTTTCTTCCCATCCAAACCCTGCACAAAAACATGTGTAGTGGAAACCTGGCAAATATGTTCAGGAGTCAGTCACACAAAGCATAAATTAGGGAAGTGTCTGAATAGTTATAATTTATGATAATCACTAAAAATTGAATCAAAGAAATTTGTTCGAATAACTGATGCATATGCACACGCTGTTTCCTTCAGCGTGCTTATTGGTTCAAGGGTGCATTAATAGATAAAATCAAAGATCCAAAAAGAGGGAAATACGAATACATGAAATAGAGTATATGAATGCTTATAGATCCCTCAATTAGCACATTCCATCAAACTTGGAGAAATTATCAAAACAAAAGTATGTTTTCTTATCATCTTTAAGCCTTCTAACACACAATAAAAAACTGTGGTCCTTCAAGAGGTAAACAAATAGCTCCGAAGAATAAAATTTGCAAGAATGAGTGAATTAATATATTTTTCAAGACTACAAGAAAATGACCAATCATAACCAAGTAAACGGAACACGGCAGCAACCACTGATTTAAAAGTGATGGAATACACCCTTCACTGCCCATACCCAAGTACAACAAGAAATAAAATAAACAAACTACCAGCAAAAGAACTTACAGGAATTCGAATTACATCTTCCCTCTTCCAAGCAAGAGGATTATAAACAACAATCACCTACAAAGGGAACAAAAAACTGTGAGAAACATTTTAATAAGCAAAATTCATATTATAGTCATGCAAAAAATCAATATTATCCTTACCAAGCTCTTTCCATTAACCAACGTAGTTTCTGATGGAGGACAGTAACTTATATTAAGAAGAGGACACTGAAAACAGATTCACATAATTTAGTATAATACGAAATGTTCTTAAACTGAGAAGATTTAGGAAGCCTAAGTTAATGAAAAAATAAAGTGACAGATTCATAATAGTCAATAGCATATATCAGAAATCAAAACAATTAAAAGCGGGCAAAGGCATTTTCAACTCCTTTCTCGTTCATTTATATCACTTATTAAGGACATAATAAGACGAGAAATAGGAATCCTTATCAACTAAGAAAGGTTAATATAGTGAAATGTTTAACATTAAATGTATAAGTTTGAATTGACCATCTGATTTTATACAAGTATTAAGAGGAAACACAGATAGAAAAGGAGCTTTGATACCAAATTAAGAGAAAGAAAGAGAAAAATATAGAGAAAAGAAACATTTGTATTGATTACTGAGTTTGAAATAGTAACGAGCTTCTGTTCACAGCAACTACAGAAGCTCATCTAACTGACCAACTTAGTTATAACAACCTGACAGTGACAGCTGCAATAACTGACCAACAGAATTCAACATATAATGACAGTTATAACAAATAAACTAACTAAATATAACTGATCAAAGGAGTTATTCACTAGCAGGGGTAGTTCAAGGATGATTTTAGGTTGCTGAAATAAGTTTGGCATGTGCATAAAGTGATAAATGATAGGGAGTCATATGATGGAACCCTAGAGTGTCTCATGCACAAGAAAGGAACATATTACATAGGCTTAAACATGCTTTTAGTACTCAAAATTGGGGGCACTATTTCTTTCGATCCTCCAATAAAATATTTTCACTTTTTAGTCTTTTGATATTGTGAAATGCTAATTTTAGTATATGGGGTTAGGCAGTGTTAATGACGTTGAAGATGTGGCAAATGGTTACCTACTTACCATTTTCAATGTGGATTTAATTGAGTGAAATAGTTTTATAAAACTTTATTAAAGCCTTAAATATGTTTTTAGTCCTCGAAATTGGGGACATTGTTTCTTTTGGTCCTCAAATTAAGTTTTCACCATTTTAGTCTTCTGATTTTGGAAGGTGCTATTTTTAGTTCTTGGGGGTTAGACTGAATTGCTGACTTTACTTTATACCATCATTATTTGAATTCTCAATCAACCTATGCAAACACGGGGCAAAACTAACCTTTCCTGCATCACTCTCACATTTCAAAATCTTAGTAAAAGGCTAAATAACTCCAACACCAACCAAAATCCCTTTATTAGAAGAAAAGTGTGACCATTATCACCAACATGTCACCAAAGAGTAAAGTGGCTTCAATAGCGACAAATGTTGAGTGGAGCTCCTCTAGCCTCGTTTGAATGGGCTGCCAGAGGACCCTAATGGAGAGGGAGATCCAGTAAGAGATCAAAACCACGACTTGCCAGAGAAGAAAGTCAACATCGATGGACATTTGCTGGTCACTCGAGCATACCCATTTGTGTAGGATGACAAAATGTTGTCCTCGTAAACAACATGGGTGTTAACCAAAATTTAATACTTTGAAAAAGCCATGTCACTCAATCAAATTTTGTTGGGCACAATGTTAACAATAAGGACAGAGAATGGAAAGTGTATTATAGGAAGAGAGTTGGTGGGTCTTAATGGATTGGTTGATCTATTGGGAAGAGGGGATAGTGGATTGGTGAGTCATTAATTGGGAGTTAGTGGAGTTAGGTGAGTCGGTGGGGATATTAAAGGGGAGTCGGCGGTAGCCTATAAAAGGGGAACCATCATACGATGAAAGGGACATTTTGAGAATTGTATTGTTGACTGTGACAGGAACAATTTTCCTGTGTGAAAGGATTTATTCCTTTGTTGATTCTGGTGGTGTTATGAACAACATATTAATAAAACAGAGATCTAAAGTTTTCCAGTTTATACAGTTCTGTCAGCTATTTTTTTTTTTTTTTTCCAGCGAACAGGGAAGAGTTTTGGCAGAGGTGAAGGCGGAGCTAATAGCTATGAAAGAGAATTTCTTAGAACTTAAAAAATTGATACGTGACCCCAAGAGGAGTAATAAGATGTCCGATGGAGGGGAGAATTCGGTGAATGAAGGGGAAAGGAAAGAAAGACAATCAATGCAAGGAGAAAAATCAAATGAAGAAGGGGAAGCTGAACCAAGAGAGTCAGTCAAAAAGGTGGAACTACCTATCTTTGAAGGGGTGGACCCACAGGGATGGTTGGGATGTCCACAGAAATTCTTCGAAGTACAAAATGTGGGGGATAAAGAGAGGTTGAAGTCAGCCTTTATTAGCATGGAAGGCAGTGTTAGCCACTGGTTCAAGTTCTGGAGATAGAATTCCAAGAACCGTTCTTGGAGTGAATTTTCTAAGGCATTGATAAGAAGATTTGGAGGAAAGGAGAGAAATTCAGTATTTGAGAGATTGGCACGGCTGAAACAAGATGGGCGAGTAGAAGAGTATGTTAAAGAATTTGAAATATTAGTTGGCCAAATTCCTAATATTACTAAGGAGCAGTTGCTGAGGTATTTTCTTGGGGGATTACAAATGAGAATTAGGAATCAAATACGGCCCCATGATCCCAAAGATTTGATGAGGGCAATAGAGATCTTGCTGGATCTTGAGGAGGCAGCTAATGACGAGAAGAGGGGAGGTGCAATAACCCTTCAAATTTTCGATATGTTGTTGGAACGGGGATGACAATGAGGGCGGAAAATGGGAAAGGGTTTAGTGGACAAGCAAGATCTAGTTGGGCCAGCAATGCTAGAAAGGAAACTTACAATAGAGTAAAGGAGACACGAGTTGGTGCTAGCATGGGTGAAGTTTCAAGAAACACGGGTGCAAGAACACTTCCATATCAAGAATACATCAAAAGGAGGGAAGAGGGTAGATGTTTTCATTGTGGAGGTTCATATAGCTATGGACATCGTTGTCCAGATAAAAGATTGAGACTCATAATTGTCTGGGAAGATGAAGAATGGGTAGAAGATGGAGAACCAGGGGTGACGGAGGATGAAGGTGGGGAACAAGATGAGAGGAGTTGGAGCGGCCAAGAATGCCAACAGATCGAACTCTCCATTTTTTCGGCAGGGGATATGACTTAACATCACACCATGAAGTTGTAAGGAAAAATTAAAGATATTCCGGTGGTGGTGTTGGTTGACAGTGGAGCCAGTCACAATTTTATCTCGATGGGACTTGTAAAAAGGATGGGATTGAAGGTGGTGAAGACACCCTCCTATGGGGTACGCTTACGGGATGGTCACAAGAAAAACACAAGTGAGTGTTGTAAAGAGGTGGAGTTATTGTTGAAAGATTTTTTTGTGAAAGAAACATTCTTTTTATTTGATTTGGAGGAGTGGATATTATTCTCGGGGTGGCTTGGTTAGCAACATTGGGAGAGGTAAAAGTGAATTGGAGAACATTAATGATGGATTTTTTCTATCAAGGAAAGGAGGTTAAATATAAGGAGATCATTCACTAAGCAAGATGTTAGTGAGACCGACCGCCCTTAAAAAGGAGAAAGAGATTGAAGCAATTTCGGTTATATGGGAAGTGGACATGTTGGGGCCATCAACTCCTACCTTAGAGAAGACTGGGTAACGCAAAAACAGCAAAAAGAGTTAGCAGAATTTTTGAACCTACTATGTTGGTGTGTTTGAAGAGATACGAGGATTGCCGCCTTGTAGGGAAGTGGAGCATAAGATTCCTCCAAAAGCAAGAATTGAGGCAATCAATGTAAGACCATATAGGTACCCATATTTGTTAAAAGCAGAAATCAAAAAACAAGTGGAGGAGATGTTGAAAATGGGAATTATAAGGCCTAGTAACAGCCCTTACTCAAGTCCGGTGATCTTGGTGAAGAAAAAGGACGGCAGTTGGCGTTTTTGTGTGGATTATCGGGCTTTGAACAAAGCCATCATCCTTGACAAGTTTCCAATTCCCGTCATTGAAGTATTATTGGATGAGTTACAAGGGGCACAATACTTTTCAAAGATTGATTTAAAATTTGGGTATCAACCGTTTTGTGTAGAATGCGATGCTTCAGGAAAAGGGATAGGGGTTGTTCTCTTACAGAATAAGAAACCAATAGCTTTCTTCAGTAAAGCATTGGTTGATTCTTCGATCAATAAGTCCATTTACGAGAAAGAATTGATGGCATTGGTGCAAGCTATACAACATTGGAGACCTTACTTATTGAGCCGCAAATTTACTGTGTACACAGACCAGAAGAGTCTACGGTACTTGCTGGAATAGCGGATAACGACACAGAACCAACAAAATTGGTTGGCAAAATTAACGAGGAACGACTTTGAAATTATATATAAAACGGGAGCGTCAAATAGAGTGACTGATGCATTGTCGTGGAAAATGGAAGACGAGGAAGTGGGAGAGGCAGACCTGGGAGTAATTACGAAACCTTTCTAGCAAGATTTTAAAGCTATAAAAGAGGAGGTTAGAAGCGATAAGGCGTTAACAAAGATTATAGAGGAGTTGAAGAATGATCCCGATTCACATGGGAACTACACCCTAGAAAATGATAGGCTGCACTACAAGGGAAGATTGGTGTTGTCTGCTTTTTCCAGTTGGATTCCAAAGCTACTGCGGGAGTTTCACATTACACCAGTGGGGGGACATTCTAGAGTGTTTAGAACTTATAAGAGGATCGCCAAATCACTATATTGGGTGGGAATGAAGAAAGATGTGTCGGATTTTGTAGCAGAATGTTTGATTTGTCAAAAGAAAAATACCAAGCATGTTCTCCTCATGGATTACTTCAGCTTTTACCCATCCCTGATAGGGTGTGGGAAGCGATTAACATGGACTTCATAGTCCGATTACCCAAATCCAATGGGTATGACACCATAATGGTGGTGATAGACAAGCTTAGTAAATATGGACACTTTATTCCTTTAAGACATCTGTACTCGACAAGATCAGTTGCTGAAATTTTCACTAAAGAAATTGTTAAATTGCACGATATTCCCTCATCTATAGTGAGCGATCGCGACTCAATCTTTTTCAGTCTTTTTTGGGAAGAACTTTTCAGTTTGCAGGACAGTACATTGAAGATGAGTACCGCTTATCATCCGGAGAAAGATGGACAAACGGAGGTGTTAAACATGGTATTAGAGACTTATTTACGGTGTTTTAGTTCAGAGCAACCCAAAATGTGGGTTAAATTCATACCATGGGCCGTGTACTGGTATAACACCAGTTATCAGGCAGTTGCTAAATGAACTCCCTTTGAGATTGTGTATGGGAGAGCGCCCCCGTCATTTGCACGATTCATACTAGGAGAAGCGGTAATGGAAGAGGTGGCTCAAGATCTGTTGAACAGAGATGAAGCTTTGAAGCAACTAAAGTATCACTTACATCAGGCTCAAGATCAGATGAGGAAGTATGCAGATAAACATAGGAGACCCTCTCCTATTCAAGTAGGAGATATGGTGTTTCTGAAAATCAGGCCGCATAGGCAGCACTCTTTGACTACGAAGTTGCATCCAAAACTAGCGGCGAGGTATTATGGACCCTTTCTGGTTTTAGCTAAAGTGGGAGAAGTAGCTTTCAAATTACAGCTACCTGAAAACGCACTTATACACCTAGTTTTTCATGTTTCTCAATTGAAACGAGCGATCGGACAACAGTCAATGGAGTCTGAGCTGCCTCAGGATTTACAGTTGCAAGGACCAACCTCTTTGCCCCTGCAAATTTTAGACAAACGGGTGGTGGATAATCAGGGAGAGTCCGTTCAACAAATCCTTGTGTAGTGGGAGAAAGGAGGATCAGAACTAGCAACGTGGGAGGAAGTCGAAACCATGAAAATTTACTTTTCAGATTTCAACCTTGAGGACAAGGTTGTTTCGGCCCAAGGGAGTATTGTTGGGCACAATGTTAACAATTAAGGATAGAGAATGGAAAGTGTAGTATAAGAAGAGAGTTGGTTAGTCTTAATGGATTGGTTGATTTGTTGGGAAGAGGGGATAGTGGATTGGTGAGTTATTAATTAGGAGTTAGTGGAGTTAGGTGAGTCAATGGGTTTTATTAGTCATTAATTGGGAGTTAGTGGAGTTACGTGAGTCGGTGAGTTTTATTAGAGTAGGTGAGTCGGTGGGGATATTAGAGGGGAGTCGAGGGTAGCCTATAAAAGGAGAACCACACGGGGAAAGGGACTTTTTGAGAATTGTATTGTTGACTATGATAGGAATAATTTTCCTGTGTGAAAGGATTTATTCCTTTGTTGATTCTAATAGTGTTCTGAACAACATATTAATAAAACAGAGATTTGACGTTTTCCAGTTATACGATTTTGTCAGCTTTTTTTTTTCTTTTCCTTTGATAAGTTCCTAACAAATTCACATGAATAAAAATCTTCGCTTGTTCAGGTAAATCCTTTTCGAGTGAAAGTATATTAGGGAATAACTTGCTAGAAACACAATAGGGTGGACCAAACAAAGTTCAACATGGGAACAATAAAAGACCCCATTATCTAATCCCAAATGAGAGGGGATCCGGAAAACAAACCCTAATTACGAAGTCAAGACCATGATAATCAAACTCGCGAGTTAACTCGCTAACTCGTCCGAGTTTGAGAGTCTACTCACCCTCGACTCGAAAGCAAACTCGTTTCTGAAGTAGACTCGGTAGACTCGTTTGCAAACTTGGTTGACTCGGTTAAACTCGCGAGTTGACCAGCGAGTGAGCAATTTTGTAAAAAAATTCGAAACGACTGTTAGTGGAGTCGTTTTTGGTCGTTTAGGGCTAAAATAGCAACTGACTAGGTTTTCACATCCCGCTCTCACTATTTCGTTTGTTCTCACTGTTCACTGTCGTCGAACCTCACTGTGCTGCGCATCCCGCTTGCCGTCGCATTGGGCCTCCTGCTCGCGACTGCTGCTGCACCTCCTGCTCGCAAATGAAGCTGTGCCTCCCGCTCGTGTCGCACCCCCCATTCGCGGCGCACCTCCGGTCGCTGTCGTCGCTCCCCCTCGCACCATTCGCCGTCGTCGCTCGTCCTCAGCAGTCGCGTAAGGTGCTGTAGTGGAAAGTCTTCCACTGTTCGTGACTCGAGGTGAGAGTTTGGTTGGTTCTGATATTTTAAATGTTGAACAATAGTCGTGCGTGAGTGCTTTTAATCTTATTTTAAATTTTGAACACTGCGTGAGTGATTTTAATCTGTAAATTTTAGTTATAATTTGTTGCAGTATCTATAAATTTTTATAATGTCTAGGAGTGGCTCAAATACTGCTGATATATCAACTCCTCGTCCACCTAGAAGTAAAAATTCTGCAGGGAATAGAACAAATATTGGATGGAAGTATGGGACTGATGTTTTAGGAAATGAAAAAAAAGTAAAATGTAACTACTGCCCAAAGATCAATAATGGAGGCATTTTTAGATTTAAACATCATCTTGCTGCAACCAGGTACGGTTCTGAACCTTGCATTTCAGTGCTTGAAGAAATTAAGGCTTTAATGATGAAAGTTGTTTCTGATGCTAAGGATGCCTCAACCAAGAAAAGAAGATTGACTAATCTTGAAGAGATTGATGTTGATGATGAGAGTGGATAGAGCTTTAGTAGCAGCAAGAATATCTTTAGAAATAAATCTACTGGTGAGGGTGTTCAAACTACTCTGAATCAACTTTATAAGAAAGATGATAAAGAAAAAGTTTATGCTAAGTTGTTGAATTCTTTTAAACAAGTGTCATTCCGTTCAATGCGATTAAGAATCCAGCTTTTATAAAAATGTGTGACATGATTGCAAGATATGGTGTTGGTTATAAACCTCTATCATATCATGATATTAGAGAGAAACTTCTGAAACAAGCAGTGGAGAAAACATATGTAGTCCTTGAAAAGTGCAAAGAGGAATGGAAAAGTACTAGTTGTACAATTATGTTTGATGGGTGGACAGATAAAAAAAGGCGTTCCATTTGTAATTTTTTTGTGAACAGTCCTAAAAGAATTGTGTTTCTCTATTCATTAGATACCTCTGACATTTCAAAAACTGCTAATAAGGTATTTAAAATGTTAGATGATGTTGTAGAATTTGTTAGAGAAGAGAATGTAGTGCAGGTAGTCACTGACAATGCTGCAAATTTCAAGGTAGTTGGAGACTTGTTGATGCAAAAAAGAGAGCGTTTATATTGGACTCCATGTGCTGCTCACTATATTGATCTAATCTTTGAAGATTTTGAAAAACATCTGAAGGTTCATGAAATAACCATAAAAAAAGGAAGAAATATCACTACCTACATTTATGGTAGAACACAACTAATTAGCATTTTGAAAAAGTTCAAAGGGGAAGGGACTTGATAAGGCCAGGAGTGACTAGATTTGCCACAGCTTACTTGACTCTAGCTTGTCTCCATGAACTAAAAGCATCATTGATGAACATGTTTAGCTCTGAAGAGTGGCAAACAAGCAAGTTTGGAACATCACAGGAAGGGCGAAAGGTTCAAAATATAGTATTGGATAGTCGATTTTGGAAGAATGTAAGTACATGCTTAAAAGTTGTTGCTCCTCTTATGGTGGTCCTTCGATTGGTTGATTCAGATACAAGACCCGCAATGGGATTCATATATGAGGAGATGGATTGTGCAAAAGAGAAAATTAAAAGCAACTTTAATAATATTAAGAAAAGGTAACATTTATAAACTTTTATCATTTGAAATTTAGTTACTTATTTATTTGTATAACTATTTTTCTAATATAACATAATTTGGTACTTTACTTATACAGTTATGAACTTGTTTGGAAAATCATTGATCAGAGGTGGAATAATCAACTCCATAGGCCTTTGCATGCAACCGCCTATTACCTAAACCCCCAGTTGCACTATGAACTAGATTTTAGAAATGATGATGCTGAGGTGAAAGAGGGGTTGCATACATGCATGCAAAGATTAGTTAGTGATCTTGCAGAAAGAAAAAAGATCAATTTGCAACTTCTTGACTTTCACTTTGCTAGAGGACTTTTTTCTATGGAAGATGCAAAGGAATGTAGGAAAGTTATGCTCCCTGGAGAATGGTGGGAGATGTTTAGGGATAGAACTCCAGAATTAAAGAAGTTTGCTATTTGAGTTCTAAGTTTGACATGTAGCTCTTCAGAATGTGAGCGTAACTGGAGCTCATTTGAAATGGTAATTCAAGTTCATTAAGTTATTCAAGGTTTTTATTTTTCTTTCTTTGATTTCTATTTTACTAAAATTTCATATTTGTTTATAGGTTCATACAAAAAAGAAGAAATCGTTTGTACCAAAAAAAGATGAATAACTTGGTTTATGTCATGTATAACTTGAAGTTAAAAGATAGGCAAATTAGAAAAACTGTTGATTTCCTATTTGATGATATTGAGTTTGATGATGAATGGATAACTGAAGAAGGAGATAATCTTGATGTTGAACAAACTCAAGTTGAAGGTGGTGGTGAAAATGATGACTTAGCTGGACCAAGTATGAATGATCCAACTATTCTAGATGGACATGCACCTGATCTTGATAATATAGTTTTTGATGAAAATGATAATGAATCATCTGGAGAAGAACTTGATGGTGATGAAGAAGCTGGTGGAGATGATTTCATTAGAGGATTAGATGATTAGATGGAAGAGATTAAACTTGTGACATTTGTATTTTTTGGTTATGTAGTTATTATGTTATTGTTGGTACATTTTGAACTTATTTATTTCAATATTATGGAATTGCTAACATGAAAATTTGGCTTTTTTATTGAATTTTTTTGATGAAGTAGACTCTTACGAGTCTACGAGTCGTGTTTACGAGTCGAGTCTACTGACCCCTCACGAGTCTACATAGACTCTCGAGTTTGATTACCTTGGTCAAGACCAAATTGGACAAGGGGACTCTAGGGCGACTCAAGGGCTGATGGGCATGGCTGAAACATTGGCTAGACATGCCACCAGCCCCAGCTGCCAGTGATGAACAGAGAGAAAAGCACATTTACTTCTAGGCGCACATGGAAGCTCTAGAAGCTCTCATGCTACAATTTTGGTGGCGCAGTGGTCACTTGGAGAGGGCGACTCTATTGGTAGGTTAGTTGGTTAGAAAGCTAACAACAACAGTGGTAGTAGCTAAAAACATGGAAAATGACTGGAAAAAAGATGCACAGTGAAGAGGGGACAACTTTCAGAAAAACAATTTGGCATCGATGGACAATGAGTCCATTGGGAGGGAACAGATTCGGCTAGGCTCTAGATACCTTGTAGAGATAAATGATAGAGTCATATGATGGAATCATTGTGCATTTCAAGCACCACAAAGGAAAACATAGAGATGGGCCTAGGTATATAGTAAAAATCAAAGATGAATGATTTTTGTTAGATGTATTTTATGATTAATTCCTCGATAAAAAATTAAAGAAACTTATGTTATGAGTATGGTGCATTGCCTGTTGGAAGTCTGTCACTGGGTTCTTCCTGTGCGAACTTAATCTTTGATTTACTAAGGAAGCAAGTGCAGATGCAACCAACCTTTCTGCCTGAAAATTAAAAAGTTGTATATATAAGTTTATATTTATGATATCAATACTAAAGCAGAAAATTATTAATATGCACCTCTTCATATCCCAATGAGAGTCGCAGCGCATAATCAGAAGCAACATGCTGTCTTTCTGTGCCACTAACTGCGTCATGGTGCTGAGCAATTGCTAAAGCATCAGCTAATGCATCAATATTTGGTCCTGTTTCATTCCTCCCTTTAAAATATTCCAATTGCCTTGCTGCCTAAATGTCAATAAGAGAAAAGCAATAAAGATAGCCCAAACAAGAAATATGAGCTTTTAGTTCACAAGCACTTGAAAAATTACTTCATAAAGTAAAAGAGGTCAAAATTTTACCTGATAGTAAGAACTCATCACTCTCACATAGCCCTTCAAACCTGGCCTACTTGTAAAATATCCAGTCCAATATGCATTTGGGTGATCGGCGTACCTAAAATGTCGTGTCTTGAATTTAAAATTGGATCTATAAACTATATGGAAGCTTTAAAGCGAAGGAAGAGATGGGAAAGGAAGTAAATGAAGGTGGTAATCTTCCTATTTGTCAAGACCAAACTCTCATGAAAGCTTATGTTAGTGTTAGAATTAAGCTGCACATAACTCACATATATAATACTGATTAGCTGTTATTGAATACTAATTCTTAGTTCATTAAGTCATTAATTCCTGCAAAATTGGCCTTCAAAATTAGCATCAGATTCTATTGTGTGGAATGCTGTACAAATTATAAGTTATAAGTATATACGTGTGGACTGATTATCTCTGAAGTTACTAAATTCTATATGGTCTCCAATCTGAAGTGGAAAGGAAGAAGGGACAGGTCACGAAGATGCTGACCTTAGAAGATATAAGTATTGAGGAAAATAGCAATGGTAACCTCTCTACCACCCAGAATATCTAGGAAAAGACACTTGAGATATTTAGCAGCAAACTTATCTTTTCCTAAAGTAAGATCATGGCAAAACATTACAACCACAAATTGGAGTTGAACAGAGAAGAAGGCTTGTTTTGGAAACAATATAGAGTGAGGTACCCGGTTTTGGAGGACAACAAAGGTTGTGCAATTGATTTGATAACAAGAGGTGAGTATGGCATTGCCCCAAAAACGAAGTGTTACATTGTGGCCCTTAGAATTACCATTAGAGTCCACTGTATTGAACGTTGCATGAATTATAAAAATAGTCATGTTGATTGTCACACAATTCAAGAAATTCTACAGCTTAAGCTATTAGAAGAAAGCTCATAATAGCTTTTTATATCTAGCACTTCTTTATTGATAGAAGGTTACTTTCTTTTGTTTGGGAGTTAAAGATAAAAGAATGGGAATTGATATTTATATCCATTATTTAATTTATATTAAGTTATTTACGGTTCTTTCCCCTCATTAAAAAGCTTCCAAACAGAAGGTTGTGACTTCCCTCCCTTTCCCTTCTCCCTCCGTACCTATAATTTCAAAGATAAATCTACAACGTAAGTATGATAAACTCACGGGAAGAAATCACCAACTTTAAGAGGCCAATATTCATTAGCTGCATATTTTGCATCTGTGTAGATAGATGGCGTTGAATATAATGCATTGACACGTCCATCCTGAGAAAATGTGACACGATGTGCAAGTACAAGTTGTAATTCCAAGGAGCGAAACCAGTAAGTCTTATCAATGATACAAAACAATAACTCCAGAGAAATATTTTAGACAAAAACGCAAGCTAGAGTACCTGATTAACATAGTGAATGAACTTATCCATCTGCCTAAACCATGAATTAGCATATTGATAACGGAAGTCTGTACCCATTGTCCACATGATGTGATTTGTTTTGGTCACATTAGCCTAGAAATAGGTAGAAAATTTAGTTTGTAACTTCCATGATAGACATATTCATTTGAAACAGCATAAAACCAACTAAAATGTGTGAATAAAATTCTAAAAATTTACTCTCATAAATATAATGCATTGTCAGGCTTTTCAAAGGCCATGGTGTTATAGGTTCTACAAAAAGATACGTTGCAAAAATGTACAAGACTTTAACTTAAGGCCACAAATTTGCTTTCGTGACATCTAATAGAAGTACAAAAGATGAATAATATAAAATTAAAATGGGTAAATGTCTAAATAGTTAAAGGAAATTTGTTACAATTAATAGAAGCCAGTTTTTTAGGTAATTCATATTCTTTATCATCCATGCCTTTTGTTGAGTGAGGAAAAAATATTTTGTTGAGTTACAGGGAGATATTGTAATTATTAAAAGTGTGGTAATGTAATATACTAAAAATCATTGTAATCATTACTCCAGCGGGTAGAGTTCTCTATCTAGATCTCTTTCACCTCCTATAGCTAAACCTTTTCAAGTTAACATCAATGTCCCGATCTTGGGGTCTCTGCATACTTAGTCACCTTAGCTACAACTCTTTTGTTTTAGCTCAAAACCTTACTCATGACCTATATTTTTTTTGTAACATCTTTTTCCTCTCATTGTGTTTTTCAGGATCTTGCCACAAGGAGAATGATTGGAATTGTTAAGGTTCAGGGAGGATTATATTGCGTTATAAACTTGGGAATCAAGGACAATATCAATAGACAAACAACCATTCTTTGTCTCAAGTCTTGCACTACTTCTGAATCCTTTCTCAAATTTGTGTCCTCCATCGTCATCTAGGACATTTGTCATTTTATGTTGTAAAGAATACATTTCATTCTTTATTTTCTAGTCTGTGGATTCATTTATGTTTGGTCTATGCCAATTTGTGAAGCATCATTGTGCCATATATAATACAAAAAGTGTTCATCCTTTTGAATTTAGTTCATTCCGATGTGTAGGGGCCTGCATCAAATTCTAGTATATTTGGTGCTAAATAGTTTATCACTTTTACTCATGATTGTACCTGTGTCACATGGGTTTTTTCCTCTTGAAAGAAAAATCTGAAATTTTTGCTTAATTTGTCAAATTGTTTCACTTGAAAACACACAATTTGGAAACTCAATTGAATGTTTGCATTCTGATAAAAGGAATATGTAAACCACGACATCTCTTAATTCCTTCCTGAAAATGGTATTTTCATGAACCACGACATGTTTTAATGAGTTATTACCTCCTGCCTCTACACCTTAAGAAATAGAGTAAAGGTCCAAGCTTTTCGTGTTATTAGCCTTACATGGGCTTTTTGATGATTATGTCCATGTTCGTGACCAGTTTTGGAATCTCTTATTGTGCAAATTTTAAGACACATTTCACCATTCTTCGCGTGTCAGGTAAACACACCATTGATATACCTAATAATCCTATTGATGACTCTTCTGCTTTAAAGTAGTTCTTTGTAATAGAACTTTCTACTCGAAAAAAGGCATCTTTATCTGCCAAAGAAAGTTTGGTTTTGAGCTTCTCAAATAAACAAGATTGTTTGCAAGACACTAGAGTTCCCATAGAAAATAAGCATAAAATTGGGAGTGATGAAGGTAGTGCTAAAATGAATAAAGGTCAATGTCAAAGACTTGAAGGGAAGCTTATTTACTTAAACCAAACCAAATTTGACATAGTGTAAGTGTAGTCAGTGAGTTCATACAAGATCCAAGAGAGCACCATTTACAAGATATGAACAGAATCCTTCAATATTTGAAGACAAGTCTAGGAAGGGGGTTTTGTTCAAGAGGAATGGAAAATTAAATACGGAGGTGTGTGAACTTTTGCATTTAAAAATTATTTTGAATGATCTTAAAATGAAATGTGAAGAACCTATGAATTTTATTGTGATAATAAACCATCTATTAGCATTGCTCACAATCCAATTTAACAAGATTTGACCAAGAACATAGAGATAGACCAACACTTCATTAAAGAAAAATTGGATAATAGCCTTACCACCACTTCCTACGTCCCATCTAGACTTCAACTAGTAGATTTGTTTACAATAACGATTTCTTGATCTCACATGCAAGCTAAGAATGATAAATAGCCATTCCCAGCTTAAGGGGAGTGTTGAGTGAGGAGAAAATATTTTGTTAAGTTACAAGGAGATATTGTAACTATTACAAGTCTGGTATTGTAAGATACTAGAAATCATTGTAATCATTATTCTAGTGGGTAGAGTTCCCTATATATATTTCCTCTTGTACTAAATAAATTACATGGAATCAATTTTCAAGTCCTTCTTTAAGATGCATACTTTAGGTGTCAAAAATATCCTTTGCCAATATTAGAAGTACAAGAAGTTCCTAAAAAATCTTTCCCACCAACACAGATATTTTTAGCCTTCAATGTGAAAGGTAACAAATCAAAATCCACTACATTCCTAGTTTACTAAGTAGAATTTAACTTGCATTCTTACACCTCCATTTAGCATTTGAGCTATCAATATAGAGATTTATATAATAAAAAGAAAGAGGTTCAATTGTCAACCAGATCTCACCTGAGCTAAGGCAGCATTTACAAAATCGTTGACCCTTTCTTGAACATTATAGTCAAATAGTAGAATGTCATCCTTCAAATAGTCAAATAGAGAATTAAACATATTCCTCAATTAAATTTTAAATAAATAAACAAAGACTACCTGAATAGGAGGGGAAACATCATTTATCTCAAACGTAAAACCATCAGGAGGATCATAATGCCTGGGAAATATCCCAGTAAATATCTGCAATGAAGTTTTTCCACGGGAATAATTCCTCTAAAGTACTGATATGAAGGGAAAAAAATCTTACTTGTAAGTAGAAACAAAATCATTAGGCAACTAACTTGTGAAGAAGAGCCAAGAGACTTGCAACCCTGCCAAATAACCTCAAGAGTCTTCTCCTTCAATCGCTTGGCTCGATCTTGGTAATCAATTCTAGCAAAAAAGAGTGAATCGAATCCTAGCTGCAGCAAAGATACAATCACATAGGACTTGCAAATTCATAATGACATGCTACAACTTTAATATGATTGTGTGTGAATGACTTCACACATAATAGTATAATCTTCAAGTGACTAGAAGTGAAATCCAGCATGTTATGTTGGTAATTAGTACACATAAGCGTCCACAGGGTTCAGTTAAGATGAACATACCTCAGCACCTAGCAAGTAAGCCTGAACTGCAGAGTGGCCAAATGGGTCAATCTGCCAACCAACTCTTGGAACCTTACCAAATTCCTCTTTGATAAATTGATGCCCCAGCGTGGTCTGGTCAATTAGATCAATGTAATGTGGGGTGGCCTCATCATGCATACACATACCCCCATTTCTTCAAAAACAAAATCAGGAACCAAAACAAAAAATGGCATAAGACTAAGAAATCACTAATCAGATTCAAAGTAACTGACTTAAGCATAATATATGCCACTTATAAATTAGGAAAAAACACCCTCCTAAATTAGACTTGAATTTAAAAAGCAATAAACATTACTAGCTTCAGGAAGAACAACATAAGGTAGGCACATTACATGAATTCCAACTGACCCGAGTTGACAAGCTCCTTGACCTTAATTTTCATTGCTTTACTTTGCTGTCTCCACCATCTTTGGAAAAAAGCCTACCCATAAAAAAAATTAGAACTCAATTAAACCCACTACTTAGTTCTTGCCCTCTAAAAGCCATCATTTTAAAAAAGATAAAACACCACAAAAAGGACAGGAAGGTACTATTATCTATTCCTGTACACAACTTCCAAATTCACTCACTCAGTTGGGGCATTCTTAATAGTTTCTCACCTCTTTCCTTTGTTCATGTATTTCACACATTATACTAGCAACAAACCAAAAGATTCTCTCAAACCGTAATATTTTTGTATTTATATGTATAATTAATATTTTACCACTTACTTCTATTATTTTAAAATAAATTTTAATACCTTTTTGCAAAATTGTCACTAGTTAAAAATATATTTATATCATTATGCCAAATCTTCATTATAAACACAAAATATAGTTTATATATTCAAAGACATATACTCCATTCTATGCTTCATGAAGAAAGAGCTAATTTCAATGCAGGAAAAAGATGCCCATGGCCATCAGCTAATAACCTATCCTGTAATTCTAAAGGAGGAAAACTATGGACAACAGATGGCATGGACGCTAAAAGCACCCTGCTTGGCTAAAGAATCGGCTATGCTATCCCAATCCTCTCTCACTGAGAACATGAGAAAATAAAAGATTCTAGTTATATCTCATGAAACTTATTATTTTGGCAATCAAAGGAGCATCTGGACGTGAGTTATGAACTCCGTGGAGCACAAGCTGTATAGCAAATTTAGAATGGGACTCACATATCAGTTGTCGCAACTGATTAGACATGAATTTTAAGGATCTAGTTGGACAAACTTTTTCATAAAAACTTCTAGGAGAGAAAAAAAAAAAATGAGTTTCTTCATAATTAAAATTAGTTCACACATAAGCTAATTTGTAAACTCTCTCTAATTGAACTTTTTTTTTTTTTACTTTTACATAAGCTAATTTTAATTTACAAAGAAGTTCATTTCATTTTTGTCTTCTAGAATCCCTCAGAAAGAAATTTGTCCAAACATGAGTCTCCTTAGACCAGCTTATACACGAATTAATTTATAGAATTTCACATATAACTTCTCAAATATTTATTTTTAACATATGAATAAATTAATTTTAGTCAATCAGTTTTATCATTTTACTTCTCTCTCCTAAAATTCTATGCAAAAAAAAAGTTTAACCAAAAAGAAAAGTCAAGCAGTTCAATGCAACTGAAATGCCATATATGATCAATTACCATCTCAACATATATGAACTTGCGATTCTTGTCCTCCAAGAGCGAGGATATCACAGAATCCAGCACGTTCTGCACACACGCACCCTGCAACCACAAGTCACCTCAATTATTTCTTCATTATAAAATTCCTAACTTTGCAGCGAAAATTAATAATAATAAATTAAAAAAAAAAAAAGACAGACCCGAATGGAGTTGTTGGCTCCAACGTAGTACTGATCGACGGTCTTGAGCCAGCCAACATCGTCGTGGGAGTGAGGTACCAAGTGCACGTTTATTTTGTCTGGAACTATCCTCTGCGTCGTATTGTACTCTATGTACTCTGATTCCGCAACCCAAATCGCCGCCACCAGAATGGCGAAAACCACTGCCGCATTGACCATCGTTGCTGCTACCGATTTTGCACTGATTTTGGCTATATATGCTGTGAGTGTCGTTTCATTATTACTGAATTAAGTAACTCTGGCGTACAAGCAAAGAGACAACAAAATGGACCCCTCAGTGAAGAATTAATTTTTTTTTTTAAAGAAAATGTTATACTTCTTTGGATGCATTATCTTACTCTTTTTATAAGATGTGTTTGGATAAGATTTCATAAAAGTTGAAAAGAAGAATAACTATTTATGAGTTACATTTAATTTATATGTAAATTAAATTTAAAAGTATTTATATAATTTTTCAAAATTTTTATTGTTAATTTGTATATAGGATAATTTTAATTTATAAAAAAGTTATTCTATTTTTATTTATATATTCTTTTAAAAAACTACAGAGAAGTCTAAAAATTGTTTAAATTATAAATTTAGATGCGATTGTACTCTTAAAACTTAAATTTCAAACTTTCCGATGTATCTCTGAAGTAGAAACTGTGATGTCTTCAAAAATTGAGTTAATCATTTTTAAGAGATCAAAATTTGTTTGTCTGTTAAGAGATTGGAGGATAGATGCACCTACTAACATTATCAATTATTCAAGTTAATAAGAATTTTGTATAAGAATAACAAATATATTAGGATACTGAATAGTAAGTAAAGACTTGAAGTGATATTATTTATTTATAAACTTTTAGACTTCTAAAATAAATGATTAAATAGTTAAAAGATATATTTAGTTACACAAGTACTTAAATAATATTTTACATCTTTTAGTCTAATACTTGTTAGTTAATGGTTATGAACATATTCAATTATTAATAATTTATCTGAGTTATTTAGATATATTCCTGTTATTTGAATATAGACATAAATTGTCAATGATTATATTTTTGAGTTGCTTAGGTATGGGTGTGTATTTAAGTTCCTTAAACTCATAATCTATAAATATGGTTATGCAAGTGAATCATTTTCTATGATAAATGAATTTTATTATATTGAGCAATTATAGATTGACTTCGTATAGTTAATTATAAGGTTAAATTCCTACAATCATCCTTTGAAAGTCGGAACATATTAAAATAAGTTAGATATGATTATGTATAATTTCCTATGTGTGTTTGCCATAATACAATTCAACCATATAGTCTTACACAATTTCTAGTTGATCATTCATATATGAATCTTACAACACAAAACTCAATGATCTCCTCCAACAATGGTGTCTAGCCTTCCAAGTACCATTCTTTCAAAATATGACAGTGGTTCACCCTTTTCCACGGGAGAAACATAGGGAATGATGGCATTATGCTCACCAGCTATTCCACTTGGTTTACACCATCAGAAGATTGTCCAATAACAGTTGCACCTCCTTGTCTTTCTACTCTTGCATCTGCTCCACAAATGCAGTGGTCATTGTTGATGTTCTACAATCCAATCTTGTGCAATACTGCACAAGTTATCTCATTGTGAGCCTTTACAGTTTCAATTAGCTTTTCCTCTAAATCAACACCAAAATGCTCGATCATCTTGGAAACTAAAACCACATATGGTAGCCTATAATCCGTGAGCCTTTTTGACTTGTTCATGTGATCCTTCATGACATAAATTCAGTTAACTTTGATCCTATTCATGATGCAGTACATCAGAATGAGATCCTCTTTAGTCAGCACTACATGATTGTGCCCTCTTGGAGTTAGGTGCCACAGCATAATGAATGCCAAAATACAGGGTTTCGTTGCCAATTAACCAACATGAAAACCTTTCATAACAACATGAGGGTTTCTTAGGCAATACTTGAAAAACTGTATTTTGTTGTAGTCTTCAGTGGAACCAATGTTTCCTTTTCCAACTTTTGCTCTAAAGTGCTTAAGACCTTTTATTTTAGTCCATATTGCAGATGTCATCACCATGTCTACTCCTTTGACATGAGTCCACATTAATTCTCCTTCAAATGTTAGGTTGGTGAAGAACACTCAAACAAGATAGGATAAATGTTTCCATTCAAGTTTAGAAAATTTTCCAACTTCTGATGCTTCAACATTCTTCTAACATCGTGCAACTTCTCATCTTCCAGCCATGCAAACTTGAGAAACTTTTGACTGTTTATAACTTTTTTGCTTATCTCATAAAGGTATACTTCCATCTGTTCCTAGTTACTCGAGAACCACTTTTCTAGATGACCATTCTCAATTGGAGGCTCCTTATGTTGATGCATCCCTATTGTTCTTAATTGTCTTGCTCTCTTTCTTGGAATGGTGGAGATGGACATGATTGGCAAGAGCTGATTATAGTAGGACACTATGTATTTTGCTTAACGAGATATGACTAAGGTATGCATGAGATAAATGTATTCAAGGTTGATTATATAGAAGAGAATGGTGATTGCATAATCGAAAAATTGATTGACCAGTAAGTGAATAATTAAAATTGTGTGAGTAATAAGTAAGGTGCAAGAGCATTTTCAATAAATTCAGAAATGACTATACCTTATTTGATAATTTGTGCAGGCAACCTTTTCAATTTGCACTTTTTTTACTACCATATGTGAGTTGACACGTGTCGGGACACAATTCATGAAGCTGATAACACAATCTTCATGCTTTAACACTTATAATCAAATTAATGTCAAGTATTGAAAGAACACTTTGATTTAAAAATCCAAGTACCAATTCTTTGCCTCAAACTCTGCTACATATTAAACATTAGATTGAACAGAAAAACATGCATTAAATGGATGAGAAATCTATTTGTTTTCAATTAATACAGATTTGAATAACTGGTTGAATCATGCATTCAAATAATTAAAATTTTCTATGTTGATTCCAATCACAATAAAATTCATGTCCTCGAAATTAGGAAATATATGACATATCCAGAATACCTAATTCAATCGTCAAAAAATTAAATCTCTCTTTTGTCAGTGGTTTGGTAAAAAGATAAGCCAATTGATTTGTTGTTTTAATAAATTTTATTTCACAATCACTATTCTTAGTATGATATTTAGTGAAGTGATGCCTAATCTTAGTGTGCTTTGTTATGAAATGTTGATCAGGATTTTTAGTTGAATTGATAGCACTGGTATTAACACACATTAGAGGTATCTCTGAAAGCTTGAAACCATAATCACTTAGTTGTTATCTTAATCACAAGATTTGAGCACAACAACATCCAACAATTATGTATTATGCTCTGCAGTTGACAATGCAATGTACGCATGCTTCTTACTCTGCCATGAAATCAGACTGGATCCAAGCAAATGACATGTTCAACCTAGTATTTTTCTATCCAATTTGCAACCTTCAAAATTATAATATGAATATCCAACCAAATTAAGTGAAACACCATTTGGATACTATAATTCAACATTAATAGTTGCCTTTAAATATTTCAGGATCCTCTTGGCTGCATTGAAGTGTGATTCTTTTGGATTTGCTTCATATCTAGCACACAAACACACACTGAACATTATATCTGGTTTGTTGGCTGTCAAGTAGAGCAATGATCCAATTAGCCCTTTGTACACTCCTTTCTTTCATCAAGGTTCAAATAAAAGCTAGTTGTAATGGGTGTTGTAACCTCCTTGCACTTGTCCATGTCAAACTTCTTTAGAAAATCCTCGTAATACTTTGATTGATTTAGAAAGTATCATGTTCTAGTTGTTTAACCTGCAAGCCTAGAAGGTAATTGAGTTCTCCCATCATAGACATTTCAAATTTTCCCTACATAGTTGCAACAAACCCTTGACAAAAGGTCTTCATTGGTAAAAACAAAAATTATATCATTAACATACACTTGTACTAGAATGATATCATTACCAACCCTTATAATGAAGAGAGTTTTATTTAGTCTTCCTTTTTTTATAATTTTATGACAAAAGAAAGTTACTTAACTTCTCATACAACTACTTTGGGGGCTTACTTAAGTCCATACAAAGCCTTCTTGAGTTTGTACACATATCATGGAAGTTTATGATCTTCAAAACCTGGGGACTATGTTACATACACTTCATTGATAAAATCATTTAAGAATGCACTTTTAATATTCATTTGAAACTGTTTAAAGCCACATAAACAAGCATACGAAAGCAATAATATAACAACTTCTAACCTAGCAACAGGAGCATAAGTTTCATCATATCAATTCCTTCCTCTTTATTATATCCTTTTGTTATTGACCTAGCTTTATTTCTAACATTTATGCCTTATTCATCCATTTTGTTTTTGAATAGCCATTTAATTGCAATAAGATTCATTTCTTTAGTCCTAGGAACTAACATCCACACATAATTTCTAGTAAACTGATTCAATTCATCTTGTACAACAACAACTCAATTATCATCACTCAAAGCTTCAAAAACATATTTAGGTTAAAGCTATGAAACAAAAGCTATATGTTCACAAAACTGATTTAGAGTTTTTCGGGTAGAGGTTCCCTTTTCAATCTATCCAATGATGTTATCCAAAAATTAATTTTTTATAACTCTCCATTCCTTAGGTAGGTCAGTGTTGGCAGTAGGTGCAGTAGCCATTTATGAGTTTCTAGTATTCGGTTGTTCTGCAACTTCTTTTTATGCATTGCACTGGTCTATGTTAAGCCTAAACCTCTAAAATTCAGTAATATCATCTTCTCCTATACTGTTCTTAAATGTATTCTATAGCTCATGGTTAGTCTAAAAAAAAATATACACAAATTTATGTATGGTCATAGTTCTCTTATTATATTTTATATGCATGACTATATAATGAATAACTTAAAAAGAAGTCTTCATCAATCTTAGCATCAAAATTTTCCTAGATTATCTTTTTCATTATTTGAAACAAAGCATTTACGGCCAAAAATTTTAAAATGAGAAATGTTTGGTTTTTTGGCCTTGTAAAACTTGTATTGAATTTTGTTTGAAAGAGATCTAATTAAAAGTCTGCTTAAAATATGTGTTTATTGTATCTGCTCAAAAAAATATAAGAAGATTTGATTCATTTAGCAAAGTTTTAACCAATTATTCTAAAAAATTGTTTTTCCTTTTAACCACACCATTTTCTTGTGGTATGTTATGAGTTAAAAAAATAATATTTTATACCAAATTTATCATAGACAAAACATTTATATATTACATGATTTATTTTTTATATTTAATATCTATTATTCTTCATATTTTTTTTTTGGATTAAACACTTAATAAAAAAATATAAGATCGTGGCAATTATACTCTAACAATGCCAAATTGAGAAAAAAAATGACTCACAATCTTTTTACTTAATAAGATTATCCAGACTTTAATTGATAAGTCACCAATAAGTTATTAGACCCATACTTTCTCTACAACTTCGAACTCATAGTTCTAACACTCCAATCTTACCTTCTAACTGAACATCAACCTCAGCACTAAACCATTCATAGTAATTAAGATGCCCTCGACCTTTTGTGTACGAAGGTCGAAGAAAAATATATATTTTTGTATTGTAAAGGGAGAAATGTAGATAGAAATTTTTGTACCTCACTTCTAAATAATTATAACTCATGAGATAAATTTTCTCCAGATGTATTACATACTTGATTGAATTAGACACACCGGATTATATTACTTGTTTTAATTCAATGATAAAAACTGTAAAAGAGCGAGGTGTGAACATAGCGTTGTTTATTCTTATAAAATATAGCAAATTATACTTACACCATAACGTTGTTTTCTCGAATTGTATTCAAAATTCTACACAAACCTTCCTTTTATTTTAAAAATACTATATGGTCTACATTCCAGTAGCACCTTCCATGTTAAGAGAAAAAAAAAACATTATACTCACGGTATGAT
>Ga0209700_101103_pt1 | contig 54582 bp, 24 predicted proteins | sample SiratroredBW_FD_187528 | JGI IMG/M metagenome (GOLD analysis project Ga0209700, IMG submission 187528) | Root nodule microbial communities of legume samples collected from California, USA - Siratro red BW (SPAdes) (version 2) | ecosystem: Host-associated > Plants > Roots > Nodule | place: USA...
ATATAAATATTTTTATATATTAATATATATATATATATATATATATATATATATATATATATATAGATTTTATACCTATTAAATATTGAAAAAAAAACATAACGATATTCTCAATTTATTTCATACTCTTTTTAAAAACTAAGAAATTATAATTTGTTTATTTTTTTTATACGGAAGGAAAAAATATGCTTTTTGACATGAATTATAGATAACATCATTTTTTTATACTTTATATTTTTATTTTTAAAAATATTTAATAAATATATTGATAACTACAAAATACGAATATATTCCTAAATGGAGATAAAAATATCATACAAATCTCATATCATTGAATATTGAAAATAGATATAAATATAATTTTTACTAATATTTTTCTACGAGTATATATCAACTCCAAGTGCAGAATAAATGCAAAACGATGTGTGAGCTCGATATTATGAATAATGATGTCTATGAACTACAAGTAGAGAATAAATGCAAAAACAATGTGTGAGCTCAATATTATGAATAATGATGACTAGCATTTATAAGTGTTTTGAAATCATGCTGCCGAAAGCTACCATAGTGGATGCAACTCAATTATGTAGATATTTAACTAGACGTGAAAAGGAGTATAACATATATAATGGCCAAGCAAAAAGTTCTTATACTAATTTGTTGTAAGTAGCTTAATTTTGAAGTGATCTCAAGTAATATAATAGGTTTCACAGTAGGGTGTAATTATTGAATTCAGTTATTTTAATAATAATTCATTAATATATGTTCAATTGTTTTTATGTTCTTAAACCTATGTCATTTTGATTGCTGTATTTTTCCCTATTATTGATAAGTGACCAGTGTCTCAAGTAAAGATTGAAAAATAAATTTGATGTTTCTTAGATAAGAATAATTATACTAATGAAAGTCCTTCGATTCCAATATAAAAGAGATTGATGTTAAATGTTTATTATTTTAGTAAGATCAAATCAGATATTGTTTAAGACCGGGTTACTAGGAAAATATTTTGAGAGGATTTAATTAGCATTATTTCTGTATTACAAGAACAAAAAATTGTTTACCGTTAAATAAGATCTAATTAACTATTTTGTTTTATTTTACACCTATTTTTGTTCAAAGTAGTTGTACAATGAAAAATCTTATAAGAGAAAAAAATACTATAATACTTTTAAATAGACAATTTACTATAGATTTAAATTTACTAAAAATCATAATTTTTGAAGAATATAACTCTTTAAGAGTATTTCTCATTAATTTGGTTTAAAATATAAATTTAGCAATTATATACAATAAGTATAATTTATTATAATTAAAATAAAATTATTTAAAAATTAAAAATAAAACATATTGAAAGTGTTTTAAATATAAAATAAAGTTATAAACGCATGTATAGAATATATATCGTCACAAACTTCAGCCGAAACCTCTTATCCACTAGGTAATATTATTTGAACTCGTTCTTCCACATTGTAGACCTTTTCTTCCAAAAGTAAAAACTTTAGCATCTCTACCTTTAGAACCCACACATATTCTATATGATCCACCTTCTACATCCCAGCAAATGCATGATGTCAATTTGCTAATTATTTTTTATAACATGTATTAGATGTAGGCAACCTTAAACTTCCTAGGACCAACTTAGGATCAACTCGAACATCATACATTGGACTCTTGACATGGTTAGAAGACTAGAGGAGGAAGAGTTAGAAGACTCTTCTTCTATGGAGAGTGAATTATTAGGCTTTTTTTTCTTTCTTCTTAACGATGTAAAAATGTATAGAAGTGGCATTGTATAAAAATAGGAGTAGAATTGTGTATAGGAATAATGGTGTGCAAGAGGACTCAAACACTTATAAATAGAGCCCCTTACCTTTTTTAAAAATCACTTTAAATTTAACTTGAATTGACCATGTTCTTATACTTGTATTCTTATTCTTTGAAGGAATTTAAAATAGGATTATTCTCCTAGGCTCACCACCAAGGAACCTTTCTTGGAAGTGAGGACCTTAAGTGTTGAGTTTCGTAATTGAAACTTGGGAAAAGTTTCTCAAATTTTTTAAGTTCTTCCACTGCTTAAAGGATGTTTTCATCATTTGGCATTAAGAGTCGAGCAAGGAAGAAAGCTTCCAGAGAAGTTTTTCTTTTCTGCTTCTTCCTTATTTGAATTTTTCTTGTTATATGCTATTTGAGTCTTAGTCACATGTTCTTTATCCTAGTGCAGTTGGAAGCCTAGTGTATGCTATGGTTTGCACTCGTCCAGACATTTCACAACCAGTTAGCGTTGTCAGTAGGTACATGGAAAATCCTAGAAAGATGCATTGGTAAGTTATGAAATTGATATTTTGATATCTAACATATACTATAAATATTGGTTTGGTATTTCATAAGAACCACAATACATGTATCAATATTGTTGGTTATGTAGATTTTGACTATGCTGAGGATTTGGATAGAAGAAGATCCCAAATTGGATATGTGTTCATGCTTTCTGAAATTGCAATAAGTTCGAAAGCAACTTTACAGTCCATTATTGCACTATTCACGACTGAAGCTGAATACATGGCGACAACATAGTGTATGGCTTCGATATTTGGTGGATAACTTGGGATTGAAACAAGATATCACAATTTGTGTATTGTGATAGGCAGAGTGTCATACATTTAAGTAAAAATCAAATGTATCATGAAAGTAACAAACAAATTGATGTTTGTTATCATTTTTTAAGAGAGATCATTTCACAAGGTAATATTATTGTGAAAAAAAATAATACTTCTGATAATGCAGCAGAGATGTTTACAAAGTCAAATCCAATTTTTTCTAAATTCCAATACTACTTGGACATAATTGGTGTTTATATCATTTAAAGGAACACATGGAGTTTCAGTTTTGAATTTAAGGCAAGGTGGAGAATTGTTATTTTCTGACTTGAAATTAAAGTGTTCTCCTTAATTGTAGGCATGCTATGAAATAGGAGGCTAAGAAAATTAAATATTTCTTCATTAGTTTATAAATGGTTAGCATCTATAAACTTTGCCTATAAATTTCTTTCTCTTCTCTTTAAGAGAATCATCTTAAACATATCACATTCTCTCATTAGTACATAAGTTTTTATTTTTTTTTTCTTCTCTTTTGTTACTATTAAGTTATTAGAATATAAATATATGAGGTGTATATGAGTTTGAATAGTACATAATTTATAAACTTCGTTTACAATCTCCATTATATTTTTATATCAATTATAGAATTTTGATATATATACTATACGCTAAATCACAATTTATTCACATATTTTTTTATTATATAACCGTGTATAATAGACATGATATGTTTATTGTTATCTTATGCCTATCTCACATAATATATAAATATTAATGAATACTATTTTACATTTAGATTGAAACGTGATATTAATAAATATATATATATATATATATATATATAATAATAATAATAATAATAATAATAATAATAATAAAATACTATATGGTACAACATCATGAACAAATACTTAAAAAAGTGATCAATGATTATAATTGAAGATCTTAATTAATTTTAATCTTCACTTATATAACTCATACGAGAAATTTCTCACTTTACTCAAAAGTTTTTTAACTGTTTAAATATTAATTTTGATGTAGTCACCCTCATTATAAAGTGTATGTATTATCTAAATTAATGTACAAATTATTAGATAAAAATAATTTTTCAATATATATATAAAATATAATATATATATATATATATATATATATATATATTATAATAAATATAATACATATAGATGTCATAATACTAATAAAATATGTATTATGCATATGTCTTCACTTATATGACATATACATCTATTATAATACATACATATATATATATATATATATATATATATATATATATATATATATATATAGGAGTAAATTATATTATTTAATTTTATACTTCCACCTAAATAAAAGAATGAAAAATAGATATACTGTACAATAAAAAAATTAAAATATTTCTACAATTAATTAAAGCAATAGACTATTCCCAAATATAACTTAAGGAATTTATTATACAAAAGTCAATGAATTTAATTGATTGTTTTCTGGAACCTTTCAATTCATCATATCAATATTTGGAATGATTAATATTTTTGGTCATTCATTCGTGGTTCATCTGATAGGAGATCTACGTTGTATTCACGATTTTTGAGCATCATGGATTTTTTGTGATTGAGGTGGCTACACGATTAGATGAAAGTAACTTCTTTCTGGTTTATAACTGATAGACGACGATTGCATAACGGGTTATGGTTAATAAATAAAAGAGACACTGCACTAGGCCAATTGTGCAAATTTAAAAGATCATGTGATCAGATCAAGTTTCATTTTGGATTGCATATGAGGTGAAAATACTGTGAACATTCCTTTATAAAGTATATGATTGTCCACTTTTTACAGTATATTGTTTCGGTATTATATTTCAATGCTAGATTTAATACTATTCCTTTAACATTTAATCAAGTGCAATTGTATTCAAAATCATTAGATGAAAGGATTTTTATAAGGTAAATAGTCTTATGTTTTTTTATAAATTTTAGATTAGCTAGTTTTTAGAAAATAGTAGACGCTCCAATTGTAAACCTTTCTAAAAGTATTTCAAACAGTCTAATAAGTTATGTCGGACCAGGAATCTTTCCTTTCATACTATCTTAACCCTTTTGAATAGTTTTGTACAGTATTTTTCTTAGACAATAATTCAAATTAGACAATGACGTAAAGACATTTATTTTTCCAATACAATTCGATGTTAAAACGTATATCATCTACAAAATTTAGATTAAAACTTTTTATTTCACTTCATAATAAATATTTACAATTATATATATATATATATATATATATATATATATATATATTAGTAAAGGATATCACAGGGACACTTAACACGAATTCTTTCAAGATATTCGGAAAGTTATTGTTTCAGTTTGTCACGAGGTTTTCTATTATTATATTTTTTTCAATTTTTTAATTTTTTTCTCTCTTTCTTTTTCTCTCTATTTTTTTTCCTTCCCTTCTTCCTTCACACGCTTCCTTGTAATTAGATTTGGAGCCTCCCTTTTGAGTCCCTTTGGACAGTGTTTTCTCAACTTAGACCATCTTCTTAATTATTGATGTACCTAACACATAATTGAATTAAGTCATTCAAATTATTGGTAAAAGTTTAACTTTATCTCAAATCTCATAATTGATGCTACTATCAAATCTATCTATGATTATTCTTGACTCTTATCTAATCCGTGCTCTCGTAAAGAATAACTCTATCAACTCTTTATCATAATAAGATGGTACATGATGTTTTCTTATAATAACCCTAATTTCGTTCCAATAATGTAGTTGTGGACTATGATTTACTCTAAGGTCTCTAAAAAGATATCCATCAATACATTGTTGGTCCTTGAAAGCTTAGAGTAGCTAGGGACACTCTCATCTCATGGTTTACTTGGTGGTACTCAAATATTTGCTTCACCTTCATCTCTCAATCTAAATATTCCTCTACATTTTTTTTTCCACAAAAAGGGAAAGGTTAACCTTAGGTTCTTCCGGAAAGGAAAGGTTTATAGACCTATGATGCCTAGAGGGTTGTTAGTAGTAGTCAACATTGTGATGATTACTAAACACCCCTTCACTTAGGGAATGGGTTTATCATGATATTCTCTTCTCCTACTATGTCCCAAAACTTTTGATGGGCATAATTTTATTCACCATTTGAAGCTTTAATTGTAGGTTACTTGGACTTTAATCAATAATAAATCTATTATTGTGAGTATGATTAATCTAATTGGGTTTATTTGGGCCTTAATTGTTATTTATGCTAATCTTGTATTTTAGTCACCATAGATGGTCTAATTGGATGGCCTCGTGATTATATGTAATAGACAGTCTGACTAGACGATCTAGTAGTTACAAGGAGTACACGGTCCAATGAACCATCTAAAAGGATCTATTTGAAGAAAACACCTTAGTAGCATCAAATGTAATGAAGATGAGGGCCTACAAAGAGTCTGATGTGAATAACATAAACTAGACAATTTGATAATCATTATGAAGGAACACCTACCACTGCGAGTGGGCTTGATCAAACAAAAGTCCAACTTGTTTCTTTGAATCAAAACGGTAAACAAAATATGAGTGAAAGAATTAGATAATAAAATCTATAATATCTTAGAAACAAAATTGGAAGCATATCATTTGCTAAAATACGAAGAAATAGAGTTCATAATAAAGTTGGAAATAAAATTCGAGAATTTTGGAAAGTTGGAAATTGAGAATATGTGAACAATGTTTAAAAGAATATATTTATGAGATCCTTGGAGCAAACAAACTTATAAAAGGAAACAACCTTTAAGGGGAAAACAAAACTGGAGAGCAACATTCGAGAAACAGAGCATTATAGTTTTCTTATTTTCTTCATTGTAATTCTTTCATGTTTACCTTTGTATGGAAGATTATACTCTTTTTTGTTGATTCTCTTGTGATTTCACAATGGCTTCTAATGTTTTTTTTCAATAATAAATTTTTGTTCTTAACTCTTTGTAATAGATTGTACTTTATTGTTGGTCTTTTAAAATCTAGTTCCTATCAAAGGAATTGTTTTTTTAATGTTTATTAAGAATTTAGTTGTTTTGCTTTAATTAGAGTTATTGGATAGTTTGTTTAGTTCTAATCAATCTCTTGTTTGCTTAGTTTAAGAGGTAGAAGATAAACATCTCACAAGTAAACACTTGGAGACAAGTGAGATACTAAATAAATTAGTAGAAACTTGTTAAACTAATAAGGTTTTGTTGAATTTGATTGGCCCTTATTTGATTAAATTTGACTCTGTATAAGAATTCAAAGAATGATAATCTTAACATAATTAATGACAAATTCATTGTTGAATGAACTTGAGACTCAACCTTTTTTCTTTATTATTTTTTATTGTCTACTTTAATTTCATGTTAAACATCCTTAAACCCCATTTAATATTTACTATTATTCTAACTTTTATTTCTTGAGGATGAATTGCAAACACTTGCAAATATCGATTGACTGGATTTACTATTTAATTCGTTGAGAGATGACTTGAGGTTAACTGACCCAATCTCTTTACTATTAGACAATCCAACATTATGTTAGACTGTCTATACTGAAATCACTCTTAATTTGATTGCGAAACGATAGAGACCGCTCCCCTTTATATAGACATCATTTGTATTGCTCTAACTTCTCATCTAGGCTTTCCCTTAGCTTTACCTTTACTTGAGCTTTAACTTTGTAAAATTTATCCTAGCCTTATCCTTTATTTAAAATTTTCTTTAAAAAGTATATATATCTTCTCCCCTTTAACCTTAGACCAAAGGAGGATATTTTCTCCCCCTTAAAACTGGTATTATATTTCCACCAAAGTCATTACCTTGAGTCTAATTGCTTTTGGTTATGACAAAAATATTGCCTCTAAGTTTTACTTGTACAAAATTAACAAAATATTAATATTACACATATGATATAACTTCTAGTCAAGTGGCATCAGTAAAATCTATCATGTTTACATACAATTGAAATGCTCTACTAGTAGAGCCTTTGTAAAGATATCAATCTATTGGTGACCTTTTTTTACAAACTTGAGTTTAAAGACATTTTTCTGGATATAATCATGAATGAAATGATTAATCTTTGAGTGTTGGATGGGGTTTTAAAATGGCTAATTGCATAAGTATTGTCTCAAAATACATATATATTGTTTTCAAAACTAAAGTAATCTTTCACTTGGTACTTTACGCATAGAAGTTGTGAGTAGGAGTTCATAACTTACATGTACTCCACCTAAGTGATAAATAGAGCTATCAAATTTTTTTGTTTGCTTGACCAAGAGATTGAACTAGGTTTAAGGAATTGACATCCTTTAGTGGTATAATTTCTTTTCACTCTATCTCTAGCATATTTTGCATTGCAAAGTTTTTTTAGTATGAAACTCACATGTTAAACACAAAGAAACGTTAGTAGACCCTACAAGGTATCGAAAGTTCCTTTTAATAGTCTCTAAATGAGACTCTTTTGGATCTAATTGAAATCATTCATAGACAAATGTTGTGCATAATATTAGGTTTGCTAGTAGTTAAGTAAAGGAGTACAATTATACCTTGACAAATCGTCTGATCTACCTTCTACCATTTTCATCTTTGTCCAAGGGAGTATATATATGCATTGGTGTCTTCACTGGCTTTATGTCTACCATTCTAAAAGTTTTTAGCATTTCCCTCATGTATTTTTGTTGATGGATGACTATTCACTTTTCTTGCTATTTAATTTGGAGCTATAAGAAGAACTTTATCTCCCCTATTATTCTCATCTCCAACTCACCCTGCATCAACTCAAAAATATCCTTATAAAGGCTTACATTAGTGGAATAGAAAATTATATCATCAACACAAATTTGCACAATACTAAAATCTTTATTTCATTCTTTGCAAAATAAGGTTGAATCAATCTTTCCTTTTACAAAACGCTTTTCTAAAGAAAATTGTTATGTTGTACCAAGTTCTAAAAGCTTAATCAAGACCTTACAAAGCTTTTTTATGCTTAATAGCATGATTTAATTTTGATGGATCTTTGAAACTAGGAGATTGTTTTACAAAGACTTTTTCAATGAACCTACAAAGAAAAATTCTTTTGACATCTATTTAAAAAAGCTTAGTATTTTTATAAGTGGCAAAAGCTAATAAAATCCTCATACCCTCAATAGATGCAAAGGTCGATGATGTTTATTCCTTCTTACTAATTGTAGTCTTATTCTACTAATCTAGCTTTTTTTTTCATTCTTCATCCAACTTGTTGAGGAAAACCCAACACGCCCCAATCAAACTTTGACCTGTGGAAGGAGGAACCAACGTCTAAACATTGTTTATGGTAAACTAGTTAAGTTATTCCTCCATGGCTAAGATCTAGTCTTCACCAGTGTTAGAAGATTTTGCTCTGATGGCAAGTGCACTAGTTGTAAATATAACAAGTAATAAATATATCATTCTCTCCAAAGGGACTTGTGCAATACATGAAAATAAATACAATTATAACAAAATTAGACTACAAATAATTCCAAAGTTTGGATTTTTATGCGAATAAAATTAAAACAATTAAAATATATTTTTGTATTTTTAATGAGCACTTGGAATATGTGGAAAAAGAATAAGGATTCTCTTGCATGAAATCAATTATCTTCTTTTCACCCAACTATTAATTCCAACCCACATTATTACCCAAACTACAATTCCTCAGCAAAATGAGCATAAAATTATCTATTAACTCTCAATTCCTTGATCAACTATATAAATGAATCTTGCAATATCCACAAGAGTCTTAAGACAACAAACAAATCTTGCTTTATTCCTAGACATAAACTTTCAATTAGTATTTTAAATGTGTTCCTGATTACAGAAAATATTTCTTAATACCCTAAGAATCAATGATCAAGTGACGAATCAACACATAATACCCTAAGAATCAATGATCAAGTCACGAATCAACACAGGGAGTAACAACATAATTAAAATACTGGTATATTAAAAGAAAAAACATCTATGCAAAGACATATTTATGAAAATCTATATTGATTACACAAGAATTTAAATGGTTACATCTAATCCCAACAAGATAGAAAGATGAATAATGGAGGAAGATGAATATACAAAAAGGAGAAAAGGAAACCTTCCAAACCCTAGATGTCATTCCAAGGCTACATTTTTATGACTTCCAGACGGAGCCTAACTCCTAGATGGAGTGGAGAATCTAGAGTTCCTAACCCTAATACGTAGAGTTCTTTAAATAGTTTATGATTTATGATTTTCGACATCTGTGCCTAGCCCAAGTAAAGTGGCATTAGGCACAATTGGATTCTTTTACATGTCAGTAGGCCTAACTAGCATTGGGCACAAAATGTATGATGTTAGGTGCATTTCCAATCTCTTTTCTTGGGTTTGATTGGTGTCCAACCTAACTCTTGTGGCGTTGGGTGCAATTGGTCTTGTTGCTCACTATGCATATTTATACCAATTCTAGTCAACCCACTCTTAATTCAAATTTTAAATCCCTTAATTCCTAATTATTCCCACTTAATTATAATTTGTGAACTACCAGTTGATTATTCTCTTTTAATTTAGATTCAACTCTATTAATTCCTAATTATCCCAACACCAACTGACTGTTGAATCCCAAGGACGAAAACAGACTAAAAAATGGTAGAATTGTAGCATTATTGCTGTTATGACATCATAACCTCCCATACATATAATCAAATTCGAAAATAAATGAATATGGGAAATATTGGAGGTAATGTGGGTGAAACATTTTATTATTATTTTTTTAATTCGTTTTTTCTTTATTATTTTTTCTATTTTTACATTTATTGAAAGCAACCTAAATAACACAACAATATAAATAGATACTTAAACCTTTTATTTTATTTTATTTTATTTTATTTTAATATTATTATTATTATTTTTAAATACATATTTATTATCATTATTTTTTTTATTTTTTTGAAAAATAAAACAAATCATTTGATTACTATTTTAGAAAATTAACCAAATGGAGCCTGTAAAAAAAAGATGAGCATAACAATTCAAAAAATGCACCAATTATTAGACAATCAACATTTAATTGAAAATCATCAGCATTTAATCACTATTAAGCAGAAAATCGTTTGCAATTAATCAGAATAATAATCAGATCATCTATTCAACTTTCTAGCCTTTCTAAAATTTTTAATTTTATTTTCAATTAATTTTCGTATCATTAATGGACATCAGAAAAGGCAAGCAAAAAGAGAGGATGTGACATGACAACACTTTAATGACAATTTTATTTTTATTATTATTATTTTTTTAACAAATTTTTAATAGACTGATTTTCTTTACCTTTTTTTCCTTTTTTACGAATTTTATTTTAACTTTATTCATAAAATAGAATGGAACCAAAACTCTTTTTTTTATTTAAATAATAACAAACATTTTTATTTTTATTTTATATTGTTTTATATTTTAGAATAATTTTATTTGTCCGGACGAAATTAGGTGTTGACAGCTACGTTAATTTTTATCTTTTATCTTCTTCCTTATAGGCTCCAATCTTGCTCTTCTTGACTCAATTACCTCCTCTTCATTTATTTGACAAAATTAATAAAATTTAGAGTAAAATTTGATAAGAAAACTTAAGTAACTAATTATTTATAACAAGAAACAAATTATTTATAAAAAATAGAATTTAACAAGTTCTAAACTTAAAAATAATTTATTTCATTATAAAAATAAGTCTAAAAATATCATAAAAATAAATATTATCAACCAATTAAAACTTTTTCAATATTCTTTGGGGAATAGTAAAAGAAAAACAATTTTAAAGGAGAATCTAGTCCTTGCGTCTTTATTTCTCTCATTTTCTCTTAGAGTGAGACAAAATAAATTTCTAGTCTCTCTTTTAGGTTTGGTTATGTGATTTAGAATTGTTATTTATTTGTCTAATACTTCCTCTCAAACTAATTCCTTAGTTGCATGTAATGTTCTAATTTCATCTTTTAACTTTGCTTGATCCTAGATTTAGGTATGGAGCTTTTGTGCAAAGATATGTAAAATCATTTTCAAAATCTTCAATATATATATTAATAACTTTATTTTTGTAGTTGTCGATGTTTCTTTTTCAAGATATTTTTTATATATAAAAGTTGAAAAAGACTATTATAATATTATCTCGTAGATACAAAAAGGTTAAGATAGTTCCTTGAAATCTTAGTCATTTAATTAAGGATTAAAATTAAAGGATAAAAACAATTTTGGTAAGAATTAGAATAAAAATTCGTTCATTCTACGAAAGAAAAACATAAGATTTTGGTTTATTATATGTTATAACGAAAAAACAAACCCAATTACGTTTATTTCAAAGAGCACGAAATGTAACATCTCACCACCATAGAATACTATTGGACGGCGAGTGACGAAAACGACATCGGCGTGGAACAAGTCGCAGTATAGGTTATGCCCCCTAGTGACGCAGAATCGTGACACGTGGACGTTCAAGATTTCACACACTCTCAACTTGTTCCTTATAAATTAGTGTCACGTTTAGTTGAAACTCATTGCGACTAAGTGTGTCTTTTTTCTGCGTCATTTTTTCTTTCTTCTACATTAGTCTATTTCTCTCTTCTTCCATTGTGAAAATGTCTAGCTGTGGGTGCGGAAGCAGCTGCAACTGTGGCAGCAACTGCAGGTAACCAATAACCTTTTTGGTTCTTTTACAAATAAATAAGCTTTATCAAATAAGCTTTTTTGGTTCTTTTACAAATAAGCTTTTTTTGTGATATACCCTTTAGGAATTTGGAAAGAGTTGTATGAATCTTGTTATTTTTATTTGCTTACAGAGTAACTCTTATTTTTTTTTTAAATTTTTCTTAGAAGGATTTTTCTGGGTATTTTTATTAGACTTTCTTAGTACCTTTGGGTTTTATGATATTAGGGATGAGTTTGGATTTCTTTTTTAACTATTTTTAATTAAATTCAACTTATTTTTTTTATTGAAATCTAAACCCTGACTAAATGCTTTTATTTTTCATCCTGCATGGTTTTTTTTTATGAAGATAGGGTTCTACCTTTCCAAGAATAACATTTTTGTGTATTTTGATTCGTTCAATGGATACCCTTTTGGTTGAAACGTTTTAAATTTGATTCTCTATTCTTTTCTCAACATGGATAATTAAAAGGATAGAATTATGCTTTCTTTGAGACTTTGTCTTGCCTTCAATCATCAGTGTTTCTTGTGGGAAAAAAAAAGTCTTCTTAGGAAATATAATTACCTTTTTTCTTGTATATGTTCTCCATTAAATTGTCAAAAACAATTAGTAGTTTCTATTTTCCCTCTTTTCTGCTTGGATTTTCTTACATGATCTCACTAAAATTGGTTTCAGAAAAAGTTAATTTCTTTTCTCACCATGTTTTTTTTTTTTTTAATTTTATTTTCCTACATGTCTTAAGGAATCTAATGTTTGTTGAATTTTCATTGTATGGCAGTTGCAACAAGTACTCTTTTGACTTAAGCTATGTTGAGAAAGCAGAGAGTGTAGTTTTGGGTGTTGGGCCTGTGAAGGCCCAATTTGAAGGTGCAGAAATGGGTGTTGGTGCTGAGGACAGTGGCTGCAAGTGTGGATCAAACTGCACTTGTGACCCATGTAACTGCAAGTGAAGATAAAAGCTTGAAGCAGAGATAATTGTAATAATATATGTATCAAGATACACACTTGATAACATGAAACATGTGTTGTGTTTGGTTCAGTCAACAGTTTGGAGTTTCTGAATAAAGTGATCATGGTTTACCTATGACAAGTTCAAACGTTCTGGAATTTGTTGCAGGTGTTTTATGCTATGATTACTTTGTGTTTGGTTTGTATTATATAAATATATGTAATTTGAATCATGAATGAATCTCTGCTCATGAATGAAATGTTATTGGTGTTATATGAATAAAATGTATGTTGATTTCATGTTTAGCACAGCTGCAATAATGTTTCATTCAAATATATTAAATATTATCATTTTGAAATTAGTTAGAAGTTCCATATATTGGGAATAATATTATGGATAATTTTACAAAGTAGTATACGATTACCATTTATTATTATCATAAACTTAAATTCAATTCGCATATTTTTAATCAACTGTTTGGGGAAAAAAACATTTAGAGAAAAAACATAAAAATAGGCTGTAAATTTAAATTTAAACTTTGACAACAGAAAAAGAAACAGAAACATAGTTTTTACACACATAGAAGGTGATATATTAAATATGTATAAAGATTTAAGGGTATGGTTGGATTTGAGTTTGAATTCGTATAGAATAAAGTATATGAAATTTTGTAAGTAATATATGGATATGTGATTAATAATATAAATTCTTTTAACTAGTAAAATTGTAAGATTATAATTTTATTCTTATGGTTAAAATTAATTTAAAACTAATTATGATAAATTATTTGTAAATATTGATCAATTATTAATATTATTATTTAATAAATTTATTGATTTTTTTTTAAAATAATGTTTTATTTTATAATTTATTATTATTATTTGTTTTGTTATTATTTTTATATTATATTATTATTATTTTATAAATTTATTTTAGTTATCATTATCTTTAATATTATTATTATGATTATAATTTATAATTTTTTATCATTACTTTATAAATTAACTTTAAATATTATTATTTTTAATTTCATTATTATTATTATCATAATTTATATCAATTTATTATTATATAAATATATATATATATATATATATATATTATTTTTATTATTATTATATTATATAATTATAATTGACTATTGTTATAAAAATACAATATAATTATGATAATTGATTATATTATAAACTTATAAAATAATATATTAGTAGATTATGATAATTAATTATGTGTTTATTTGAAATATATTTCGTAATAATTATACATCATATAATCAATTATTACTTTCATTTAAACCTCCTTCATAATTTATTTCAGCCATAGTAACTTACGATGAAATGTACATTGAAAGCTACATGAATAGTGTATCACTTGAAAGAAACACACTTATAGTGTGTTACTATCATTATAAAAATACATTAATCCAATCTTTGTAACAATTTAGATGGATAAAAATCACTTTCATATTTTTTTTTATGATTGATGGTTTTTTAAGAAGAACCCCATGTAGATGTGCATATATCAAAACCACCCCATGACTTTTGTATTAACGTTTGAGTGAAGTCACGATAAATAGAGTGAAGTCGCGATGAATAAAGTGAAAGGCAATCAGGTTTTTTCGAGTCTTCGTTCACATTGTTGAAAGATATGATAAAAATTAGAGACAAAAAATCAAAAATAATTTTTTTTGGATTAAAGGAAAATAATTAGAAGAAAAGAAAAATAAATAAAAAAATTGTGAAGTAATAAATTAATGTGTTATATAAAATATAATTTTTTAATTAATAAATTTGTAAAATTATTATTTTGTTTTTACTATTATTTATTATTATATTATATTATATAGTTTTAATTGATTATTTGTGATATAAATGGTTATTGATTATATATTTATATAACGTAGATATATAATCAATTATGTTAGTTTTTGTGTTTGAATAAATAGAGTGAATTAAAAATAAATGTATAAAATATTCTTTTTTATATGTCTTTCATCTTTGTTTTCCAATTTTTTTTAAGATAAGTTAAAACATCGTTACCTTACGAATTTATTATTTTCCTTCTTCACAAATTAAAGAATACTACTAGATAATCTTTCAATTAGAAATAATATTTTGCAGAAAAAAAAAAACACAAGGTAGGGTATCTCTGTAGTTCTTCCTGACTTCGAAGTCTTCATTGGTAGAGAGGTTGACTAGGTCTATCTCAAACATAATAGAGTGAGACTTTGCATTGATTGTCTATGCAAGGGAGAAACAAATTATGGGCAAATTCCTCTTGTACCTCCATGCTTTTTTCCTATACTTCCATATAGAAAGTAAAAATAGTGTTTTACCCTCTTCATCTTGTTCATATTTTTTGTCACATCTATTTTCACCTTCTCATATTTTGTATTGTAAAATTCAAAATACAAAAATTATATTTTGGATTGTACAATCCAAAAGAAAAAAAATTATATTTCGGATTGCACGGTCTGAAATACAAAAATTGTATATTAGATTACACAATCTAGAATACAAAAAGAATTTTATATTTCGAAATGTGCAATCCAAAATACGAATTTTAAAAGAGTATCTCAATATATTCAAAATAATGGGAGTGTAAGAAAAACATGGAGGTATTCAAAAAATTTAACCAAATTAAGATGTAGCTCGAGCCAAAAAGCTCATTTTAACTAATGGAATATGCCTCAACCACCTTAGTCAAAGAATAAAAAAGACAAAGAACTAAAGGATGAATAAAGAGTTTTCCTAAAGATGCGGTCCATTTGAGCCTGTTAGGGCCTCCAAGCATCTGTCCGGTCTCAAATCCAATCCTGAAGAGATCACTCTGGAGAACATGGAGCATCAAGGAAAAATCTATAATTATATAAATTGCTTATAATAGTTTAGAGTAATTTGGGTCATGTATTTAGACCAAGTAAAATAGATTTGTGTTTTGTATTATGGACCATGTAGTGTAAGATTTTGGGCTTTGAAACCCACGAAAATGTTGAACATTAACCTAGAGCAATCTAGGCGCCAAGTCATTCAAGACACATGAGAGCATGCGTCACATGAAAGCTAGAATGTCCAAGGAGTTATTACCATATGGCAACCTCTCATTTGAGAGGATTGAAGCTTGGGAAGCAAGCTACTTCCTTGCCACATGTCATCATCTAAGTAGAAAGTATTTTGAAGCTTGCTTCACAAGCTACCTCCTTGCTATATGTGATCACCTAAATGGATGGTATTTTGAGGTTTGCTTCAGCCACATGTCATTACCTGAGTGGAGAGTTTTTATGAAGCTTCTTACAAGTTAAGATGTCCAAAACTTTATAATTAAAAGTGTTCATTACATATAAAATTCACTTGGAATTAGTAATGAAATTTTGCCTATTTTTCTATCATTTTACTTGTTCCTGAATTCTTCCTAGATTGGTCTCCTTCTAGACTTAGCCAGTCTCTTTCCTATTGAGTTGGATTAACCTCTCACTCTCACAAATTCCTAATTCCGCATCAATTCATTGAATTTCTCTAAATTCTTAAAATGCTTCCCTTTACCAAAACTCCTTCATCATCCATCTAAAAGAATAAATCACAAAGAGATGACGATTATGTTGGTATCAGACTAGGCAAAATAATCTGCTCTTATTTGATGTGAAGATTGGCTTTAAATAGCCTTACATAACAACAACTGATTGATAAAAATATGGACTACTGGAATACTAAAACAAACTACCTAATCAACTTACTGAAATTTATCCTAAAGACCTATTAACCTCCCTAGACTTAAAGGATTTTTATTTGACCAAATAAAATAGATTAGAAAACTTTAACACTCTTCCTTAAACTAAATGCTATGAGAGCAGTCAGTTTACATACGAACTTGAACACATTCCCAGTGAAGCTCTCAACTTGAAGAATGTTTCAGCCTTTAAAGGTTTGGTAAATATGTCTACTATTTGTTCTTCACTCTTGCAGTAGACCAGCTTAACAGTACCATCTTTAGTGAATCATGAAGGAAGTGAAATCTTGTATCGATATGCTTGCTTCTTCCGTGTAAGACAGGATTCTTTGACAATTTTATTGCTGAACTGTTGTCACAGAATAACATAATTGGTCCTTGCTGAGAGTAGTTTACTTCTTCCAGAACTCTTCTCAACCAAATACCTTGGCATGCACAAGATGCAGCAACAATAAACTCTGCTTCTGTAGTTGATAAACTAACCACAGGTTGCTTCCTTGAGGACCATGAGATTGCAGCTCCACTTAAGAAAATACATATCCAGATGTACTTCTCTTGTCATTTAAGTCTCCAATGTAATCACTATCGCAAAAACCAACCAACTCTTGGCTTTTTCCTTTCTTATAAAACAATCCATAATCAATTGTACCCTTCAAATAACGAAATATCTTTCTTACTGCTTGATGATGAAGTTCAGTTGCAGTTTCCATGAACCTACTTATAAGACTAATAGAATACATCATGTCAGGTCTTGTAGCTAAGAGATATATCAAGCTACCAATCATTTGTTTGTAATAGGTCTTGTCTATTCTTACTCCATTAACATCCTTTGTGAGTTTACTTCCTGGAACCATGGGAATCAAAACTGAATTGCATTCATCCATCTTAAATCTCTTTAGAACTCCTTGAGCATATTGTTTTTGACAAATAAAAATACCTTCAGCAAATAGAGTTGCTTCTATGCCAAGAGACTACTTCATTTTTCCTAAATCAGTCATTTCTAACTCATGCATCATAGACTCCTTAAATTCCTTAAAACATACCTTCATCATTTTCCGTGAATATCAAATCATCCACACACATGAATACAATCAAAATATTACCTGTATTTCCAGTTTTGATATAAAGTGTGTGTTCATAAGGACACTTGTGAAATCCAGAATTGACAAAGTGGGTATCAATGCAACTATACCAAGCTCGTGGAGCTTATTTCAATCAGTACAATGCCTTCTTCAATCTGTAAACCATATTCTTTCTTTCTCTCTTCTTCTCATATCCTGGTGGCTGATCAATGAACACGTGTTCTTTAAGTTTTCCTTGCAAGAATGCAGATTTAACATCAAGTTGGAAGATGGTCCATTCATTTGTGGCAGCCGATGAGATGACCATTTTGATCATATCATGCTTTGTAACTGGAGCATATACCTCTGAGTAATCAACTCCATATTCTTGAGTGTACCCCTTAGCCACTAAACGAGCCTTAAATTATTCTACTTCTCCCTTTTCATTCAATTTCGTTTTGTAGATCCCTTTTACACCAACTGCTTTTTCCCCTTCAGGCAACACAACCAACTCCCACGTGTTATTTTTTTCAATTGCTTCACTCTCTGCATCCATAGCTTTCCTCCACTTCTCACTCTTGATTGCCTCTTCAAATGTAATGGGATCATTTCCTGCAAACAAGGCATAATGAGTAGCAATATTATCATCTGATATTTCTTCCCCACTTGTGTAATCAGCCATTCAAAATTGTGTTCTTCTTGTACGTTGTACATTCACCAATGATGTTTCTACTTCTTCACTCTCATCATCATCTTGATTTGTTTCAGCCATATCATTTGCTGCATTGTCTCCGTTGTCACTTTCTTCTTTGTCATCAAAATCCAGAGCTATTCTTTCGTCCTTACATTCCCAATTCCAACTTTTGTTCTCATCAAACACCACATCCCTAGATATATGAATCTTCTTAGTTGTAGGATTGTAGAGGCGATAAGCTTTTGATTCCTCACTTACTCTGAGCAATATGCATTTCCCTTCTTTAGGGTCAAGCTTTCTCCTTTTTGTAACAGGAACATGAATATAGGCCACACTACCAAATATCCTGAAGTGACCACTGCTGGTTTTAGAACAGACCAAGCTTCTTCTAGAGTCATATTCTTCACAGCTAAGGTAGGACCCCTATTAAGAATGTGCACACTCCAATTTACAGCTTCAGGCCAAAACATCTTTGGCATTTTCTTATTTAACAGCAAGCTTCTCACCATGTTCATGATTGTCCTGTTTTTCCGTTCTGCTACACCATTTTGTTGTGGTGTGTAGACTGCAGTAAGCTGCCTCTGTATTCCACTAGTTTCGCACATGCTAATAAATTTAACTGATGAGTATTCTCCTCCATGATCAGTTCCTAAGGCCTGAATGGTTAGGCCAATCTCCTTCTCAACTCTTGTCTTGAACAATTTGAACTTCTCAGTAGCTTCTGACTTTTCTGTCAACAAATACACCCATGTTTTCCTGCTATAATCATCAATAAAGGTAATAAAATACTTTTTGTTGCTGTTGGAGGCTGGATTCATAAGGCCACACAAATCTGAATGTATCAATTTAAGGACCTGATTTGCTCTCCAATTGCTCGTCTTAGGAAATGAGTCTCGGTGTTGTTTTGCAATGATGCATTCTTCACAAATTTGAGAGGGAGCTTGTATTGGAGAAAGGCCTTTTGCCATATTCTTTATCTAAAGTGTTTTCAGGCCCTTGAAATTCAAATGTCTATACCTATAGTGCAATAGCCATGATGGGTCTTGGATAGTAGATTTTAGACAAGTTTGATATTTGACGACTTCATTTAGTAATGGAAACATTCGATTTCCTAACATCTTCACTTATGCAATTAATTCCTTTTCAAGATCATAAATATGACAACTTCCTTTTTAAATCACAATAGCATAACGACTTTTTGCTATTGGCCAATACTAATTGAATTACTTTTTAACTCAGGTACATAAAAGACATCTCCAATGTTTTTCTTTCTTCCTGTTCATCAGTACCTGAACATTTCCTTTTTCCCATGACTCTAATGCTAGAGTTATTTCCAAGTTTCACATTCTCTCTGAAGTTCTCATTTAGATTTGAGAAAAGACATTTATTTCCTGTCATGTGGTTACTGCATCCTGAGTCCAAGTACCACACTTTAGAGTTTTCAGTTTGCCTATTCTCCACACAAGCCATCAACAATACTTCTTCATCAGCTTTTGCGAAATTTGCCTTTCTTTCTGGCTTGTCTGGACACTCCTACTGAAAGTGACCCATTTTATGACAGTTGAAGCATTCAATGGAAGTCTTGTCAAAACTTTCACGTCCACGTTCACGTCCACTTTCACGTCCACGTTCACGTCCCCTTCCTCTTCCTCTAAAGGTTCCTCGACCACGAACCTCTGTTGTAAGATGATCTAGCAACATAATTGACTTGAAGTGCCTGTTCTTCCTCACAGTGGCTTGACATTCTTTGTTTATGTATCAATAATGAGCTTTGCAGCTCATCTATTGACAAGATATCGATGTCATTTGATTTTTCTATTGAGCACACTATATAATCAAATTTGGATGCCATAGAGGGTAAAATCTTCTCTATGATAAAGACGTCTTCTAGTTTTTCTCCATGGATTCTCATTCTATTTGCAATGGACAATGTCCTTACAAAGTAATCATCAACCGTTTCTCCAGATTTCATATGAAGAATTTCAAACTCTTTACGAAGAGCTTCTAGTTGAGCACGTCTAACTCTCTACTTGTGTCTTGATATTTCTTTTTAAGAAATCCCAAATGTCCTTAGCAGTATCCTTCTTAAGAATTGTCTCAAGGACAACTCAATCAATTGGTTCGAAAAGAAGTTTTTTGCCTTCAAGTCCTTTAGCTTTAAGTGTGATATCGCCTTTGATTGTGTTCCTTGCTTTTTTTCAGGTAGGCCATTCTCAATGAGTTTTCAAAATTCTTTTTATATCAGAAAGTTCTCCATCAGCATGGTCCAATGATCATAATGACCATCGAGTTTTGGAGACCATCGAGTTTTGGAATTGCAGACTGCACAAAGCCACTACTGCTTCCTTCAAATGTCATTGTCAGATTCAAACGAAGACTGCTGCTTCAAGTAATGGAATTTCTTTTAACCTTGCTTTGATACCAGATGTTGGTACCAGACTGGCCAAAGTTAATCTACTCTTATTTGATGTGAAGATTGGCTTTAAATAGACTTACATAACAACAACTAATTCCGAAAAATATAGACTACTGAAATACTAAAACAAACTACCTAAACAACTTAATGAAATTTATCCTAAAGACCCGTTAACCTCTCAAAGACTTAAGGATTTTTATTTGACCAAATAAAATAGAATAGCAAACTTCAACAAATTATAGAAAAAACATTTCTCATCATTTCGTATTTAGAGCTGTGGTTGTAGAAGTTAAGTAACTTTTCTTTTAATTTTAGTGTTGTTGTTATGTTATCTTGATTTTCTTAAACTTAGTTTAGTTTAGTATTTTTGTCTTTTTATCAATTCAAATCATTTAGTTCATTTTGAACCTTCATGTTTCTACTTTTAGAAATTCTTATGTTTGTATTCGTATGTGATATTGAATTTGTTTGAATCTTCTCTATTTTTATTTGGCAAAATTATTTCATATTTGAGTTATTTTGATTTTAACATCGTATAGGTTCAAAAAGCATTCACTCACGGTGAATCGCTGTTCACTGTTGATTCTGACTGAAGATTGAACGGTGAAATTGAGGTTGAACGGAGATTTGTGCGATTTCCGGATTTGATTCAAGGTTGATCGGAGAGCGGTGCATCCACGTGGTGGAAGAACCTTTGAGTTTTTCTGATTTCGGTGCGGTTGCGGCAAGAAGAAACCCGCGGTGTTAAGTTCGTTCGTTCAGTTTGTCGGTTTTGTAATCGCGTCATCAGCAGCGCTAAACATTAAGATGTTTTCAAAATAGTGAAGCAGCTGTCGGCACAGTGATGGTTGTTCGTTTCCATTTCCGTTTCATGAAGTTGATATAAGCATTTTACATTTCCAATTCAGAAAAAATCTATTTATGCGATTTTGCTGTTCATTGACACAGTATTTTTAGCGAAGCAGCAAGCAATGTAGAAGCATTTCTTCAAACAGTAGGTGCTCTTGGTGGGAGGTATCGTTTGATGTAGTAATTTGATCTATGATTGAACAAAAGCAGGGGAACAATTTTGATTATTGCATTGTTCTAGATGTTTGATTGCATGTGTATCCTGGCACTGGTTTGGAATTGAAAGTTGTTGAATAAGGAGAGTTGTTTGTTGAGTTTTGTAATGATGACTAAATTTCTGGGGGTGTAGTTTACTGCACTAAAGTTGTTTGATTAAATTCCTAGTAGTGTTGAGCAGTGAAAATTGAAATAAAGGAACCACGTCAAGATGAAACAAATAACTCCAACATTTCCTTGAGTTGAATTGGTTTAACAGTACCAGCAACAATTGAGTTTTGCAGAATTGATGCTCAGCAAGGTGTTTCTTTTGTGTTGATTCACTGCATTGAAATCCAATTGCATTTACTGAACCGAAACTGAGTTGCGGCTGATGCAATTAGAATTGAGTTTGCATGAAGGAGCTGGTTTTTTTTTTTTTAATCGAAGCTATTAGTTGATATTTCTCACATGAATTTAGTTACATATTGGAGAAATAATCTTCAGATATTTGGTGCACACAGTGTAATTCATGTGAATCTATGAGCTTTTCAAGTATTTGATTGCAGTTGGACTCGCATCTTGACTTTTGAACATGTATTAATTGAAATTGGTGATTTCATTGAAAATTGAAGTGTGAAATTGAACGTGATTTTGGATGCAGTAGAGACCATGGTTCGGTCGAGGGCTTTGAATAAATTTGCAATCACAGGTGGGGCCCATGGTTTTGAAGCTCCATTGATATGTGGAAAATGCCTTTAAGAATTGGATCAGATGGGCATGAGGGTTTTGAATAAATTTGCAATCACATGGTAGGGCCCAAGATTTTGTAGCTACATTGATTTGTGGAAAACACCTTTTAAGAATTGGATCAGATGGGCATGAGGGAGCGAGAATTGAGTCCGTGGCAAAGTTGATGCATATGGCAAATTTTATCCGTAGGATCCACCAAGAAGTTATATCTAGAATTTTGGTTGTTTACAAGCTGCATAATTTTGCTGAATTGGTGCAGTAAATTTGTGTATAAAGCTAGTGCTGGTTCAATAATTTTGGTTCAAAATTTTGTTTTGAAAACTGTGAGTGGGTGCTGTTGAATTTTGGGTTGCCATAGTTGTACAATTTTGGTGCACAGTCCTGCAGAGTGGAATGGTGATGGGCTGGAAATTCTCGCACGGGTCGCTTCATTGCTCAAAATTGAATTGAAAATTAACTTGCTCACTTTTTTTTTTTTTTTCATATAATTGTGGGATCAACTATGATTTGTTGAATTGATTGAAAATACACGGTTATGGTGCCACCAATTCTATTTCACAATTTTCCAAATTGAGCTTTTATTGGTTTTTTATTCCTTTATTAATCTTTTGGTTTGAGATACATTTTGAAATTTGTTTTTTTAGAAAATTGAACTAACTTTTAGGCAGCATCCTACGAGAAGACAAAGGATATGGTAAGGAGTACTCACTTTTAGAAGACAAACAAAAGTTATGGCTTAAAGAGAAATACTTGAAAAGAAAGGAGTGATACACTTGAAAAGAAGAGTTGAGAAGACTCAAGAAATCAAAAATATTAAATATTTGTATTATAATCACTTGTCACATAATTTTGTGTTAATTTTGTTTGTAATTTCTTTTTTTTATATTTGGGAAAATGTTATTAAAGTGATTCCAATAGTAAACATTGTAATAGTCTTATTCAAATAGTGAACATTGTAATAGTCTAAATGTGCAGTCTTAAAATTTTTTCAAGTAACTCTAAGTATCACTTGTACTTTCACTCTGGAAATTTGTCTATTTATTTGCTGTGTTTTATATTTTTGTAACTTTTTTTTATTAGGTATCTGTGGTAATTATAATTTAATTTTCTTACATTTGTTAGATTGACCTTCTTTTGGTATTTAGGATTTCACTGCAAAAATAGGAAAAAATGTTTTGAAGTTTTCTATTAAGAGATATTTGATATTTTTGAAAGAGGAGTGAGGAAAACTAGTTTTCTATTAAGAGATATTTGATATTTTTGAAAGAGGAGTGAGGAAAACTCTGACTAGGAAAGACTTGGTATTTAAGTTGTTAAGTTGTCCAAGTGACTGATAATTATTTATTTTTACCACTTTCATAATGATAACAATAAAGATAAATCAGTTGATAATTATTAGGGTTTTACACGTTTCCTTATAATTGGGCCAATTAGGTTTCAGTTAAAAGTTTGTTATTATTTTGACACCATTTTTGAAATTTTAATAGATTTGAGTATATTTCGTATTTTGTCCATAACTTTTGCCACAAAATTCGGATTTACTTTATTTTTGTTTTGTAGATAACTCGAAATTCTACAAATGATATTCAACTACCAAGATCAAATTTAAACTGGAAAGTGGTTAAAATTGGACTTGAAGTTGGTACACAAAGGCTGGACAATTAGGCAACACCTGGATATTTTGAGAAATTTTTTTATAAAGGGCTATTTAGTCATTTCATATTTTAAGTTGAAGTCTTTCCGTTTGTTGTGCCAATCGTGATTATTTGTGACTAATTTTTCTGTTCAATATCATCTCTAAGTGTTCTCCTGTTCTTAATCTAAGGTTTATGTTTGGTAATTCTTTCCATAATTACATGCTCAATTGCTATTTTAATTTGGTTAATGTATTTGTGCTGTGGAATTTCTCAACTGATGCTCAAGTCATAATAAGTCGAAATAATATTGTTATTCACAGTGGGCGATTATAGCTATTCAACATATTGTATATTTGAGGAGATCCTCCATGATTATTGGATGTTCGGAATGTTAAATTGTTAAATAGATGCAGAGATATTGATCTATTAAATTCAGATTTTTTTTAAAAGATCAATGAAGAATTTCAAAGAGTCCAAGAGAGGTCAGCAAGTCATCTGTAAATATTTAATATAATTAATATAAAATTTATTAAATATTTATAGATGAATAATTATTTATTGTTAATGACAAACTATTATTTATTATTAATGACAATATTTATGAAATCACATTATTTATTATTAATGACAAACTATTAATTATTAATTAGTGTGTTAAAATTGTTTCAGCAATAATAATATATCATAAATATATATACTTAATAGAAAAGTTATAAATACACATATCTATATTAGGAAAAAATATTAAATTATATTATTTTAAATTCAAATTTATGTTTTTTTTTTCATAAATCAACGTTATTTTTTTTATTTTGTGATAATGGTATATTATTTGTGACAATTTTTTCATTAGTCACAAACAATTTATTAAAAATAACGAAATAAGGATGTCACAAATAATTACTCATTAATATAAAATATTATATAATAAAATTATTTTTCCTTTAAGAAGAATATGATTAATAAATTTTTTGTTGAATGTTCATAAATTAATAATAATTATAAAATATTAATTATTACTATGATTATATTACTAGTAATTATTAAGAAATATTAAATTTATTTTACTTATATATAAACTTAGGACCTTTTAATGACCCAACTCTCTTCAGGCCACCTCAAAATTACAATAATATTTATGTCACAAATTTATTTAAATTTATTATTTTCTTTTAATAAGTCACCACATTATTTTTTTAATAATGCAAGATATTAAATTTATTATTCATTAAAAATGAAAAAATATAAAAGTCATAAATAATTATTTATTAATATATAATATCATATGATAAGATTATTTTTCTTTTAATAAGAATATAATTTAATATATATAAATTAATAACGATCCTATGACATAAAATATCATATAATGAGTACTAGCAGTTCTTTAAAAAATATTAAATCTGTCCTACTTTATACTGGAACGCATGACTTTTGTTAAAAAAATAACTACAGTCTCATTGTGATATTTTGCAATTATAAGACTTGTTTTAAATTTTTTATCCATCTATACTTTAATACCTTTTTTATTATGATATTAATAAATAATATATTTACTTCATATTTAAATTTATTATTTGATTTTAGCAAATAAAAATTAAATTATCTAAACTATTCTATATATATATATATACTATAAAAAATTAATAAAATAATCAATTTAAATAGATAATATATTTATTGAAATTTGATCTAATAGTTACTTTTAAAAGGACAATTTATTTAGTTAGTTTTGAAATCTAAATTATGGATTTATATATTTTATTAAATAAGGAGATTACTTTTATTTATTGAAGGATATACTTATTTAATTAAAAATAACATAGTTACGTATTGTTTTTTAATGAAACAAATTTATCTATAACTTTATATAAATTAGCAACATTTAATGTATATGCTTCTGATCTTATTTTTTAATAAAAAAAGTTTACTTTTTATTAAATTAAAATAATTTTATTATATAATAGAATAGATAATTATAACATTTCTACTTAAACTAATTTAATAGACTCTCAATTCAAATATAATTGACTAATTCTCATTTCTTTTATTATAAATTTATTTATTTTTCAAAATTATATTATTTTAATAAAAGTGCAAAAAGGATATTACATTTTCACTAATGTATAAAGAAAATTATATTCTTAGTACACGATACTAGATTTACAAAAATAATAATTACTATATTTATATTTTTATTACATTAAAATAATACAATTTGAAATATATATATATATATATATATAACTTTATAATAATATATTAAAAATATTAAAACAATATAATGTAAATTATATATAACTTGATAAAAATAACATTAAAAAAATACATAACAGGATTTTTTTAATTATTTAAAAATTTAAAAAAAATATATTTAATTGAAATACCAAAGGACTTGAAAGCAACCCCTCCTACTTGGGAATGGAAAGTTATTAAAGTGACTTTGGAATGCGGAGAGAGATGACTGGTTTCCATTTTTGATCATATCTGACACGTGGACGGTCAATATGTCAATCCTAACCCCACCCTCTCACTATAAATCGGGTCTATTTCCTTCTTCAAAACTCCTCCCAGTGAGTCCTTGTAGTCAGCACAGTGTTACGTCATCTTTCTAGTTTTTGCGTTTTAATCTGAAGATGTCTTGCTGCGATGGTAAATGTGGGTGCGGAAGCAGCTGCGGTTGTGGCAACAACTGTGGAGGGTAATCCTTCTCTTTTTATTTTTGAAACACTTTTTGGGTCTCTGTCTGATTTGTTGGAATATTTTTTTTTTTTATCCTTCTGGTTGTTGTTTGGTTTTTTTTGCCCTTTTAGCTGAATTGCATGGAATTCTATGGTGTTTCTTCTTCTTACTTTTCAGTCGGCTGGATTCTAATATTTGTCTTCCCAAGGCTCTTATGGCTTTCAGAGATTTTGTTATGGGAAATCTTCTTTTGTTGGGTTTAGGGTTTTGTTTGGCTTTCTGGAGACTCTCTTGACCAAGAAATCTAGAACCCCAACAAAAGTTTTCCAAACAAAACAAGTTTTAAGGGCATGTTTGGTTAGATGAAATTAAGGAATTGAGAAAAGTTGGAAATTTGAGGTTATGAAAATGAGGAAATGAGAAATATTTTTAATTTTCATTCATATGTCAAATTTACTTTTCTTTTACCTTCTTTTTAATCAGAGAAAAAAATTTTCTTTCATTCATATTTCCTTTCCACTGGACTAGACAGTTCCTGTAGCCTTGCATGGTTCTTAGGATTAAACTAATATTATTTTCTCTTGAAGATTTCTATTGTGCGTACATTACATGAAGATTCAATATACTCTTACTATGCATGCAGTTGCAAAATGTACCCGGATTTGAGGTATGCTGAGAAGACAGCCACAGATAGTCTTGTTTTGGGTGTTGCATCTGTGAAGGCCCACATCGAGGGTGCTGAAATGGGTGTTGCAGCTGAGAACGGTGGTTGCAAGTGTGGGTCAAACTGCACCTGTGACCCTTGCAACTGTAAGTGAGGTGAAGATGAAAGGTTGAAGCAGAGATAGTTCTTACCCTCTTTATCAATGCAGAATAATAACTACTGTGTATATGCACACTGTTTTATCTGGGACAGTGTGTTTGTGTTTGTTGTGTAGTGTGGTGTTTAATGCAACACCAGTTTCGTAGTGGCCTTGGCTTGCCTTAAGCAAATACATTTGTTAAGTGTAATTTGTGGTGAGTGTCTTAAGCTATGGTTGCTTTGCTTTGTTACGTGTTTGGTAGGTTTTGTGTGAAGAACATTCAGTCTCTGCTTCTTAATAAAAAAATATTATATTATGAAAAAAGTATTTGTCCATCTGTATGAACTGTTCATTGTTTAGTTTGTAGCATTCACCTAGGAGTCTATACAGTCTTTTTAACTTTTAAGTTAAAGTGAGAAAACTTTTAAATTGTTTAATATATATATATATATATATATATAAGTTGGGTAAAGATGTTTTATGTTAAAGCAAAATAAAGTCACAGTTAACGACGAAATCAGTCCTGAATCTTCCACTCAGAACATCTTCCATGCATTGCATTTAACATTTAAGAGTAGAATTTGAGATTTGAGAAGTCTAGTAATGGCAAAATTAGCAGTTGAATCTCATATTAGACTCTATTTCTAACTATAAATAGTTTAATATCTATAACTATGCACTATACTGTTTTTATTATTTTAATAATTTTTTAAATTATAAAAATACTACGGTAAATAAAAAAAATTATGAAACGTATTTTTTCACAAGATATTACAGTTAAAATAAAACTACAGTAGAAATGATCTAAAACTGATGTAACATATCAGAGTTTCTGTAAAACAGCTTGAAATATAATAATAACATGCTTAAAAATCTTAAAAAAATATAATAACAGCAATAACCTTAAAATATAAAGTATAATTACAGCAAGTAAATAGGAATAAAGATTAATTAATAACTATTTAATGAGTATAAAAGTCAAACAAGAATGACTTCCAAGATGCAAGTGATAAAGTGTTCATATATCACCAGTTGATCCATGGTTTGATTTTAAGCCAGGTTAATAAGGCAAAAAAAAAAAAAAAATCCCAAAACTAAAAATTTACATAAAGGACCAATAAAATTAAAATGTCAACAAAAACTATATGACTATGGATCAATTCATTCATGGACTAATTTCTTTTAAAAGAAATAATTCTTACAAATTTGTGCTCCAAAAAATATCTAATCAAAAAATTTGTATAAACACTAGTGAATAGATATCCATGTACATAGTGGATATAAATGTAATACACACATGTATGCTACTAGAAATACATGTAATAAATCTACATGCATTATAAAAAAATAAGAAAAATATTACTACAATTTATATTAAAAATTGTATATATGTATATATATATATATATATAATTATTATAAAAAAATTATTCATTTTTATAATATTTTAATTATATAATAGAATCACTTAGAAAAATTATAATAAAATATGTATAAAAATTAGTTATAAAATATTTTAATGTTTATTTAAAAAAATATGCTTATAATTAAGCAATAAAAACAATTTTTATGGATAGTACTTATATATGATAGTATATAAAGGGATTATCTCTTCTTATGTACACATTTTATATTTCTATTTTACCTTTAATTATATTTTAAAATTAAAAAAAATATATAATAGTATATAAGAAAGATACATATTTAATATTTCTATTTTATTTATATTTTAAAATTAAAATAAATACAAATAAAATATCCAGATGCTAAAAGTAGCTATTATGTATTAGTATTACTATATATATATATATATATATATTATATACATATTTTTTTAAGAAAACAATATTAATAATGGTTAAATAAAAAGTAATAGATGATTACATAAACATGTAAGAGATTTATAATTATACCATGTATAGATGAATATCTAGGAAGAAAGTCAAATCATCCTTCAAAAGAAAAGTTTTTACCATTAAAAACATTACTAAAACTTATATTAAAAATTATAAAAAAATGTGTATATAAAATAATTTTATTCATTTTTATAATATTTTAATTATATAATAGAAACACTTAGAAAAGTTTTAATAAAATATGTATAAAATGTATCTATAAAGTATTTTAATTTTTATTTAAAAAATTATGATTATATTTAAGAAATAAAAACAATTTTTTTATAGAGACTACTTATAACAATATATAAAGAGATTATTTTTTTAAAATCACCCTTTTTGGAAGTCTAGTGATCTTGTGAACCATCTAAATGTTCATTTTAACAGGGTCAAACTCAGTTTGTCAGTTTTACAAACCATTCATTCATGTACAATCTAAAGAAACATATACACAATTTTTTTTATATGAAAATGAGGTATTATTTCAAAAAGCTTCTAATGATCATTTTACAAAGAAATTTATGTGTTTTATCGCTCTCATCCTTTTCAAATAGAGCATAGATGATTATTTTGAAAGTTACAGCATCAGCGTATCTTCCATTTGAGAGAACAAGGTCAAGTTCAATGCATTATAAACTCATTAATAAAAATCCTAAATGAAATCTCAACCCCAACCCCTAAAATCGCAAACAAAACGCATAGGCAAAACAAATATATAAACAAATGAGTTATGATATTTTGCCAACCACACGTGGCACACACCCTCTTGACTATCTTAGGTGGCGCTGACGTGTGGCTGACGTGGCCAACATCAATGAAGGGGAAAAAATGATCCAGCGTGGCATTGAGGGTAAGTTGAAGGTGTATTAGGGTTTGGTTTTGGCTGCCCCCAGCACATTGGAGTGGATACGTAGAGAAAGAGCTAGGTTACATCTCAGATACCAAAATCTCATATTTGTTCACCGTGTTGGTTGCAATAAGAAGTTTCTCTTCATCGCGAGTAGTGAAACCGCCGTTAGCGAACGTCGTCTCTGTTGTGCCTTCATGGGTCGATTTGTGTGAGGAAAGAAGTGTAGTCGTTGTTCTTGAGCGAACGGTGTGTCCGTTGTTGTTCGCCATTAGTCGATTTAAGTGTTGTGGGTGGATTTGAGGGTCGTGGGTTGATTTGTTTGAGGGAAGAAGTGTACCCGCCGCTGTCGTCGTCCCTGCTCCATTAAGAACTTCTGTGTTTGCTATGGTCGTCACTGTGGAGGTCTGTAACTGTTGTACCAATAATTTTTTGTTGTCACTGTTGTTTCTGTGTTGGTGTGGTGAGTTGTTAAGAAATGGGTGTGTTTGTGATGTGTGGTTAGAAAGTTGTTATTGTTTAAACACTTAAATAGGCATGGTTAAACATTTTGTATGTTCAAAACTGGACATCACACAGCATGACTATTCCTTGGGTTATGACATTCTAGGTGGTTATAGGTGAACGAAGGCACAATTTTGTTTAATCCAACAGTTGAAAACATTTAAGTATTTGAGGCTTCGAGGTGTGTGGGGGCAAAAAATTTGTGCCTATGATTGGTGGTCAAAAAATTATGCTTAGTTAAACACTTAATTATACAGGGTTAAACAATATGTTGTTTGTGTTTATGTCATTTAGTTTAGAGAGAATGTGTGAATGTTTATGATTTATTTTGTACACACAAATTCTCCAACATACAAAATTTTAGGTGGTTCGTGGTAAATGAAGTCACACTTGTGTTGAATCCAACAGTCGAAAACATTTAAAGATTTGAGGTATGGAGGTGAGGGAGGCACCGAATTGCTATCTGTGATGGGTGGTCTGAAAGTTATGCTTAGTTAAACACTTAAATAGAGAGGGTTAAACACTATGTAGTTGCAATACTGGTCATGGTGCAAGGCGACGGTCTCTTGGGTTAGGGCATTCATAGGTGGTTAGTGGTGAACCAAGTGACAATGATGTTGAATCCAAAAGTTTAAAACATGTAAGGATTTTAGGTATGAAGGTTAGAGGGGCACAAAATAATTTTTTTTAGAATATGTGAATGTTTATCATTGGTTTTGTTGACTGAAATTATGCAACATACTAAATTTTTTAACTGAACTCATTTAATGAACAGGTTGCTTTGAAGCTAGTTATGGCTGCAAGAACGGCGGATGCAAGAAGATCTAATGTTGATATGAAGGAAACTAAGACAAATGAGTTATGTGTGCATTGTAAGAAGGTCAGATACAAGAAGATCTGACTGTAGTAGTTTTGTGAAGATATTTGTATACACCTTTGTGAAGTTATATTTGTATATTGTAATTTGAAGTTCATGTACAATATTCAAATTTGAACCTTTTGTACAAATATTGTTAACAATTATTAAAATCATATTTTCAATTAAATTAAAAATGATGGCAGAAATTGTTACTAAATTGTGGTGTTCATATTTTATTGTTTACATTTGAAATGATAGGTGTGATAAATGATTATATTTATTACGACGAAATTTTTTTAGTCAATTTTTGCTAGTGTGTGTACAGAAATAGACAGGTTTAAACAATTTTATCTGGAGTGGTTGTGATGGCATAGGACCTCTGTCAATCGTGAAGCAAGGCACACTTGTATTCAATGCCAAGGTGCAAAACATGTAATGATTTCAGGTATGCAGGTCAGGGGGCACATAATTGCTTCCTGTAATGGGTGGTCAAAAAGTTGTGGTTAGTTAAACACTTAAGTAGACGAATTTAAACACTTTGTATGTTCAGTGCTAGTAATGGCATAACACAACTATCCTTTGGCACATGACATTCGTAGGTGGTTGGTGCTTAAATCTCCCCTGACGCAGTTTCGCTCACACCATCCCCACTCACGTTAGCAAATTTTGTTCAGTATGTGTTTAACCCTGTGCTATTATGTGATTAACTCTACAGAACTTTCTGACCATTTACCAAATTTGACACACAACATGTGTTATTTTCGCTCGGACATTTATATCTTCGCTTAAGCTATTTGACTCCAGAGGCTTATAAATCTCCCCTGACGCAGTTTCACTCACACCATCCCTACTCACGTTAGTGAATTTGGTTCAGTATGTGTTTAACCCTATGTTATTATGTGATTAACTCAACAAAACTTTTTGACCATTTACCAAATTTGACACACAACATGTGTTATTTTTGCTCGAACATTTATATCTCCGCTTAAGCTATTTACTCCAGAGGCTTATAAATCTCCTTTGATGTAGTTTCGTTCGCACCATCCCCACTCGAGTTAGCGAATTCGGTTCAAAGAATTGGTTAGACTATGCGTTTAACCCTGTGTTATTATGTGATTAACTCTACAGAATTTTTTTAACCATTTAACAAATTTGACACAAAACATGTGAGGCTCCTGATGATTCTGTTCCTATATTTTAGTCAATATTTGTTGATACATATGGTCAACGAAAAACTTGTTAAAACTTTATTCGGCAAGTGTACCGAGTCACAAGTAAAATAGTGAATTAAGTAAAGATGTCGATTCCTCAGGGAACAGTCCTGTTTTAGAATTTCAGTCTCACTACTCAATAAGCAAATTCAGTTTTAAGATGATTTGATAATAATTCGAGTCAAGAAACATAAAAGAATAATTAAAAATAAGTAACAATTATAAAAAGGAGTTTGCAAGATCTAGAAGGAATATGGGATTGAACTTCATTTATCTCCTTATTCATATTTTGGATTTGATAAAAACATACAATATCCGTAACTACTCACAATTGATGCACATATAAAAATCATTCACACCGATTCTTCTGATATGAAATTCATAAGGAAATTTCCTAAACACTAATTCCTCAACTATTTAGTAAATTACCCAGCATAACAGATGTTATACGCAATCAATACATCGAAACCTATCCCTAGCATTCCAATATATTGAGTATTTTCATCTAGGTCAGAAACTCAAAAGTACTTCCCAGTTAAATTTAAGAATCAAAATCAAGAGTCTATTGATCAGATAAAATCTAGCATTAACCACAAGATGAAAATACCAATTGAGTAGAAACTGAATATTATATATAAAAATCACCAAAATATGAATGAGTTCAAAAGATTACATTCAATCCCAAAGATGAAGAATTAGCTACCCATGGTAGCCATTACAACCCAATGAAAGGAAGATTGCAAGAGGAGAAGAAAATCTTGATTCTAGCCGTCCACCTCCGTCCTCTAGGTCTTGCTTTCGTCCTCTAGGTCTTAATTGCCTTCCAAAACCCTAAAAATCTCCTTTTAAACTTGGTTTTGGGCCTAGGTTAAGTGGCTTTTCTTTTGGGCCTTTCTCTATTTTAAAATTTTCATTTCTTTTCTTCATGAATCTTCCAATCTATCATTTTCTTCATTCTTTTATGCCTGAAATTTCACAATAATTGAGATTAAATGATTTCCTTTAACTCAAGACTCAAAACATAAATTTAAATCCAAAAACTCTAAAATTGAGAGTAATTACTATTTTAAATAACACTTAAACCCACAAGTACTCAATATTTCTCATGTATAAAAATACTCAAAATTGGTACTTATCACTAACTTTAATCCAAACCAACAAACTTCATGCAAATTACCTTAACAGAATTAAGAGAAAGTACGAAAAAATAAAATTGTCCAGACCTTACTTCCAGAAAATGTGTTTAACCATGTCTTATTAAGTGATTAACTCAACAACACATTCAGACCAATTATGAGATTTCACACATAATACTACCAAACGCAGTAAATCTCATTGTTTGTCACATAATTCGTTTACATGAATGTATTAATTGATACATTACAAACATTTCATTTTACAAAAAGACGGCTAAGTGCACACAACTTTAACAAACTTCAATTCCCCACATGATGAGCGTTTGTGTATACTGAGTTCAGTAGTGACATAAAACCCACTCCAAGCATTGGTGAGACCTGCATTGGTCAAAACAAAGTTAGAGGTCTTGATGCTCCATTGTGTAAAAGTAATGGTCAGTTAAAAAACACACAATCATGAGATATGAAAGTTAATGTTTGACTTAATTGTTCTCTAGTTAAATGCTTCATTTTAACACCATGTTTAAACTCAATTTAAGTAAACAACTCATCATAAAAACCCATTATCCATCGCAATCACATTGATCGTAGAACCAATTGTAATCACTAAAATCGCCTTTGTTGTCGACTTAACCAGGCCAATAAACCCCCACAAAAAAATACCAGTCAAAAATCTCGAAATCCAAATCGCAAATCATACAAAAAATAGTGTATATTTGCCTCTATTCCATCTCCCACCGTCCAAAATCTCGTCAACAAGGTCAGGTCAGCTTCAACACCTTTAACACAAATTTGGGTCATACATATTGCTATCTTCACCTTGCCCTTCAAAATCTTCACCAACTGGTTCTGCACTTTGAACACCACTTTCTTCACCAACTGGTTTTGCACTTTGAACACCACATTTTTCACCAACTACTTCTGCACTATCAACACCAACTTCTTCTGCACTTGGAACAACACCTTTTTCACCAACTCCCTCTACAACGTCAACAACAACTTCAACAACACCTTCTTTAGCACCTTCAACAACACCACTTGTGTTGCACATATAACTCCCTTGAATCTGAGTCACTTTCACCACTTGTCATTCTTTTCTTGAAAATAGCAAAATACAATGAAACAAAACCCAATAATTAATTAACAGAGATACAAGTGTCTAACCCTTTCTAAACAGGACCCTGAACAACGACTACCTAACAATTACATCAAACAACAACCACTGCACCTGCAACAAACCTACCTCCACCATTGCACATACAAACATTTTAACCCTCTCTATATAATTATTTAATTGTGGACAACGTTCTTACCACCAACCACAACCATGAATTCAGTGCAAAATTAAACTTCATTCATGTTTGTCTTCATTGTTCTATTGTTAACCCTAATAGAAACAATTATTCGATCAATCAAAAAATGATCAAAACCCTAAATCGATTACACAATCCCAAGCCTAAACCTAAAACAACACCCTCAACCAAAAACGAAATCACATTCATCGCACAACTAATCTCAATCACTAAACCACGCCAATAAACCCCCGACAACAAAATACCAGTAAAAAATCTCCAACAGCAAATCGCAAAGCATAAAAGAAACGACTGTATACCTGCCTCTGTTCCATCTCCCACCAACCTAGACCTTCAATGTAGTCAACAAGGACGACCCAACCCTTTCCAATCTCTCCGCCGATTTGTGTGGTGTGTTCGCACGATAACACTCTCTCCGTCAAGCACTCGCCTTCCCTCCACCACTGAAAACCCTAAAACAGTGTAGCTCCCACCCTCTCACACTTTCCAATCTCTCCCACCGTCAATGTGCAACGTGCGAACGATATCACTCTGAAGGTGTGTTCCCTCCACCCAGACAAACCCAAAACCAACGCCGCCCACCAACATCTCCTCTCAATTTTGAAAGTTTTCTAACTTAATACTCAAATACCAAAAATGCCCTTCCATAGGCAAATATCATAAATGCCCTTTCGTATGCAAATACCCTAAATACCCTTGTACACGTATGCAAATATGTCATGTCATCGGTTGGCAAAGGGTTGTGTGCCACCTGCCGTTGTCAAACAAAACTTTTCCTAAACAAATATATATAATCAAAAGCTAACCTTGAAGTATAAACTTGTGTGAAAAAATCCTTGTTTTCCCTCACTTCTTTCCCCAAACTGTCAGACGTTGTCGACGTAAACGGTGAAAGTTTGGTTTCTTAGACAAACCGTTTCCTTAAATGATTGCAACAAGTTGTAGGTGCACTCAAGAAAAGCCTTAGTAGCTCACTCTTGATCTCTGTAAACCTTTCAAACATACTGTGTGAAGCAAAGGAATTCACATTCAAATGCTTTTTAACTATGACGAAATACCATTTTTGCCCTTAGCCATGTCATCCACATGTGCTATGTCACGGTTGATATAAGGTTGTATTCTAAAAGTGGTTGTCAAAGCAACATTTTCCTTATATTTTACTGTGTGCAGTGTCAAAATATCAATGTCTTTGAAGAAAAGGGACTTTGTGATTTAATAAAATATGCAAAATAAAGTGAATGTGAGGTGAGAGAGTGAGTAAAAAGCATGAATATGTGAGTGAAAAATGTTAATACGTGGGTGAATGTGAACGGGGAACGCGAGAGAGAGTAAGTGTATATTGTGAGTGAGATACAAGATGAGTGGAGTGAGAGAAAAAAAAAAGAAAAATGTGAAAGACTAGGTGCAGTGAGAAAAATAGAGATGCAAAGAGTTTTTTTATTTATTAATTTTTATTTTTATTTTATTTTATTTAAATTAAATTGCACAACACTTTTTTTAGAAATTTATAAAACATTAATTAAACACATTTTTTCATCATTTTTTTCTTTTAGAAATAAATTTATTTACCCAAACAAAATCGGATGTTGACACAACTCTTATAGAAACATTAATCATGAAATGACCCAATTTAAGTATAATAGATACAACTTGACAAGTTTCATGTGATAGATGCATCTTGAGAATGTCGTATTGTCTAATATCTACAATTGACCCATAACAACTTCTTATAATGATCTTATCAATGTGTGAAAGCCCTTTTTATATGGAGATATTTGTAAAAATAGTGAAGTGTGTTTCGACCACCTCATTCTACTACAAGTACAAGATGTTAGCATAAATTCATGATCCTCTGAAAAGACTCTAACAAGCAATTATTCTACACAATCTTCAATGGTCCTATTTAAATACCTATATAAGGATGCACTCCCGTGAAAAAAATAAAAAAAGGTTCAAAGATATAATAATTGTGATAAGAGTGGATGTGAAAACTGTTAAAAAGCCTTAAGTATTAAAAATTGTTAATTATCTTATAGAGGACTAAAATATGTATGAAGAGATTTGAATTATAAACATATCCACTACAAAGAGTGTGAACCTTGTAATCATATACTCATACTAAAAGACAAGAAGAGTTTAATTAGATAGTTGGAAGAGGTTTGGTATACTTAGTTTAGAAAAACCTTATGTAGTTAGTCCAAGAAAACTTTGTATACTTATCTTTGAGAATGTTTGTGTACTTAACTTGGACAAGTATGTACTTGTTATAAGTTACGTACCTACTTGTGATTTGTTTTGAATATTGGAACCCATTTTTATTAGCATTGAAGAACTTAACGTAGCCTAGTTAACAGTAAACAAAAATGCTTCTCTAAGTAGATCTCTAAAACAAAATTCAATCATAGATGTATATCTACTCGATATGGTATTATTAGTAGACTTAAAGACTTAATACAGATGAAAAGAGTAACTAACCCTTTTTGAAGTACAACGACAAAATATGTCATAAGGTCATAATCTTCTAATAAAGTTTCCATACGATATATTCTAAACACACAAGCGATAATATCCAAAGTCTCTTTGTATATGTCCTTCTTTGTCAATCTAAGATTCAACAGAAGAAAATAATTTGATTCCGTAGGAAGAGAACATTCCAATCCTACCAAGGTCATCTTAACCTTGTAAAAACTTGAAGTGTAGAAAAGCTTGGTCTATAAAAGCCTTACGTATAATACCTTCAATAAGTTTCTTTATAAGTATTTTTAGAAGAAAAAATAAATCTCGTTAGCTAATTATAAATAGACTAAGTTAATTTAATTTATACAAATATTATTTCAATTTTCTTTTGACTTTTTCATTTTTATTTTTTCTCTCCTGAAAATAATTACGAAAATGTTAGTCAATATTTCAGCTCATAAACTATTATCGCACTAAATATTCAAAAAAGGATGCAAAAGCTGCTTCTCGTAGCTTCAAAGTTAAGCTCATCTAAATCTTTCTCAAGCAAAACAAGGCACCCAGATAGTTATTTTAGAGTATGGTCATTTACAACATTTACTCTAAACCTTCACAACTTCTACACTTGATAAGTGATGAATTTATCCTCTCCAAAGAAATCGCTCAAAAATGGTTTTGTACTAGCTAAATGTTAGGCAAATTTCTCATGCATACCTCCGACAAAAGAAATCACGACACATCTAAACAATTGCAGAAATCATGTTTGTCAATTTGAAGACTTCCATTCATTTTCTACCATTAGTAGGTTCAGAAATGTGATGCATTTTGATCTTAACCTCTCACATCGCAGTTTCTTTTGCGTCTTAAATATTAATTTTTCAGTCATAGTATAGGCCGAAATTGACTCTATTAGTCATTGCCAATTAGCAATTCACAGTAACAGCTCTCTGTTGAGAATTAACTCAATTAATTGCATGCCCTCAAGAATCAATTTTACTTTCTGTTCCTGCAATGATGTTCCCTGAGGAAGGAAAATAAAACAAGAAATTAGTAATTTGCAGTTGCATCTCCAATTTTGGAAAGTGAGACGGAATAAGAGAAGAAACAATGGGTGACCTTGTTTGAAGAGAGAAACGGCTGATTACTAAGCTAAAGAGCTACTCTAAGAAATATTGAAGCCTTAATAGTATATATAATATATAAAATATATTATAAAAAATCATAGGAATAGAGAACTGAAAAGAAAAGCTCAGGTTTAACTAAATGTTAAAAGAACAATGTACACTGCTTCGAAACAAGGTGTCAAAATCATAACTATAACAATTCCATTTCCTTTTATTCTATCCAAGGAATTTCACAAATGATGTATATTCCTGATTAATAACAATACAATAGAACACAAATATAGAAAAAAATTATTTGTAGGTGATAAAAAACGTATAGTCCAGAGGTTTATTTAAGAACACCTTTATCTGTTATGGATGCTTCTCTTGGTTGAGATCTGAAAATCTCAAACCAACTTGCGTTGAAAGCCTCAAAAATTTTTGAGCACATCTGAGAACACAAGTTTCCTCTTGCTTGGTCAGGGATTTCCGATAAAATGTATCAACACATTCCCTGAAGCATTTCTCCACTACTGAATTATACATCCTAAGACTGCAATTTTGTTGGAGCAGAGAATAAATCAACAACAAAATCCACCATATGCAAGAAGAGTAAAACTCCTACATTCACATCTTTGCAACTTTTAACTCAAGCTGAAAATAGTTATAGTGTCAATTTATTATGCAACAGAACACTTGTGCAACTCCTCAAGAATCAAAGTCACAAGTTTTGACTAGATTTATCATTCCCAATAACACATAATTTCCACTCTGAAATTCAATAGATAGTAGATCCACTAGGCACAGGTTAACAATACAATGTCAAATACCAGAAACACAACACAGATCATAGTTTAGAAACTTCACAAAAGATTTAAAGCATCAATGTTCACTCATTTAAACAATAATAAAAAGTGAAAAAAAAAAAAAAAAAAAAAAAAAAAAAAAAAACACATCAAATAGAAAATGCAAACTATCCTTCAGTAGCCATCCAGTACGAGTGCATTCCAATCAGCATAATACAACAAAAGAATCAGATTCAGTATTTTTCCCTAAAAGGCAAAATTGTGATTCATTTAAATCACACAAATCCTCCTACACATACATACATGCATCCAATTTTGAACCATCGATTTCTTATTCAATCTGACTAAGGAAACTACATCACACACATGAACATCTCATTACAACTAAACAACAGAGTGTGAAATAAATAAATAAAAATAAAAAAAAAATTGTTCATTTACCTGTCTCGGAATTGGAGCTGGTCTACCATGGTGGACATTCTTTGCTTATCTTCTTCAGCAAAATTATCCAAGTCTGAGATTATTTTCTTGTCCATTTTGATGATTAAGGCGCGGTAAGAGAGAGACAGAGAACAGTTGCAGAGGTTTTAGGTCTTTCGCCGGTAACGGCTCTGTTTTGTGAAGAACAGAAAAAAGAAAGAAGCGCCTATGCTTAAACCCTACACCCATACTTCATCGGCTCGGGTTAACGGGTCAATCTGCCCGACCCTTATGATTCGATCAAAAAGTTTTGAATACATTCCCATATCAGTCTCATTGGCCGTGTAAACTAATCTACCACATTTTATAATTTTTTTTAGTTTCTTAAGATTTAAGAATAATTATTTTTTGACAAATTAAACTGCAGGAAATCAAAATAAAATGAGAAAAATTATCCTAACACCTTTATCAAATTATAATTATATTTTTATTTATTTATTTTTATCATCATCATCATCTACTTTAAAAGAATACATGTGTAATGTAAAAAAGTTAGTACATGTAATGCTTAAAAAAAATAGAGGTAATTTATGAGAAATTTTAAGAATCTAGAATATTAATCTAATTGGAGAAAACATGAAGAATATTAGTATAATTTACTCATTAGGAAAATCTCTAGTTGAACATCTCTAAATTAAGAAAACCACCTTAAATTTTTCAAATAAAGTTAGTGAAAATTAATGAGCAAAGTAATGGTCAAATCTAATTAATATTTTTTTATATCTTTCTATTTTAAGTTAATATCATGTATTAAAAACTTATATTTCAAAGTTCTTTTCCTTTTATAATTAAATTATTGATTTTATTTACCATGAAGTTTTATTGAATGTGTATATATATGTATTTAGTTGTAATTTGAAATTATATATACATATATTAATATTCAAAACAATTATATTATGAAGTTAAATATTAATATTCAATCTAACTTTTTATAAAATATTTATATTTTGTTGTTATTGTTGAAGAGCCCATTTACTAATAATTATTATGAAGATAATATAATTTTCATGTAAACATTCTATTTGTTTTTTTTGTAGTTTTTATTATAAAAATAATTATACTTATTCCTTTTTTTCCAAGAAAATATTTTAGTATATTTAATACTATTATTTTATGATTTGTTAATTTAGAAGTTATAGAAAAATGTTCTTACATGTCTTTATATCCTTTTTAGACGTTTGAGTTTAAGAAAATTTAAATATTCTTTTTTTTCTTAATTTTTGGAAACGATAAAATTATAATAATTTATAAAATTATGAACTTTAAAATAGATAATATTTTATTTCATTAAATTTGAGATTGAAAGATTAGTATTATTTGTAAAAATGGAAAAATAATTTAAAAAATAACTCAATAATTTCACATCATCATTTAAGAGGTAAGATAAAAAATAATTTAAATATATATTTCTCATTTAATCTTCAATGTACCTTTTAAAAGTAAAATGATAATGAAACTTTAAATTCCAAAACAAACAATACATGCATACAATGCGATTATTAGCTATAGTGATATTAAAGAATTAATTTAACACTCAGAAGTATATATATATATATATATAAACAAATTTTAACATAGATTTATTATATTCACTTTACACAATCTATTTAAAATAAAAGATCTAAACAACATAAAATAATTGTCTTTTATAAATTATTTATGATTGAATGTATTTAAAATAATAAAAATAGATCAGAATTTTAAATAATTATATGGTAATAAAATTTATTTATAAGATATCTAACATATATGGTAAGTTTTTTTCTATAAAAAAAATAAAAATAAAACATTCCAGATACTCAAATCTTTATATAAAACTGTTTAACACAAAATTGTACAAAATAATACATCTTTCAACTTTAATTTTACTTCCTATACTTCCTAAAATAGAATTTAAGTTTATATATATATATAATAACGTTGTTGGTAATGTTTTATCTTTTTGAATATATTGAATTAAAATGTATTCTAAAATAAAGTATGAATAGCTAAAAAAAGTATTACAACACATTACAAACTATTTGTCATAAATTTTAAAATTTGATTCATATGCTTGAAAATATTGATTTATTGTAAAATTTTAATTTTAAATATTTAAAAAATATTTATTATTATATTTTCAGTTATATAAAATTAATAGTTATTATGTACAAATGCAACAATACTAAATCTCTGTTAAATTAGAATTAAAACATAAAATTCACATCCAAACAAGATATAACTTAATTCAGTAGTAGAGCTAGAAACAGTAATGTAATCCAAGGTGTGAGGTTTTCTTATCCAAGATAAATATGGTAAGATATATAAAAACTCTGATAAAAAAAGAAACATAAATGTGTAACGGTGACTAAAGTCATGGCTTGATTATGTTTTCAGTTTTTGAATCCTAAATGAATCTTAAATTAGTAAAAAAAAATGGCTTGATTTAATTTAACAAATTAGAAAAAAAAAATCTTATATCTTAAATGTTATTTCTTAAATATATTATTTGAAAACTAAAAGTAATTTAAATTTTGTTTACCTTAAGTTTAATATCCAACTAAAAATATATATTTCTTGAATTTAACTGACTAAATTATCTTAAAAAATATTTGAGAAAATAAAGGCAGATTCATTTCCAATTTTTGTTAATTAATAAAAACAGCTTAAATTAGTTATCCAATATTATGTTATTGTTTTTAAAACTTAATTTGATTTTCTGTATTTTTTGTTACTTGTTGTTATAACGGGCGACCAGTTTTCGAAAGCCATTGTTACTCTCTTCGCTAGCTCTCTACCTCATTCCTTCGTTCAATTCCCGCCACTTTTCTGCTAATGGCGGAGGTACCTCTTCTCTTTCACGAAAATTCACGATTTTGTTCCATTTTTTTTTTCTTTATCTGCTTCTGTTCTCTTTCAGTCTCTCTTTCTCTCTTTCTTTATCAAGGTGACTGTATGCCTTGAAGAAGTTTTTGGGTTTTTTTTGTTTCAACTGTAGGTTTTGGAATTTTTGGTAATATAATTTATTATTATTATCATTTATTTTGAGTGTGGTGAATGCCCATGATTTTTTATAACAGGTATTTTTGGCCTTTTTCATGTTGGTAGTGCTATGATTTAATAACGGTTTCTGTGAATTGAACATTTTGTCTTTTACCTCTAAAGATTGAAACTTTAAGTGTTTTGGAGGATTCTTGATATTTTCTGTGCGAAATTCAGTAGGTGTATACAGTTTGTCTTGTCGTTTTTTAAGAAGTTATATTTATTGGTTTATTGATTGTGATTTTGGGTTTTGGTGATGATTTTAGAAGATAATGACTGAGGAGAAATCAGAGGAGCTCTGTTTGAAGAAAAAGAGAACCTATTCTGCTTCTAGTTCTTCTGTATCAGATGGAAATGGTAGTGCTATTCCCACATCATCAAGGAAAAAGGGATCAGCATTGCCGTGTAATAGGTACTTTGGTTTATGTCCTTTAATTTTTCTCTAGTATTGATCATAGTGTTGCAGTTTGAGGGAACTGTAATGTGCTGTATATTTTATCTGTTTATCTCTTGGTAGTTAAATCTACCTTTTGTAGTGTTACCTGATTTTGGTTTTGCTTTGGGGAACTCTTTTAATGTATTTCCTTTTTTGTTGTTTTTTCTACCGCCTTTCTGCACTGGATTTCATTGTGTGAATGCTTTAATTGTATGTAGGAGGAACACTGGCCCTGTTAGACGGGTAAAGGATGGTTGGACGGAAAAGGAGGTTAGTATATGGAACTTTTGCTCAGTTACTAAAGCTTTTTTGTTTTAGTTTTTCAATATATTTGTGCTTGCTTCTTAGGAATTGGTTACCTGGTGAATTCAGGTTACTTGATTTAATGACTGTTAATCAACGTGTACATCTACAAAATTGTTAATATATATAAATATATGTATTTATGGTTTAACTCATTCTGTGTCGAATTCAACATATTTGTATTCATTGCTAGTCCTACTTGTAATTGGATTTAGTGCTTTCTTTAACTTGCCGCAGGATGAAACATTGAAGAATGCTGTTGAAGTTTTTAATGGCAAGAATTGGAAGAAAATAGGTATGTACTTTTATTTGTTATGTAGTGACCCGTTGAGTTAAAAGTTTATTTGCTATTGCATGCTCTTAAAATCAGAAGTGAGTCGAGTGACTTTGTTGCAGTGTATTGAATATTTGAACTTGAGATATTAGAATTGAAGGACTAAGATTGTTGGTTTCTAATATCAATTGCGCAAAGACACAGTAAATGTAGTTTTGCAGAGTTACGTGTTAGAGTTTTCCATTTGCACAGCAGACTCATAGGAGCATTAAAAAAGTAGAATATACCTTAAAAAGGCTTGAGAATGAACTTGTTAACTTAAGTCAAAAAAGACAGAATGAAACCAGGAAAACAAAAGTCCTTAAATCTCTGTTTGTATCTATTCTTAATGTTTGAATGCATTATTCTTTGTGATGGAGAATTGATATATGGGTAACCCAATGGAATTATTTTGTGTGATGTGAGCATAGCCGGCATATATGGAAGATTTTTTGTATTGAGTGCTTACGGAAAGCCTTATGCTCAGTTCATGAAACTGATTTATAAAATGTGAAATGCAGCTGCGTTTTTTCCGGATAAATCAGAAGTTCAATGTCTTCACAGATGGAAAAAAGTTCTTAATCCTGAACTTGTTAAAGGACATTGGACAAAGGAGGTTGAAACCTAGTACTTTTATTTTCTATTTTTATTTTTTTTGGTTTTTTTTTTCTAACAATCTGATTCATAATTAACTTCTCTTACTTCACATGCAGGAGGATGATAAAATAGTTGAATTGGTGTCTATACATGGACCTACAAAATGGTCTTTGATATCCCAGTCTTTGCCTGGTCGAATAGGAAAACAGTGCCGAGAACGGTAAGGTTAACTGAAATTTGTGTGAAATTCTTCTATCTCTTTTTAGTTAATTCTTTGTATTGATAAATGCTAATCTTCATTTTATGATTTAATTAGCATGTTTAGCCTTTAAAGTTCTGAAACCTTTCACCAGATTATACCTTAGTTTAAAGAATAACTTTTTTTAGACTATTATAAGATTTGACTACAACTCTTAGCTTTGTATATGGGCTACTCAAAAAGTCAAATTATACTAGCTTTGTTACTTTTGCTTTACATTTTTTCCTGGTTTTCTTTATTCTGTTGGTTATTAGCTTCATGAACACCAAATACATACGCTTTGGCTTTGGTATATACGTTCATTATCATGAAATTAGTTTCAAACTTATACAGATGGTGCAATCATCTTAGTCCAGACATCAAGAAGGATCCCTGGACTTCGGAGGAGGAATTAGCCCTTATGAAAGCTCATTGCATACATGGCAACAAATGGGCTAAAATAGCCAGGGTTCTTCGTGGAAGGTATATTTTCCAATTAATTCTTTAGCTGTCATAAAGGAAATTAAAGTCATAATTAATATGTAACAAGTTTCATAGAATGCTGTTTTTATCGTATTATTATGTTAGTTGTGGAGTTTGATTTTTTGGGGTATTGTTACTTCCTTTTTAAGTAATGAAAATCATTGGAGGAGTCATTCTCATACACTCCATTTCAATGAAATTTAGTTCAACACACCTACCTGCCACACAAAGGAAAAAGATATGGAAAAAGAATAATGTCCTCAACAAAAATGCTATATTAGTCATAGCTACTTTATCTATTGAAGACATTATTGATCTTACTTTAATAATTATTAATTTAAAGGGTAAACTATGGTTTTAGTCCCCATAAATATGATTAAATATGGTTGACAGAAACTGGTTTAGGATTTTCTAAAACAGCCAGTCTTTATAATAGAGGAAGTGCCCTCTGACCCCTGACAGCGAGATAAAAAGGCCAAACATCATGAAAGGAATTCTTTCTCTACTCCCATGTATTCAAGAGACATGCTTTTCCCTTCTGATTTCCACCTAAAACCAAAGAAGCACTTTTTTCTATCTAATTATTACAACTAACAATCTTCTTTTTCTTTATAACCAAAGATTAGCTGGAGTATGCTAACAGTTTCTTTCCATGGAGAATTTGTTTCTGATTACATTTCTGCTCAATTTCATGTTGAAACAATGATAGATCAATCTGCCCAATTTCATTAAAAAGTATTTTGTGAAAGTACTACTAGTTCCCTTTTTTGGTACAAAATTTTAGGTCATATGTAGAATGTGTCCCTGTACAATGATAAATACTCGTGTGTACCAGTTTTTAGATATTCTTTGGTAGTGCTTTCAGTTTTATCTCATTGAATATATTAGAAAACTTTCATATACTCTTTATATTTTTTTTCCTGCAGGACTGATAATGCAATAAAGAATCACTGGAATGGTTCTTTGAAGAGAAAGAAGGATTTCTATTTAGCTAATGGAAGACTTCCACCAATTCCAAAGAGCAGTACGGAAATTGCTGTCGAAGATACAGAACATTCTACTACTAACACAATTCATGTTTGTTCAAATAAAGGATTAGATGGCACTGTTGCATCATCATCTAAAACTACAGTCATTACTAAGCTTGATAACAATGATAAGAATAAACTATTATCCTCTGGAATAGTTAGAGAGGTTGTAGATCCTTCAAGTGTTCCACCAAAAAAGTGTGCTGATTCTGATTGTGTAGACCGCAATAGATTATTCCACAAAGATCTCCGCTGTAGTAACTTGGAAGCAGGGTCAGGAGATAATTTTAAAATAATCAGGGCGACAAAATTGGTGAATCCTGGACAAAATGCTAACCCAAGAATTGATCATTGCCTGAATGATAGTGATATGAATGGTGACAGATCAACCCGAAATTTTTATTCAAGGGAAAGCCGAAAATTTGGTTCTTTTAGTTATGAATCACCTCGGCCTGGTAATCCACATCCTTCAGAATCTTTTAATTTTAACATCTCTGGCCTGCAGAATGAGTACTCTTCACCAATAAAGTCATCTGTTGGTTTCGTAACTCCACGTTATGTGAAAGGGATTGAATCATGCTCCGAATCTGTTGAATCAATATTGAGAGAGGCTGCTAAAACATTCCCAACTCCTTCAATATTATTAAGGAAGAGAAGAAATGAAGATGAATTGCCTGCCACTCCTAGGAAGCTTGCAAATGCAGTTAATTCAAGAGTTTATAATGAAGAAGTGAGAACAAATGATGCTTCTTATTCTGAAGGTGTGAGGTTATTTGTCAGTCCGGCTAACCATGGCCATCGGCGTAATATTCTTCATAATAAGGCTTTCAACACAACTCCTCTATACCCATTAAGATCCAAGCAAAGAGCTATTAAGTCTTTGAAGAAACAACTTGATTCTGCATTTTACATGGAGAAACGTGCTCGTGAGTTGAAAAAATCTACAGAGAGTGTTGTGATGACTGAAGATTCTCTTCATAAAACAAATTTGGCAGAGAAATAGTTTGTAAGTAGTACATCCTTCTTACTTATCTTGCTTTAATTGTTCATTTAGTTAGAAAAACAACTCTTATAACTGACTAAAACTCAATTCCCTAGGAACTGAAGATTCTGTTGAGATTGGTTGCAGCATAATAATGTCATAGAATATTTGATTGAATTTGCAGGAAAATATTCGTATAATATGTTAAGATCTTATACTTGTGAAATGAAAGGATTGAGAAAATGAATTGTTTTTCATGTTCACTTGTCAATGCAACTTCAATGGAGCTAAAAACATGGTTATTTGAATATGATTTTCTTATCATTGTTTCACCTTAAAAATTTCAATTAATGATACATTTGTCTAGCTTTCACTCTTACATTTTAAATTATCTAATCTAACAATTCATGTTTAGTATTTACCTGAATTTTGATAACAGCTTCTCTGCTTTGTAGGGACTGTCATTGTGGTCTTGCTGAAGCTGTTTGAATTGAATTCCTACCACAGTCTGACAATTTTCAAGTACTATATCTCATTGATGGTGAAGCAGAAAATGTGACACGTGTATATTCCATTTGATTGTGGATATATAGTTTATATAGTTTTATATTTTTCACACAAGTTTTGTAGATATTTATATTCCTCGAAAAATAAATTGTGGCAAATTTCAGAACAAACTTTGATTTTGCATATTATATTAAATATAGATTTTTGAAGGCCTTGTTGAATGAAACCTTGTGGCAGGTGCAATCACAATAACATCCCAGAGTGGCAATTGACTTATTGCGTTATATATGGGGACTGTGACAAAATAGTATTTGATTTAACAACGAAATTAAAATACTCATTCATACAATTTTCAAAATTTTGTATAGTTTCCCACTAATTTTAGATCTTTGGTACTTTTTCAACACAATTTGTTCAGGCAACTAATTTCTAATACGAAATGCCAGCTAGAGATATGAAAAACAAATCTTAGAACTTGAAGATCATCAGTTGAAAACTTAAAGGAACGAAACAGAAAATGGAGAATTAAGGTTATGAAAGCACGTCACTTGAAAAATATAAATGCAAATTTATAATTACGGCTGAATATGAAAAACTCTACGTAAGATTAAAAATAGAGTTTTATACCTCTTTCTCACAATGTTTCTCGCATGAGTACAAAATTCAATGTTACTCACAAAACTAATTAATATGAAAACTCCACATACGATTCAACATAGAGTTTTGTACCTCTCTAGAAAATACTCAAAAAATTCTCACTATTATTCTTGCATTAATCCATAATTCAAAGTTCTTAGAAAAAGGTGGTCACTCCTGTATAGAGGAGTGAATATCTTCTAAGTGAAGCGAGAGAAAAGGAACGAAATAAAATGCGAGAAAAGAAAGTGAAAGAAAGAAAAATAAAATAAACTGAAAAATTTAAGTGTTTATTTAAAGAGAAACTGACATGAAAATGAAATAAAATTGTCATTTTCAAAAGACATTAATAAAATAAAATAAAATAATTGTACCATTACAGAGATGAAAAAAGTAATTTTGGAAAATGCTATTTTTTTTAACTTTTTGTCTGGTCATATATAAGTGAAAAATAAAACACGTGGAACTAAACAGAAAGTCAGATATATTTCTTTCTCACATTCTTTGCTATCCAACAAGAAGATTTTATTTTTCGGTTCATTTCGGAACACTAGTCACATTCTACTCTGCACCTTCGCTTCAAACAACATTATCCTGCTACCAAACACCTATAATCTTATTAGAAATAAAACACTTTTAAAAAGTATACTATTATTCTTATGCCCAAACAAGCACGCTACTATACCTATAATCAAACAAAGAGGATTATTTCCAAAATATATTAAAACAAAAGAAAACCTTTGTAAGGAAAAGAATTTTCTACTCTAAGCAAATTGTTAGTTTTCATGAGATCCTTTAGGGACTCATTAAACACTTTTACCCAACTTTGATAGTCCAGAGCTTGATTTACATTTACATTATTTGGTTATATTTTTGAGATAATGCCTGATTCATCCTTTAGTTTTGACCTTGTTTTTACTCCACTGGGATTTCCAATTATAGTATCTACTGGGTTGTTCTTGATTAGTGTTGAGTTTCTTCTAACTGGTTTTTGCTCCTCTGTTGAACTTTCTACTGGATTTTTCTAATTTTATAGTGCTATAGCTTTTTTGGTGTATCTTGAAAATCAAAATCAAGAGAAGCATCCTACTTTAATGATTCCTTATCATGTTTGTGGTCATCGAATCTCACATAAATGAATTTTTCTACTAAAGATATTCATAGAGTTGAAAACTCCGTAAGTCTTAGATGTTTTAGAATATGCAAGCACATCACTTTTGATATCAAAATTACTCAAACTTTCTTTAGTATTAAGGATAAAACATTGAGTCCAAAGGCTCGAAATAAGATATCCTGGACTTTTTCCTTTTCACAATCCATAGGGAGTCTTTTTAATTAAGGGTACAATGTAAATTTTGTTTTGTAAATAATAGGATGTACTAATTGCTTTCTCCCTAAATTGTTTAGGTGTGGAGTCAAAATTAAACATCATACAAACCATTTTTTGTAAAGAACAATTTTCCCTCTTCACTAAACTATTATGTTGATGTGTTTTAGGAGTTGAAAAATGATGATTTATGTCGTACTTTTTACAAAACTTTCGAAAGTTTTCATTTTCAAATTTTTCACCATGATCACTTCAGACAACAATAATTCATAAGCCTTTCTCATTTTAAACATTTTTCAAGAACTTGCAAAAAGAATTTAAAAACTGAATCCTTGTGGTTTAAGAACTTTACCCATGTTCATATAGTATAATCGCCTACAATGATTAGACCATGTTGTTTGCCATTAACAAATGCAATTCTTATTTGCCCAAACGGGTCCAAGTGTATCAGCTTAAAAGGTCTTTGTGTAGAAACATCATTTAAACTCTTGAAAGAACTTTTTACTTGCTTTCATTTTATACGTGATACATAAAGAATATTGTCTTTGAATGATATAATTGGAAAATCCCTTATGAGGTTGTGTTTTGGCAATTTTGAGAGTAATCTCAGACTTGAATAACCATACTTTTATAACTAGACCCAATGATATAACTAGATTTAATGATCCTCCTTGATTGTCTTGAAGCATGTGACTTTTTGAGCTGACAACTCGTCCATATCAATTTTATAAAGGTTTCCTTGTCTATTAGTAGTAAATAATCTAGTCTCATTATTATTTTTTACTATACATTAGTTTTTGTTGAACAAAATATAACATCCATTTTTCAATTGACTTACACTCAATAGATTGTGCTTTAGACCGTTTACTAAAAGAGCTTTCTCAATAGAAGGTAAATGTTTCATACTTATCCAACCAAATCCAATGCTCTTGCCATGTTGATGTTCTTTGAATATTACTGTCTCCTTTCTTGTTCCTCAATTATGGAACAACATATCTTTCTCCCATCATGTGACATGATCATCCACTATCTAGGTACCATGATTGAGGTCTTCTTATCGCCATTGAGAACATTTGCAAGAGAAATTATTTTCTTTTGGGTACCTATACTAATTTAAGTCATTTTTGGTTGGTAAACCTTTATGGCCCCTTTCTAGGAATACCACTAAAAGATACAATATTAGAAGGTATATTACACGGTGCAATAATAACCAATGTAATATATACTTTCATCCAACAAAAAACGCCCTTCAGCTTTTGGCATATTACATCGGTTAGGACAATAACCGATGTAATAAGTCTCCCAAAATTGTTTTGTTTTATCTTAGTTACACTGGATGTTACATTAGTGAGTATTTGTAATCATTGTAATTTATGTATATATTATATTGGTTGGAAAATAGATGTAAGAAAGCCCAATTATGTAAAATATGTGCTTTGTAGTAGTGATGATATGTAGTTGAAGAAAAACTTATGTCTTTCAAACAAAGCATGATCATGTTTTATGCTTTGTTGTTTTTAGCGATGATGGTTGTTGGACTTTCCTCTAACAGCTTCACCAATTCCTTGGCGCTTGCTTTGTCAAATCTAGAAAGGACTTTATGCTCTATAAGGTTCAATATTTTACACAACAAGAAAAAAAGTTATTTAGACACAAATTTTAGCTACCAAATAAAATGGTTGTTAATTATGACCAAAATAATTATCAAATTAGGTTTTGGCAGATGGTTCAGGTAAGGTAGGTGTGGGTTATGTAGAAGATTAGGTATAAAGATGATTAAGGTATGGTAGGAGATTCTGGTGGATTAGAAGGTGAAGAAAAATATATGAAAGGTTCAGACAGGGGAATCTCTATGTCTATAAGTGTTACGTCAAGAGATGAAGACTACACTGGAGGTTGAGAGCATCCTCACTTCCTTAGGGAGGCAAAGACCATGTCATTTGATTTTGTGTTATCATCATTTATGGTGACAATTGTTTGAGCAAATGATGGAACAACTTCTTGCTTCTTATGAATTTTTTTAAAGATTTTTCGTCCCTTATGGCCACGAGGGTGATTTCATATTTTCTTCTTTGGAGTAAGCTTCAAAAGTTTTTTTTTTAGACTATTGTTCTTCATTCTCTTCGATAGAAGTACCAACATATGCAGAACAAGCCTCTTCCATATCAGCTATTGGACCTTCTGATGGTCCATTACTTAAGGATGACTCAGAAGGAGGTGAAAGAATCGAAGGGTTATCAACCTTCTTCTTGCTCTTGGACGCTCTGGCATTTTTCTCCTTACCTTACTTGTTTATATTTGTTTCTTTGTTTCAACTTCACACCTTTTGTTTTCATATCTTCCAAAGCTTCTTCCTTTTTCTCTTATGCTGCTTTGTTTTCTTTGTCAAGCTTTCAACTTTCATCAATGGTTGTCCCCACCTTCCAAACCGCAAAAACCTCATCTATTCATGAATAAAGGGACTTATGATAATTCACACTTAGAAAACTCATTAGATAAACTAAATTGTGGTATTATTTTTTATTATGAAAATCGTGGTTGACTTGCTAACACTTATATAGATATAGACTTGTGTATAGTAGTTTATGTCCTAACACATACACAAAAACTAGATACAAGTATAAAGAAGCACTAGACGCAATCACTTGAAAAATGGATATATGTCCAACAAAGGGCTCAAAAAGATTTAAAGTGATTGAAGGGTAATGTGAAGAAGAGAATGGATAAAGACATTAAAAGTAAGGAAAATGTTTGTTTGCCAACCCCACGTGGATTACAACCACATTACAACTGTGATGTGGCATTTTTTTATGACGTGGCATTAGGGGCATAAATGGTAAATGGCAGGGGCATGGTCTGATTGTTAAATGGTAAATGACAGGGGCATGGTATGACTCTTAAATCTTTGCAAAACATACGAAGGTGGTTCGCACCTTGTATTTGAAAATCAAAGGAGGAACCTTTGAGTGCTTCGTGCGTGGTTGCAGGGAAAAAGCAAGAAGCCTTGTTGGGCTCGACGACCATTAGAGGGGTGAAGGGCGACGACGACTAGAATCTGTATGAGGGAAAACCAAAGGTTTTTGGGTGTTTCGCGGTTCGAAGGAGAAGCTTTATGTGAGGGAAAAGGGTGCTTCGCAGTTCTTTGAGGGAAAAAAGAAGAACCTTTGGTTGCGCTCGACGGCCGTTGAGAGTGGTGGAGGGCGACGATGATGAGAAAAACATGGTGAGGAACGTTGAATCGTAGGAGAAGCTGCGACCTTGACATTGAGGAAAAACAGAGAAGCGTCTCAAAAAAGAAACCAAGGAGGAACACCTAGGTAAATTTTATTATTGTATGTTGCCGTTGCAACTTGGTTTAGGGTTGGGAAATTTCTAGGTTTTGAGTTGTGATTGCAATTTACGGTGAAGTGTTGCTGAAATTAGGTTGAATTTTAGTTTTGATTTTTTGTCTTGTTTTTGTGATGATTTATGCATTTCATTTGTGGTTTTTGAACTGGTTTGCACTTGAGGGTTCAATGTTGCTGAATAGAGTTAAATGTTGGTTTTTATTGTTCATTTGATAAATTGAAAATACAATACTTACATTGTAATTTTTCTGTGCAGGTTTAAAAATGTCAACTGGCGAAAGTTCTTCACAACGACGGGAGTTAAGTGTTCGTCACTTCTGTTACCCAAAGTTTCTGGGCGCTGTGAATGGGATGTTAACAACTGAACAGAAGAATTGCATTGAAAGTACTCCATTCGGTTGGTTTACAGTGTTGAGTGATGAACTTAGAATGAGTAGGAGTCTGTTGAGACAGTTGTGCACAACATGGGTAGAGAAAAGAGGTGGTTTTATGATTAGGTCTGTGTTTGTCCATTTACTTTGTTAGATGTTTGTGTAGTTTTAGGTCTCCGAGTTGCTGGGTTAGATGTAGATTTGGATTATGAAAATCAGGATAGTCATTGTAGGAGTTTATTTAGTTGTGGAATAGTTAAAGTAAACATGGTTTATGATGAGCTTGTTAGATGTCAGAGTGATGGTAGGTCTGAGGATTT
>Ga0209700_101104_pt1 | contig 54555 bp, 15 predicted proteins | sample SiratroredBW_FD_187528 | JGI IMG/M metagenome (GOLD analysis project Ga0209700, IMG submission 187528) | Root nodule microbial communities of legume samples collected from California, USA - Siratro red BW (SPAdes) (version 2) | ecosystem: Host-associated > Plants > Roots > Nodule | place: USA...
TATATATATATATATATATATATATATATATATATATATATATATATATATATATATATATATATATATATATTTCGTATATATTCTTTTATTGTTATTATTACTTAAAAAAACTAAAAAGTTCTTAAAAAATTAGTAAGGTTGTTTTTTTTTTTTTGATACTTCTCAATAAAAATTGTAAATAATTAATTTTCTTAATTTTAGTATAATTATATTTAAATTATTATTAAAATTAGAAAAATGTTATAGGTTTTATATATTTTTAAAACATAAAACTATAAATAATTTAAACAACCCCTTTAAAATAATAATATTATAATTGTCACTTATCTCAATGCTTTTATATACTATAAATATTTAATACAACTTTTTCATAAATTAAAATTATATAAACATACAAAAATTTATCATTACTCATCAACCGTAAAGCCCAATAATTATATGGGAAAGACTTCCATATCACCATGTAAGGAAGGGAAGAGAAATATAAATAGGCTATAATACATTTTCTATATCAGTAAAAGACTTTTTCAATGTAGCAAATACATTTTCTTCCATGTTTGAAATTTTGGATACCTTATTCAACTTGACACTGATTAAAGGGTTTAATGATTTAATTATTAAACTGATCAAATCGACATCAATCAAATAAGTACCATAATTAAATATTTATTAGATAAAATAAATAAATAATTAAGATATCAAAATTTATATCAAAATATGTACACCTTAAAATATATATATCATTCCACGTCTTCTTAACATTCAATCTATATAGAAGTTAAAATAAAATGGCAGACATAACGCAATACACATATTTAAATTTTGAATAAAATATAACTATATTAACTGACAGTAATGGCTTGTATCTAGAATAAAAATGAAAGTAATAATTTATATTTTTTATTAAATACATCATTTTATTTATTTAAAAATGTATATTAAATTTTAATATTAAAAATTTAAAAATACAACGGTTCAAACCAATTTTACCTTTATTTTGTACCACAATTTGACTTGTTATCGACGGATTCGTACCAATTACAAGATTTTATTTCTCAAATTAATAAACATAGATAGCCTGACCCAACCAATGGCCTCATATAATTTTAATAACAACTTTTTTATATTGAGAGAAATGATCTCTCATTTGTCTTTATTTATATTATAAGCTAATAAAATAATTTTATTTCAATTAACATTGTGCATCGAAATTGTTCGACCCTTTATTTATAACTATGAAGAGACGTTGATTTAGTATACACATTTTTTATATTTTATTTCATTTTGTGTAATTATGACTATTTTTTGTCATAATTTTCTTGACATCTTTTAAATCACGTAGGCATATATTAAATAATATATAAATTAATCATTATGTATTTTTGTTATACTATTATCATTTTTTTCAAATACAAAAATATGAAATTCCTCTATTTCAGTAATGTTGATAATGTATTTTATTTATGAGCAAAGCTGATCTCTATTGACGAAATAGTGTAAATTGTTATAAATCTTCAATTTGTAAAGAAAAAATAATATACTCGTTTGGTTGGAACTAAAGTTCGTCCCATTATAGAATACATTATTTGCAGACATCGAGCCCCATAATTCCTAATTAATTGTCATTAAGTTTTATTATTATTTTGCATGCTTTTAAAATAAATACATATATTTCTTATTTTTTAATCAAATTACACTTATCTTTTACATATTTTTAATAATAATATTATTATTTTTTATATTTTTAATAAAACAAAATTCACTTTTGCTATCTTATTTAAAAGTAACAAACTAATTAAAACTTAAATATAAATTATAAAAAATGAGAATTAAAGTTTTAAATTATATAAATTACTTTTAATAAGCAAAAGGTTGAATGGTTCAGTTATAAATAAATTATTATTGCTTTTTAAGATTTTTTTAAATAACATTCACATATTATGAAAATTATAATGAATTTGTATATAATTTTCATTGTGTACAGAATTTGATCGAGTTAATAACTATTACCATCGAATATCTATAATTTAATGAGTTAGAAAAAAACTTCAATACAGAAAAAATTATATTACACTTTAATTTTAAAAGAAGTATTTACTTCTATTATATAAATATTAAACAAAGATGATGATGATGTACCAATAGCTTAAATTTTCGTAGGGTGTCCTAAGGAACAATTACAAGTATTGAACTTCTTAAAGTGACAAATAAGAAAAGGCATATGTCATGTAAAATACAAAGGTATGGAACTCATATTTGTTGCCACTGCATTTGGTTCGAAGCAACATTAGGGTTCACGCCCTACTACTCTTTTCACTTGATCCAGAAAAATCAAGAATAAACTACAAACCTATAAGCGGAAAATTCTGTCAAGATCAAAACCTATAGCAAGATATTCTAAAATTCATCTATATAGTAATGTACCTAATATTTCCTTTGTCCATTCTGATATAACTGAAATAAGATGAAACTGGCACACGTACATTGTCATAAGGTCGGCTTAAGAAAATTAAAAGAGACGTTAGTCCACGTATACTAAGAGATCAACTTATTCACGTCTTTGGAATGACAAGTTGACAAAAAAAAAGGAAAACTGATGAATAAGATCTTGTTAACACAGTGTGATCTTTGAACACTAGCATGGTGCAAATATCTTATTGAAACATTTCTCTCTTTTTTAGTGTTCTTTCCTCTTTCTGGGTGTCTTAAAATTAATATAAGATGTATACATAACAAAAAAATAGTTCAACATGTTAGTCAAGAAGAATACACTTGAATTATAGCTTTCACATGGCAAACCAGTTTAAATATTCTCCCATGCATGGCTTTGTCAGCACTTACGAGTGTAGTCAATACAGTGTCATGTGCGACATTTATTAAGAGATATACATAAACACAACCATACAACACAAGTCACGTGACCAAACTTTCATAAGAAAAAAAAAATAGAACGTATGAGTCTGCATGAGTCGCTATGTCATCAACAAGCCACGACTTAAACAGTTTATTAGCTTAAAACGATTTAATTATTTACTATTACTAAATACGTTTAAAGAAGGAGGTATATGTGTGGATACTAAATAATCCTTTTGAGTGAAATTCACTTAATTTGCATGATGTGCAAGCTGACTATAAAAAGACTGTATTAAAGCAATTATAGAAAATAGATATTCGCATGTGAATAATTATGATATATGTTTATGAGCTTCATACTAGTATTCTAAAATTTTATATTTTTTTATGATGTGAAGTCATTTTGATAAGTTTGGTGTGTAAACCCTAAACTCTAAAAATATATTAATATTATTTCAACATAAATTCGCACGGTGTATTGATGGATTAAATGATAATCTCATATATAAAATACTTTAGATTGAATTCTTTAAACGCAAGATTTTGTTATTTTGATAGAGAAACGTATAAGATTTCGCTCATGACTTTCTGTGCAAAAATTATAATGTGCCAAATGGTTAAGAAGTTAGAGTTTGCATTAATTTACTTTCTCCTGTACTTTTAGTCATTTCTCGTATCCATCTTTATTTCAGAATTGGAAATTCATCAACACTCTAGAGTACGACGTGCGCTTTTCAAAATACAACCATTTATTAACCCTTTATTAAAATATTATGTAAAATTTTTAAATTTTTATTTATTTATTATTATTATTAGATTAATAAAAGGAATTATTAAATGGTTATAGTTTAGAAAGAAATGTTGCGAATGGAAGTGTAATTAATTCAGAGAAAATGAAAAATTATTACACATTTTTCATTAATCAAAAAACGCAGTATAGCCATCTTATATTAGTAGCAATACGATTCAAACGTTTTACACACATAGCGTAGCAAAAAACTAATACCGAAAGCTTATACCGCAAAGAGATCCTTACTATTGATACTATAGTGTATGTGTGTGTGGGTTTGGAAGAAAAAACGCTAAAACGTGGTTTCTACCTTCTATCATCTTTCCAAACACACCCTTAAGATATTCACACATGAGAACCGATATGAACGGACAGGATCAGTTTCCGGAATTGGAGCGAGGCTTCCCTGTGACGCTATCAGCGAGGCGATTGATGAGGTAAAGCGCGTTGCTGGTGAGCATGGCGACGTCGGTGACTCTTTGCTTCAGCTCCAACTTGACATTCCCGGCGGCGGCGGCGGCAGCGGCGGCGTTGAAGCCGGATATGCAGGTGTTGTCGTTGGTGAGCGCGGTGCTGGTCCAGGTCTGGACGTTGCTCATCTGCCACTCGAAGGTTCCGTCGCGGAGATGCTGCAACTCGTTCAGCGTCTGGCTCAACTCGTTCACCGAGTCGGATATCTGCTGCACGCAGTCACTCACCGCAACTCGCTGCCTCAGCCCAACACCCTGCGATGCGGCCTTTAGCTTCCCGAGGTAGGCTGAGAGAGCGCGCGTACGGACCAGGCTAGCCTTGACGGCGGCCTGGGCCATGTCGACGGGCTTGGCGGCGGGGTTGGATAAGTTGGAGAGGGTTTGGACGCAGAGAGCGGGGTACCTGGCCTGCGCGCACGATGAACGAAGTGGATTTGGTGTTGGCCTTACCGCGGCGGCGCGTGGTGGAGACAACAGGAGGAGGAGGAGCGTGAAGGCGATAGTGGAAATTGGCTGCGTATGCATGTTTGTTATGTATGAAAACAAAGGGTGAAGGAGGAGAATGAGAGTGTTAATGTGTAAGTGGTTATCCAAGGTGGTTAATGTGTAAGTGTGGTTATCCAAGGTGGTCATTGCTCTGGTATTTATAGGGCAAACTCGAATCGTCATTGACACTGTGTTTGAAGGAAAATAATACTTTAACATTTAAAAATATTATACCTACCTTACGACTCACCGTAATAATATATATTAAAATTTTAAATTAAAAGATAAAATAAATATGATTAAAAAATTATTAGTTGAAATTGTTATATTTTATTTGCAAGCATCACAATATCACCACTCAGGCTTGATTCTGCGAAAAAAAACACATATTCAACCATTATTTCGTAGGCATTATGTTCAATGTGTTCATTTTTATATACAATGTAAATTTCAATATTTTATATTAATTCGACTTTCTTTGTTAATGAAAAAAATTGTATTTAAATGTAAATGATATTTTACAATTATAATAAGTATTTTAAATTCTTGTATAATTATTTTAACTAAAAATGTATTAATAAATCATTGAAAACATGAAATATGGTACATGTAAATAATAAGTTGCAAAGGACCTAATAATTTTGACGGAAATTTAGCAGAATAATACTGAATATTAAATTAAAAGTACACGATTTGAAAGAAGGATAAAAGTGAAAATTTTACTCTTTGTGTTAAGTTAACTTTAATATGTAAATAAAGTATATGATTTATATATAAATTTTTTTTAGCCTCATTAAGAGATTTTTTTTCTGAGAAAGAATTACCCTAATCTTTTTCCACCTGTGCCAATTCATATTGAAATATAATATTATAACAGTTTATGTTATATTTTTTTTCATCACATTACTCAAATCAATTTATGTCAATCTCTTATATTGAATTATAAAAAGTACCATTTCTACAAATGTGATTTCTTTGAGATTTTTACAATCAATATGCTATTCGAAGACGTCACAAGTTAATTATTTTAAAAGCGAATTTGTAAAAAAAATATGTTATACTAAATTAATTATACAGAATTTTATACATTGTTAATGTAAATTGTCACTATTAATTAATTAAAGTCAGCTTAAATACATTTTTTTAAATTATTCTCATAAAAAATAAAACAAACTCATTGTATTTGTATAGAGACAATAATCTCAATACAGGATGAAATTTATATAAATACTTTTTCTTTACTTAACAAACGAGCCTTGTAATTTATTATTATAAAACTTAACCATAGGAAAACAACCTTATTATATACGAAAATGTATACTTTAGGATACAAACTTGAATCGTCGTTTTCACGAAAAGTCATAAATTAATTATTTCAAAATGCAGTTATATATAAATGTTAGTATCACTATTCTTTAAATATAAATGTTAACATAAACAAAAAGATTCACAACTATAGTATAATTTGTCGAATTAACATTTGATCTATTGATATATCAATAATCTACATTGATAAAATCATTTATTAATATCTTATATGACATCATTAACATAGATACTCAATACTTATATATTAGAAAATAAATCATACTAATAACGGATAATCCAATAAGTAGTGTAAACAAAATCATTGTTAATAAGTGTTTTCTCCATATACACCTAACAAGGACAGATAATAATAATAATAAAAAAACAAATTTATCGTTTAATTGTCTGTATGTAATTTATCTTTCTGATAAAAAAATGTAATTTTTTATTGCAAAAATGTAATTATCTTTATCTCCTTTTATTTTCTTGTATCTTTTTATGAACAGGGATTTTAAAAGTATATATACAGACACAAAGGAAACAAGTTCAGTTTTTTTGTAAAGAAAACGTATATCAGTCTTCAACTCTTTTTCTTTGAACAATGGGGACATATGCCGTCAAGTTGTTAACGTAAGTCGGTGCGGTTTATCTTTAACATGAAGGTTACAGAAAAGTATATATATATATATATATATTTTTTTTATTTTTTACTGTTTTAGATTATGATATTATATATTTTTAATATTATTGTATGTGTTATTTAATTATTTATATTATCGTTTAATTACTAAGGCTTGAATTGATGGCTTTAAATGATTTAATGACTGGTTGATTTTTAAATATAAATTATTATTGTTAGCACATTATTCTCGCATATATATCATGTATATTAACTATGTTTTGTTTTATATCAGGCAATTAAGAGGGAGATAATTATAATAATGGTAATGAGTTATATTAATGTAGAAATGGTGTCGATAGTCCGAAAATGGTCGTTGTACACTGTTAGTGATATTTTTCTAACAAAAGTATCGCCACAAAAGAGTTAAATATCACATCAAATTGAATCAGGATTCAATTTTTTTTAACACATATATGCTGGATAGAACATTTTGCTATTTAATTACTTTATTTTGTAATGTGAAGCTTTTATTTTGCGTAAGTGATAAATTTCCTCTTATTTACGTAAATTCATCTTAAGTTTGACCTGAGATCACTGTCAGAAAACAATGTTTAATAAGTATCAAAATAAAGATATACATTAAACATAACACACTAGTTATCAGCTGAATAATAGGGAAATGAAAACAAACTATTAGATCCAAGTTGGGACTTACTTAAGAAAATGAAATGTTGAGACACCCTTCAACTTGCATATGGTTTTTTTTAACGTGAAACTAACATTTAATTAAAAGATTGTGGAATAAAGTATTGCTTCCTCGTATGAGGCATTTAAAAAACAAAACTTAGAAAGAGTGTCACGTGGGCGCTATTATTTGAAAATAATTTTAAATCAATGCCCAATTTTTTTATATGAAATCCACTCAAAGTAACTTTCAATGTTCTTATAGTATATTTCTTGTTTTTCAGTTACAAAAATAAATAAAAATATACATTTTACATTTTAAAGGTATTAAAATCATTCATTTTTTTGTTTATTTTTATATGAATTTGAGAGGATAAATAAAAAAATATTAGAAACATGTACCATTATTCGTTAGTATTTGATTTAATAAAAAAAAAGTTATCATTTGCTTGCTTTCATTGACATTTTTTCGCATAAAGAAAAGAAGGTCAACGATTTTTGAGTCACACGAGATAAATGCAGTGTGCCAGCTAGAAGACAGTCCACAGACCAAGTGGGAGAAGGTCAACAGAGATTTAGTACATTTTTTTTTATTCCTTTTTTATTAAGATTAATCTTATATTACTTCCTTATATTCCTTAAATATCGGAAGATTTGTTATATGCTGAAAAAACACGCTCTCTTTCACGTAGTGTTTATCGAATAAAGAATATTTATTTGAATATAAAGCTAAGTTTCGAACATAATGTGTTAATTTTAATACCATTCTGTATAACTAAATTAAATAAATATAAAACTCAAATTGTTAAAATTATTTTTGAGTAAGTTAAAGAATAGGAATAATTCTGTAAAAGTAGGACAAATTTCGTTACAAATTACTCAAAGTAAATATTTTTTAAAAATTTATAGTTATTAATAAGTCATGTTTGTTAATTGTAAAGAAATCATATTTATAAAATATGACTTTAAGTTCAGATGTTACCTTTAACTAAAGTTGTAATTACAATATCAACTTCGATATATATGAATCATAATCACAATTTCATGTGGAAGAATGTCTTTAATGTAATATTGAGTTAATTTTTTCGTTTAAACTAAAGTTGGTAGGATATGATACAATTTGTATTTCTAAGCAGAATTTCTACAGGGGATGTGATTTCAATTTTATTTAAAAAATGTTTAAGGTTTAGGATTTAAGATTTAGAAATATATAATTATTTTATTATTTTTTAAAAAAATTATAGTATTTATAGTTTTATAGAATTATTTGAGTTATAATTTTTTTTAAGAAAAGGATAAAAAATATAGAATATATTACTTAAAATATTAAATTTGTTTGATTGTTTTATTTATGTATTTACATTTTTATGTTAATGTTACGATTTTGTAAGAGTGTTGAAAAACGAAAAAAGTATAATGTATAACTTTAACTGGACTGAAAAAATATGAGTAAATTAAGGAAAATAATCATATTAATAATTTTTTAGTGCCTATAAGTATAAATATGATTTTTTTAATTTTTTTGCTGAATTAGTTGTTGTAGCTGGTGTTAATATTAAAAAATTTTAGAAGTTTATTAGTATATATTTGATGATAATATGATTTGTGGTGTGATTTAATGAAAGTTTTGATATGATTAATAAAATGTAAAATTTGAAGTGTTCCCTTGTTAGAAAGACTAGAAAAGGGTAGTAGGTAAAGTAAAGGTGTTATTACGGCACAGTGATAGTGTGGTTAACCTGGTGAGATTAAGAACATTTTAAAATTAAAGCACAGAGTAAAGACATAAAAGGCAAATGAAATCCTGGTGAAGTTAAAAAAGTTGCAATAAAGTGAAAAAATAAATATTACAAAAATTAATATTTTATTATTTATATCGACAGTTTCTCCTATTACAATCATCATTCTATAATATTTTTTAAATATGAAATTATGGAGGTGCAGGAACAATCGGCCTAAAATACTACCTATAATCCACTTTTGGGCTTTACAGCAATAGTGAGTTGGGCCACCATTCATTTTAACAAAATGCATGAATTGGAGGTGCAGGAAAAATGGGCCAAAATACTACTTATGGTAATTGCTTCCTGCACCCTATCAGTAACATAATATATCATGATTGTCCTTGTCAAATTATTGCAACTGCATTTTTCGGCGATAGCGGTGATGGCGGACACTGTAGTGAAAGAGAAGGTTGTCTGGCAGCATTTTAAGGTAAGTGAGTTTATGTTTGAGTGTTTTAATGGTTGCTGTAAGAGTGTAGAGGGATTGCTGAAATAGGTTGAAAGAGATTTTATTATGGAAAATAAAATATTTAGGAGGCTACAGGGATGTGAAATCGTCTTACAAAAAACTATTTTCGTAGTGGTGCAGGAGTGGGAAAAATGCTTATAAAAAATTATTTCCTAGTAGGGATAAAAGTGGAAAAGTGACTTACAGATAAGGTTTTCCGTAAGAGAGGGTTTCAATAATACAAAATCCTCTTACGGAAAACTTTTCTATAATACAAAATCCTGTTATGGAAAACATTTTCCATAATACAAAAATCCCTTACTAAAAACGTTTTTTATAATACAAAACTCTCTTACGAAAAATGTTTTCCATAATACAAAAACTTTTTACGAAAAATGTTTTTCATAATACAAAACCTTTTACAAAAAATGTTTTCCATGATATAAAAACTTCTTATGAAAAATGTTTTTCGTAAGAGATTTCACACTCCCACAATCCAATCTCTTTTGGAAAATGCTTTTCGAAATACCCTAACCTCTTTTATCTTCGTTAACAAGACTATAAATATCTATTCACATATTCTGATGAGGTGCATGAAGCAATTACCACTACCTATTATCATTTTTGGGCTTTACTGCAAGAGTGAGTTGGGCCTACCATTCATTTTAACAAAATCCATGATTTTTATTTATTTTTTACTCTTGTTCCATTGTATGAAGGCAACAGAAACGAACCTTTACATACTAACGAACTATACCTATATCACAAAATTTATTGGAGATAAAAGGGAAAAACAATGTCGTGATCAATAATCTATCATTCCATTTTAGAAAAAATATTTATTTATTTAACTAAAATTGAATTATATATTTATCCATATTAAAAAACAAGAATATAAAAACTTTATATGAAATTTATTCTATAAATTAAGCCACGTAATAATTAATTTGAACTTATAAATTAGTTTAATTTCATTGTGCTTTCATAAAAGTACTTTCGAAAAAAATTATCCAAACAAATCTTATAAAGTTAAGATAAAATAAAGCAAATTCGTTAATAGTATAAAAACATGTTGTGCTTAACTTTTATTTTATTTTTGTTTCTATTTAAAAATGAATTGTCTTAAAAATATAAAAATATGCCCTGTGGACCACAACATAATTTCGTTGCACTGTGAGATGAATGAGTGGCTGTGGTCTAGAGATAACGTGTGGTTGGACAGACGAGCTTCTATAAAAGATTTTGTTTTTTGAGTATAAAAGAACTAACTCTTTTTGTAAGTTGAAATTTATAAAACATTCTAACCTTAAGTTATATATAAATTAGTCACAACTTATAAAAAAGTTAATTTAATTCAACTTTTTATATATTCACTACAAAATTGGTCCAAATAAATGGATGGGATGATTAATTAACATAAGTATAAAACAAAAGACGAAGAAGGATGTGTGAAATATCCCTGATTCAATTTCAGCCACTCATTCCATTTGAGGTGGCTGGTGTATCACTGCTTTAAAACAAAATATATGTTGTCTTAAATTACACTCAACATAGTTTCACGTTTCTCCTCTTTTCATGTGACAAAAAGAAACTACAGAAAAGACATAGATATAAAAGTACATAATGGGTGGAATTTGTCGTTAAATGGTTATTGTTATGTGTGTATTTGGATCTATATCTCGTACAACATTCCCTCCTCCCCTTTTTCCTTAATAATTTTGTTTCATGGACTGTGTGAGAGAGACTGCTACCATAACCATTACCTCACATACTCACTAAAATAATATTAATTCAAGTGACCAATCACATAAGTATCATTGTAGGTAAAACCTACTAAGTATACTATTTTATTAATATATATATATATATATATATATATATATATATATATATATATTACTTTTTTTGTTTATTTATTTTGTTCTATGTTTTTTTATTTTTCAATGGATTTGGTTTAGTCTATAATTTTTTTTCTTTTAATAAAATTTATGTGATGATTTTCTGTCTAATATAAACTTTAAAAAAAATATTATGTCAACTCAATAATATTTTTTAAAGCACTATTAATTTAATAAAGTTTTACATTTAAAAAAATAATATTTCATTATATTGTTCTGTTTTAAAACACATTATTTTAAAACATAAATAATACCTATTACCATATCACTTGTTTATAGATATATCCTTTAGATATTTTACACTAAAAATCAAATAATAGCATAGCCTTTAATGATTAAACTTAAAAAAATATTTTAAGAAAAGTGATATAAGTGTTTTGGACCATGTTTGGATAATTTTTTTCCTAAAAAATTATGAGAGAAAAAAATGAAATAAAATTAAAATTAGTCTATGAACATATTAAAATTGAAGTAGATAGAGTGGAAGATACCCAATTAGCGGTTACATTAATTATCACTTCATTTATTTTAGTGATTAGTTAGCCTATCTGCTTAATCGTATTTCCAAATATAAATTCAAGTTCGATTTTAAAAATAAGTAATTTAAAAATTTGGCATATTTGCAAATATAATTTTTTTAGATAAAATCGAATTTGAAATAGCATTTTATATTTTTTTTAAATTTCCTATAGGTAATTTTTTGTAAAATTATCTCATCTGGATAAATCACGGTGAAAGAGTGAAGCCTGTTTTAGGGTTCTAAATTATCCGTGTGTAAATAAGTAAGATAACAAAATTTATGAGTAGTTTAATTGCAATTATTGTTTGTATCGGTATATTCTCAAAATGACTCAGAATATTACTCAATTTGCTGTGGAATCCTGTTACCAACCACACCAACTTCAGCTACTTACCACTTCAATCAATACTTGTCACACTCATTAATCAAACCCATTATTTTTTTTGGCTGCGTTGGTTTTAAAGATGAATAAATAAATAAAATTACAATAAAATGAAAATCAACAGGTAGGTTGATTTTTTTGTGTATAGCATCTTAGGGCTACACCTTTTTTTCCAGTAGAAGATTAATTTGATTTGTTTGGTAGATAGAGAAGAGGAACACGTATTTTTATCTCTTTTTTTTCTTCAGTTAATATAAAATCGATCAAATTAATCATTTTCAAGATTTATATATTACAAAAGAACTAAATACTCAATTTTTTTTTCAAGATTTTTTAAGAGAATACAAAATCTTATTTAATTCTTTAATTTATGTCAATCGTTCTATTAAATTTCACGAAATCGTTTTATTTTTAAATCGTAGTATTTAAAGATCAATTCAATACTAAATTATATTTTATAAAAAAAACTAATTTAACATTAAGTTATAATGTTTAGAAAACAACTTATACTTCTTCGGGCATTTAGGAACTAAATAAAAAAAAATTGTTCGTTAAAAACTAATTTGTCACTAGTATACTTTCATCAAAACCTAACACCTCCTTAGTCTAGTGTCTTGGTTGGGGATCAAAGTAAAAACTGTTAGCACCCTAGGGCAAGTGAAACCTGTTACCACCAAACATGATAATTATCCATAACTAAATACACTCTCATATTAATTAATCAGCAAACAATTCTCCATTTGAGATAATCAGCAGTTTTAATTAAACTTAAACCATCTTACTCTCCACAAACTAATTCTGATATAAACAAAGGATCCATGAAAAATAGGGAAAGTAAACTTGATTTGAACATTTGCGTTCAAGATAACCATACACAGATGATCATCGCCATAATTTTCCAAACCACTACACTACTATATACATTCTGAATTATAATAATAATAATTATAATTCAACAGAACCACGCATGCATCTAATCTAATATCTAAGATTCTACGCTAATATTGTTGCCAGAGAAGAACACAGTCTGTGTTGTCTCTTCTGCTGCCAAACCTGAAGCCACCATCCCATAACCGCACAACGCCGCCGTTAAGCGCCGCCAAATCCTGACACGTGTACCACCCTTTCTCGTTCTTTCCCATTCTCATCCTCAACAACCTTTCCCAGCTCTCCCACCATTCTCCTTCTCCGTCAACCTCCTCCCACTCCTCCGTCACCGTTACCGTCTCCTCGCTCTCGCATTCACTCTCACCCTCGTAGTACAAGCTAAACTTCCCCTTCCTAACTCCGTCAATGTCGATGTCAGGCCCATTAGAAACCACAGTTGGGCTCGGAACACATGCTGGGCCCGCGACAGCAACCGGGTCGGACTCACCCGGAATGGGGTGATCGGGAGGTGGGAGAAATTCAGACTTGGGTGTTGGGATCCTCCAGAAAGTAACGGCGAGCCAGGTCCAGAAATTGTTGAGGGTGGCGATGAAGGCGAAGGTTAGGTAGTTGAAGGCTTGGGCCTCCAGAGGAGAAACAACCTTGCTCATGGTGCGTTTGTGTGTGAGGTCGAACTGAACACGAAACAGAAATGTGGTGAAGATTTATGGTTGGAGGATGGGATCTTACATAAGATGCTCAGAATCGACACCTAAGATGCTTCTCCAATTATGGTACAGTACATCATCTATCGCATCACACATCCCAAAAATATCAAACTAATAGCAATTAAATAATCACAACTTGGACTTTCACACTGAAGTATATGTGTGTGTAACATTTCAAGGTGCATTTACTAGGCGAACATTTCAAGGTATACCATAAAGTTCCCTCCATCCTTCACACTTTTTTCTAAAAATCAATTATTAATAATACTAAAGAGAATGACAATAGTAAACTTTTCATTTCGTAAAATTAATCTCTTCAGTTCCTCATTTCTGAAATTGAATAACATTTATTATTTATGAATTATCAAATTATAAAAACCTTAAAAAAAGTCTTACAATGTATTTTCATAAATATTCGAATTAATTAATCAAATTTGTATTAATGGTATGATTTTGTACTTTATGTTTTTATAACAACTTATTGAATGAATAGGTGTGTTTAATATATGAATGGAATTTACGATATGTATAACCGAGGGACAAAGTTCTGATATTTATATTTATTATTAAATTAATAATTAACATATTCTACCCACATTAGCATCACTAACATTAATAATAAACTATTACTAATGATATTATTAAGAAAAATTCATATAGACATGTGTCTTAGCATATACTTATACGAAATATATCAATACTTCTCCATGAATGCCATATAAATTATTAATATTACAATATAACTGTACAAAATAATAAACTTGTTAGAAATAATTATGTATTATTAATAATAATACATAATTTATTATTAATCAAAATCTTATGTATTTTTAATAATAATATATTATTGTTATCTGTATATACAGCACTAAATTGGGCCATAATTCTGTTAGCTTAGTGTGGAAAAAGAAAACATTGTTGGGTTGTAGGGTACTGCATATGATTTTAACACCTCCCTTTTTTTCTATTCTGCCACTTTTATTCTTATTCTCTTTTATTCTCCCACCATCACTGCGCCTCTCTTCCTACTACCACCCTAAAATGTTAAAGAGAGCAAACAAACAAATATCGTATTTTAGCACGTACATTGCGGAACTTAAATATTTATTTATATATTTATAATTATCATTCATAATAAATTGATGTTTTAAAAAATTTCAATTATAGTATTATTTTTAGATTATTAAAGTTCACAATAAATAAATATTTTACATGTATAGTTAGTATTCTAAATTTATGATAAATATTTAAATCGTGATATAAGATACTTTTTAGATTATTACGTAGAAATCAATTCTTTTATAACTTGAAATTTAGTTTGTGTTTCCTATTAAAAAAAATACTTTAACTTTACACGTTAGCATGTATCAGTACACAGTGATATTTCAAAATGGACTAAATATTATTTTATCATGAATTTGTGAATATAATACATAAGAAAAATACATAATAAGAAAAAAAAAATTACAATCGCAAGACTAATGCTTCACAATTCATGTTATATTTTTATTTCGATATATAAAAGGAGGTATGATAAGATAATTGTTTTAATTTTTCTGTAAAAATATAACTAGTAAATATGAATTTTGCAAGCACGTGTCTTTTATATAAGTGAGTAAAATAATTTATAAGTGGTAATTGAATGTTAATTATGTGGAAACATGCTTTTATAGTCTATATGTTTGGATTCGTGGTGTAGTTAGTAAAGAGAACTTCAACCTTGAGTTGTTGGACTTTTTAATTGTTTGGGTCAAGAGTAGTTAAGAATTTAAAAAAAATAAAAAATAGACCAAGTGATGAACTTGGGAAAAAGAAAGTGTGCCTTTAACAACTTGGAAACCACTCCCTTCTTCATATAAGCATAAACATAACTCAAATGTTTTGAATACATAAAATGGAATGGAACTATGGAAGTTTTGAGTGAGTTTGATGGTGTGTGTATTCTTGATTTATGACTAGAAAAATATGATAACTTCTTTTGTGATTATATATTTGAAGTGCACCAAAAAAGAATACTTGTATTTGTATGTGTTATACAATTAATATAAAATCATGTCTCTTGAAAATAATCTAAGTTTGTCTTTGCAATTGTTTTGCTTTTAGTATAAAACGACAAGAGTTTATTTTAAGATTTCGCCTAGGTTTTCGACTGATGTTCCACTGCAATAATTTTAATTTGAATGTGTATGTTTTTGACTTTAAATGATAAGTTAAAATCTAGTGTTTTGCAAGGGGATGAAATTGATAGTTTTATTTCTGAAACTTGGTGCCAAAATATTTGTAGTCCTTGTAATTATTATTGATATGGTATAATATAGCATGAACAACCTTATCTTTGCCTTTCATGATGGCTTTTGTTGAGTTTTGGTAGATGTATAATTTGTTCAATAAAATCAATTTCAGTCAACGAAATATCACTTAAAATGAATTGGTAAATTTCTCGTAAATTTAGCTTAATGAAATCAAATTGGCTTCGAGGATTTAATTTTTATCAAATCTATTTATCTCTCTCTCTCTCTCTCTCTCTCTCTCTCTATATATATATATATATATATATATATATATATATATATATATATATATATTCAAAATAAGTCACGTATTTCTATTTCAAATGCTTTATTAAATTCATCCTTTTATATGTTAAAGATGTGCCAATGTAGACTTTGTTACTTTTTGACATTGAAAATTTTATGGAATCTTTAGTATCCATGAGAAAGGACATGTATAGATTATGAAATTAATTAATATGACTTTGTAATTAAAGTATCTTAAGGTGAATATGTGATTTTGGAAGATGATGATATAAATTATGTGTTTTCTTTTATGGACATATAATTGATGTGTGATAGTAATTTCTAGATAAGTACATTATTTTGTGAGTATAAAATAAATATCTAGTTATAAAGTATACAATGATATATTCATACTTCATTCATAGTTGATATTAATGAAGATATGAAGTAATGAAAGGTTTATAAGATTCATGTCATTTAATTGAAATATATAAATTTGATAAATATATAAAAAGCTATACCAGGTTACTATATATGTAAAATCAATAAAAAAATCAATATTTTTTTATAAATATAATTTGAGAATGAGGCATTCTATAAAATATATTAGAAGTATATTAATATTCAAATATTCCATTTTAGAACTCGTCAAATATTGAAGTTATTATTATACTGTTGTGATGTGAAATAGAAATGAATGTAGTTGACTTTTAATATTATATCAATTATGTATTTTTTCTTTCATTTTAATTATAAAATAATTGTAAATACTAAATTCTTATACTTAATAATTTGTTATATTTATTTGTGTTTGATATACAAGTGAATGATCATATGTATTAAAATGAAAGTACACCGTGGAATAGATGCAGGATAAACTAGTATAAAAAACATGTATATGTTATAGAGTTTTGCTTTAAAAATATATTTATTAGTTTTTTATATATATAAATGAACATTAATATATATATATATATATTTCACTTTTTTTTGTTGGTTCGTAATTTAGATGGGAGATGTTTCAAATTTTTTAATACTTGATCTATAATTTTTCTTTAAATTTAGATACTTTCAATCATAAATTTTTAGTGTGTTACTCCCCCTGTGTAAAAGTTGATTTTTTAGAACTATATACAATCACACGTTTTATTTTTATTTAGATATAAAGAAGACATGACAAGACAGTGATTTTAATGTGCCTGTATAAATAATATAAAATAATAAATCTAAAAAAGTTATCACTCCACTTTTTTATTTTTCTTGGTACGTACACTGTTTCAAAATTCACCATAAGACATCATGTTTTTATACTATCTGAATAATTCTCATTTTAAAATAATAAATATGATGGCCATCTCTATATTTTTAATATTATACAGATATACCATATATTTCTGTATACACTAAAACAGGTCTAATAATAGAAAATTCATCTTAAATTTTAATATGCCTAGACAAATATATTTGAATTATTGACGATAAAATATGAATGCAGCTGCTGACTCATGCAAATATTAGTTTTGACTATTGTTGCAAAACGTGATCATAATTGTTCCACCTAATTTCCAGGAAGATTAAGTGACAACTAAACAAGTATAGAAGTCAAAGAGAATAAAAACAAAGGAAAGAACCTATTTTCCATCTTCTATACCTACCAGTCAAACTTCATGGTAAGAATGACATTTAAAAATAAAATTAGTAAAAATATCAAAAAAATACTACGCAGTCATTAGATCATAACATAATTAAAACTTCTTTACATTAACAATGTATAGACTATTTTCTTGTTTATAATTAAAAACCACACTAAAATAGTCAAGAATCATAATAAGGATGTTTTGTAATAAAAAATATTTCAATTTTTTATCTAGTACTTTAGGGATATTAGATAACACCAGTCTATTTTAATAAATTTTATTTGTTAGTTTACTTTTAAAATATAAATTAATGTGAGTAAATTTAAAAAAATATGTTAGTATATCGACTTGAAGAGTGTATATTATCTAAAAACACTACCTTATTTATCTTCTTCACAATCAATATATTATGACAATATATATATATATATATATATATATATATATATATATATATATATATATATTGAATATTTTAATCTCCATATTGTCCTATATTATTGAATATATGTTGTACTTCTATGCATTTTTTTATTACGCTCTCTTATGATGTTTATATATAAATCAATTTTTATTTTATATGATTTTATTTATTATGTGAAAATAATATAATTAAAAATATACATGTGACATCTTATTACTTTTTTTTTCAATTTTTTTTCTTTTTATTAATCATTGTCTCTTGCTCCATGAAAAACATTTAACATAATAAAAAAAAATAAGACTGGTCATATTTTTATATTTTTTTTACCCAATCTAACTCAATTTATCTTTAATTGAATTAAATTAAGTTGATTTCATTATGTCACAAATTCAAGTTTTTTTAAAATTTTGTTAAATAATTTAGAATATTAAAAAATATATTATATAATGATTGTTATTAAAACTAAATAGAAGTTATAATTATAAATTAAATATGAAAATTAAAATAAATTAAAACTAATTAAAAATTTAAATAATGAAAAAAAACTTTAGTTAAGTTAAATTCTAAGTTTATCATGTATAAAGTACCTTTGATAAGATCAATAACTAATTATTAATTGATTTGATTAGTTAATAAACTAATTTAAATAATATATAACATATGAATGTTTGTTTGATAAGTATCTCAAACTAACTTATTTAAGAGTTTCTAACTTAGAAGTTATGAACTATCACTTAACCCATCAACTAGTTTTGCCAAAACAAACCTATAACCTATCACATCTGGTAGGAGATTGAGTTAATCTGAATTAAGTTAAATTTAATCCAATCAAAATAAATAAATCTAATCCAATTTATTTGGATTGAAATAGTTTATTTAGTCCTTCAACTCACCGAACATTCAATTATATATAATAAAAAAATATAAAAGTAAGTATAAAGTTTAAATGATTTTTTTATAATTTATTTATTTTTATCTTTTAAACTAAATAATTTCATAATTTTTTTATTTTATTGTATTCACTTCCAACTTTCTTTTTCACAGACCATCATAAGTGTTTTAAGAATATGTTAGTGTTTCATACATTTTTATCAAATGCTGAAGGTTTTTCTTAATATGGGTACACGTGGAGATATAGTATAAAAAAATTAAATACATATGCACACTTAATATTTTAAGTTACTGAAGAAAATATACAGCAGACATAAATAAAAAATTTGTATCGAATTAACTACGTGTTTTCTTTTTATCTATTTTTTTCAGAATTTTAAGCAAAAGCTTAAAATGATGTTTCTCATAATATTTTTTTCTTATAATAAACACGTAATAGTTTATTTTCATGATAAAATTATAAATTTATTGAATTTGAGATAAAAGTAAATATATAATTAATAAAAATAGTTAATATTTAAAAGAATGAAAACGAAAATCGGCGTTACCTTGAAAAAACGGAGAAAGAAGAAAACTATCTCTAATAAAGTAATTTTGTTTTTCATTTCCTTAATTACAATCTTGAGAGGGATTATTATTATTATTATTATTATTATTATTAGTATTTCTAATTATAAGACTCCAAATTATTAGAAACATATGTTTTATTTTAAGATTTAACTAATATGAATATGATCATTAAATGCATGAGGGTATAAGAGAGAATTTCAATTTAATTCAAGAGATATGGAACAACTTATAGACGAAGTTGATGTGATGTTTGTTGGATGATTATGTTGTTTAATTGAAATTGAAAATTTTTATTTTTGACAATCATACTAGTTTTTAATGTTTAATTTGTCTTCTCTATAGTAACCATAGTCTTTAAAACATAAAATATTATAACAGACATCAATTAAAAATTAATTATTAAGATTATAACTAATCTTAAATTTTTATCCTATATATATATATCCCTAATTTATATCATAATACTTAATTAAAGTGCTCTATTTTTCTTAAAGAATATCTCTTTATTTTATACGAGTAAAATATTCAATATAAAACTATTATGGTATATAAAATTACTATTTTAATTAAAAGATGACATTAAAAATATTTATGATAGGGTCTCTAATATAATTTACCGAATACAATTTATTAAATATATAATCCATTAATATATTAATTTTAAAATATATTTTGATTACGTTAAAAATATAGAGATAATTTTGTATATGAAGAAATATTTTTTCTAATTATTTAACTACAATAACTTTTAATATATTTTTTAATACAAATTATAATATTTTACATTGTTATACATATTTTTTCAATAATAATACATATATTTTCTTAACATTTTCAAAATTTATTAAAAAATTATTATATAAAAAAATTAGCTATTAAATTTTAATAATACATTTAAAATTAGGTTACTAATCAAATTAAAAAAACAAATGGAAAACAGGACAGTACATAGCCAAGCTTCTGGGGCCTAATTATAAAAAGGTTCCAACTGGACAGGTTACATGAATTCAAAGTTCAAAGATTCTTTAGTATTCAATTGAAATTCAAATGGTTTTAATAAAATATTATTATTTTATATTTTTAATATAATAACACAAAACGGATTAATAGAAAAATGACACATATAAATATATTAAATTAAATTTTACTTAGAAGTATTAAAGGTCATAAAAAAATAGTATATCATTTAAATTTAACAACAATGAAAAAAAATCTATTGACCATTACTGGTCTTCAGGAAAGCAAATTGAAAAATAAAAACACATACATAATGAGTTAAGTAATTCAACATTTCTATCTGTGGAAACTAGTTGTTTTGATCATAACCCGTTGAATCAGTTTTAATTTATATTTTATGATTAGATAGAAAAAATGCATATTAAATTAAATAATTTAACATCCAAAATTTTAAATAACAATTCTAAATCCTAATTTAATAGGTAAATATTAACCTTAAACATTATAAATAACTAAATAAATCGAAACATATTTTCTAAAATTACAATTTAAAAATCTATTTTTTAACATCTTAATACTAACCTTAAAAATTTAATGTTATGGATAACTAAACATGTAAAAAAGTATGATTGAAAATATAAAAAAATTACAAAACACTAAACTATATTATTAGAAAAGATGTGATTGTGATTGTGGAAGCAATAATAAAAAGACAAAATCAATGTTAATATAAAATAGGTTGTCAAATGATTTATAAGATTGTCAAAACTTCATTTCCTCAATATAAAATATAAATAAAGAATAACAATAAAACAAATAAAAGTTAACATTAACATAAACCAAATATGATAATAATAATGGTAATACATAAAAATTGATACACAATAATCATAACCATTGTCTTTTTTTTTTTTTTTTTTTTTTTTTTCTATTTATAATAATAATTATAATAAAATTAGAGCAATTTCTAACTTATAACAACACTGTCATTGTTTCTCGTGACTGAAAGTGTACGTTACGAATTTTAAGTGAAGGACTTAAATATAATCTTATACTTTCTCATCTCATTCTTCTTAATTGCATGAAGTTGTTACTATCAATCCAGCTAAAAATAGGGAATCTTAAAGCATATTTTGCTTTTTAAGCTTTTGATCTCTGAAACTTTTGTGTCCATATTACAACTGTATGTTGTGAACTCAATGCACGTGTCAAGATCCCATTAGAACTGACATTAAGGATTTGGCTCTAGCAGACAAAGTTGGATGTATCTTGGTTGAACCATATCCAGTGTTTTTTTATGTCAATAATTTGTATAAATTTAAGATTCTATAAGATTAGATGAGTCGAAAAATAATTGTATGAAAGAAGATGAAAGAGACAAGGGAAAGTAGGTATACAGTGTCCTAATTAAGAGTGATAGAATGAGGTTTAATTTCCTTCCAACTTCCTTAGTCTCCAAACCTGAACATTCAAAATAAATGCTATGCTGTGGACTCAACCATTTCTATGTACCTTAAGTTTTCTTTCGAAAACGACAGGGACAGTGCCAGACTTCTATTGTTCATGGATAAAACTGTTCTTTTGCACCAATTATTGTTCTATGCTTTTATATTTGAAATCTCATATCCACAATTTAGATATACAAAAATGAAAATTAATCATCTCATATCCACAATTTATATATACAAAAATGAAAATTAATCAGTTTAGATTGGATAAAAAATACCTTTGAATTTTTTTTATGTCAAAACTTGTGTTCTGCTTAGAACAAATATTTATATTTAGAATCTAAAATGTATTATTTTTATCATTAAGCAAAAAGTTATATATTTATAGTTTTGATATAGTGAGTATTTTAAGTAAAATTACTATTTTTAAATGTATGTATATCTATATATATATATATATATATATAAGAAAAATAATTATTGATACATGTACTTTTATTGGTGAAGACCAAAAATGCCTATCTATATGTTACTTATCACTTATATTTTATATATATATGAGCAGTGAAATAGAAAGGAATGAAATAAGATAAAAAATATATATAAAGATCGATAGAATAATAAGATATGTTGTTTGAATAGATAAAAAATGGAAAAAAAGTTGTTGAAAAAATTTTTCTCACCGAGTGAGAGTGTGGACAAATAAAAGAAATCACGTAAGCAAAAATCTTATACTAATTTTAACAAAATAAAAAAATACACTCTTTATTTTTTTTCTAGTTAACATTTTGTCTAAGTTTATATTATAAAAAATGTATGATTTTAGATAAATTAAAAAAAAGAAAAAGAAAGATTCATTTTTCTTTCATTCCATGTCAATTAGAGAAAGAGTGAACTTTTCTTTTTCTTATGGATTGATGTTTCTATCCCACTTCTTTTTTTTTATTATTATTTTTTATTAATCCTTTCATTTTTGTATTTTATCTTATCTCCATTTTTTTTTTCATTTTCTTGCTTTAAAATTTTCCTAAAAGGATATTTAACTTTGTAATCTTATATGTGTACACAATTTCGTTTACATGGAGATTTAAAACATTATATATAATATTAAAATTGCATAATCTTAGTAACAAACACCTCCCCATATTATAATAAATTTAGGTTAAATTATTTAATGTTTCTAACCTCTTTATCAATTTTTAGTTTTCCGATCTCTTTAGATTCATACTATTTTTAATTTAGACCTTTTCGTATGTGTACTTACATACTGAAGTTTATAAACATTTGTATGCCGTAAACTCAATATTCTCAACTAGTTGCGAAGTCATCACTTATTACAAACTATGTATTCTTTCATAAGCCCTTTCAGGTTTTATCCCACAGTACTTTATTATAAACTTGCACAACTAATTCAAGTAGTTAATTTCGTAATGGAAATTAAAACATAAAAAAACCAATATTAAAAAACAAATATAAATTATATACTGTATCATATATTTGATCTTCTTCAAAACATGTTTAAAACCAAAACAAACGATGATAATATAATTATACAGACATATATATAGTGTGGTAAATACTAGGAAAATGGTCGGCAGCATGAGGGTTTGGTGGAGGGCAATGGGTAGGTCTCAGTTATTGTGATGTCCAATTTGTGTTTATGTTAGTGTACTAACTCATATGAACTCCAATGGAATCAAGCTAGTACCCAACTTTCTGTCACTGGATAGATATGCCATTTAATTTCAAACTTAATTGGAAGAAACAGTGGACGAGTAGTGGGTATAGTCACTGTCCCTGTTTTGTCTATTCAGTAAGTGATTGTCTCATCATCTCATCTCAAATTCATTTTTTTCTCCTCCATTTTTTTTTCTTTTTTATTTTTTTTAAAAAGGAATTTTGTTATTGTTGTTGTTTCAATGTGGTCTTTTTCTTGTCTGAGCTAGTTGTGTCTTAGTGTTAGTGTTAGTTCTTTATATCAATATTGTTGGTAAATTTCCTTTTCGTAGGTTACATGTGTGCGACATTATATAATAGTTTTTCAATTCTCTAATAAACTTATTAAATTCAATCATAAATCAACATAATATATCCCTAATAATTACTGCGACAAGACAGAATATACTAAGCAATTAAAAGAACAAAAACATTATTAATCTAACTAAAATAAATTTCTTAAATAATTTTAAAGAAACAAGTATCAATATACTTGTCAACAAAGTAACTAAAATTACGAAAAAATATTTTTATTTTATAGGAGTATCCCTTGCTTGTATAATGTTTGTCATTTTCAATTCATGTAGCGAGAATATCCAGTTCTATTTCTTTTTTTTTGTAAAAAATAGTTCACATAAATGCAACCAAGTCATGTGTAATATATATATATATAATAGATAGATGGATATAAATAGATATATAGATGCAGCAAAGTCGTATGTGAATTAAAATTTATATAAATTATCTAAATCTCACTATCAGTAGTTTGAATATAGTTATGTAGCAAAATTTATGTCTTCTTCGCTCATAACTATATTTAGTTATCTCGAGTAAACTCGAACCAACAAAGACAGGTTGAAGAATTCAACTTCCATGTAGGTAATTAATATAACATAAATATGAAGAAGTTACATTGCAAAGTTAATTACAAATTCAGTCCACAACTTTTATGGACAACCCCAGTTTATAACTTTCTAGATATGAGTCACAGCTTCCAATTTTATATCCTTTCCACGTAATCCTGTAATGGACAACTTGGATAAAAACTATTAAACATCTAATTAAATAATATTTTATTCACAAATTTTGTTACTAAATACACACACTATTATATTATTAAATTCAAATTCTCAACCGATTCTTTAAGCAATAAACCGTGTCAAGATAGATATGAGTTACAGCTTCGAATTTTATATCCTTTTCACGTAATCCTATAATGGATAACTTACAGAACAACTATTAAACATCTAATTATGATAATATTTTATTCACAATTTTTGTTAACTAAATATACACACTATTATATTATTAAATTAAAACTCTCAACCGATTCTCTAAGCAACAAACTGTGTGAAGATAGATATGAGTTACAGCTTCGAATTTTATATCCTTTCCGCATAATCCTGTAATGGACAACTTAGAGAACAACTATTAAATATCTAATTATAATAATATTTATTTTTGTTAACTAAATATACACACTATTATATTCTAAATTCAAATTCTCAACCGATTCTTTAAGCAATAAACCGTGTCAAGATGGACTTTTTATTTTTTTGTAATTTTTAGAGTAAAATACATAGCAGTATACTATACTTACTATATTATGTTTTTTTAAGCAATAACCCCCATTGAATAATGTCATTGAGATTTTCTTGGGATTCCGATGGAAAAGCATGTACAAAAGCACAGAAAGAAACCTCCAAAGACTGAACAATATTCTATCTACATCTACTGTGTTACCCAATTATAATAATATATAAACTAGTAATTAATACAAACTACCACTGTGAATTTACGCATACTTTCGTGTAATTTGTTACTATTCAAAAACAATAAAATATGTAAATTTACCATTTTTCTTGTTTGCCATATTTGAGCCTTGTGGTGTTTTGAAACTGATATCATTGACTTTTACGCTGCCGTTGAATCAAAAGATTGTCAACATAAAATAATATGGTCCAATTGCTTGTAAGAGCCTTGACATTGTCGTCAGAACGGAAATATTAACGTTCACATTAGAAAAAAAAAAAACCACAATATTATGATCCATAAAATAATTATTAAAGTTATATGGTGGCATGCAAAAATCAGAATAATCTGATGTGGATTATATCAAGAGCCGTTTCCAATTTTCCATGCATGCATAAAGTGAACCATTACTAAATTTCCAAGTGCAATGTTCCTCGCAAACTTCCTTCCAAGGTTCCTAGCTATTTCCCAAACAGCCTCCATGAGTTTTCCAAAAATAATGCCAAATCCCAAGCCACCCCTTAGCAATGCTTGAATGTGAGAGATGCATGCATATTATATACCTTTCTAGATACCTACCTCTTCATTGATTCCAGATGTGACACAAACATCGTCATCATATTCATTTTTCTCATGATTTTGATTACCATGTTTGTTTTTATCTTAAGATAAAAGCTGGAAATTAATTTCGTGTAAAATTTAGGCTATGTAAATATAATTGTTTAGTGCCACTGCTTTGGGTTGCCTTCATCGGCTATAAACGAATTGGTTGCAAGAATGATGTCCCTAAACTTGAACTCGACTTGAAAGTTTTGCATGGTCAACACAAAAGAAAACCACTCCCCTTCATACCCATTGTTTTAGTTAAATTATTGCTATATATATAGTAATCATGCACGTATTTAATCAATTAATAATTGCTTTTGAACAATCTTAACAACCATTTTCCTCTTCCATTTCAATATATCTGCCATTTTATCTATTCCTTAAACGTATTTGCCAAATTGGAAATTGAATTAGCTAGAGAAAACTGATTTTTTTTATTTATAATAAGATTTACACGAAATACGTATCTTTTTAATTTAAAAAATATAAAGAAGTTTATCAACTGGGGTGTATAAAATGTAAACCGTACGCGAAGTGTTCTTTCTGTGGCCATGTACGTTGGTTTGTTCTACCAACTTTATTCTAACGTGTTTGAACTATTTTTTTAAATTTGCATAGTCATTGATTCAAAGGAGTCATAGTCTGATTGTTCACACTCTGATTCTTCTGATATCTACGTATGATCCACGATCCTCGTATAATTAATGCTTTTCTGCAATAAATTTCTCCCTTCAAGTTAAAGTTGTCAGCATCAAATAGGCTAAATGAAATATAGGAACATATATGGGTTTAATCCCTCTTAGGGTTGAGATACTAAAATATATGAGTTCCAGTAAACCAACTTCACATTTTCTATGTATTTACCTCATAATGCTCAAGTAATTAGCATATAGTTGTAACTTATTCGTGTGTATAGTGCTATAATAAAGTGTTCTGATGTATGTTTCCTAACTACTTTGACCAGCGTCCCTTATTGGCGTGGATTCATATATATAGTCACGTTAAATTCTGTTTGAAAAGGTCGTGGCTTATCTTAACTTGCAAACATATTCATGGCACATGGATATACGAGAAGTTCCATAGCTTACTTGTTATTCAACAAAATGTACTTCCCTCATAAATACATATATAAAAATATGAATAACTAGCCAATGTAGAAAGACATTTAAAAACCATGAATAAAGTTATTCCAGAGAGTACTTATTTTTCATTCTATATTTCACCCTGTTCTTTATAATATTCATTAAATATGGTATATCATTATCACACACAGAAGTTTTATTTATTATATTTTCGAAATATAATATATAATTTATGCTACACACAAACAATGTATCATTAATATTATTGACACACAAAAATATGTATATAATATATTAAATAAAATTAGTGTATATACCATTAATATTAGGGTTTGGTTTATATCCACTCAATCTTGTCTGCATAATTCATCACATCTTTTTCCGATCAAATTCTTACTATCAAATCTAATTAAAAAGAATCGAAACAAATGTAACAACTGATGATTGTATTTTATTATTTATAAATTTCCTATTAAATATGTATAAAAATGAGATATTAATATCCATGGAAGAATTTCCTAAAATAACAACTAGTAACACGTATATTGTTATATTTATATTTTTTATGTCTTTTTTAAGGTGTCAAAGAGCAAGCTGGGTCTGCATGCATTCGCATTATGTATTTTGTTTTTCTCATTTGTTTAGTGTAGAAGTCTACGGTCTGTGACATCACAGTGACGATTGATGCAGATTGAGACATCTATAAATACAGATCTAAGCCTCAGCATTTTGATAGCACTCATCAACATATACACACTTTTTACACACACAAACACCTTCATAACCTTGTTCAACATGGATCCCAATTATACCAAATCATATCACATAGCTAACCAAAACCAAAACCAAAACCCTCCCATGTTGGTCTCAAAAATTGGCATCATAGGGGCTGGGGTAAGTGGCATAGCAGCTGCTAAACAGTTATCCCATCACAACCCTATTGTTTTTGAGGCCTCAGATTCCATTGGTGGGGTTTGGAGCCATTGCTCCTACCACTCCACCAAGCTTCAGTCTCATCGTCGTGATTATGAATTCACCGATTTCCCTTGGCCTCAAAGGGACAACCCCGATTTTCCCACCCATTTGGAGGTATTCAATTATCTGCACTCTTATGCTCAGCACTTCGATGTTCTAAAGAACATCAGGTTCAACTCCAAGGTCGTGGAAATTCGCTTCTCCGGCAACCGGGAAGTCACCGGCTTTGCAAGCCTGCTTCCCGGTCAGCCTGTGTGGGAAGTTGCTGTCCAGACCAATCACTCAGACACCATTCAGGTCTTCACAATTTATTACCTTCTCAAAATCAAACTCTTTGGTATCTATACCTAATACACACACCTAGGGTTTAACAAATTTCTCAGTATAGATTTTTAATGTTATTATTCTCCCACATACTTCTGAATTACTCTTCAAAAGTGAGAAATTGTCCAAAGTTCTTCTCACCTCGTCCCACAAAGAAAGGAAGGACATTTTTGTGTGATCATATGGGGTTCCTCCTTTAAAAAATGTGTTTTAAAATTATTTTACCTAATGTTTTCAATTTATAAAATGTAATGAAAGATTGTTTTGGACTTTTTAAGATTACACGATCATTATGCATTTTATAATATTTTAATTTAAAGTACTTAAAAAATAAATAAATCAATTTGCCAAAAAAGGAGTGATTTATAGCGTGAAGTTTCTGACCTATATCAATGACTTCTGTTCTTAACCCTTGCTGAATTTAATAATTTCCATCTGTCAGTTTTAACATTTATGATTAATAATAAGTATTAACACATACTAATATTGTATCTAATCCTGTAGCAGAACATTTTACTGTAAAATAATTAACAGAAATATTTGATACAACTTGTATGAGCATGCATTTATGAGTGGTACACTGATAATTGTTTCCTTAATCCATTGATTTCAGTGGTACGGTTTCGAGTTTGTGGTGGTGTGCGTTGGGAAATATGGGGACACACCCAAGATTCCATCGTTTCCACAGAAGAAAGGGCCAGAGATATTTAAGGGAAAGGTGATGCATTCGCTAGATTACTGTAAACTTGACCAGGAAGCTGCTACTGAACTTCTCAAAGGGAAAAAGGTGGCAGTGGTTGGTTTCAAAAAGTCAGGTCTTGATTTAGCCATGGAGTGTGCACAGGCAAACCAAGGTAATAAAAATAATCCCATGTTTACTGTATATATATTCTCTTTGGAAAAAACTTCATTAAGTAATTTAAAAAAAATAAGAGGAAGACATTAAATTAATTTTTATTAATAAAATTATATCTCTCTTGAACTTCTAAAGAAAAAAAAATAAAAAACGAAATTAATTTTTTTATTAGTTATTAATTTATGTATCAGTTAAACTCTAGAAGTTGTTTTACATCAACTTTTTAAATATAAACTTTAATGCACACAAACTATTTTACTTATGTAAAAATTACATGTATTTTCTTTCTTGTTTATTCTTTTAAAGATGTTTATGAAGAAATTTTCTCCAAATTGACACTATGAATTAACACTTGTGATTTTTCATCATATTAAGCCTAAATTAATAATCGTATTACTGTTTTTTATTTGCAATAATAAGGGCTGGTAATTTATGAGTTTTGTAAACAACAAATCATGCTAGTTTGTAACTTATTACTGTTAAATATCATATTCTAAACGTCAGAAATTATCTGTTCTTTTATAATTTATCTCTTTAGTTATACAACTAGAGTAACTAATAATAAAATTAAAAATTAATTGAAATAGTTGGTGTATTAATTTTGAAAAAAAAAAAAAGCTGTTTAAACTTTTGGTGTAACATTAGTTGAATGCATGTAAAATATTAGATGCTATATAACAATATATTTTTGTTAAGTAAAATTAAAAATTCTTATGTTTTACGAGTTCTTTATTGTTCAAGTCTTTGTTCCCCTCAAATTATTATTAGTATGGTATTTTTAAACCTTTGAAAAAAAAAAAAAACATAACATATTATGGTTTCTTTGAAAAGAAAAAAAATTAACTGTTGACTAATCAATGAAAGCTGGCAATTATTTTATGCATGCTTGTGACTCGATTTTCTTTCAAATTTCTTCTGCTATTCTTCAAACCTTTTTTCCAGTTTGGGTTATCACAAAGGTTGCGTTCAATGGCTCCAATTGAACATGTGGTTTTTATTTATCATCTGTTGTCGCTAATGCATGTGCTGTGGAAAATAACGACATCGTTTTTTTCTTGAAGCTGATTTTCATATTGCCACTATTACTTTTTGTTTTCCTTTCTGTTTGATTTTCTGTCACGATGTCATTTTCAGTTCTTCTGCTTATAAAGCACCAACGGCGACAGCATTAATTTTCCAAATGATTTTTTGGTTGTATATAATTTATGTTACTGATTTTTTGAATGATAAAAGCAAGTAGGGTCTTTATTTTCCAAGTTGCTAGCTTGCATGTTTTTGATTGCACACTACGTTGCTTTTATTTTATGTATGAAAGATGTTTTGACTTGCATACTGTTCTTTTCATTTTATTTAATATAATATTTGATGTGAAGCTTTATATGAAACGAATTCATAGGTCATAAGTCATATAAAATAGAATTCCACAAACAGTTTTGACTTTCGCAAAATGGCTTTAAACGACGGGTTCCAACCTTCACCTTCACCCACAGACATGAAATCCACGTGTGACAGTCTTATATCATCATAAGAAAAGTCCATTAAAATTTCAACACCTCATGCCATCCACCAACTTCAATAAATAATGAAAAATCATTGACAAACACCTTCATGCTATTTGACATGTAGATGTTACCATGCTATAGACAGAGAGGGATAAGTGTTAATTATTGTTCAGAAAACTCAGAGAAACTTCTTTTTCCAATTATTTTGACTTGAATTTGGTTGTCTCAATGTTTTTTATCCTGTTACAGACATCATTATTTGTGTGGAAGTTACTAATTTAAATTTTTATATTCTTTTATCTTATAATAACATAGCATTATATTACTTATTGTTAGTTAAGATAATCTCCATTTTTTGTCAATTAATAGTTATGAGTGACCTGCATGGCTCAAGTCCTAAATGAAGATTAAAAGATATAGATTAGCTACTTAATTACATTACTATGCTTATATTTGTACAATTACATGTCTTCTTTTAGCTTCTGTTTTTTGTTTGTTAAATTTCAACATGCATAACAAAGTTGTTGGTGTATTGTTCTGAAGGACCTGAAGGACAAGCTTGCACCATGGTTGTAAGGACTTTGCATTGGACAGTTCCCCATTACTGGATTTGGGGATTGCCCTTTTTCGTGTTCTTCTCAACAAGATCTTCTCAGTTTATCCACGAGAGACCAGATCAAGGCTTACTCAGGACTCTTCTTTGCCTCATGTTATCTCCACTGGTAAAATACAATTAAAGTTTTTCACTATCCTGAATCACATAGCTAATGTTTTTTTTTGTTATGTGACAGAGGCGTGGAATTTCAAAGTTTATTGAGTCCTACCTTCTGTGGAAACTTCCATTGGAGAAGTATGGATTAAAACCAGAACACCCCTTTGTGGAGGATTATGCATCTTGTCAAATGGCCATCATGCCAGAAAATTTCTTCTCCGAGGCTGAAAAAGGCAAAATTGTGTTTAAGAAGGCATCAAAGTGGTGGTTCTGGAATGGAGGGATTGAATTTGAAGACAACACTAAGCTGAATGCTGATGTAGTGATCCTTGCAACTGGTTTTGATGGAAAGAAGAAACTCAGAACTATTTTACCAGAGCCTTTTCGTAGCCTGTTGGAGTACTCTTCTGGTATTATGCCTTTATATAGGTAAGAAGGACGCTTCAATGCATTGGTCTTGTGTTCAAAAATTATGTTAGATAATGTATTACTTACACTCTTCGTATGTGAGAACTAATAGCTGATTCATGCTCATCATGATAGGGGAACTATCCATCCGTTGATTCCAAACATGGCCTTTGTGGGTTTTGTTGAGAGTGTTTCAAATCTTCACTCCTCAGAGCTACGTTCCATGTGGCTTTCTGGGCTGGTAGATGACAAATTCAAGCTCCCAAGTGCGGAGAGCATGCTTTCACAAACAGCTAAGGAGATAGAAGTGATGAAAAGGTCAACTAGGTTCTACAAGAGGCACTGCATTTCAACTTATAGCATCAACCATAGTGATGAAATTTGCAAAGATTTAGGGTGGAGTTCCTGGAGGAAAAAGAACTGGTTATCCGAAGTATTTGGCCCCTATAGCATTGAAGACTATGCCAAGGAAGATTGAATACATAAGCTTACTACCACTCTCTTAGTGACTGCATAAAATACTAGTAGAATAATAGTAATAATGATAATAATAATAAAAATAATAATAAAAATAATTGCTGGGCGTCTCTGTTTAAGTTTGGTGATCCCTGAAAACCGAGGGCGAAAAATTTAAGGGTAAGTTTAGAGCCAAATGTCGTTTAGATAGTTGAGAGTCACGTTCCATGGATGTAGTCAAAACTCCTTCAAGGTTACAACAACTTTGTTCAAATAAATCATATGTATTGCTGAACTGAACCTTGTTTCAAATAGCAAATTCAAATCATATAGAAATTATAGTGGATGGTCACTTTGTCAATTGAAGCTAAACATACCATACCACGTGCAAAACATACATATATAATCTCACTGTATTCTTGGCAAATGAAGGCATTATTTCCATTTTTCTCTCTATATGTCATCACTTCCAAGGAATGTGATCGAAGGCTTCAAAGTCAGCTACATAATTACAGTGCTCACAAACTTAAAATTCACTGTTACATATTTGGTAGACTCAAACAAAAGAATGAGAAGGCTCAAAGGCTCTGAAGTATTTTCAGGGTCTCATCAATATGCTTTTCTGGTTGGAATTGATTGTTGTAGACAAGCTGGACCACCCCATTTTTGTCAATCACATAAGTCTCTCTTCCAGGCAATGAACCAAAGAAATCACCTGGCACTCCCCATTCCTTCCTCACCTTGTTCCCCTCATCACTCAACAATGTAAATGGAAGTTTGTATTTGCTGGCAAATGCCTACATTCCGTGAAATGCATTCAGTAAAAAAGAAAAAAGATAATACGGTTAATTACAAAAATGAAACAGTGAAACCTTTGACTTTTACCTTGTGAGAGGAAGCATCATCACCACTTATCCCAACGACCACTGCTCCTGCTTTCTTGAACTTCTCATACGAATCCCTGAAAGCACAAGCCTGCAATATATTACAAGACATATGTTACCAGAAATTGTTGGTCATTTTTATGAGACAATAGGGATACAGAGTACTCAATCATGGCCAGAAATCCATTAGAGGTAGCGAATGTGGTAAGATTTTCCCTAGGGAGTTGTTTTCTACGCTATCTTACATGGGAAACACTAAGATAACCAAATCAAGAATACTACAGATAAACCTAATAGGGTGTGAAGTATTCTCTAACTTTTATTACCCTCCATTTGTATCATGCATATACAACACCTGAGTTCAACTCATGAGAATCTATCGAGATTCTGCTTGAACAACACTTCTAAAGGCCGCTGCAGAAACACAACCAAAACCCTTCTCTTTCCTTCCTTTTCAAAAGAACAAGAAGGCCTTCCTGTATATCAAAATCTTGGCAAATGAAGTCTGAAACATGTCGAACAGTTCTATTGCCTTTTGTCCATACGCTTCATATAGTACATCATACCTTCACTATTAGAAAAATTTACGAAAATGGTGCTGATTGCAGTATTGATCAAAGTCATCATTTATCCACACTACTTTTTCAAATACACTAGGAGAACAATTTGTTTACAAGAAGTTGGTCTCAAAGTCACTTTTGGTAGGGCAGAGATGAACTAAACAAGTTTATCATCTCATTCCAGAAACAAGATCAATATACATGATTATCGAGATTAAGTACGAATTTATGTCACTAATAAGGTTTATTATTATAGATTTACTAATAGGCCTGATTATAATAGACTGACCCAACATTATTCCTATTTATAAATAGGAGATACCCTTAAGATATAGGAGATACCCTTAAGATATGACTATAACCTCTCATCTATATTTAGAATTAATTTGATTGTGAGAGTCTCTTTCCTGGTATCCCTCTCCCTTCGAGCTAAGAAAGAACTAAACCTTCAAAGACAGGCGAGTATTCCTAGTTGGTTTCACATCTACTCTCCTTCCTTAGTTACCTACTCCTTCTTTCCAATCTAATCTCTGAATCCGGAACAACTAAAGTTGTAATTAACATTCATGAATTCAGCGGAGAGTCAAACCTGACCCTGAAGTTGTGTTTAGTAAATTCTAACTCTTCGTAACAAAGTTGTACTCAACTAGTACGACTACCAGTGAGATAATCTCTTAAAAGTAGGTCTATTTCGATAATACCCAAATGAAACATACACCAGTTTTGTACTTTAGGGAGATAATAGGTTGACACTATTTTTTTTTTTATACTTCTATGCAACAACAAAGAATATTATTATTTTATTTATATTTACTTTTATTTGTTAAATATAATATTTTATTAAAAGGAGTTGTAATGTGGAGGAAGAAGCAGAAGCGGGTGTTAAATGATAATTCTTCTATTTCAAAACGTTTAGTACCAAAAAACTTTAAAAACTTGGCATCTCCACTTTGAATTATTCGTACATTAGAAGACATTGTGTGTATTTACCTGTTTGGTACAGCCAGGAGTCTCATCAGCAGGGTAGAAATACACAACTACTGGCTTTCCCTTGAAGCTGGAGAGGCTCACATTCTTCCCATTCTGATCTTTCAGTGTGAAATTTGGTGGCTTTGAACCTTTAGTCACCTATCAAGGAATATACAGCGCAAAACAAAAAAAAGAAAAGAGACACCGGTGGATCGTAAGCAAGAACTAATAAGTTAAGTTACCAACATGCAAAAAGCTGATGATGAGTGAAATGTACCTTGGCGACAATGGAGGCTCTGAGGAAAGAATAAGAGGGGACCGAGGAAGAGGGAGAATGAGCCAACTTGAGACCGAAAAATTGAGAATTTGATGACGTGGAAGAGAGTGGGAGGTTTTGGGAGGATGGGTAGTTGGGAGAGTGAGAGCGAAGCAAGGTGGGAAGATAGTGGTTAGGGAGAGTGAGGGAAGCCATTGGTGAGGAGGAGTGTGAAGAAGGAAATGGTGAGTGAAGATGTTGCGTTTGGGCTTAGGATAGAGAGAGAAGAGAGAGATAAGGAAAAGCGTTAATGGCCGGTGAATGGTGATTGGTGATGATAGAAGATTGGCTTTGTGGCGTGGACAAATTCTGACCCCAATCTCTGTACTTTTCAGTTTTAACCTTAACCGTCGCAGGATCTTCCACGGTAAACACCAGTAATTTATGATGTTTTTTAATACTATTATTTTCAGTTTATTTAATAAAAATTAAACACTAACATATTTTTAAAATTGAATAGGACAATTATATTTGATAATTGAATACATTTGATAAACAGTAACATATCAATTGAATACATTTGATAAAAAATTACATTGAATGGTTTTTAATGTCTGTGATATTTTATGAATTGATTTTATTGAAAGAAGGCACAGACGCTATTTAATTTACATTTTTTTATTAAAATAAATTTATAAAGTTAATCTATTTTGCGGGAATACTGTTTGCATATAAAAATGTGTGGACATTTATTGTGTAGATTGAATTGCATTTTTATACTAGGAAATCGAGTTTTCTTATAAAAACCATTATTTTGTTTGGTTCAATTTTGGTACAAAATTTCTGATGTGTGAAATTATCATCAAACCAGTGGAACCGGTAAAAATTGATAAAAAAAAAAAAAAAATCGGTTCAACACAAATTATTGAATTATAAATTAAAAAATATAAATGAATCTAAAATATTTTTCACTTCATTATTTATTTTACATGTAAACTTGTTATTATTTAATAAGATAGATGTGTATTGTTACATATAACCAATCAGACACTGTATTCTTTTTTCCCTAGTTTCGATTTACATACAGATAATAATAGGTCACTTTGTAGCCTAGCCGGGATGGTTATTACGGCGTCGTTTCGATGTGCTGAAACTGAATACAAAAATGAAAAGACGAATCTTAAAGCGGCATAGTTCAGTTTTGTAGCGATGGCTGGTGCCGTCAGTAAGGTTTCCGGCGATATCAACTCGTCGAGCTTCGACCGTGTCCGACCGCCGCCGCCTCCTGATTCTTCCCTTCTTTTAGCTACCAGACCTCCAAGGCTTTTCTCTCTTTCTATCTGCTTCTTATCTAAGCTTATTTCAGATCACTCGTTTTCATTGTTTAACAATGTTTTTACAGATTAGGGTTTGATGTCTTAACTTGAGATAATTATTGTGTGTTTCGTTTGTTGCAGAAACGCGGTGTCGTATTTGACGTGCTCAAAGCTTTGTGCAATTTGCTTTGTTGCTGGAATGGTTTTCGGTTACTCGCTCAGGGGACGAGTCAGGCGGTGGGCTTCTAACATCCTCAAGAAGCTCAACTGAAACATAATTGAATTGCAGGTAGTCGTTTGGTTAAATTACAGATCACTTTCATAGATTTATGTAAAACAATAGTTTCAATTTTCCTTCGTTTTTCGATGTTCCGTGATGGATTATGCCTTATACGGATTTTGGAATGAATTTGAAAGTCACAGATTCAATTTCAAACATACACAACTGCTTGTTAACTTCGGTGATTTCGCGCACAATATCAACGCCTGTTATGCTTTTAATTTCAGTTTGTGTCGCATAGCTGATCCGAATTTTCTATTCTACGTGCAACGCAGTATCTGTGATTCTTCACTACATGGTTTTGTACCAATGCTTAGTGTTTTTACTGCTAATTTTATTATTTCCAACAAGTTAGTTCAATATTTAGGTGGTCAAAGGTCTGAATTTTGATTACTTCGCAATTAATATATGGTGTTACAGTTTTTCAAATTCACTTTTTACTCAGTTTGCTATCATCACTTCGTCATGCTCTTCTCAGGCATTCCAGGTGAAGCATGATGACTTTTACCCGTTAAAATGGACAGTGTATGAGAGGGTTTGATTATCTTACTTAAGCTATTTCGTTGCTTCAAAATCCCCTCTTTGCTTCTCCAAATAACCCCCGCAAGTTGAGTCGAACTATACTTTATTGGTAATTTGTAGATGTGTACAGTCGCTGTATATTTATGTTCATGTACCATTTTCAATTATATGCACGTATTTTCACTGTTCTTCGTTTCTTTTTCCATTTTTAGTTGACATTTCAAATATTTTAACTCAATTATACAAAAACAATTTATTTTTAATGTTAGTTTTATTTTTAAAAAATCGGAATGTTAAAGGTGGAAACAAACCTGCAAATTATACCATATTTTCTACGTTTTGAAGTTCAATGATCTGTAGACATTTCCTTAGTCCTACATTTCTCCTTTTAGGCAATTTTTTTCCAGAGGATGAGAACTCTTGAAATAAGGAAACAGAAAATAACAGGACACACAAACCACCATTATCTACTTTTCTACAATTGTAAGCAACTAAACTGTTTTAAACTACAAATTATGGCAATTTATATTAATATCTCGAAGTTAAGTTTACTCTAGTTTCATGTTGAAAATAACTTTGACTGTGATAGACAAATGTCAAACATGAATACCGAACAAATTCAAGATACAATCCAAGCTTTTGTTGTGTCAGGATGCAACTTAACCAAAACAAGAAAACTACAATCGGTTTGGTTTGAATCAACACTCGTTCCAAGAAGACTCCATATCCTAGTCCTCCTCCATATCTATTATAAATTCAGATATTTTGGAGGTGCTCGCTCAGTCACTTGTTATTGGTAAAAAAAAAATAAAAATACAAGCAATTTATTGCCATCCAAAATGTAGTCCGTAGAAAATTACACCATGATCTCTCTGTAATTGATATATAGAGGTACTCCGTGATCACGGAAAATACAAAAAATAATGCCTGTGATCAATAAATGCTAATTTATCTAAATCATTGAGGCTACAAAACTCAGACAGCTGCCCTCTTTGCACTGAACCCAAGTCATTTACTAATGTGGTTTCGGCACAAAACCATCAACAGCGAAGTTCCGAGTAGCAGCAGGAATGGCTAACCGAATTCCATCAAGTTCGGGTTTTGCAATAACTTGGCAACCCAGACGTGATCTGCATATTTTCCATAATTAGTCAAGGTCGAATTTGAGGGTGGCAAAAACGGAAAATGAAGATTTCAGATCCTAAATTCATGAATGATTAACCCACGTTTCAGTAAGCCCAAAAGCTAGATCTAACATGTCATTTTCCTCATCAGTTGGATCTTCCAATTTATTGTAATGTTCTACGTCCTGCACAAAAATCAGTAATTTGTCCCTCTTGTAAAAGGAAAACGGTAATTCAAAAAATAACTTAATAATAACTTCAAGCATCATTTCACTACATAGATCACCCATGATGTACCATGACTATAACATGGCAAGTTGAACACGCAAGCGAGCCCTCGCATGCTCCTGCAGTAACATCAAGAAAGAAATCATCTTAAGGAAAAAAAAAAAAAGTAAGCTGAATCAATTATGAATACGCATGGCCACTTCAGAAATGGCCCTACTTGACAGGATGCAAATCGAAACGTTGTCAGCAGAATTCAGAAGACTATAATCTTGAGGAAAATAATAAAATTCTAAAATTAAAGCTCTTGCCTTCTAGTTCAATGTCATTTTCATGAGCAGCTTCTAACATAGACATTCCAACAGGGACTTTGATATGGTTTTCCTCACCATCCTTATCAATAAAAGTTACAGATATCCTGCACAATGTTGCCTCAAAGAGTAAGGTGCAAAATGACAACTGTGCAAGATTTTAATATACTCACATCATGAACTATTATCATCTAACAAAGAACACGGAAAGGTACGACAGCAATGATGTAATCTTTCCTAACGGAAGTTAACACTGACTGATCACTGATGGTGTAGGGAAGCATTTGACACGTAGGAGGATTATTTCCATCTGAATGGACTTGAAATTTTTCAGGGAATATGACCAGCTACAACAACTGACGCTTAAAGATTCTGTTATTGTTGCCATTTTGGTTAAAGTACCAGAATCACACAGCAACCTTACTCCTGCTCAGATATCAAACCATACCCCCCATGGTGAACAATACGAAATCTTGGTTGGTTGCACAACAACCATGTAAAGGTAGAGCAGAGTGCCAAGCCCCAATATTTATGTGATATTAACATTCTCTGCACTTTGAAGTTCTCACTCAGATACCTCGAAAAGTTTAATCATTTGAAGAAAAATATATTAAATTCCCATCGAGCTCACTATAAATATAGTTCTCAAGTCTTTCATTTTGGGGGATCAAGATATTGCATATGCTGTATGATAAAGTAGTTACACAGCCGCCAAACCTTAGATCGTACTCTCAACAACCACTTAACTAGCTAAAAATCAGACAATAAGAGAAACGGTCAATTTATATCACTTAGGAGGGTCCTTGTTAAATGCTAAATCATGAAATGATTTGCTAGAAACAAGAAACTGGCCCTTAACAATTAGTCTGCATAGTGTACCCATGCTGTGTGCCAAAATCAACACTAAAAAATTACCAATTTTGCATGGGGTTTTTATACAGTTCAATGTTTTTGTTTTTTGAGTGTCTCTTAATCATAAAAAAAACATTTCTGCGTCAAAATTATAATTATAACACAAACACAATAAATAGTAAGTTTTTGAATGCTATATTGACATGATATTTACACATATACAAAAGGATCACATACTCCCACAAATCTGTCATCTCAAATAAAAAGAACTTACGTTTCTTTTTGTTCATTCTCCTCTTCAGTAGTGTTGTTAGTCGTCACTGTTGAAAGGAAATTATGTCTTTCCATCATGGCTCCCTTGTATAACTTAGTAAATGAATGCTGCCGAAACTAATTAAAAAAACACAACATAATTACTCATACAAACAGATAAGCATAAACCAACGCCATAAGAAGGTAAAAATTTAATAAAGTATTTCTCCATTAATCCTGATGCAAATGTACACATAATTTCTAAAAAAATTTGATCGCACAACTATTTGTTCACAAAATGCTCACAATTTCTGGGTTCCTACGAATACAAAATGCTAATTTTGTTCCAAGAATTCAAAGACAACCAAATCCCTTCTAGTATTAAAACAAACGAAATAAATAAACTAATACAAAAAACAGAGTACAATGTTAAATTATCTTCATCTTCAGAGTAGCCAGTATCAGAAATAGAGCAAAACATTGCAAAAACAAGGGTCCAATTTTTCCAATCCTCTGCTAACCACAAACTTATTGGCTCCTTTAGCTAAAGGGTGGAGAGTACCTTGCACTGATGGAAAAGGTTAATGTCATCACCATACTCCCCCAACTCATTCAATATCACCAAGCTTCACAATTGACACAAAAATGTCCAGACCAGTTCAATGGTTATTTTGACTTATTTCAGCAAAGCACATATGGCTTCACATTTCAAAACACGACACCCACTTATCATAAGACAATCGCAGAAAAAAAAAACTACAGTTTATATCCAATTTTTCATTTAAACAAATGTAAAAACCAGGCTAGTGTCTCCCATGATAAGCATCCATCAAACACACTTATTTGTTGCTATCTGTTAAGATCCTAAAACCAGCACAATAGTGCCACACTTAACAGAAATCGAATGCTTAAATTACAATTGCAGGAACAGAAAAAGGAAAATCCAAATTCAGGGTATTGAATTACTAACCGGAGATTGCAGGTGATGACATCTTCCTGTTCGAACATATCCTACTCCACACAAGGATGTACAATTCCCTGCCAAATTAAAAAACAGACAAAAGGTTAGTTAAATAGGTTCAATATAATTAGAGGTTCTCTTCATGCTATGAACTATGGGAGGTAGAGAAGAGAAAATTAACAAGTAGAAGTACTTGTGCAGAGATGTTTAGCGATCGAAGCTCCGACTCTAGCTAGTTTGGAACTTAGCATAGTGGTTTTAGGGTTTAAGAAACCCTAGAAATTGCAGAGGAAAAAAATTTATGAAAAAATTGTTCACTCCAGAACAAAAAAATGACACAAGTCGAGAGGCCGAACGAGGCACCTGTTTTCCGCTGAAGAATGAGAAAAACCACAATCAGGGAGAACAAGTTCCAGAACAGAGAGATCTTACATTTTAATGGCCCAACAACCGAAGCCCAAAAGCCCAACCATGAAATTATGCAAAACTTATTTTTTTTTTAATATCCGAACTTTTGGGTACTTTCTAGTTCAAAACTATAAAACAATTCTTGACACTTATCGTCCCTTTTCAGTATAGTTTTTATTCGTAAGTATTATATTGTTTAAAATTTACAATTATTTTATCTTTTAAAAAAAAGTAGTTTTTTCTTTTAGTTTTCAGTTTTGAAGTGAATTACTTTAAAAAAATTATCATATGAAAAATAATTTAAATGTGTATATTTGTATAACGGTGGGAATGCTTACAACATTGTAAACAATATTAATACTCATGATAGGCTTGTTGATGACAATTATGCTAGTTTTGCGAACAAGACAATGACATCATAACATTACTAAAATAATAAAAATGATGATGAATAAAAAAAATATTGCACTGTTCAAGATACTTGTTAATTTCGTAATGATATTGATAATCTATGCGTTATATAAAAATTATATACTTTTTTAAACTGGTATTGAGTGCTATTTTTTAATTAGATAATTTTGCCTTTGTATCAAATTAAAATATTTTCATTATCTGATAAAATAATTAATCATATAATATCTAAGTAATATTCCAAAATCCCTCAACTTAGAAGTTACGGTATAATTCCCCTACTTGAAAAATATTTTTGCAAATTAAAAAGTAGCAATCACCCAGATGAGACTTGAAGAAATTGATTTTAGTAATTAAGTTTTCATTATGCGAGTTAATTACTATTTGATTAAGTTTGAGTATATATGAGTCATACTTGCACAATTTATTCACAACGTTACTTGATTTTGACGAAAAAATAAATTGGCGTTACTTAAGTTCAATCTGTGAATAAAATAGAAAAACACATTTCATACAATTGGTAGATAATTAGATACTTTAAAGTTGGTTAAAGGGGTTTAATTTTACGAGTAGTTGAGACCAAAAGTCAATTAATATGTAAGAATTAAAATTCATGCAAAATACTTGTATTTTTTAAATAATAAATAGTATACTTTTATAAAAAAAATATATTATATTTTAGAGATCCAAATGACAAACCAAAATCACTAATTTTCCCGTTTTAAATAAATTTATTATAGAAATTAATATTTTTTAATCATATTTTTTTTCAAATGTTCTTATTAATTTTAATCTAAAAGTAAACTAAATTATATCACTAATACAATTATTTTTTTTAAGACAATTATAATCGATAAGAAGAAAAAATTATTTTTAAAAATGAAAAAATAAAGAAAATAAATGTTTATTTTAACAAACACTTCAACTCTAAAACTAAATTATGGTAAATTTATTTTTCTAATATTTACGGAATATATAAAGCTTAACATGTATACTCGAGACTGAAAACTGGTGAAATTTATAATAAAAATACAAAAGTCGACATAGAAAACACTGTACCCTCGAAGATATTTTGTTTACTTTGGTAATCCATCTTTTCTATAAGGAACCAATTAGTTTTCAGCTGTCACCTAAAGAATAACTCATTATACTAAAAAAGATAATGACATCACAGTTGCATCTAATAAAAATAACTAACAGTCTCAACATTTTAAGAATATTTGGAGATATTATGAAAAAAATTAAAATATAGAATAGTTTTAGAATTTAGAAGTAAGAAAATTAGAGAAAATATAATTAAAACTTAAACAGTTCTATCGAATGTAAGATTAAAGTTTAAAGAGAAGATTTTTTTTTTTTCCTTAACAACCTGGTTTATTAGAACACAAGACGCTTACAGTTCAATTAAACTGTACAACTTTAATCATATATCATGAATCAATCAAAGTCATCCAAAAGGAATCACCGACATATTAAAAAATTAAATAAACGATAGTTATATAATTATTTTAATTGCACTTGTATTTATAATATAAAAATATATGCATGCATTAATGACTTAAATTCTTTAACCATTTAAAGAAATGAGAAAATTAATTTAAATTTTGATAAAGTTTTAGTCTTGACAAGATTTAACATGCGTTCGATGATGTTTTACCACACCAATGCAACGCATTGTGTAACTAAGTTGAAGTAATGACACGTGTTTTTTTAAAATGATTTAAGTGTTCGGTTTGCTATATATATACAGACACATGTATATATAACTGTTGGGTTTTGCTGGAGAAAACTGAAAAGCAGATACAGAGAGAGTAGCGTGAGGGAACAAAAGGAAAGAAAAAGAAATGCAACCAAAGAAAGAGGAATGCCAACACAACTAATGATTGAGTGTTTTTCAACCATAGATTAGATGTAGTTTTTCTCCAACCAATCATACACATTACCATCAAATTTGGTTCTGTAAAACTAAGATTGCATTTCTTATCTCCAGCTAATCACCTCTTCCGTAACAGGTATCAATCTCTGTCTTCACTTATTTTTATTCAATCCAATTTAATCATCTTCTCCATCAATTATTACTCTTGTTGCTAAATGTCACCTTGGAGAATAAGGAAATTGGGAAACTTAATGTTCCATTAAGAATATTCATGAGGAAAGTATGCAATTTAGCTGTATCTGAAGCTATATGTGCTTGTGTTCTTTTTTGTGCTTTTGATTATAGGTGATTCATATTGAGTAGTTAAATCTAACTTAAGTTTCATGTTTTATTTGTCTGAATTTAGTGTGACATCTGAAGAGACAGCATAGTTTGTGGTTGGATCTGCTGAGTTGATCAATGGATGATGCTGGAGGTTCCAAATTGAGCGGAATTAGACAGATTGTGAGATTGAAGGAAATGTTTCAGAAGTGGCAAACGGTGACTCTGGGCTCGAAAGAGTCGAACCATGAGTCTGATGTGGCTCGTCCTGGGGGCATTCCACCAATGATTAACAAAAGGATAACAAATGTTCTGTATTGTGACTCTGATGAGGATAGCTGCTACAGTCCTCAACCACCACATGATGTTCCCAAAGGGTACTTAGCCGTCTATGTTGGGCCTGAGCTTCGGAGGTTTATCATCCCCACAAGCTACCTTAGCCACTCTTTGTTCAAGGTTTTGTTGGAAAAGGCTGCAGAGGAATTTGGGTTTGACCAGAGTGGTGGACTCACGATTCCATGTGAAATTGAGACCTTTAAATACCTCTTGAATTGCATGGAGAACAACGATGACAGCTCCGGTAAGTTAATTGCATTATTTCAGAATGTAGTCTCTTTCAGATGAATTCCAATTAGCATGTGTTTCAGTGTCTTATCATCATCAATAGTTTAGATAAAGGCAAGAAAGCTTATGAAATGCATTTTTTGAAATAAATTTGGAAAGGTATTGGTGTGGTTTCGTGAGCATGAGTCATTTGGTTACCTTCAAGATTAGTTTCATGTTAAACCTGTTATTGTGTTTTATGTTCATTTAGCATCTTAATGGATCCAATTTATTCTTCTTTGTTTTCACCATTACCTCACTGCTTGTAATTGGAATTGGCGAGATCATGGTAAAGAGGGGACACAAGAGACAGAGAGAGAATATTTGTTCTTTTTTGTTTGTTCTTCTCACCTTTTCCAATGATAACAATTCTAGACAATTTTTATTTTACCATTCTTACAACAAGAAAAACACACACTAATTCAAAGGCATTCTGTGTATTCTATGTTTTGCTAAAAGTGTAAAAAATGGTGTGCATTGTGGTATTAGTAACCCCGTGCTTTTTGACTAACTTTCAGACTCTTGGTGGAATTGCAGCTGGAAACACAGGAACTGTGGAAGAATAAATAATTGGTCTGATCTATGTAGAGGGAGAATCATGGTGCTGGTTTCAAGTGCAGGGGTGGCTTCTAGGCTTTCTTCCATTTTGGTTTTGATTTCTTACATGAAGAACGATATAACTTCCCAACTAGAAAGATTTCTGATGGCTCATTTGTTTGTAGAACAGCTGTTAAAAATCCATGTACTTTTCATCCAATGTTCCCCCAATACATGTACTTTGCCAACATATTCAAATAGAACATTTTTGACATTTAATGAAAAATATATCCATTCAGGGATGCGAAAATGTGTTTCTTTTTGGGATCAAAGGTACTTGATTATGAGTTGTGAGATTCTCACGCCTCATAATTATGTTCATGCACCTCTAGTACGGTCTCATTATGAGATGCTTAAGACTTTGATACACACATTTTCATACAGCAGAAGCTCTTTTCTTGTTTGAAAAGAATGTGATGATGGATCATGTGCTTGTGTAACATAATCTTGAATCAAATCCGGTATTTGAGCTGTCCCAAGTTCCACTCAAACATATGTTTATTATTTAGTATGCCATAATTGAGGAGTTCTTAGTGTCCTGAAAATAAAGCATGAGTTATTCTGTTTTTGTCATAGCATATGCGCACATGATTGATGGGAGACAGCATGAATGTGATTGCTAACAAGATCTGATATTTCTGTTATAATATTCCTTATTTGTATTGATTGCTTTGAAGACGTGTCCTTGTTTTTCGGCCACCAATGAACAAACATACATTGTCTTCCTCTTTTTATTTTAGTTTTAATGGGCTTACGGTTTTGAATGCTCGTGACGTGATGGGCCCATCCAGACCGCTTCCTTGCGATTACATTCTGCACCCTATGATTTGAAACGGCACCCTCATCTAAATTCAAATTCAAATTTTATTATTTAAGATTTATATTTTAAATTGTAGATTTCGAAATATACAATTATTTTAATTTAATTTTATTTTTTCAAAGCTTCTTAACACAAAATTATTTTTTTAATAAAAATTTATTCTTTTAATAATAACAATATTAGATAAAATAAGCACGTAACACAATAAATTTTCATAATTTCTCATATATTAATGATTAAAAATTCTCATACGATATATTTTTAATTTTAAAATGCAAAAGTATATACGAAAGTTATATAAAAATTATCTCCTTGTTGTATGTCTTGTATAACAAGTGGATGCCAGGTGTAAATGTTTATTTATGACATCATGACTAACTGTACGTACTTTTAGTTTAGTCCAATACTGGAGTACCTTCTAATAAATGCTACAATCCATCAAGAACGGTGAGATATTCACGTCAATGTATTCTGCATTTATTGAAATGACATTGAATAGTTAAAATATTAAAACAAATAGTTATGGTAAAATAAGAATAAATACATAACAAGATAAATTACTTAGGGATCAAGCATCCTCCTATTGTGACGTCGGTTATGTCTTGACATCATTTAGACTATGTGAACAATGACGTGACAATATAGAAGATCTATCTTCATCCATTACAGGAAGTATGTACAGGTGTGATACTAATATAAATTAGTGTATATATCCAATTACACATGCTAATGGATGTGAAGTTAGTGTCACACCAGTAACAAGATGGTTAGTAATGCTTAACCATCGATTATTGATCTGTATGCATCATCGGGTGTATTTTAGGCCCAAAATAAAATTACGGGGGTACGAAAGGTAATCTCCTTGTGACTTGAAAATTGCACCCATCAGGTAAGACCCATTTAGGGGGTCCAATTTAAGTGTTAAAAACCATAATCTAAATAAACTATCATTCTCTATAAACATATTTGAATACATGCATTTTTGTTAGTTTGATAATATTTAGTATTGAATCATTAACAATAACTAATATACGTTTAAATTCAACACCATAATACCTCATACAACAAGTATAAATATGAGTTACTGGGATATGGAAAAATCATCTTCTATTTGGGCTAGCCAAGAGCAATAAAAAACCTCAACGGCTAAAATAATTATCAATAACAACAATTGCACCTTCAAATGGTGGAGGAGGTCGAGGAATCGTTTGCTCATATCCAAACTACATGATGTGATTACATCCCCAGCTGGATATATCCTGATAACATAGATATCACCTCAAACGTCTATTAGGATGACAATCATCTAAAAAAATCCAAATCACCTCAGCATGGATGACACCATCTATCTAGACACACACAACTTCAACTCTGCATATATGGTTTCCTGTCACATAAAGTGACGCCCAAAGGAAAAACTCTTAATATGTGAGACCTTCCTTCCCATCCCTGGGAAGTGCTAATATATTCACGCATGTTCCGTCATGAACAAAACATTATTCCTATATTTAACTAAAAATAAATATAAGTTATTCAAATCATGTATATTATTTACTTTCAAAAGCATGAGATAACCTTTTAATTGTTTTATCTAGGTAAAATAAGCATCTCTCATCTGATCATACATGTGGGTGAGTGTAACAACTCGCTATGTGTACCCACCACACATCCTCATATTACTAAAATGAGCCAAAAATGACATACCAACAGATGTTACACTTTTATCAATGAATATTGTGCACCCAACAAGATGCAAATAAGCCTTAGTTGCATACTCTCATTCTTATTGGATAATGCACTCCTTGTACACTCGCACAACTAACTCAATCTTATGTGAGCGCCACATCACTACCCAACTCCGACGTGGTATCACTGAACTCCATCCCAAGGAACTTAACTAACAATATTGAAGTTGATGTGAAATCCAACATTATATATGAAAAAAACTATCTCATCATGGGGAGATGTAACAATGCAGATACATCATCCAATGTGATGGTCTTCTCATTGATAAGGAGGTGGAAAGTGGAAAGTGTCAGTGTAACTTGTCATCTTTCCGTAAAGACTGAAATGAGACCCTTATTCGTGGTCTCATAGCTAATTTTGTACAATGACAATAATCTGATGTTAAGAACTATAAGTCAATTTGGGGATATACGATCCCTAATTTACTTAACTTACAATCGTGAGAGATCAACTTCAACTTCTCTCGATCCTCACACCATCAGAGTCTTAAGGTCATTTTGTCAATGTAACGCACTAGTAAGAACGTATTAAAAGGTCTGCCAACAAATCATTGTTACTCATCATGCCTTCTTACTGGCAACACACCTGCCTCAATTTCAATTACAACTTATTCCCTATCTTTTATACGAACCAATGTCCTTAGTCTCTATAAGTTTTGAGATGCTCACCTTATAATCGTTTTCATATCTCAATGCCAAATGACACCATTAGTAATAAAACTTAAAAAAAAATATTTTAAAATACATAATCCATAATGTACAAAAATCATCAAATGTATTATGGATTATACATTTCAAAAATATCTCAGATCAAATATTCTGGTATAAAGTAACAACAACGAAGACGGAGCAAAATAAAATAAAAAAAAAACAAACTTATTCAATAAACTTGACGATGTAATAGAGTCGGAGACAATTCTTAAGAGCACAATGGTGTTTCGGCATAGCCTCTTACACACAAATACGATAGCACAGAGGAAATGAGAGGTGTACCGGCGGAGGAAGAAGATGATAAAAGCGAGGAATGTAGGAGTAGGGTTGGTTTATAAATTAAAGCGGTATTTTTGTCATTTCACCACCCAATGGGAGTGCAGATTTAGAAAATGGGGGATGCAGAATGCCACAGCCCTGCTTCCTTCCATACGTCATAGCAATTCTTTTGGCCCAAAACTAAAAGTAGATTTTATAATACTTTAGTATGTGTAAGGAAAGTATATATATAACAAGGAAAGTATTGAAGTAAGATATTAAATTTCAATTTTTTAATTGAAAAAAATATGATTGGAAAATAAATGTTTTATATAATTTAAATCATACACATGATTTATCTATTCAACCTACTCCTCCCTTTATGTTTTGTTTGGTGTAATGGAATATTTGAATAACGGTAAATATGAGTTTATATTAGGAAAAAATGGCACTCTATATCTTTTTAAACCATTGATAAATAAATGTAACTGAGGTTAAATAATAAATTGTTAATAATTATGGTGTACTATTAGAGAACATGAGTTATTTAAAATAAATAAGATTATAGAATAAAATTTGTGACATTTAAAAATATAAAATATACATATAAAAATGTAAATGATATCTTTTTCTCAACATTGTTATATATTTTTTATGTTTGATTAAATTTTAAACATTAATATATATATATATATATATATATATATATATATATATATATATATATATATATATATCGTACACATACAAAAATTTAAATATCTGCCTAATCCTCATATTATAGTCATCTGATGTCGTAAACTTTTAAAGATACTGATTTTACACGTATTTTGTTAACTTAAAACTGTTTTTAAAAAGTTGTAGCAGGCAATAGATGTACAAAAAATAATTTTTTAAAGAATATTATATTATTAAAATATAGAAAAGTTGTAATATATATTTCGATGTACGATTGAATAGAGTTAACGTTAAAATAATAAAGAAAATTCAGGACATTCAAGTGTTTTTTTACAAATATTTTTTAAACTCATGAAATATCAAATTTCTAAAAAAAAAAATACAAAAAAAGTAAAGTATATTTGTTATAATTCAACACATAACTAGAAACCTAAACTTAATTTTTCAATTATTTTATTTTTTCAATACATTGTAAAGGAAACTTAAATTATTTATATCAATAGATATATAATTTCTTCATACCAATTTAAGCAAACCAAATCAAACTTAATAGACTTAATTATATTATATTAACATTTAATAATATTTAAAGAGTGAATAAATTGTGTTCAGATTAAATTTATATAATTTTAAAACTGCATTATCTAAAATCCTTAAAATATTGGTGAAATTATCAAAGTAAAATAGTTACTTTTTTACATAAAATAAAATAGCAATAATCATATGAAGCTCTTCCGCTCTTAGTATAATTAAGATTATAATTATAATATATGAGTATAATATTACCTTGTTACTATTTTTATTATATATACTTCAATTGATTTTAATCATTGATAGAGAATAATTTCTTCACACTCGTTTGATAAACATAATCAAATTTAAAGGAATTATTATATCAAATAAAAAAGTAATCTTTTATCTTTTTCATATATATATATATATATATATATATATGAATTAAAATCTTTTATTTAATAAAAATTGATTAGAGGAAAAATATATAAAAAATACTCAAATACGATTTTGAGTTAGAGATTAAATAAAAAAAAGCACTTAACATGATAATATATTAATTATATATTTTTTAATTTAAATTACTAGTATATATATATAATATTAAAATGAGTAGAAAATTTGTAATTACGGTATAGATGTCGTACTAATTAACATTGTACAAAAATAGAGCATGTGACATGCGCATTTCCGGAACTAATCTATTAACAATTTTACAAAAAATGAATTATTGAGTGAAAATTATCCAACATCTAACAAAAAATATGCAAGGACCACTTTTGGAATAAAATCCACTGCATATATGAATTATTAAAGACCATATTCCATCTCCAAGGTTGCCAGGACCAAAACCAAGACTTGAGTAACAAGTAGTTCAGCATCAGAAACTGCATAGAAAATAAATTAAAGATAAAAACTAGATGGTGTCAAATTCTAGTTTCATTGTGTTTTGAAGTTGTTCTACTACAGCCAAAATTGTAAGTGAACTTAGAGATATGAGTTAGAGTTAGAAGAGAGGATTAAACTAAATGTCATACCTCGTACATAATCGTGAACGAAAGAGTACTCGTAAAACTGACCAATCTGAACAAATGTAAGATTTAAAACATATTATTGACACTTGTTATTACTTTCTTTACAAATTACTAAATCATATTTATTGATATTTATCTCATTACCTTATTGTTAAAAAATATTATACACATGGATTCAACAAATGAAAATAAAAGGAAAGAGTAGATTCTTAGCTACGCACCACAAACACGAGAGTATATTCATCAGGTAAATCTCTAAGGTATTCTGTTAAGCTGATGATGGGCGCATGGGTAAGGGGACCAGGTCCATGAATGCACCCTAAATTCACAATTTCATAGCATACCAATTAGTCACTCTAGTCAAATTTGAACACCTCAAAATGAGCAAATAAAAATTCAAACCTATTATTCTACTGTTTGTAGGTAGAGTGAATAGTAGTAAGCTTGTCAAGTCGGGTATCGTCCGACAAGCGACTTCACCATTATCCGTGTTATACATCATTCCAAATTGGAATAACTGATCTGCAAAAATAGTTATTTCTTTTATCAGCTGCAAAATAGTTTTTAAAAGCCTTAACTCATGTGAGAACTCAAATTGTCTATAAGACTGTCATTTATGTGCCATGAAGATGTGTAGAAGGTAAAATTTACTTACACAGGTCCCTTACAAATTCCACAAATTGAAGGGGTAGTGTTGTATTGGGGTTGAGCTCACAGCAACCCCTTGGTCCAAAATTGGCACAGATATTGTGTATAAAGCCAGCAGTATTAAGTCTACTAGATAAAATCTGTCCCAGTGGCTGAAAACAGAACCACAATAACCAACTTTAAAATGCAAGTGAAAACATAAATCATGCCCCTGTAATAAATGACACCATAATTCTCTCTATCAAAACTCCAAATGAAAATGTGATAATAATACCATACAATCAATGTAAAATGAAAGACAAAGCACAATTACATTGTAAAAATACAGATTTCTTAGTCGCTTACATCTAAAAAAATACAGGGACTTGCATACCAACATAGCAATTAAGCAGTAAAATATTATTGTTACAATAATATTGAAGTACGCAGTCATTTCAATGATTATTTTGGTCAGAATGTTTTATCAGGAAACTCGTCCTATTGCATTGATTTCAAAGGACAAGAAAACAACTGAACTGCAAAATAAAAAAAAAAAGGCACCATGCTTCACTAACCAAGAAATAAGTTGCAGCAATATCTCCAACATGATATGGCACGGGGTGCAATCCCTGCAAGGGGGTACAGTGCAATTATGAAATAAGTATCAATTCTTGACTCACTGAAATAGATGAATATGAACACCTTCACAAGGATAACATGAATGCTACATTTTCTATTGTCAATGGTTCGGGTACCCCTTTAATTCGTTTCTTACCAAATTAAAAGAGATTTGACTTTCTTGAAATGGGTGAAAGAAAAGGTTGTTTCTTGCAATGTGTAAAAGAAAAGGGAGAAGAAAGAAGATTGCATTACCCCAGTAAACTCCTCATCTGCGTCATAGTATAATGGAAGCTTATTGAGCAGGAAGATGACTCCGGAGCCATTAGAACCTTTCTTTTTGCGAGTCCGTTCAAGTTGACCGACCATACTGGCACTTCTGAGTGTGTCCCTTCAACGTGTTTTGATGAGAGTGAGAGTCAGAATAACCGTGGACAAGACTGAGAACTAGTAATTACACTATCTCCCTTTCTTTTTATATCTTTTCAAATTTCTCGGTAAGAATATAACAATCACAATTTTCATTTTTTTTTTTCACTTTTATATCATAATAACATTAATAGAAATACTTTTTGTGATCCTCACAGTTAGAAAAAAAAAAAAAAAACCCGTTACAGGTCTTGATGATTAACAGGATGATGACACGTGCTTTTCTGATAAAAGAAAAATCGATAATTTCTTAAAAGTTATTTAATTTAGAAAATAACACAAATAGGTTAGAAATAATGATGACGGATACGCATCACATGTTTTTTTTTTTTTTTTTTTTTTTTTTTTTTTTTTTAATTCTGATATAATTTTTTCACAAAATTTTTAAAATAAGAAAAAAAAATTATTCTCATATATAAATGGTGTTAAGTTGACAAAATTTTATTAATAGTTAATTTAAGTTAATTAAATTCTAACTATGATTAATTTAAATTAATTAAATTTTTAAAATCATATATTATAATATGATTTCATTTTGAGTTAAATAAAATCATGTCAAATTGATATGATTTCTTCTAAATAATTTTTCTTTTATCTATTTTGAGAATTTGATGAAAAAAAATTACATCAATAAAAAAAGTTTGCATTAGGATCACCACTTTCCTACCATTTGTAACTAATTTTAACTTATAAATTTTGATTTGATTATGGGTTCAATTACTAAAAAATTTTAACATTTCATTAATAAATGAAAATTTTGAAAATAAAAGTTAATGTTACTTATTGTTTTTTTGGCAACCACATCTGATTAGAAATTTGGAGATAATTTGTTGGTTCAAGTGGCTGTTGATTTTATTGATAAAGAAAAGTTACTGATGAACTCATTGTTGTTATTATTAATATTATGATCTCACCATTAAATAAAAATAATAATGATTGATATATAGATGAGTGAGCTTTTTCTATGGAAAGTCAACCATTTTCTACAATTTATAACTAATGTTTTAAAGCAATTATAACAACTAATTATAATAAAAACTAATAATAATTATAACAAAACTTATAAAAGAATTTTATAAAATTTATATTGATATAATAGACTATTATGTAACAAATAGTACCTCTTCTATATAAATTTTATTTAATATATATTTATTGTTATTTATCTTTAATTACATAATCTACTATGTTTAAATTCAGAAATTATCAACTTTTCTTTACTGATCATTCTTCTTGTATTCTCATTCTTTCACTTTGTTTGTTAAATTTTCTTGATTTGTATTTGCATAAGTTTTTTTCAATTGTATGTCGGGTAAGAATTTTTTTTGGTTTCTTCGGTCGTTGCAATCATATTTTATTTAAATAAAGATACTAAACAAAACTAAAGGAAGGTAAACTGAGAAACCAGGTAAGATAATGATTTGTTTGGATTTAAAAATGAATTTGAGGTGTAAATAAATAATTATATTCTATTAATGTGACTAATGTGAAATATAGTTATGGACGTGAATATGATTTAATAAAATAGAATGAGAGGTTATATAAATATCTTATGGTGGATGTTGGTTACAGAAAAGAAATTAGGATTCTGTCTAAAGATTATTAGGAACAAATCACTTAAATCAGTTTATGCTTTTGAGTCACTTTCTTGAAGAATCAAGACACACAGTAAGATGTATCAAGAACAGTAAAGATTCATCAAGAATTGAGAGAGATTAG
>Ga0209700_101105_pt1 | contig 54548 bp, 30 predicted proteins | sample SiratroredBW_FD_187528 | JGI IMG/M metagenome (GOLD analysis project Ga0209700, IMG submission 187528) | Root nodule microbial communities of legume samples collected from California, USA - Siratro red BW (SPAdes) (version 2) | ecosystem: Host-associated > Plants > Roots > Nodule | place: USA...
TCAATTAGTGGCGGCCATCCATATTCAAATATTCAAGAGTCAAACCTTCTCAATTTTATATCATATAATACTGCCACTACTTGTTCATACCTTACCACCCTTTTCCTTCTCTTTTCTTTTCTTTAATCTACGTTGTTTAACTATTATTAATGGCAAGATTAATCAAACTAACTTTCACCTCAATATATATATATATATAAAAACAATCAAACTTTGCTCATCATCTTAGTAATATATGGCATCATCATCTATTTACAGACTAATAATAAATGCTTGTTAAAAATGTTCCATTTTGTTTAAAATGTCCTGTTATTAAATACGTATTAAATGTCCTGCTGTTTTAATATAGGCTAATAGATAAATTTTTTATAATATATTAAATGTTCTATTGTTTGTGTCAATTATTTCTGATATATTTGAAAAAGGTAAAAATAAGGCTGCTGACAAATTCCTTGGCGTGGGAAGAACTGTTTGTAATAATAGCGGTAGCTAAGAATATTAATCACTATTCAGCAAAATAATTGAGAAAAAGAATAAAATAAAAAAGATGGACAGTGAATGGATTAGGATATGCTTAAAAAAAGGAATAGTCAAAGTTTGGAGCTTGACCGCTAGCTAGCTTCGGCTGTAAAATAAGTATCCAACACGAGAAGGAAAACATTTTGTGATTTCTATATTAGAATGAAAGATGCAAGATAAGGACATGATACCATTTGAAAACTAAATACTTTATGTTAGAAAAAAAAAGTACCCTTTGAGATCTTTTGATGAAAATAGAAAATAATAGTTAAGATCAACTCAGAAATTACATCAGCTGGAACGTCGGTAACAAAATTTCCACTTTTGATTTTAGTTTAGAGAAAATAAATGGGTGAAAGAGTGAATTTCACGTTGCTTTTGAAGCTTCTCCGAAAGACTCGCAACTAAAACAATCAAAGCCTTCACACTTTGACTTCTAGATTGAGAAGAAAATATAAGACATGGCCAGCAAAATTGATCAGCCCTTGTGGGCGTTGAAAGGAACTTTGAACCAATAATTCAACTTCTAGATGGATAGTACTTTATTACAGACATGTTACATTAATAGATCCAAGTCATTTCTCCATTTTCATTTTTAAGACGGAATCTAACATGAAGTAACAAATATATGATGTACGGCAAGACATAAAATTTTATTGTTAGATATATTTGTTACACTTTGAGTTTCTATTATGGTCCATTAAACCGTGTTTCTTGCACACAAATTAGAATCCAGTTGCATTGCTTGTATCATTATCAACTATTTTTACCTTTTGTTTGGAATGAACATTTCAAGAGAGTAATTATTTAAAAAAAAAAAAAAATTGATGTGTTTTATGATAAAATATGTTATTTGGATAAGAAATTTTGAAATATATATTAAAATTTTAGAATTTTATTATAGTGATTGGATTACTTAAAATTAAAATAAAATAACCTAAAAGTAAGAATTTTGAAATTCCTCGTAAGTTCATGTTTAAGTAGATTCGATCAATTTGGGTTTGGTTTAATTTGGGTTTGGTTTAATTTGGCTTAACTTAGTAGGGATAAACTCAACTCGACTTGATGTGGGATAAACCCAACAACAAGGGTCCAACCTGACTTGGACTAAACCCGAACTTGACTCGACATGAGTTTAGCCCAACTCTGTTAATATGATCTCGACTTGACTTAGACCTAAGTCGATTTATCTATAGGCCTAAGCACAAGGCAACTCAATTCAATAAGCTTCGAACTGGTTCGGCTCAACCTAGGTCTGAGCGTGGGTCAACTTGACTTGATCTAGTCCTGATCAGGTTAGGGCTAGACCTATCTTGATCGACCTAGGCCTTGACTTGGTCTTGATTGGACTATGACTTATCTAGGCCTAGCCAACTCCATTGAACGTGGGTCTACCCAAACTTAGGCGAGCGTTGACTCACCTTGACTTGAGTGAATGTGGGTTTGCCTTAATTCGTCTCAACCTGATCCGAGTTGACTAAGCTCGATCTTGCCTCGCAATGACTCACCTTGTTTGGGCTGACTCAACTTGTTGCAACAAAATTGAGTTGTCCTGAATAACTTGACCTGGACTGGCTTAACTCGATTTGGACCTAAGCCTACTTGACTTGATCTGGAACCAGATTGACTTGACTTTAGTTGAACTTGGATTGACTTGATTCTGACCTCAGTTAACTCTGTCCAATCTCACTGAGCCCAACTCAACACTTCTTACTCTCTAACCCGATCTAGCAAATAATAATTTGAAAATAATCTCATTCCTAAAAAGAAAAAGTTCTACAAATGTAGTAAAATAAAAAAAATCTTTAAAAACATAGAAAAAAATAAAATCAACTAAGATCTACTGCAAAATATTATCAATATTAGTATTTTTAAATTTTTAACATTTATTTAATATTTAAATAAATTTTTAATTTAGCCTATCTCAAAAAAAAATTCACTAAATTTAAATTGTATCATTCAAATAAAATATTTAAAAAATATCAAACAAAATATTTAAAAAATAAAATAATTTAAAATGAGACTAATTCAAATTCAATCTATTAAAATGTCTTAAAAATTAAGAAATTTTCAGTCGAAACACAAGGTTATGGGTGAAACTGAAAAGATCACCCTTGGTCCAAAGCAATGTCAATGGCTTTCACACAATTGAAGTATTCAGAAGCCAAACTTAGTTCCTTTTGTAATAAAGTTGGTCACACAATTGACAGTTATTACAACATGCTTTCCCCGTGATTAAGAGAAGAGCAATGTCAATTGTGCAGTGGATTAGGATGAAATTGATGGTGGTCAAAGTTTGGCATCACAAGGAGATGATGATCAAAACCAAGACCATGTAACACAACTGGGGTGTACACTATAAGCTGCACACACTGATTCTTGCCTTGCTAAAAAATATGGGCAGGTCACAAAATATCGTTTCTGCTATACTCAAGAGTTTCAACTCCCAAAAAATCAAACCAATTATAATCAGATTGTCTGATGTTCTAGATTTCTTTCCAAATAGGCTTGAACAATTCTTTTTCTTAGAATAGTTTTATTTTACTGGTGTTCAGTACATTCCCACATTCAATTTCAAACTAATTTTTCTTAATTAAGTTTTAAGGATGTGATAAATTAGATATTTTCAATTGAGTTAGAATTGTTCGTTCTATTCATCAATAGAGATTTTTTGTTAACAGTTTCTGTTATGTCTCATGTAGCTAATTTTGTCCATTACTGTAGACCAAATGTACGGAACATTTGAATTGGTCATGTTTGTAGCAACAGATGTTAGATTTGAAAAAGTTGTATTCTTTGTTGATAGTAAAAGTCTCTCTTCTCGTGATGTTTCTCATTATTCTAAGTAAAGAAAATTACTTGTTCCTAATAACAATAAAAAAATTCTTAGCTGCTTTGACCTTGTCCGCATGGATATTTGGGGTCCTATTGAATGCCTTCTATTTTTGACTAAAGATATTTTCTTACAATTCTAGATGTCAATTTTCAACCAAAAAAAAATTTAGACGTCAGATAGAAGCATTTGTGTACTCTTTGCATGATGCAGAAATCAGAAGCAACTAACTTGACAGAGTCTTGTGCTGATTAGTAGAGACTCAGTTCAATGGTAAGATCAAGTGCATTAATCAGACAATGGCTCTGAATTCAAGATGAAATATTTTTGTATTTGCTTCAAACGCAATCTGCACTAACTACCATACTTAGAAACACCCCAATAGTTCTATAGTTGAAAGGAAACATCTGCATGTGTTAGGGTGGTCTAACTAAAATTTTTGGAATTTTGTTGTGATGCCTACTAGGTTCTTTAATGAAAATATCAAATACTGTATTATTTTGTTCTTAATTTATCAGAGCTCAAAGTGTTTGGATGCTTATCTTTTTCCTCTACATTAACAACCAACAACTTCAAGTTGGATAAGAGGGTCAGAAAATGAGTTTTTGTAATATAAAAAGGCAAGGAGTTTATTTGATATCTTCCAATCCATAGATGCATTATTTTATCAAGAAGCATATCCTTTCCAAAACCTAAACTGCCAGAGAGCACAGCTCACTATAATCACATCTACCCTCAACATGCTTTGAAAATGCATTTTTACACAGATATACCCATCTCCAACTACAAATCCTCAACCATGCAGATAAGAAAATCCCCAGCTAGATATAAATCTATCCTTCATCAAAGAACCTCAACTAGAAATAGAAAACCACTACCATCTTATTTGGCAAATTATATTTTCTTTACAACCTGCAACAAGTTACCTCCACCATCATAAATATCCAACCATTTATCCTAATCATAAAAACCATCTCAGTAGCCTTATCATCATCCTTGACAGAACCCTCTTCATACTCTGAAGCTATTCTAGAAGCATGATGATAGTTGGGTATCCAAAATGAACTGGCAGCTCTGAAACTGGATTTTCACCGCACTGCCACCAGGAAAAAGTACCATAAGCTGTAAAAAGCATAAGACATAAGCCACAGTTGAAATATGCGAAGCATGTGTGATAACAAAGGTTTGACACAAACAGTTCTAGGCTTTTGATTCTTACAAGTAATATTTGTTTATGACGAGGTTACATCTTGTACTCTACTTCTTTCAATGACTTTTGGCTTAAAAAAAAAAAAAAAAAAAAAAAACAGTTGGAATTGACTACAATAAAACCTCCTATCCACTGTCAAAATAACAACTGTCAGAACCCTCTTATGAATTGCAGCTGTGAAGAATTTGTAATACTCAATATTGCTATTTGTAGGAGACTGATAAGGAGATTAGTTTATTTCACTCGCACAAAACATGTCGTATGCTTTGTTGTGATGTGTTGAGTCAATTTCTTGATTGTCTAACTGACACTCACTGTTAGGCAGCATTGAGAGTTCTTAAATATATCAAAAAGTCACCGACTGAAGGATTCTTCTTTTCTGCAAATTCTAACACTTAGTTAAAGCGGGTTAGTAATTAACATTGGGGAACTTGTTTGAATTTGAACACTTAGAAGGTCCAGATTACTACTTTTTCTTTGTATTATTTGTAATACCCTAGAAAAGCAAGAAGGCACTCATGGTCTCCAAATCATCTTAAGATAATCAAGCATTTGTGAGGCTCAGTGGTTTCGCTATCTATTTCATGGCTTAGAGTTGAGCCTAATACATTCTCAGAACACATTTTCTAGAATAGGATAAGATTTTTAGAATGAAATACATTCGAAAACAAGTTTTCTATAACAGAATTTTTAGAACAATTTTTCAGAACATATATAATACCTTCTGGAAAGTGTTTTTCATAATTTATTTTCGGAACAAACTTTCCAGCTCTTTTTCTTCTTGTTCTTCTTCTATGACTGTGATGGTGCAGGGGTGACAGCAGCAATGGTGAGGTGCATTGGCCAGAGCAGATGGGATAATTTAATCATTTCATCCAATTGTAGGGGTGCAAGTTCAAAAATAGGGTGCAAAAAGTAAATCATTTAATCGTGTATACAACTTTTTTATTGTACCCAATACGTCATTGCTCTTCCCACCCCCACTTTTTCCTTATGTCATGCTTGTTAGTATTTTTTCCATATATATTTTATATATCTAATTTGTGTGGTAAAATATTTAAAAAAGATTATTGATGATTTTAATTGATGATTTTAATTGATGATTAATTTATAATCAACATATAAAACAATTTATAAAATTAATGACTTCAATTTCATTTACGAAAGCCTTATATTTTTACTTTTATTGAGACCTAAGTGAACACTAAAAAGAGTATTTTAAAAATGACACGTTTTTTTGAATTTTTAAAATTGAGGAAATTGATTAATTTTTTATTAATAAAGGATTAAATTAAAATAAGTAAATGATAAAACTAAAAAAATAATTAATTATATTATAATCGTTATATTTTAAAGAAATTCTACGAAGATTAATATTTTTAAAATTACTTTTAGAGTAACATAATACCTCCCTTTTTACATATAACAGTGAGTGATATATAATTGTTTGTAAAAACTTGTTTGGAAAATTAGTGCCTTTGTTTGTATTATCCATTATTTTGTGACCAGGTTTTTAGATTATATTATTTCTTGATGATTATGAAAGTTGTTACGTCTATTTTTTATTTTACCTTTTGTGAACCAAAGTATTTCTAACCAAATAACTAATTATTACTGTTTTAAACACTGATGTTCATTGTAGCAGTCAGGTACATTAAATGGTCAAATATAGTGAAAAGAAGTAGCAATATTATGTTCTGATGTTCTGGGTGGGTGGAAAGGGCTTTCATGTGTGACGTAGAAATGTTATAATTGTGGAATAGAACATTGTTAAGGTCAAACCATGTGATTTGAATTCATTAAAAATGTTAGAAGTTGTGATTCTTAAATTTCAATTCATAGGTAACATATTGACACGTTTCTTAATTAGCATGAGTTTGATTCCTTTCTCGATGGTTTTTTTTTTCCTAAGAACAATTGAGATTGATACGAAATAATGAATCAAGTTTCAACGCTAAAGACCCCAAATACGATTGTGTGCAATTTTTAAAATTTACTACATCACGCTGCTATATATATCTTGATTTTTATAAAAGTAGATCATTATATATCTAAGTTTTTTATGTTGTTTAAGATTTTTGCTGGGATTTTGACATATGTGAAACCTTAGAGATTAATATTAGTGTATGATTAGAGAAGAACATAATGAAAAAATAGAAAATAAACTTTAAGAATAAATAAGAAGAAATATGACAAAAAAATAAAGAAGAAGATTTAAAGAAAGATTTACAAGAAAAAAACTTAAAACTTAAAAAAAGAATAAAGAAGCTCTCTAATTTATACAATCCATAGATTATAAATTATTATGTGGTGATTCTCTTAAAATATTTTACCCTTCAAAGTCTCCAAAAGAACATGTAAATAATCATTAGAGGTAAAAAAAAGATATCCGAAGAGTTTCAAGTGTAATGATTGGTTGTTTAAATGTTTCTTAAATAACTTTGTGTTCCATTCAGGATAGTAATCATGATTTTAGAAGTTAACTAAAATATTAATTTAGAAAATTATCCATGTGTTTTTCTTAATCTCAATAAATTATACGTACTAATCTTATTTAGGAGTTAACTAAAGAGTTAATGGTTAGATTTTGAAAGTTACATGTAAATCAAACTTCACCACTATACTTAATTAACTAACTTTTTTTTATATAAGACGTTTGCCTTCCAAGGTAAAAGTACATCCAAAATACTAAAAATTGAATTTGATGATACATCACTCATTTAATTCATAAAACTTTGAAAACCCAAAACATCTAGAGGAACCTCAAGAAGAATAGATATAAAGTCTATAGAACATATAAAACAACATATTCAAAAATAATTATGATTGTGTACTATCTAATAGAAAAGGATGAGAATTGGTTCTAGAAAATCACAAAAAATCAAAGAAAATAAAAGGGAAAATGTTTAGAAAACTAATCTTTTGAAAATTGTCACTGCACAAAAAAAACTTAGGTCAAACATCTTATTAAGACAGAAAACTTGGAGAGCTAAATAAGAATCAAAATATCATAACATGAAAATGATAGAAACAATTGAACGATTTGTGATAGATTATTCAATTATGGAATGATGGTCCCTTCAGGATGTTAAAATTGATTTTCTTTTGTATCCCTATTTTGGTAACAATTATCACGGTGGACCTTAAGGTTCATATTATTCTGTTCCAACGATTCTTTAAATTTTAAAATTTATATTTTCTAATTGTAAACATAAATAAAAAAGATAAAATAAAAATAAAAGATGCAAGTTTCTAAACTTTTACGATTATAAATTTTATTACTCGTCAACATGTGTGTTAGATTGTGCCATCTGTCATGTTAATATGTTTGTGACATAGCATATTACTAAGTTGTAAAAAGCAAATATAAAACAAATGAAAGACTAAAATTGTAGATCATACTATAAAAACCCAAATATATTTTTAACTCTATATTTTAAGATTTATAAGAGAATCACGAAAGTATCATGACACACACTTAATGTCCGATTCCGTGTCAAAAACGAGAAGTTTTTATGTATCTAGAAGTTGAATTATCCAACTTTCTAAGCACAAAGTTAACTTTTCTTACCAATTTCATGTTTTTTCAACATACAGGTCAAAATTTCAAGGTTTTGATTATTCTAGTTGCAAATGTTCCTGGAAGGAAGAATTACAAAATAATACACTTGAAATTTCAACTCTATTTCTGGCATTTATTTTCTTTAAATTAAATTAAAATTTATTTTTTCTTGTGTCGTTGTTGCTAAGATAAGCTGTAAGATAAATACCACGATCAAGAATCAAAATATTTATTCACTAATCATTGATTGTGTTAACAAGTTATAATTTAATTTTTAAATGACAATTTTAATTTAGTTTATAAATATGTAAAAGAATGACAATTTTATTTCGTAAACTTTATTATTTAATATGAAATTGGTCATAAAAATATAATTTAATATTAGACTACTTCTTAATTTTTTTATTGAATCATAATAATAATATAGTCCGATAAAATTCAGTTCTAGAACTGTTAGACATGTTACATGTTGAGATCATAAATAATTTTTATGTTTTTTTAATTTTATTTTACTCACTTTTAAATAAAAACACTTCTAAATCTTTTAAAATTAGTGATTTCAGTCCAACATTAAATTAGGACATTAACTGTTCTATAAATGTTGGATTTTATCACACATCCTAGAATTGTACTAAGATTACTTATTCATTTTAGATTTCTTATAATTATTCTAATATTTACTTTTACACATTTACACATCATCTTTATTTGGTGTATGAACAAATGAAACGTATAGGAATATCCTATTTTTTACGGGCAGATTGGAACTTTCCTTGAGACTTGGAAATAATTTTTCTGCCTGTTGTGTTTCTCAGCTAACGATTTTTTTATTTATTATTATTATTATTTTTTTTAGAACAGCAACTTATTACAATTGTTATTTCTTTTAATATGAATAATATATATATTATATCAATATTTGTTTTTCTGTAGCTATAATTTTATACTATTAAAATTTATTTTTTATAAGTTGTAAAACATAGGAATTGCATCATTAAGGGCGGTAATTAACCGCGGAAAGGTCAAAGACAAAGTTTTTATACAATTTTTCTTTCTTTCTTTCTGGTTTTTCTTGGTATAAACAAGAACAAAAACTGAAGCCTATTATTCTATTTTTAACGTTGGACTCTTCAAGCGCCGCCTGTTTTTTTCACATGCAAAGTATAAATAACGACAAGTTTGTGAGGAAGAGAAACCCAACTACTCCTTCATTTCTGTTGCATGCTCTTGCACTTAGTTGCAGACGGAAAGAGTAGTGCGTTGGTTGGTTCGCTATATAAGCTTTTCCCACCTTCAAGAAGAAGAAGAAGAGCAAACTAAAACATGGACGTAGATATTTACAGAGCTGGTAACAGTTTACGTGCCAGAAGTTCAACAGTTTGGAGGAACAGCGGTGTGGAGGCATTTTCAAGGTCTACTCGCGAAGAGGATGACGAAGAAGCTCTGAAATGGGCTGCTCTTGAGAAGCTCCCCACCTACAACCGTCTCAGGAAAGGCTTGCTCACAGCATCCCATGGAGGTGCCAACGAAATCGATGTTGCTGATCTTGGCTTCCAACAGAAACAAAAGCTTCTCGAGAGATTGGTCAAAGTGGCCGAAGAGGACAACGAGAGGTTCTTGTTGAAGCTCAGGGAGCGTATTGACAGGTATATTTAATATTACCTCCTCTTCACAACCTCTTCTAACTGGTAGAGTTTTCGAGTCTCATGTTTTTCAGTTTTCTTTGTTGTTTCATATAGAGTTGGGCTTGATATTCCAACCATTGAAGTTCGATATGAGCACTTGCATATTGACGCAGAGGCCTTTGTGGGGAGTAGAGCTTTGCCTTCTTTCATCAACTCTGTTACTAATGTCATAGAGGTAGAGAAGGCTTGATTCTACTTTATATAAGCTTAGTTTCTTTTGTTTTATTTTGTTTTTGCAATTAGTAATTTAGTATCATCACGGTTCTTGGTCTTGCAGGGACTTTTTAACATGCTTCATATCATACCAAGCAAAAAGAAACACGTTACCATTCTTAAAGATGTGAGCGGGATTATTAAACCTCGCAGGATGACACTGCTTTTGGGTCCTCCAAGTTCAGGAAAGACCACACTCCTCTTGGCCTTGTCAGGAAAGCTTGATAAAAGTCTCAAGGTTAAACCATTTATTTTCAATATATACGGTAACATTTTGTCTTTAGAAATAAATGGAGAAAGAAAACCTAATATCGATACCGATGTGTTGTTCAGGTATCTGGAAAAGTGACTTACAACGGGCATGAACTGAAGGAGTTTGTACCCCAGAGAACTGCTGCTTACATCGGCCAGCATGATGTTCATATTGGAGAAATGACTGTGAGGGAAACCTTGGCTTTCTCAGCGAGGTGCCAAGGGGTTGGATCACGTTATGGTTAGTCCCACTTTACCACCCCTCTCTAACCTTTTCAAAATCTACTTTAACATGTATGCAGCCTAACTGATCTTCGTTTAATTTTTTGAATCCACAGACATGCTATCTGAGTTGTCTAGAAGAGAGAAAGCAGCAAATATCAAGCCTGACCCAGATCTTGATGTCTACATGAAGGTCACCAGAAGAAGCTCTTATTAATCTTTTTTCATGAAAAAAAGAAAACCAAAACAAAAATATATATAACATCTTTGCATTGCATCTGATTATCTTTTGATATAACAGGCAACTGCAACTGCAGGCCAGGAATCAAGCATAGTGACAGATTATACAATGAAGGTAATCCTTAAACAAGGTTCAATTCAATTATGTGATGACATGTGCTAGAGTTTGCTGTGATGGCCAAGGTATTGAACTGGTTGACTGTGTAACTTTGCAGATTCTGGGGTTGGATATATGTGCTGATACTATGGTGGGTGATGAAATGTTGCGTGGGATCTCTGGAGGACAAAGGAAGCGTGTGACTACAGGAGAGATGTTGGTTGGACCAGCAAATGCTTTATTCATGGATGAAATCTCCACTGGGTTGGACAGTTCCACCACATTTCAGATTGTGAGCTCTCTCAGGCAATATGTCCACATTCTCAATGGAACTGCTGTCATATCTTTGCTCCAGCCAGCACCCGAGACTTACGACCTTTTCGACGACATTATCCTAATCTCCGACGGCCAAGTTGTTTACCATGGCCCTCGTGAATATGTTCTGGACTTCTTTGAATCCATGGGTTTCAGATGCCCCGAGAGGAAAGGTGTTGCTGACTTCCTTCAAGAAGTGACTTCCAAAAAAGATCAAGCACAGTACTGGGTGCGCAGAGATCAACCATACAGATTTGTGACAGTTACTCAGTTTGCTGAGGCATTTCAATCATTCCATATTGGAAGGAAACTTGGACAGGAGCTTGCAGTTCCGTTTGACAAGACTAAGAGCCACCCGGCTGCATTGACCACCAAGCAGTATGGTATCAACAAGAAGGAGCTGTTGAAGGCTAACTTCTCAAGGGAGTATCTGCTTATGAAAAGGAATTCATTCGTTTACATCTTCAAGCTATGTCAGGTTGGTGCTTGTTTTATATCAAGAAAAACTGTACACCCTAGTTCGTTTACACGTAAATGATGATCATTTTTAATTACCGTTTTGCTCTTGATGCTTTTCAGCTTTTCATCATGGCGTTAATTGCATTGACGCTGTTTTTCCGAACGGAGATGCACCATGATAGTCTTGATGATGCGGGTGTTTACGCCGGTGCTATATTTTTTACAATCATAACGGTTATGTTTAATGGAATGGCTGAGATTTCCATGACCATTGCTAAGCTTCCTGTTTTCTACAAGCAACGAGATCTTCTATTTTTCCCCTCTTGGGCATATGCTATTCCTTCGTGGATTCTCAAGATTCCCGTTACTATAGCTGAAGTCGCTCTCTGGGTATTCCTGACCTACTATGTTATTGGATATGATCCAAATGTCGGGAGGTAAAGAAACTTGTTTGGAGCTTGTGAATGTTGCGTCTTCTACTAATTTGCATGGTTCTTATGATCTGAGTTCTTTATTTTGGTGCAGGCTCTTCAAGCAGTATCTCATCCTATTGTTTATCAGTCAGATGGCTTCTGCATTGTTCCGAGCCATTGCAGCACTGGGTAGAAACATGATTGTTGCCAATACGTTTGGATCCTTTGCAGTTCTCACGCTTCTTACATTGGGTGGTTTCATTCTGTCAAAGAGTAAGTTTAATTAACACAAACATGCGATTAAAAAATTGCCGCATTTCTAATAATGAGAAAGCATAAGCTGATACTTATTCGTTCTATTTCCAATGAAACAGGGGATATAAAGAAATGGTGGATTTGGGGTTTCTGGATTTCGCCTTTGATGTATGGGCAGAATGCTCTGATGGGAAATGAATTTCTTGGAAACAGCTGGCACAACGTAATTTCTTGACCTCACAACTTAAGAATTTCTATGCTTCTTTGGTTAAGGAAAGTTTGATTCTAATTTCTTTGCTATCTGTCTAATTGCAGGCTACCCACAATATAGGACTTGACTATCTGGACTCTCGCGCGTTCTTCAAAGATTCATATTGGTATTGGCTAGGTTTTGGGGCACTGGCTGGGTTTGTGCTCCTTTTCAACGTGATTTTTGGTTTTGCTCTCGACTACCTTGGCCGTGAGTACTTTTCACATCATTTGTACTTAAAATTCTCTCATAAATGCAATTCAAGGTCGTACTAATAATAAGTATGCCTCTGAATTTGAATGCAGCATTTGATAAGCCACAAGCAACAATAGCTGAAGAACCAACTGATGAAGGAAACGCTGCAGAAGTTGAATTACCACGCATAGGTGAGTTATGCTGCTTATGTATCACTCAAATTGAATACTAAACCACAAGCATACTCCTTTATCCTCAGCAATTCGTATTATATTCCAAGACGTTGAACATTTTTTTCTTTTCAAATGTCCTGCAGAAACAGGAAGAGATGGTTCTATTGTGGAGTCCAGCCATGGAAAGAAAAAGGGAATGGTTCTTCCTTTTGAACCACATTCTATCACCTTTGATGAAATCGTATACTCTGTTGACATGCCACAGGTAAATCACATTCCACCAAGTTATAAATTTAGGATTTGGGTTTATAGCAGTGACTCCATTCTAACTCCCTTGATTTCCACTTTCAGGAAATGAAGGAACAAGGTGTACAAGAGGACAAACTGGTGCTTCTGAAGGGTGTTAGTGGTGCATTCAGGCCCGGTGTTCTCACAGCTTTGATGGGTGTAAGTGGTGCTGGTAAGACCACGTTGATGGATGTCCTGGCTGGTAGAAAAACCGGTGGATATATTGAAGGAACCATCAAAATTTCTGGGTACCCAAAGAAGCAAGCAACATTTGCTCGTATCTCTGGATACTGTGAGCAAAATGATATCCATTCACCTCATGTTACAGTTTACGAATCCTTGCTCTACTCGGCATGGCTACGTTTACCTGCAAGTGTTGATTCCAAAACCAGAAAGGTTAGTTAGTAAGGACTGAGAAAAAATAAAAACGTTTTAAGTTTAAGTTAGTCATTGAGATAGTTGGCTTTGTCTTCTTTGAGGCTGATTGTTCGAACTTTTTGGATTTGACAAATGGTTGCAGATGTTCATTGAGGAAGTCATGGAATTGGTGGAGCTGAACCCATTAAGGAACTCGCTGGTTGGATTGCCCGGTGTGAGTGGGCTCTCTACTGAGCAGCGGAAGAGGCTGACTATTGCGGTTGAATTGGTGGCTAACCCGTCCATAATTTTCATGGATGAGCCTACTTCTGGGCTAGATGCAAGAGCTGCTGCTATTGTTATGAGAACAGTCAGAAACACTGTGGACACTGGAAGAACTGTTGTGTGCACCATCCATCAGCCCAGCATTGACATATTTGAAGCATTTGATGAGGTCAGTGCCCAAAATCACAAATGAAGACGTCTCTTGTTACTTACTTGCTTTTGAATCTAACATGATGTGTTTTTGTGTGATTCCAGCTTTTCCTAATGAAGCGTGGAGGACAGGAAATATATGTCGGACCACTGGGTCGTCATTCTAGTCATTTGATCAAGTATTTTGAGGTAAGATCATAGTTTAATTATCAAGTGAACGACCATCATTCTTCACAATAAATACTAAATTTTTGCAATAATTTCCACTGTGCAGAGCATTGACGGGGTGAGCAAAATCAAAGACGGATATAACCCGGCTACTTGGATGTTGGAAGTTACAACCACAGCTCAAGAGCTTAATTTGGGTGTTGATTTCACCGATTTATACAAGAACTCTGATCTATATAGGTAGGGCAAAGCAAGTGGATAGGAATTTACTAATACTAAGTCTTGTTTGTTTTCTTGATTTTCATAATGCTTAAGTGAGGTGTTCATGGCTTTTCAGGAGAAACAAGCAGCTTATACAGGAATTGGGTCAGCCTGCTCCCGGTTCAAAGGATCTTCATTTCCCTACTCAATACTCTCAGTCCTTCTTGGTCCAATGCCAAGCTTGCTTGTGGAAACAACGTTGGTCTTATTGGCGTAATCCACCATACACTTCTGTGAGGTTTTTCTTCACTACTTTCATAGCCCTGATGTTTGGAACAATGTTCTGGGACCTCGGAGGCAAACGGTAAGAAAAGTATTATTGAAATTGAAAGTAAATTGTATATTTTGTCACATCTTCGAAATTCACTAGAGTTCTGATTCCTTGGGTGATTTTACAGTTCGACCAGAGGAGAACTGATGAATGCTATAGGTTCAATGTATACTGCTGTTCTCTTCCTTGGAGTACAAAATTCTTCCTCAGTACAGCCTGTGGTTGCAGTTGAAAGGAGTGTCTTTTACAGAGAAAAAGCTGCTGGAATGTATTCTGCCTTACCCTATGCATTTTCACAGGTAACTAACATCATTATTTATTTTACAAACATGACTACTACTTTAGTTTGCAAATATTGATTATGTTAACAAACAAACTGGGTATTTATTGTGACAGATTCTGGTGGAGCTACCCTATATCTTTTTCCAAGCGGTGACATACGGTGTAATAGTTTATGCCATGATCGGATTTGAATGGACTGCAGAGAAATTCTTTTGGTATCTATTTTTCATGTACTTCACACTGTTGTACTTCACCTTCTATGGCATGATGGCTGTAGGAGTGACACCAAACCAAAACGTTGCTTCCATCGTGGCTGCTGCATTTTATGCAGTTTGGAATCTCTTCTCAGGATTTGTTGTTGCAAGACCTGTGAGTTTTTTGTTGTCACCTGCCTTTGAAGAAATAAATAGATTGAGAAATGCATGCATATAGAGTCTAATAATAATATTGTTGTTTTGTATTTTGAACAGAGCATCCCAGTGTGGTGGAGATGGTACTATTGGGCATGTCCAGTTGCTTGGACCTTATATGGATTGGTTGGATCTCAGTTTGGAGATATAATGGAACAAATGACGTCTGAAGAAGGCATGACTGTGAAAGCTTTCATAGAAGACAGTTATGGTATCGAGCATGACTTCATTGGAGTTGCTGCTGTTGTGGTTGCTGGCATTGCAGTTCTCTTTGCATTTATTTTTGCTGTTGCAATCAAGACCTTTAACTTCCAAAAGAGATAGATAGATTGGACTCCTTTCGCAACCTGAACCATTCTTTATATTTTCATCTTACCTTTATACTTTATGATACTTGTATTGTATCTATCATAAATGCAGCAATTTTCAATTTGTAAGGTTTAATGCAGGCACAAATGTAAGAACAAAAGTAAGATAATACTTGTTTTATCCATTTAATATTATGTAATTTTTGACTGCAACCTGTAATAATAATAACTTGTGAGTTCTGAATTTCTATCTCATTTCTTAAAAGTTGATATTCTTTCATTTAATACTAAACTGGAAGTTGGGGTTATCTGATAAACAATCTTTGGTAAAATTTCTCTGGTGTTTTCTTGATCCCCCTCCCAACTCTCTGCACTTAGATCTGCAATTTAGTATATCACATAGAGAACATGAGATCCCATCCAAATTCTTCCTATAGCTCCGTGATTTCGTCCTAGACCTCCATAAAATTTTGAATTTCAAAAACACCCTTATTAAAATGACAAAAAAGATATGTATTTTCTCTGAGCATAGGATAATTTGTAGATCGAATGTTATTCTATCCGATTTACATTTTAAAAAAATTTGCACACTGCCAGTGGGTGGACATCATCCAGGTTTGCAAACTGATGCTATAATGATATTGTATGTGACTGAGATTTTAGAATTTGACAAGAAGAATGCAACAACTCTTCATTTGCCTTAATAAAATTAATTTATTGCAAATGCAAGACTATTCATTTGCCTTAATTAAATTAATTTAATGCAAGATTTGTTATTTACCTTAATTAAATTAATTTAATTTTATTTTAATTAAATTTTAAATAAAACTGATTAAGAGTGAGGAGTGAGCATGCAGACAAAGTAAAATACTCTTCATTTGGAATGAACACAGAGTAGTATAAACTCTTCATTAGAAATGTTATTGGAAAATAAGGAAAGGATTTGAAATGAGTACAAAGTAGTATAGACTCTTCATTTGAAATATTATTGAAAAATGAGGAGAGGAGTAAATAAGGAGACTCTTCATTTTTTTTTAATTACATTAATTTTAATTGGGTGATGGTATCCACCTTATATTAATTTTGAATAAAATTAGATTTGGACATTAACTTAGATAAGAAGGTAAACAGTTTGATACAGTTAATATCTAATAAAAAATTCTAAATAGAATGTAAACCGGATGGAGTGTTATCTGATTTATATTTTTAGATGACACCTCATCCAGTTTATATAATTTTTCAAAACATAAATGGAATCCGATTTACATTTCTAATTAGAATGTAAACTGAACGACTCTCTATCCTGTTTATATAATAATTTTTCACAGTAAAAAGTGTAAAGGATATGGTTAGATTTTGTAATACTAGAGTAAGGGGTATAATAGACTTTTCAAGTCTAGTACGAAGGTACAAGACAAGATCATGGAGGTGCAAGAAGTATTCGTCTATTCAGTGGTGGACTCATCTTCGGCCCAAACAAAAAGAACCCATCCAAATTATAGCCCAAGTTTAGACTTCGAAATCTCAAAAAATAAAAATAAAAACACATTTAGTGATTTTATGAAAAATGGTTGATGTTGCATTTAGTGATTGAGATGCATGAAGAAAGTGGCTTGGACAATCGGCAAAATTTAAGCACTTTGTCTACCATTTTGCCATATTTGGTGAGAAGGAATAGGTAGAGCACGTTGGGCTGTTTTTTGGTCTCTAATCCCTTTTTAGGTTTTAGCTGTGTCCTTGGTCTGGAATTCATCTTCAATCACTAAACCAATTATGTTTGGTACTAGTAATCATTTAGGTTTCCAAATTATACATTTTCATGTATGATACAGAAACCTTTGTTTAATCCAAAGTATAGAAACTAAAATCAAAATTCACTCATTTTACAAACTAAAATTCAGTAAACTAGAATTAGATTTTTATAATACTTTAAAACATTCATCCATTCCTCCATCACAGATTCAAGAAATTTGTAAATTTAGTGATTCAAGAAATCGTCATTTTTTTTTATTAATAGACAGTTTTATATCAATATTACTTTTTAAATATAAGTTTTTTTCATAACATCGTACAAAATTTAATAACATTTTTTATAAAGCGTCTATTGTATTAATTAATTTCCTTTTGTAACATAAAAACTATTTTTTTATAGTTTGTCAAACCTGATTTTCTATATACCCCTTTTTTCTCATTTTTAGTATAGATATTCTTACAAAACATTAACTGATTACCCTTTTGTAGTGTAAAACTTACATAATATGACTTCAAACTATGAAGTTTTCTTGCAAAAAAAATATAAAAATTGTATGTTTTTTTCTGAAAAAAAAATATGTGATGATAGTTCCTTTAATTCGTAGAAATATTTATAGATTTGTTTTCCTATTCTTGTATTTTTTTTTGTATTAAAAATATCATTATTACATTTTCTTCACAAAATAATTTACAAATAAGTTTTTTAATTTTTTTTATCAAGGGAAGAAAGTATAAAATTTAATCGAGCAGGGAAATTTAAGTGTTATTAATAAAAAAAAATTAATCGTAATACAATTTTAAGAACAATTAATACTTAAGCACTTTGACCCCTCCAACTTTTTTTTAAACTCCGCAGTTATATATACGTTGCTTCTTATTCCCAAAGCAAAATATAGGTAAATAGTATATTTCTTGAAATTAATATTATTTTCTATAATAACTACTTATCATCCTTTTCATCTTTTACTTTTAATTTTATTTTTTTAAATTTTATGTTTTACGAAACTCTTGTTATCAAACAAGCATGTTTATGAAAAATGTACATATTTCCATATATAATAATCCTAGATCGCAATTATTGAAAACAATTTTAAACTTCAAAATAAACGCCCCTATGATCAAATATAATGAACCATAAGGTTGAAATCTGATTCAATTTCTTTTGGATGAAGCAACTGAGATTTCAGAGTTGGATTTTTATTATATCTTGTTCTTATGATATTTAATTTGCATGTCTATTATTATAAGGTAGAGACAGAGCATGTCACGTCTTCTTAGCAAGAGAAAAAATAAAAACAGATTCATATCTCCAATAATAATCTTTCGTAAGTTCGTAAGATCCATTGTTTCTTCCCTAACATGTAACAATTGAAACTGTTACCTAGCTACGTACAATTACAAATGCATCAGATATGAAAACCAGAAAAGATTAAAGCAGTGACAAAGACCTTTGCTTCCATTTAGGAGCCAACCCCTCTGCTACACTTATGCTTTTTTTGGAAGTTTGAAATCAGATATAGCCCCGCAGAGGTTGAGCTTTCTTGATTAATAGAGGTACCTCTCAATCACATTGATTAGCTTAAGATAATAATAAAGTAATAATAATAATAATAATACTTGATTACGATGATAGATAAGAAAGGTACACTAGTCATTCACAATTTGAAAAGACCATAACTTTAATGTAATTAAATAGTATATTTTGGAACTGTAGGGTATCTGTATCTATCTGATATTCATAATATAATAATAGTTTTGCTTCGAATTCTCGTGTGGTGGGATCAGAGAAAAGCTTGTAGCAGATCATTGATGCTCCTCTCAAGGTCAATTTGGCCTTTAATCACATGATTTAACTGAAAAGTTTGATGAGGAAGGAACATTGGTCTTATTCAATTGTGTAAGTAAAACATCTCATTCAAAAAATCGCAACTCAAATCTAGCTTGAATGTGAGCTATATGGTTGATGTGACTGAGATTGATTCGGATATACATAACTTGATTCTGATATTTGACAGAAACACTCGAACAAAATCCTGATTTGGGTTCATTGGAAGGAGCCGCATATGTATATTATATAGTCCTGTGATATAAAATTTATAATTGGCATTGCATAATGCAGCTTAAGGTAGCAACAAAAGCAGTCAGATCAGCTATAATTGTGATTTTCTAAACATTGCGCCCATATTGAAACACAACAACAAAACTTCACCACAAAAGGGGTTCCTCTTCTCTTCACAGACTCACCAATTATTTGTTCAAAGTTGGGATTTAGCTGTCTTTCTCTCTGAGGCACTTCAATCATTCCTCATGATGGAGTCCTTTGGATAAAGCTATACTATGACTAAATCATGCACCTTGCGTCACAAACTCATAATCATACCACAGTTACAAACGCCACAAAACTTCAACCTCTCACTGATCTAGATGAAACCACGTGTGTCAACTATGTCAATTATGCACTATGGCCAATCTAGTTCAATACCTAACACTTAGAAAATTAAGAAATTCAGCTTTTGGCTTCTTATTTAGCACCTTCCAAAGGACATATCCGAGATACACATAATTTTATATATCAATGTAGTTTTCAAGCATTCCTCTTCATATCATGTTGTGTCTTTAAGTCTTTTGTTTTTTAGTACTGTTAGTGTGTCGTGTTGTGTCTTAACTTCAATTTGAGAATAACAAACAGTATTTCCAATGCAGCATTAGTAATGCAGCAGTACAACTCACACAGCTAGCAGAGTAGTGAAGGCTGATTAAATTGAAATTAAGTTAACAACATAACAAACTAATCTTGTTTTATTCTATTAACCAAAATCGATTACGTGCATGGATCAAAAGACTCATTTTTCCACACCATTAAATAAGATAGTAATAACACAAAAATCTTGAACAGACAAGAAGTTTCTATATACCATTACATATCTTGGTGTGCCAATTAATCAATTGTGCACCGTTTCTTTCTTATCGACAAGAGATTGGTGTGGTGGCAATCTGATCTGCATATTAAGCTGCATCGTGTCACTGTCATTTGGAAGTATTCATTAATCATTTCATGGAGTAGTTCACATCTGTACATTCATTCATTATCCCGGAATGAGAACAATTCATTATCATAACAGTATGTTGAAAAATTTCAGAACCTGATAGTTTTACTGCGGTTTCACCTGATCCTGCTCCATCATAACAAAGTACACATATCTGGAAACAGAAACAGAATACCTTTCCTTCAATAATGATTCATGCAACCGGTTACTTCAGAGCATTTTTGCTCAGGAGATAAAAGGAGGAAGATACATAACAGCAGTTTTTAGTAGTAACTATTACTATTAATTAGAAAATTAGTGGTTAAGAAGAAATTAATACAAAGAAAAGATAGTACATTATGGTAGGATTCTTATGACATTAATATCCCATCCCATGACTTTGGGAAAAAACTCAATTTCTCAATTATTGTCCCTCAGTATAATACTTTAGAAAAGTTAACATAAAATGAATTTAAAGATATTCTGTGTCAACAAAATTATTTATTTTTTTATTTAATTTGAATTTTAAAATTGATTAATTGTACCTTAGTAAATAAAATGCGATATTTTAACAGTTTAAAGTCAACAATTACATAAGAGTTATGTCGTCGTGCACCTTCTATGGAGACTCGATTACATAAATGGAAAAAAAAAATGAAATTTGGGATATGAAAAAGTGGGAATTCATACATAGACAAACTATCCTTGACACTTACAGAAATTAAATATTGATAAAGGTAACGTTTATTACAAATTTTAAATTTAAGTTTATATATATATATTGATATCAGTAAAAAAAAAAAGAGTAATTTTTATAAACTTTTAATTTATATGTATAAACTAATTTGAATTTGTAAATATTTTTATCTTGTATTTTAAAAATGTTTATAGAAAACTTTATTCCTGTAAAAAATGTGTAGCTCTTCGGCAAAAGTTTCCTTTGCAATGAAGGTTTATGGAATAGTAAAAAGGTGCATGTAAGAGTAGGATAATACATTGGCCTCCATGGTGATGAATTCTGTTTGATCCCCATTGGTTTCTAGCGAAGTGTCCTGAATACCCAAAGTTTCACCACTCACAAACACACACATGCATTTCCGTGTTGTTATTTGAATAGGACAAGTGCCTCGTCGATCGGTTTATTCAATGAGGAAAATCATTAGAGAGAAAGAAACTCTAAGAAATGTGCATATACGTGGTTGAAGACCCCAACAACACAGGCGTAGGACAAAACACATGCATATGCAAATAGAACAACGACTAAAAGAGAAGCTAAATAGAAGGGAAACATGACAAAGCAATGAGATGAAAAGTGGTAAAAATAGGCACTTCCCCATGATATGTAAGCTTGAACTTTATTGCTATGGTTTGGAGTATAAGGCACCAGCACGTGGTTGCAGAGAGACAGCAACAACATTATGGTGTGTTCCTTCAGACAATGATTTCATAAACCAAATGATTGAGATTTATTCGCGCGAGTTGTTTCGTATTATGTTGGGGTAAAAAGTGTATGAAGCTAGCTGGTAAGTGTTTGTTTGTTTTTGTTAATGTACCACTTCCATCATCACTTATCTATATGGATTCTTATTTTGTCACCTAAAGTGTGAGAACTTGTATTTTACAAAAGCCATTGTCCGGAGTAAAGGATATGTGTCCCTAAGTTATAGACTCTCTTACCATTATTGGAGAATCACAGCTTATACCTTAAACAAATTTTTAGTTAATCATTCTCACTAATTTTTGTATTTTCCTTCATAAGTATAACAAATCTTCGGAACCCACTCAATGAATGAAGATGTTCTTTCATATGTTTTATTTTATCAAAAATCTTCATTTAGAAATATCATATTTCCATAATCAAGTACATGTGTTCTTAAAAAAAAAACAAAAAATAAAACTAATATGTTTCCCAACCAAACATATTTTTTAAGGATAGGGCACATGGATCAATGGGAATTAAGATATTCGCGAGGAAGGAAATTCTTTAGAAGATAAAAATACGATAATGGCCGTCATCATCTGAAAACCTATTTTTGTTGCCTCCCCACTTTGTGGTTCATCCATTTCCCTCAGCTACCATTATCTTGCCCGTGAAAGAAAACTTTGGAACTACTGTAAAGACCAAAAAATATTGATTAGCTCTATTTTATCTTCGAGATTTTCTCCTTGACAACTACCTTTTTTTAAGAGTATTTTACTTTCATATAGTTGAAGACGTTTTTTTTTTTCATATAATTAATTTTGTATGCTCCATGTTAAGAATTATGATAAGTTTAGTAAATTCATTAATAGTGAAATGAATTTTTAAGTGAAAGTATCTAATCAAAGAAACTTGCAAAATACGTCATAGAACGTTATGGTAATATATATATATATTCATAAATTTGTTATGTTATCCTCTCAAATTATATTCTTAATTTAAACTTTACTATGCAACCTGCGTCTGCTTATCCTATTATCCTATTATCCTATCTTGTGAAGATAAGGAAATGAGAAAACAAAATAGTTTCTATGGTTATGACACCGATAGGTAAAGGTAGTAGATTCTAGTTTCGAGGTTAAAAATTAGATATGTAAATCATATATAATACATAAGATATGTTTTTGTAAGATAGTTGTGTGGCTTCCTGATTTAACGAACTTCGAGATATTATTTTGTGTAAGAGTTAAAGTAGCCGTCCGTGTTTTTGATTAATTTCATTCTTTTTGAAACCACCTTTTGTCTCGTGATCTATTATGAAACAATTACGTTAAATAAATTAATTAAAATTTTAAATTTTGTAAAAATATTATATAACTTTTATGTATTTTTTTAAATCGTTATTCATTACTTTTACCTAATATTAGGTAATTTAAAGTTCATTAATTTAAAGATGTATTTTATGTATTAATGAAGTATTAATTAAAATTATTATAAACAAATTAATACATCTTTAGTAAAACAAATTTATTTCTTGAAAGGCTATATAAAGTAGAAGAGATCCTTTTCTTTTAACATATTCTTGGCCGAATTGTTGATGTTTTTTATGTATAGGAATTGAACAGGTGTTAGAGTTTATAACATCTCATGAAACATCAGACTCAATCAATTAATTTCAATTTCCTTATTGAATTATTGATGTTTCATCATTACATTTTATATAAATAAAAAAAATTCTCTATCTATTAAATTGACATCTTTTAAATGAAATTTGAAACAACATTCCCAATATAGTGAGATTAAATCTCCTAACAACTATTTTTATACTAAAATTTGAAGTTAGCATTTTGTTTAAAACTTGAACTTTTATTCACCGCTGCTTTTAAATTTAAAAATTTATTTTAATTATATATTTTTTTATTAATAAACATCAATTTAATTAGATGGGTGAATATTATTTATCAATTATTAGAGAGAGAGAGGGTGGGGGGAGTGTATTTTAAGAAAACAGTAGTATCAACATCCATGGGGAAACAGCTTTTAAAATATAATGTATTCAGAAATAGTTATGAAGAATATTTTAAACATATTAAATGCATTTGCAATATTTTAAAACTGCAATTATTCTCAGAATAAAAAATAGTGTATGATGAAACACTTTCATTCATCTCTGTCAGTAGAAAATTGGAACTGCAAGTGTGCAAAGTGTGCAAGTGTCAGTCTGATGCATTGGATGAGTGAGCAAAAACAACTTGAGCAGGCAGAATCTATTCTCTAGTGATTTTGTAAGGTTCTCATAAATGCATGACTCTCACTTTGTACATATACGGCTTCAAATAAACCCATCTTCAAAGGAATAAAAGAAAAACGTAATATAATAATAAGTGAGACTTAAAAAGAAAGGTTTGGACGGCTATGCTTATGTATAAAATGATTTCATCCAAATTTGAGACATTCAAGATTGGGTAATGATTCTTCAATATTTTAATATCTTTCTGTTGTTGGACCAATCTCCTTGCCATAAAGGGTTAAGTTAAAGGTATCATAAATGTTTACACACCCTAAAAATAATATGAACATTATAAATACAGATATGATGAAGTTGGAAAGGAAAATGTTTTCTGGTGCCCTGTGAATGATGAAATTTGAGAAATTAGTAATGTCCCTTTCAATACAAAGACAAATGAAACACAATGAGACTATCTTATCCTTTTGAATGGCTCTCCCTATATTCTCTCTCCCCTTTAGAGCCAAACAAAGATATCTACACCCTCTTCAACTTATTTATTGCTGCCACCCCCACCACATCTAATTCACATTAACCACCAATTTTCCAGTTATGCAACAAAAAAAAGGTGTTTCATTTCCCTGGCCTTTCATGTTTGGTACAAAATAGACCATGCAAGAGGGAAGGATCCAAAAGGTTCAAACCAAATCTAGCCCACTTGCTCACTCTTTCACTGAGTTTCGTTTGCACAAACCCGAACTTTTGAGAGTGCCTTGTTGAAATGCTTTGCTTTGGTGCCAAGGTACTCATTCCAAGTCACTGACTTATAAAGACGAGGCTGATTTGGACCCACCAACTTCTCATGTGGACAAATCTCCACATTGGGTGGAGGGCCACACAAGTAAGCAACCGAAAGCCTTTGCTGGATCCGGTTCACCATGACCCGGTGGAGCACACTCGGGTACAACCCGTTTGACAAAATGTGGAGGAGGTCGCCCACATTGATCACAAGCCCTCCTGGGAGTGGCGGCACCGTCACCCACCCGTTGCCTTTCCGGTGAACTTGCAATCCGCTTATGTTGTTTTGGTAAAGAATTGTGAGAAGGGTGGAGTCCGTGTGGGCGGCCAGACCCATGGCCCGATCCGGATCCGGACAAGTCGGGTAGGAGTTCAACTGCAAGGCAGCACAAGTCTTTTTGAATTGACCTTTTGCACCAGCCCATTTTAGGTCTTCCTTTGTAACACCCAGAGATTCCAACATGAGCCACATCAGCTTTTCCGCAAGCTTTTTCATCGTTTCATCATATTGCATGACAATGTCACTGAAAATATAGAAGACAAAAACAAAAATCAAAACTTTATGAATGTAAGGAAAAATCATGCCCCAGTTGACTATCAGCCAAGAGTTTTCCGACATATCAAGAATCATATGTAAATTGTTTCAATGTTGGTGCATTAGATTCTTATCACTCTACTAATCTATACAAGCCGGGTCCACACCCCCTCATTATGATATTTTGTGATTATTTGCATTAGGATAAGAAGATGAGTGATTATAATTAGCCCACTGGTATATCATCCCAAAAACAACAAAAGAAATAGTCTTTTTCTGAATTTGTAAAGAAAAACAAAAGAAGGAGAAAGAGAGAGGAGGTAGTTCTGTTAGTTAATAGTTATTAGGTAGTAGCATTGAGAAGGAAGGAATGAAGGAGGAACACGTGCATGAAGATGTTTCCATGCGTGTGAGTGAGTACTAACCAGTATTTGTGATAATCTTGGGGCCATAGTTGGCGAAAACGCTCAAGAGGGGATCCAACAATTGTGAAGCCTTCGGACCACATGAGTTTGGGGAAGAAGGAAGAGATGCGAGCGAGGCCATAGCCATCAACACCATCAGGGGAACGAGCAGCTCTGTGCTTGTGATGAGAGGGAAGAGAGAAGAGGGTCTCGCCAAGCCATTGAATGTCATGGAGAAGACTCATGGGGATGCCATGGTTCACCACTTGGTACACTCCCCAAGTTTTGCATGCATTGCCTATTAGCTTTGAAGCATTTGGGTCGTTGAGATCAATGACGGGAACACCCTCGTTACAATTAGAAGGGTGATTATTAGTTTGGTCTTCGAGTTGTGTCCATGTGTAAGATTCAGGGAGTTCTTGTAGAGAGTTCAAGTCAGGGTGCTTGTGTTGAACGTGAACGGGGTGGGCTCTATACACTTCTGAGAGTGAAGGCATAGTGTAGAAATAGAACAGATAGTGACCACTTACGATTAGTGTTTGTGTGTGTGTTTGTTTGGATATTCAACACTACTTCTTCAGCAGTAGTATGTGGCTAATTGAAAAAAAGAGAGTAATTATGACAGATTGAAGAAGAATAGTTGTTAGGTATTGATGCTAGTAGTTGCTAGAAAACATGGTACCGCGTGGAAAGATAGAGATGAGGTGAGAAGATGATTGTGCGTAGTGAGTATATATATAGCATGATGTGCAGATAGGGACAAAAACCTTGTCCTTGCCCTAAACCTAGAGATAAAGAGAAAACACCTTGTTTTTATTCAATTCTCCCTTTCAGGTGTTGATTGATGTTGGAGCTTAAGTTTAGGAGAAAATGCATACTTTAATTATCACAAAATCAATGAGATAATATATGAAAGGTTAGCTTTTTAATTTTCAGATGTGTATTTTAAAATGTGTGTGTATATTGAAAGATAAAAATAATTATATTTTGTATTATGAAAATCAATTGTTTTATTCAAACAATGGAACTGAAAGTTGAAGAAGAATACAGATTATTCTTACCTATTTATTTTAAAACACCCACTCTTCCTTAATATTTTTACAATACTTTACCTGGTGATTACTTTACATCATATTTTTCTTTCCTATTTTCTTATATTTCTTTTTTTTGTACCAAAATTATATAAAGAAATTATACAAATGCAATACAAGTTAGTGATGAATGAATTGAAAGAAAGTAAGGCATGAACACTTATTTCCTACTAAAGACTTGTAAATATAACAAGTAATTCAAAATTATAAAAAAGAGAAATCAATTAAATGTATACGCGATTATCCATGTATTATAAATCAAAATTAAATTAACTTCATGTAAAAAATATCAGTTCAACATTTTTTTTAGGTGTACATACTTTAAAAATGTACACTAGAAAAAAAAATATAAGGGTTAAAAGATGGAAGAAGATTCAAAATACGGGTTCACAATTGAGGAGAGAAAAAGACAAAGTTGGTAAAAACTATGTACCAATACTGAAAAGTATATTAAAGAGACTAAAAAGGGTGTATTAATTAATGAAAAACAAAGGAAGAAATAGGAAAGGACTATCTTGTCCTCTGCAGAGAAAAATATTAGTAAAATGAAGATGGGAGAGGCATCTGAAGGTGCTGGAGTCACAAGTTTAAGGGTTCCAACAAATATAGGGGCCCCTACCTTAACATGTGCCCTTGTCTTGTCCTCAAGTAGAAAAACATTTAAATCAAAATCTTCAACTTGGTTCTGATACATCACATTCGCTATACGACAATGATTAATAATCAAAATACCCCAATTTGGATTGGTTGCATGTGACCAAATTGCCCATCTCCACATAACAAGGTGTCTTATTATACAGAGAGCGAGAGATGAGGTACTAACTTAAATTATTTACATAATATTATAAAAATATATTCTTGTATCTGGTTACTAAATTATATTATATATTATTTTTATTTGTTGTATTAAACTCTAACAAAATTCAACGATAATAAACATAATAGTTTTTGTTTTTTTTATATATTTTAATACTAATGTCTATATATATATATATATATATATATATATATATATATATATATATATATATATATATATACACATTACATTATAGCTTTAGTATATATTTACAAAGTACTAAATAATTTTAAATTATTTAATATAAAACATTTGTAAATTATTTATATAAAAAATTTAATTCAATAACAATTTTGAGATAAAATCATTAAATAGAGTGAAACTATATATAACTTATAAAAGTGTAAATTAATATATATCCTTGTGCGCGACAGGTAATTAAATACGATTTTGTGTCGTATAAAATATTACATTGTAAATGATGAAATCATATATAACTAAGGCATATGCCTCGAAATTTCACAAATATAATCGTTAAAATATCTTAATAATCATGTATTTTTATTTTATATAATTAAATATGTATAAGTATTTGTATTCTTTATGTTAAAATTTATTTATATTTGAAAGTATATTATTTATTAAAATAAAGACTTAAATATCATTTTAATTCTTATAAAATGAGTATATATTGATTTTAGTCTCTATGTTTTTAATATTTTATCTATGAAAAATTAAAATTCTTGACCTTAATCCTTATAAAATAAATAAATTCTAGTTTTGGTCTCTATAAAATATTTTTTTATTAACTCTTTAGCATTTAAAGTTCATTTTAAGGTAGAAAATACAATTACTTTTGGGATTAAAAAACGTTTTAAAGGTTTATGAAAACACTAGTGTAGTGAATATCTAGATGATCACTTGATCTTTGCTAAACATATAAATCGTTAACAATCTCATGTTATGAAAAAAAATAAAAAGTTTATCTTTTTAAAAAGGGAAAAGTGAAATAAAATATATAGGAATTAAACTTGTTAATTTTATATTAACTAAAATCATATTTTAACTAGAAAAAAATAAATTTTAATTTTATATTTTTCTGCGATTTAAAGTTTAAATATTTTGTCTCTTGACACGATTATTTATACGAGAAACTCACTTCACATTATAAAGTAAGTTATTATAATTACTAGTGAAAATTATAAATATTCTATGTATATTCATATTCCATCATGATTATATTAAAACATTAACAAAATTTTATAAATCAAAGAATTCATAACAAGACTCAAGCACGTTACTTCAGTGGATTTCGTGACTTAAGTAAATTAAAATAAGATTTGTTTAAATTTTAAATAAATTATAAATTTAAATATTTTTAATCAAATCTTTATTAAAAATTGTAGTTTTATTTGAATATTTAAAATATTTTATCATTTTATTTTATCATTATCAATAATGTTTCCATATCTTATTCGTAGTCCAACTCACTCATTTCTTCTTTAATATCTGTGATCCAATATCTTTAATTTATTCAATATTTATGATTTAATATGTCTAATTTATTGGTCAAGTTAGAGAGAAAATTCTAATAAATACTCAGTTAAAAGTATGCAAATTTATAAGACTGTTAGAAATTAATCAAGTTTTATATAAATACAAAATAATATAAATAAATTTTGAAAATAAATATACTAAACAACACAACTAAGTATAGTAGAATGACTCAACTCTGATAAAAAAAAAAAGAAAAAATTACCCAAGCCTATCAGAAAACTGAATTAAAAAGAAATTGACTGACAAATGACAACTCAGAAACACATATAAAAACTTTAAATGGAAGAAGACAATAATAGGACATAATTGAGCAAAGTGGAAATATCATATCAATTAACGTGAGGTTCTACCAAGTTTTCAATTTCAATACTTGTACAATTATAATGTTTTTGTTCACAGTCATTATATTCCAAACAAAAAACATTATCTTTAATAAATATGAACAATTTCTGAAAAAATTTAGCCCTCTATAGATATTATTAAATAAAAAAATCAGTAATAGCAAATAAACAAATACAAATCATTATTTTCACGAAAAACCGGTAAGGTATTTTGCGGTTTGATTAGTGTTTTACCTGTTCCCACTGTCTTCACAAACCCTATTCTTTATTTTTTTTATATTGAAAAATAAAATAAAAACATTTTAATTTTTTTATGCTCTGTAGAATATTTTTAAAAAAGACATAAAATAAAAATAAAATTGGTGATGGGGCTGTTGTTCTTGTAATTGGTGATGACATGACATGCATTCACGGGACATGGGCTCGTGTATGTGTTCACGATATCACACATAGCATAACTCATTCATTCATTAAAATAATTTAATTTTTTTTAACGATACCCTCAACACTCTCTGCTTGCACATGCACTTCACGTGGTTCAAACATGGTGAGGTCGGAATCGTTTGGGTCGCTACTGAACCGACACCTCTTTTTAATATTTTCTTTATTTACCTACCTATAATATATATATATATATATATATATATATATAAACAGTCTCAAAAATATATATAATAAAACTTAAATATTTAGGGATTTATAATGTGATAATATTATGCATTTTAAGATATTGAATATATATATATTTCTTTCATCTCCAAGATATTGTTCCAACATCTCATGAGGCGTGCGTATTCAAAAGACAAAGGATTGGTACTTTTATTTTAAAGAATATCATAAACTTAATTGCAGGCGTGATAAACAATTTTAATTTATTTAAAATGGTGACTTTATATAGTTCACTTTTTTTTTTCTTTTCATAAGATAATGTCTTGACTTTTGATTAGAGATTCTTGTAATTAAAAGAAAAGGGTGGCTTTTGCAACATTGGTTGAATCTCTTTCCAATATCTAAAAACAAAGTGTGTTATCTATGGATTACACAATCCAATTTCATCTCAAACATGCTTTATTATTATATTGCTATGTAATAATGACTTTTAAGAGATTTGGAAAAACAATTTAATCATAATGCCTTATCCATAATGTCAAAGAATGTACCTGTTTTTGTATACTGTAATAACTAATTAAGATGTTGGATGAGTCAAATATATGACATTGGTGCCAAAATTAATTTTGATTTAACCAATCGAGTGGAGTTTGGTTCCGTATGGTTACTTCTTTATTCTTCTTGTATGAAAGTTTTTTTCTTTTGTTTTCTTTCTATCTTTTCCCTTGTCTTTTTCCCATGAAAAGCAAAACTAGGAAATACCTAAGATCTAGGAAGAAATAGGACACGTTATACAGGGAAATCAACACACCCATGCTCCCTAATTTTAACGATTAGGAAAATTACATGCATGGAATGTTTTCAATATATTAAATAATTAATATTGGTATTTTTCCTCCTTTCTTATCATTTCTTATAAATTTGTGTAAAAAATAAAATTCATTTACGTTTAACTTGTAGAAGTTTCATATACTTTTCATTTTTAATTTATATATAACATAATTTTTTAATAAGTTAAAAGGGATCCAGTTCAGAACATCTGAATTATTGTAAACTCTCCCATGTGTATTTAATTTCTACTGATGGAAAAAAAACATATATCTGTTAGAAAATTTTAATGAAACTACTTTTAATTATCGTCAAATGGTATGAAAAAACTCTTTCAGATCTTGCATGTAATGCTTGCCCATATGGAGTCATGTTTGTGAAAATGTCTAAAGGCCATCTTCAAAGAGTATAACCTAATAATACAGCGAAAAGTTTTTTTTTTTTTTCATTTCCCTCGTTGTGCAATTAAATCCAAAAATTAAATTATAAATTTTTGTATTGAAAATAATCGAATAACAGTCAAAATAACCAAACTGATTTAATTAATTTGAGTTATTAAATTTGTTAGTTGCACTCAATAGGACGAACACTTGTATACTAGTATACCTCGACACATGTTACACTATAGTTTAAACAAAAACGAGGAATACAAAAAAATGTGGAGTCCTAGGATGTTTATGTTTGGAGATATTCCAGTTTGTTTAGCTTTCTACTTGCAGCAAATGATTTTGGTGAAGAAAGTAGCACCATAAAAGCAAGATTCGCCATGTTTCAACATAACTGGGTGGCATCTTTCTCATAAGTCTATTTAGCCATCTACAAAAGTATATGCTTAGGATTGATATGCCTATGCTATCATGTTAACAATCACACTGTTTCCCATTAAAAAGAAACTCTATCATAAAGTTTTTTGTTTTTTCTTTTAAGTTTCTCTTCAAAATATTTTCCAAAAACTAATTAATCACTTAGGTGACCATGGAGAAATTATGATATATAAATGACTTTCTACTTGAATCTAGATTAAAAATTATATTAAAAAATAATTATTAAACCAATAGAGACATCAACACTTATGTGTCTGAAAGTTATGATATAAGTGTATTTCTGTCTATTCTAAATCTTGAATTATGTGATGGTAATGACAAAGTGATGATTATTAAGAACTAGACTTTAAGTTTAATTTAACCTTACAAAATCGGCTTGTAAGGTGAGGTTTGCACCCATTTATAAAATATTGAAATGCCTCATCAACACATCTCGTCATGCTGATTCGAGCGTGAAACTTATATGTAAAGGTGGTCCGATAGCGACCCGATAACAAATGACTCAATAGGTTCAACAATCTTATTAGGATAGACTTTCATGCCATATCAAAAAATAGACTTTAAATCTAACTCAACCTTACAAAACCAGCTTGTAAAATGAGGTTTACACCTATTTATAAACTATTGAAAGTAGTCATCAACAATGATAATTTTGTATCAATGTTGTTGTTCTTAAAATACACAAGAAACCCCCAATATGAGGAACTAGTGTCGTGGCTAAACAGATCACGTCACAGACAAAGGCATCTTTCATATGCATCTTGCTTCACTAATGGAGAAGCAACTCTTACATAATTCTAGGCTTTTCATTCTCATTTCTCACTCATCCACAACACAACACCCTTCTCAAGAACACAACAAACTATGGTGGAGACAAGACACAGAGGATAATTATTGCACGTGTTTCCTTCAAACTGGACCCTCCTATGTTGCTTTTATAATCAAACTTTAACAATTCAAAAACCTTATTAAATATCACTGTTTTGTTCTTGTTGTTTACCAATAGGATAAAAAAATTCAATTATACTGGAGAAGATTAATATTAATATCTATATCAGTGTATCTAATCTAAGTTTATCCTTAAAAAGAGTAGTTTCAAAATTGAATTAGTATTAATAAAATAATAAATAAATACTCCTTATAATACTATAATTAATAACTATAAAGATTAAAATTTTTCTTTTATACGTTCTTGAAATTCAAATAGCCATACATGTCTAATCAGTTATACTATAATGTGCAGTTTTAAGTCTCAGCAACATACGGCCACGTCCACTAATGATAAAAATGAATTTTTTAATTAAAAATAATATGTTAACCTTTTTCATTTAAAAAAAAATGGGGTTACGTCAAACATTTTTATTGATAAACTAATTTTGTGTGATTTTGCCTTTTTTTTTTTAAGTCAAATGAATGATTTATTTCGTTCAAAAGTTAAATCAATGCACCATTTTTCGGTCAATGATTGATTCGGTCCAGTTTTCAGATCAATGATTAGGTATTTAAGTTGAATTAAAGGTGAGTTTTTTTTTTTCTAAAAAAATTCCTTCACGTTCTATTATTCTTTAAACTATTAATATATTATTTTAATATTTTTGTCTGTAAGTTAGTTTATTTTTAAACTAATTATTTGCTGGGCAAACTTTTGCCTTCTTATAAGTTCAGGCACTATTGAGCTATTTGTAAAGTTGGGATTATGGTTAAATAGGTTAAGTAGTCATTTAAAAAAACTGGTGCAAGTTAATTAAGTTTTTTTTTTCTTCTTATCAAAGCGGTGAAATTTATTTCAAATTACTCAAATTATTTTTTGAATAAAAAAGTAGATAAATAGTGATGGAAAAATAAAATCGTCATTTAAAATACAATCTGATTTATTATTATTATTATTATTATTATTATTATATTAAAAATATCATAATTAGATTATTATCATAGTATACTACTATAACTTATATTATCATAATTATTAGTATTATTATTATTGATGTACAAAGAAATATAATTTTAGTTTATTGATAAAATTGAAGTTATACTTCTACGTACCTCTTCAATATCATAAAAAAAAAATTAAAATTGCGGTTTTGAATGATGGATTCGTTTCAATTTTAAGAAGAATTAAAACTGTTTGTAAATACGGGTTTTATAACAAAATTAGTTTCTAAACAGAATTTATATATATTTGTAATTCTATAAAAAGTTATAGATTTCAATAATTTTGTAAAAAATGACCTAAGTTTGGTAGGAAAAAAGGGGGCTAATTAGGCATCGTTTTGTCTAAAAGATGTATGAAAAAACATGAATTTTTGGAGCCTTTTGAGTAAGGGTTCCACTTATCTGTAGCACTACTGCATATAAGTGAATAACTTGATGACAATTAATGACGAAAAACAATAAGAAAAGAAAACCCAGGACAACTCTAATGGTCCAAAATGTACTTGAAATAAAATTCGAAAACATCAATGTTGGGCTTCGTGGGTTCTGCTTCTCTACTCTTGTGTTTGTTCCCCTAAATCATGATATGTCAGCTGCGTTATTGTGATGCTTCTCACTGTACTTTCATGAAAAGTTAGATCAACATTGACAAGAGATATAATTTCACTCACTAATCAAATTTCAAGGACGTCCTATTGTTGCACTTCTTCTATCTATCATTCTTCCTCACATAATGCATTTACAAAAACTTATTTATACTTTATTTACCTCTCTTATAAATAATATTTTTAGACATGTCTTCAAATAACTTTTTGAACTATAAATTACATTTTTAAACATGAAACCATAACTTCAAATGGATGTCCTTTGCATAAATATTTGAGAGATTATGAAAAGAATATACCAATGTGATCATAAGTTATATTTTCAATTTATTTCGACAAGTTATCTTAAATAGTTTATGAAAACAACTTATACAAATATATGCTTTAATCCTATTTTCGTTTTCAATTATAAAAACAACTTATATTATAAGTATATAAGTATTGATAAGCACTTAATTAGACTGTTTGTAGAAACACCCAAGAGCCTTTTTAACAACTGTTTGCTTATGCTGGTATGAGGTGAAACACTAAAACCATAATTCTTATCTCATATATATAATCATAACCACAAATTTATGTATTATTGATGTAAGATAAACCCAAATGAAAAGCCTATATTCCATGGCTCTTGTTGTTTTCTTTATTTAGTGCATTGGAATATGAAAATTCAAGTTTGATAAGCCTGGTGGATGAAAGCTGTGAAATTTGTAAATATTCCAGTACTGTCAGAAGAGATTGTGAGAGGAACTCTGGCATTAATAGGTGATTGTTGACTCCCAAGTAGTATGAATAGATATTACTTTGATGCTTGCAGTCCTAATCTAGATCAATTTCAAGGATTGATTCTGGTGCTTTCAATAAAATGATAATTCATAGCCAATTCATATTTTTCGTCACACATTTTGCTGCACTATGTTTTCAAAAGGGTACTAATTCTTGAAGATTTCACGTGGACTAAATATAAGGTTTTTCAAATATATCGTGAGAATACAATATGGTAGCTAAAAAAGGTGTTTAGACTGATCCAAATTCAGCAAACCACTTTTGATGGCGTTCAATGTCAGCCTGAGAAACACTTGGTTGATCTCATCCTTGGACATCAGGGTCCTTGGAAATCTCATCCTTGGACTTCTTCTTGATCTCACCACGCTTCAACGCAGGTAATCAATAATGGTGAAAGTGAGGAGCTAGTTTTCACACCGCCAAGATTTGTTATGTTTGATACGGGATCAAATAAACGTACTATATCTGTCTGTTGTTATTTTCTTATGCTTGATGCGAATATACTTTTAACATGGTGAGGTTGCTTGAAGTATGCACTGACACTTCCCAAACTGAAGCGACAATAACCAACCAGTTCCAACTACCAATGATAATGGTGCAAAGTGTTTGTTGTTGCAGTAAGTTAACGAATGAGGCTAGCAAAACGAGGTAATTAACACGGTAAAACAAGAGACACAGAGGAGAACGGAAGTGTGTCTACGGTCAAATGTTAATTACTGTTTGCTTCTACATATATATGTGTCGGATCTAAATAATAGTATAACTTGATATTTTGCTGAATGTGTTCATAAACTGGGTAGTGTACAACGAAAGAAAAAAATATAATATATCAAGATTGAAGATCGCGCCATTACCGACAGCACACTCACGTGTACAGATAGGTGACTAATAAATGGAAGTTATAAGTTCTAAAACCATAAATCCGCCACAACCATTCTGCAGTAAACTCTTGATTGTGAAGGATGGATAAAATATATTTCCATAAAGCTTTAGAAAACAAGAACGGACCTTCTTGCTTGTTCGGTCAGATTTTATGATAGTTAGATCAATCAGAGAAGTTTCTATGAAAGAAGTGCATGCATGCATGCATGCATTTGAAGCCAATGTTTTGAAATTGATCAAAATAAAAGTAATTAAAACTTGCTATCCCACAACTTGACCGGGTAGAAAGTAAATCCTCCATTTATTAAAAATGCATCAGCTGCAAACTTGCTACATTGGCAAGTGAATTTTCTTTCTATTGATATCTACTGTTTTTTCCACTGTGATGCTTGGGAAGGGGATGTTCTATGATTAATGTCAGTTACTGACGCAGTCCATCTCTAACCAATTCTTCTAAGCCTTTCTTCAGTCTTTCTGCAGCAGCTCTGCAATCATTCTCTGTCAAGCCGCCAAATGAGATTCTAAGATTGCCGGGACAACCACATGCCTTTCCTGGGATTACTGCAACACCATGCTTGTTGGCTAGCCAGCGAACAACATCAAAATCATCGTAGGCATTTTCATGTGGGAGCTTTGCCCACAGGTATATGGCACCCTCTCCTCCTTTCACAGAACCCTCTCCAAGGGGGGAGAGAGCTTCTAAAACAATTTCTCTGTTCTTCTCAAGACTTTTTACCCGGTCCACAACCCACTGAGGCCCCAGTTCCAGTGAATACAGGGCAAGATACTGCGATATTATTGAAGCACAGATGGGAATGTTGTCTTGAACTTTGAGAAGTTGGTCAGCAAAGTTTTCTACTTCAGAGGGGTACGCTATCTGCAATAATCAGGTATTAGGACAGACTAGGCAATGCTGATCTGTTAACACTACTTTTATGAAGTTTGCAACTGAAAGTGTAACTACTATGCGGCACACAAAAATGGATGAGATAATAAAACATAAAGACATTGAGACTTGGAAAGAACAGGGATTTTACTTTTCTTGTTTTGTAGGGTGGGGCGGAACCGTTATCAAATTCTTGCCTGATTTGCTTATTGTATGATATAAGAATAGAATTGTTTATATTTTTCCTACCCTAGAATACTACTATGATAGGTTATATTATAGATATACTTAAGTTTTAAGCACCTCATAAATTAAGTATTTTTAATTGAATTTCTATTAGAAATTGTCATTTCATTGAATATCCAAAATCTTTACATTTTTTAATTAAACCCTAATCGTTTATAAAACTTGAACAAGACGTTACTATTTATAAAAATCCAATCCAATGGTTGTGTAGCATGGTTGATAAACCCTTTATTTCACTAGAGAGGTCATATAAACTCTAAGTCTCGATGTTTTTTTCTCCTGCAGATGAGACTACATAAAGAACAGATGGCACTTACATATCCAACCCGCCATCCCATCATTCCATATGCTTTTGAGAATGAGAAAACATTGACAATATGATTTCCCTCAACACAAGAATGTTTCAGGCCATCGTACATAAAATACCTGCATGCAGAATTAATCTGTTTATTACTCTATTTTTGAAACATGAACTTGTAACTCAGAATTGTAGAATTGTCGTAGGTAGTCATATAGTTAGAGAAGAAGACTACAAGTAGGATCTCATAAGAATTTTGGGCACCCGGGCTGACTACAATGTAAGTGAAAGAGATTAAAAACTTATTTTAAATGGTAAATAACAGAAAAACTAGTCAACAAAAACTCTTTTTTTTTTTTGTCTTTCTTTTCATAATTAAAGAAAATAATGTCATAAGTTCTATTAGAACAGCAAGTTTAAAAGGCTTACTCGTATGTATTATCAACAACAAGCCAAGAGCCAGCCTTCTTGCATAGATCCGAAATCCTCTGATCAAATAAGAGAAAATACACACTCAGAAATTTTATCATTTAAAAAAAAAATAGCATCATGGTCAATCAATATATTCTTTGGGAATATTATGTGATGTCAAATACAGGCATATTGGCAACTCAAGAAGATTAAAAATGAAGCACATCTAAAATCATAGTAGCTGTTGATATATTCAGAAAGGGGGAAAGAGAAACCTTTAGAAGGGGCTCCGGAATGTAGGTTCCACTTGGATTGCCTGGATTTACAACACTAACAAGCTTTGGAGCTGGTTTAGTTTCCGACAATATTCTTTCCAACCAATCTGAAAATCAAGACATTTCTCATAATAGCCTTAAACATAGAAATCAACATCAGAAGAAGCTGTAAACTTGGATGATAAAAGTCTAACAGACATCAATCAGCCTTCTAATATTTTAATTTTGTATATATAAGGGATAGCATTGAGTGGTTGTTCATCAGCATGAGCATTTAGGACATAGCAATAAGTGAAACTACAGATAGAGTAGCATCAACGAGTCAGTCATTTACAAAGTACAAGAAACCAAAAGTTCAGTCATTTACTAGTATACAGACCAAAATCCATTCAATATTCAACTAATATGTGAACCCCCTGGATGGAGGAAAATAGATGCTCTTGGAAACCAAAGATTGAGTTTGACTCCCTAGTCCTTGCCAGTAAAAATGGATTACAGAAACAAGATCATGCAGCTTCTTACCTGCATCAGGATGAAGTGTGTCTGGACTACCGGGACCAACTAGTATATTGGTAACACCAGTCATCTGGAAGGACATGTACGCATTGAAGTAGTAAGGAGCAAACAGAACCACGGAATCATTCGGATCACACAGAGTAAGAACTAGATTGACAAATGCCTGTATTTGTTGGAATAGAATGAGTTACCACAGATTTTTGAGATGGGTAGAATAATACTGTTGAAAGCTTAAACTCAAAGAGATCAAGTAGCAACAGACAACAAGTCATAGAAGCTATAAACTGTGAGCTAATCCAGTCAACTCTAAGAGTCAGAATAACAAAAACCATGCTAGTCCTATTGGATACTTGTCCTTTCAAATGCATTTTGAGCTTCAGGAAGAAGAAGTAACAACATTATAATGGTTATAGATGGAATTTTATATAAGAAATCAATAAAGGCTAAATTTAAATGGTTATAAAGAAGTCAAATGGAAGCTGGAATGCTAATGCTTCACCTTTTCAGAAACTGTGTTAGCTTTTCTAGGATAAGACAAAATAATGAACATAAAACAAAAATTACAGATCGAATGTTATTGATAGCCTCACCTGATTGGCCCCTGCTGTAACCATTACTGAAGATTTGTGCAAATTATTTTCATCACGCAACTACATGAAAGTGATAAAAGAGAATGAGTTAATTCATTGGTCACCAAGATCCAAAATTCAATATTGGAAAATAATTTATCAGAGCAGTAAGAGACAAAACACCTTGCTATGACAGCAATTAATTTCCTATTTTATTTAGTTTTTTAAATTAAGCAACATCTATTGAGGGAGAGACCATGATGGATTACAGCTATATTTAACATAATCAAGTGCTTAGGAAAAGTAAAAACAGTGTATGTACAAAAATTTTGACCAGTGAAGGGAAAAAAGCATAAGATATGACATCTATAACAAATTATAAATCAGATAATGCCTGAATGCTATGAGAAAACGTTGTTAAATAAAGTAATATACAATCAGTAATAGCCAAACAACGTCTATGTTCTAAAAATTATCCTGACTCGTCCAAAACAAATAAGTTACGAGACCCAGGTTCAGCTGAATCCATATTTCAGTTCACCAAATGCCAACACAATGCAATTTGATAAAACCAAAAGACCAAAGACTATACCAGACACTAATAGGTCTAAATTTAACTGCAGTGTCAATGTATGTTTGAGTTCCAATATATTTCAGAATCTACACAATATAAGATTTCTATTATCCCAAATGATATCACAAGTTGTTGTGCGGACAATACAGTACTATGTTATCTACATATATTACCTTGAATAAATAATAAAGGTAATCATCCTTAAATGAAACACAACAACTATCAAAATTTATGGTGTAAAATGCTTCGGATTGTCCAATTCAACTGCTACAAATGACATTCTATGGTTTTCAACATGGATGCAAACCTAAAGCTCTGATCAAATGAAGAACTTCAAACAGATAACTTGACTTTCCACATTCCCACTTGTACAGAATGCATATTGTAAGAAGAAATTATACCATTTACCTTTTTTATTAATGCTGCTCTGAGTTCAGGAATGCCTTCGTCAGTACCATATCGACTGACTATAGGTTCAAATACAAGTTCTTTCACCTTTTTCAAAGCTTGCTCTGGTGGTTGCCAATGAACCACTCCCTACAGTAGATAATTAAAAAAAATCCATTAAAAATTGCAGCTAAGAAGCAAACAGTAATACATTAAAATCAAAAGAATACTGGTGGTAATAAGTCAGAGCCATAAAATTTAAAAGCTGATGGTAAAACTTCAGTTGATTATTATGTGTGTTGAACCAAAATCAGATGCATAATCAAAACCACATGGCCTTCACTTTAGCTCAGTCCTATATGTAAGCTACATCATATAAATCAGGCCCTAACCTAAATTCAACTTGAAATCAACCTTGGAAATTGAGGTCATTATTAACATTCAAATAGAGCAACACAGCCAAAAATATAATTCTGTTCATCTCATTTCCTTTTCTCGTAAAAAATGTTGTGACTCGGCCATTTTGTAGATCAAGCAGGAAGCAGATTTATGAAACAGTCTCCCCAAGCATTTTAAGGCCGTGCCCATAATCATCATTTACAGCTTACTAAAAGGAACAAACCCATCTAAACTCGCACCAAAACACATCCCAATTCTTAAATAGTAGAAAATAAAATTGTTCTCATTTCCCAATCTCTCTCCAAAGAACACCAAACTCCCAAGCAAGTTAAACTAATGTGTAATCAAACATTGAAAACCCCATCTCCTTCTCCAATTGCCTCGCAAAAATCAAGAAGGGGTTAGATTAATTACTATTAACAAGCATTGGAGAGACAAAAAATACCTGGGCCAAAGACACGGCATTTTTAGATCCCCGGATCAGTTCCTGCATCTGCAAACACACAGACACCAACAACCTTGGTTATCAAAAACATTTTATTCTCAAATCAAACCAAACCAAACATCATCAATCCTAAAGACAAACAAACACCCATTGGAAGGGATCAAATTCCAATGAAGAAAGAAATGGTATAAGAGTGAGTACTGTGTACCTGAACCATAACGGGCATCTCTGTTTCCAAGGCCCTCCTTGAAAGCTTCAAGAGCGAACTCATCTCTCCCCAATTCTGTGATCTTGCCCTCACCAGAAAAGTAAAAAAAGCCTCCCCGTGAACCTACCTAACCAAAAGACACCAACTTTCAGACGCTAGCCTTATACCTTTCCGAATTATTAAACAAAAATACGTCACCATATATATATAATTTAATAAAAAGAGAAGAAGAAAAAAACAGAAAGAAAGGGAACTTTTTTATTTACAGAAAAAATGAAGCTTGTCACGCTTAATGAAAAGGGAGACCTTTTTTTTTTATGTATCTATCTAGTTCAGTTACTTTTCGGTGGTTTCCCTCGTTTGACTTTTGGGTTGTCAGAATGAATATATTTTGTGCAGCAAAAGGAGTGAGTCAGTTTCCACTACTATTGCTACTTGCTACTGCTACATTTACTGGTTTTGTTGGTCAAGGAGGATAGAATCGGATGCGGTTTGTAGAAAAGAAAGAAAGAATGGAACAAACAATTTCACCCACACCAGTAATTATCCTCCTTTCCTCTGTGCAAAAATTGTCTCTTTCATTTTTTGGGTATTTTTCAAACGTATGAAAAATAAACGTGGTTGTTGCAAAAAAGGTTCCTTTTTTCTTTTTTTTAACGTGCGTCAGAATTGGGGTGTGAAACTGTTTATTGCAGGAAGGGACAGTAATTCCCAGAAATTGAGGGAAAGAGAGATAAGTGAAGTGTTTGTTTGTTTGTTTGCGAGAAGGGAAAAAAAAAAAAAAAAAAGGAAGAGAAGAAAGACACGAATCTTTGAGAAAAAAACAACGTGCTTTTTGGATTGCGTGCTTTTTCCAAAAGTCTGGGCCATGTAATGCACACGAGGAGAAGAACTCAACATGGGTCTTCCAAAACGACGTCGTCCTACCTTTTCAAATTGTGAAGACAAATGGTTACTTTGGTCTCAGGAAGTTTCCAGTTAAAGTCCCTTAATGCATTAAAAGTAAATATAAACTGATTCTTAAATTTTATAATTTTATGTGAAATTAGTCATTTAAAATATAATTTAACATTAAATTAATTCTTAAATATTGCTTGCACTTTAATAATAAAATAGTCTCACCAAACTAACAACAAAATATAACTATAACACCTAAAACTTTCTCCAAACATCATATTATTTCAAACTATTTGATAAGGTTTAAGATTTAATTATCTACATTTATCTCATAAAACAAACATAGTTATATATATATATATATATATATATATATATATATATATATATATATATATATATATAACCATTTTAACTAACTTTTGAAGGTGGATCCTTATCTATTTATATATCACATTATGTTATTGTCATCGTACAACAATGAATAAAAAGAATATAATATTTGAATTTAAAAAATAATTTTATATATTTATAATAACAATACATTTTATGGTTAATAAATATAAATCAATAAGTCATTTATTGTTAAAGATAAAATAATAGATCACAGGTTAATCTACTAAGATTAATCTACTAGGAACATGTGGGGGAAAATAAATAATAATAATAAATTGTTAACATCATTAAAATCAAATTCAGATATATATTTAGTATTATTTATTGCTAATAAATACCAATCAATAAGTCATTTATTAAAGATAAAAATAATAGATTACAAGTTAATCTACTAAGGGCATGTGGGATAAAGAAAATAATAATAATAAATTGTTAACATCATTAAAATCAAATTCATATATATATATATATATATATATATATATATATATATATATATATATATATATATATATATATATATATATGATATTAAATTTAATCATGATCAAAATAAATATATTGAAACAATAGTTAGTTAAAATAAATATACTTGAACGTGACTAATTTAAGATGGCATATGTAAGAAGGCTCAGGTAACATATTATCTTTCTAAAGATTTTATAGCGTCACTCATTAACAATATTATTCTAAAGTCTTTTTGTCTCTTTGATTTAAGGATGGGCATGTATCTTCTCTTGAGACAGATGAAATGTCTTAGTATAAGAAATATAAATAAAACCATCTTAGTATAATAAATGTCTTATGCATGAACCTATATGGATCACAAGTTACATGAATCTAATAACCTTCTATTTAATTTAAGTCTTACTACGTATAAATATGGAGATCGTTACAAGAATGATAACTGTATTTAATTATTATTATTAAAATTAACCAGAGATATATATCAAATATTACAAACAACAGTTTAAATAAAATTAAATAATAAACATTCTAATATTCAATAGATAATCATCTTTTCAGTTATAATCAATTAATATTTAAATTTAAAATATAATTGTTTAAAATGATAATGATTTTGTAAAACAAGATAATTCTTATTAACGAAAATAACTTCTATTAGACTAGCTTAGATAACAATAAAAATCTTAATAGTTAGAATAATAACAAAATTATATTTCTAAAAAATATCTAATAAGGTATTATGAGAGAGACTTGTATCAATAAATCTTATTAAAAGCTAATATATTTATCTTACATAATTTAAAAATTTAATGAAGTTTGAATATATATATATATATATATATATATATATATATATATATATATATATATATATATATTTTTTTTCACAATGTAATATACAATTTTAATCAATAGTTGATATATAATTTCAAATTTCTGTGACCTTACATTTCATTTATGTATATTCTTTAAATAATACTTATTTATAACATTAATCACCAGTTACTTTAGGTTATAAATTCATTTTTTTAAAATCTTAAATTCGTTCTTTTAAGTCATATAGTGAAATTAACAAAAATTTTCTCTAATTATTCTAAATTATTCGAAAGTATAAATTTGTTAAAATAATTTAAATCGATTAAGTAGATTTGTAAAATTCAACTTGTTAATGTTGATTCTTTAATTAAATACACTAAGCAAATTTATGTAAAACTTGTCATTTACGGTGCTAACACTTGAATAGTAATCTTTGTGTCTCATGCTAAGAAAGCAAGCTACTAAGACTACTCCCAAGTGATTGTATCTGTAGCTATCGAATTACCACAATATTTAAGTGGATGACTTCAACCATAAGATGTATATGTTCAGTTAAATTTAAACAACTTGCTTCTTTTGTGTCTCCATGACCCCAAAATAAAACTAAAATTCCCACCATAATGTATATTAATTGCACCATTACACCAGAAAATATGATATCTTTTTTGGCGTAACAAGGAAGTTTAGTTAGTAAGCCTGATTTAACATTTTTCAATTATAACATTTTCCTTCACAAATTGTAAAATTATATGATTCTATAATTTGTTACTGGTAACATAGTGGTCTTTTTAAGGCACTACTAGTAACATAGATTACAATATAATATATATATATATATATATATATATATATATATATATATATATATATATATATATATATATATATATATATTTGAAGCATTTAAATCTTCATATATAAAGAACATTTAAGCTTTCATCTTAATGGTGTAATCTGTGAAGTCGTTGCTTTGGTTATCCTCTAATGACAGTAGTTAAAGTGAATATAAATTTAAATGATCTAACTTCCTAAAGTAGTTGGAATATAAAAGACTTAATGGTTTGAAATTATTAATAATTCCCACATATTTCATACATTATACAAATATTTATAAAAACTGATTACGTATAGACTTATAAACTAAAAACATTTTTAGAAGATTGAATCAGCTAATAAACAATTATTTTCAACTAATAGTCATGACTTGATATATAAAATTATTTGTTCAATCTTTTCCAGTTCAAAAGATTAAAAAAAATCGGTCTAATTAATAAAATTATGGCCAAATAATTTTTTAGTATAAATAGTATAGACTTTATGTATTAGAAAAAAATTGAGTAAAAATTAAACCACAAATATTTGAATAATTAATTAGAGAAGTATTAATTTAGTTTAGTTAAAATATTCAAAAGATATTGAGAAAGATGCATGATTGCATAAATATATGAAAAGACATAAAAAAATATTTAAATTTAAAGAAAGATGATTTGCTTCGTAAATCTGAATAGATAAAATTGCAGATTTTTTGTTCATAGAATTTTTTTATGGTGCTCCCTCTTCCAATCCAAAGAGGTGAAGACTACGTGGCTTCTAAGCCCCGTCGGTGATCTTCGTTGCAAATTAGAGAGAGAAAGAGAAAGACACATAAAAAATGGCGACTCTGATTCTGTTCTCTCAGCCATGGCAACCTACAATTTCACCTTCTTTCTGTTGTTCTAATTCAAACACCAACATTTCCAATGCTTATCAAAATCATAATAGCATTTCCCACAATTCTAAATTTAATTTCTTTTCCAATTCTCGTCAATTCTCTGTTCTTTCTCAATTCTCCACTCACTCCTCAAAGTCAGGTACTTTTCATCACTTCGCAGAATTATCATAGCTCACTTGTTTTCTCCAGCTTACAAATTTTCAGCCCAGTTAAACAAAATTGTATTTTTAGATGAATTACATAATTGGGTAGTATCATACATCATACTATGTTTACTAAAGAGCATTTGAATTGAAAATTTTTGTTCTTTAATTTGCAATTGTAACATTTTCTGCAGGCAGTGGAAGTTCATGGTTGCAAAGCAGTTCCTTTGCTGCTGGCATTGAGTACAGGAGTCGTCCTCTATATTCTGTATTTCCGACAAAACCTGCTCAAGTTTCCTCTGTGGAAGACCTCTATCAGTTTATTTGCTCGGGACCTCTGCTTGAAAAAATAGGCCTCACACAAGAGCAGGTGGCTGAGTCCATTGATAACTGGTTACTGTATGGCCGGTACCTATGCAGATTGTTTCAGCTTAATGAATTGTACCTTACAGAGCCTCAAAAGGCTAGGATTTATCACTACTATGTGCCAGTCTTTCTCTGGTGTGAACAACAGATCGCGGAGCATCAGTCCAAATTCAAAGATGGAGAAGAAATACCTCCTTTAGTGGTATGCTCTATACGTGGTTTCCTTCTGTCACTGTCTCTCATATTTTGTTCTCTATATGTATTGGTGTTATGCAGCTAATTATGGAGGCTTTTGTTTAAATTTAATAATTTTGGGGAATTTTTTGGCTTTAGTTTTTAGTTATGTTTCAGCTCTACAAACAGCAATAACCTGCTTGTAATTTGTGAGTTTGTTGTTATGAAGATTGCCCTTTTGTTTCTTTTCCTTCAAAGATATTGTTTTTCTGCCTTATTCCTTCCATATAACAACAATTTTCTTGATTCTGTTCTACACAGATTGGTTTCAGTGCCCCTCAAGGCTGTGGAAAGACAACCCTTGTCTTTGCTCTTGACTATCTTTTTGATGTGATTGGCAGGTAGGCTCTGAACTTTGAAGCAACTGTTATATTGAATTTATCCTTTGTTCTGATGACTATAGGGAAAGGAGATTAATTAACAAATTGTAGATACATGGTACAATTTTCAGGAAGTCTGCCACAGTATCTATAGATGATTTTTATTTGACGGCTGAAGGTCAGGTATATAGAAGCTGTTATTTGTCTTCTCTTTTTCAGTTGTAAATTCCATTTTGTTCTTTTTCTTTTTGGGCTGATAAGTTGTGTTTGGACTATAGAATAAATTAAGAGAAGCTAATCCAGGAAATGCACTTCTTGAGGTAATTATGCACAGATAAGTAAAGTAACGAAGAGTAAATTATCCAGGAACATTATTTTTTGTGACAACTAATTATTTTTGCTTGCTTGGTTTCCTTCTAGTATCGTGGAAATGCAGGAAGCCATGATCTTGCTCTTTCTGTTGAAACTCTGTCAGCGGTAACTAAATTGACAAGAGAAGGTGTTTCTCGCTACTCAATTCTGTTTTCTCCCTATAATGTATTTTTCGTGTAATATCTTTTAATTTGAAGTGTCCAGGTGTGAAAATGAAGCTACCAAGATATGATAAAGTAAGGGCGTAGCTTGCATATTCAGATTGTTTAAACATTTTTTCAATATGCAAATGGTAATGGTGAAGTGAATTGCCTGTTGATGCAGTCTGCATTCAGTGGGAGAGGTGACCGTGCTGATCCTTCAACATGGCCAGAAGTTGAAGGGCCCCTGACGGTAAGAAAATATTCAATTGTAACTTAAACTGATTCTGATACGTCATTTTTTTTTTCTTGGTAAAACATGATCCAGCACAGGCAAAAGAGAAAAAAAAATGAAGCAGCTTATTGAAATAAGTATGTTGAGTTTTTTACTGCCAAAATTTACCCTTCTCAATTAAAAAGAAAAGTTTTTCAACATTAAGATTCTGTAGTTCTGAGGAAGATAATGTAATATAACATCCAGCTTTGAAAAAAATTTAGATTTGCTGCCAAAACACTCGAGATTATAATATGATACTTGGAAATGTGGTATTATTTGTGCCATGTTCATCTCATGTCAATATCCTTTCAAAAGTGTTGATCTTTATATTGTGACACATGGATGGGTGTTCTAGGTTGTGTTGTTCGAAGGTTGGATGCTCGGTTTCAAGCCCCGTCCAGTTGAAGCAGTAAAGGCTGTTGATCCCCAGGTTAGAATTGGTGAAGTTCCTTTTTTTTCCTTTTAAGATTAAGCACAAGGAGTTCATGATACTGAGTTACTGATTATGCAAATTCTCTACCCTTTTCTTTTAATGGGAGGCATTGCTAATGAATTGAGCTTATTTTTCAGTTAGAAACTGTAAATAAAAACCTTGAAGCTTACTATGAAGCATGGGACAAATACATCAAGTCATGGATAGTCATCAAGATCAAGGACCCAAATTGTGTCTTCCAATGGCGCTTGCAGGTACGTTGTTTAAACATTCTCTTACAGAAATTACAAACTTTGTGTTCAGAATCTGGATATGTATTGGGGTGTTTCAATATGCAGGCTGAGATTGCCATGAGGGAGGCCGGGAATCCTGGAATGACAGATGAAGAGGTCTGTTTCTCAAATTGATTTATGTTTTCAAGTATTATGAGTGATATATCTTTCTGATAAATGATGATGAAAATCTACCTTTTGATGACTAAAGCTAGGAATTTTCATGGTATGTTTCCTTAGGTGAGAGATTTTGTTTCACGCTACCTGCCAGCATACTATGCATACCTTCCTACGCTTTACTCGGAGGGACCAAATGGATCAGATCCTGAACGTCTCCTAACCATTGAAATAGATGAAGGGAGAAACCCCATCCTTGCTGCCTAAATTAACTGCATGATAGAGTTCTGCTGGTTTTTCAATTCTTTGAGCATTTGGATGGCTATTCAGCATTATTTAGTTGTATCATTATTGTAGCTAAGTCAATGAATCTGCACTCTTTCCCTTGAAATGTATAGAGAATATTTCGTTAATACATAATAACGGCTATTGCTTTGTGGTTGCTGTCATTTGATTACATAGAGTTACACTATGCGCTGCTGCACTTGATTTATGTAACAGTCATAATGAATCACTTTATTCTTGGAACGATATCATAAAAACTAAATAATTGAAGTACACTATTATATAGAAGATTATTCCTTATCAGCTTCCAGAATCACCATTTCATACAACAAAGTAATGATGAAAAACATAAACTTGACAATAGTCTCTATCTAGGGACAGCAACAGCAGGTGCGTTCAGAGCAGCACCTACAACTCTCATAACAGCAAAAGCAGCAACAGAGTGTGTACAAACTGGATCAGAGAGTCAACTGATCAGGGATTATTAAAAGAGAGATTTTTTTTAGAATAAAAGAGAATTTAAAAAACTAAAGATGTACCCACCAAGCATAGAGGCTTCCCTTCTCCTCAGGGCCCGTCTGAGCATGATCATAGTATATCTTCTGCTGTGCTGGTGCAGACTGTGTCATATTTTTGTTGAGTTGAGTTGATGATGTTTCTTGCAACAGTGGTAGACCATATATATATTTATAAGCTCAAGCACAGAAAAGTTGCTTGAACATGCTTAAAGCCTCTCCCTTTTCCTTCTTTTGCCACTCATTTATTATGGTAGTTAGTAGAAAGGAATTGGGTAGCTTCAGTGGCTGGGAAAGTGATGAAACCAACCCCAAAACTGTGGGAAAGATCACATTCCAACAAACACTCTGCAAATACCAATCATAGGCTACTTATAAAGTATCATAATTATACCAAACTATCACACGATTAATAGAAAAATAGAAAGTATCATAATTATAGAGGTGGAAGCATACCTTATCCGTGCTCCAATTTATTGTCATCCCTGTTACTGCTTCCCAACCAATAACTACCTTCAAAACCATTCATTGCGCAAGTGCCTGCAACCAACAAATCTGGTGAAGTCAATTCCAGCTTAAGCACATTCTGTCAAAATGGATCCTTCTTAAACTTTAACAGTTACAATGCACATCAACTGAATTTCCTCTTAACTGAAAGACAATGATTGAACAAAATGCATTCATTCTCGCTTTCATTGGGCTTAAAATTGTTCTTGGGATATGTTTAGACAAAAGTTTTCATAAGCACTCTAGAAGAAAGTATGATCATTTTTTTATAATTTAAAATTAATTTATATACGAATTAAAAACGTATTTTTTTAGACAAGATAATATGATAGAATATCAATAAATTAATTTATACGTAAACTACTTTTACCTTATGAAAAAAATCATTTAATTTTCCTGTTTCTCTATCTTAGGAGAGATTTGTTATAAGTTTAGCTAAATAGACTCTCAATTAACATGATTTTGCTTCAGTGTACTTCATTTTTTTGGAATAAGCATCCACTGATATTTTCTGCTTTTTTTTAACCAATTTTTTTTTAGAAAAATTGGGTAAAACTAATTTCGAAGAAGTTTGGACTGATAAAAATATTTTTATTGAAGAAGAAAAATATAAAAAAGGACTTTCATAGAATTTAATTAATTTTTTTCTACTTTTGGAGTTTGAAAAAATTGGATTAAGTTACACTTTATTCTTGAGCCTAAAGTTAAATTTATAAGACCCCCCTTAGCAGGTTCTGGACCAAATGGATTAGCCCCTAGTCAATTATTTTAAAATATGGAAAATAAAAATGATTAAAATATTTTTTATGTGTAATAAGTTACATGTATATTTTTAATCACTATAAACTAAAACAGATAGACTTTAACAGTATGTGTAGAGTCAATTTATCATGTATTGTTTTATCAATAAAAAAATCTGGCCCACAAATTGGCTCATCCCACTTTGAGCTAATAAAATTTTGGGTTACGTTAGGCTTTTACTTCCTATACCCCCGTTTTTGAATATGCACTTCTATAATTTATAAAATATTTATAGTGATTTCCGGATTCATGTTATGGAACTCACCTTATGGAATTCATAAAATACGCTCCAAAATACATTTTTTTAAATATGATAAGATTTCCAAACAAGATTTATGGAATAAAATTTTTGGAATACATGAAATATAATCAAGAAGAAACTTTTTGACACAAATTTTCTAAAACATATATAGTTCTTTTAAGATTGTGTTTTTCAGAATGAAAAATTTTAGCTTTTCTTCTTCTAACTTTTGTGTTTTTCTTCTCTTCTTATTCTTTTATAGTGGTGATAGTACAGCATCAGTGACTTCTGTGACAGTGGTGGTAGGGTACGATGAGGGAGCAGCGATTGGGACAATCCGATTATTTGATCCAATTGTAGAGGTGCAGATTCAAAAACGGGGAGTGTAGGAAGTAAAAGCCTTACATTAGGTGAGGCTGAAATAAATTGGGATCTGAATTTTAATTTAAACTAATGAACTAATCAATCAACCATCTTCCAGCTTGGCACAATTCCATTGACATTTTTTCTTAAATGATGTTTTCTTTTTTATTCTTTTGCCCATTCTCGTGAGTCAAGCCTGTTTCCTTGATAAATAGTCATCTTTATAGCAGTGATATATTATTTAACACATATTTTCCAACTAAATATTTTTTTTTGAAAATTTTAAAATTATTTAGATTTAACTGATATTTGCAAAAAAATTAAAAAATGTGTTACTGATATTTTTCTTTAATTAAACTTTTATCTTAACGTGCGTGTTGGGGGTGTGTGTGTGAGTGTTTTATTTGTTCAAAAACTTCTTTCTAAAACAATTCTTCTGACTAGTTTCTATTTTACATCTTAAGATTTCAGAGCAGTATTGAAGATGGCCATACTACAAAAATAGAATCAAACATCTTAAGGTTTCAAAGTGCAGCATAATATATATATAATAAGAATAAACTTAAGTGCATCATGATCTTAACCATGAGACTTCACGAGTGAGTGAGTACAGAAATATTATGTAAATTATGGAGTGAAAACTAAATGATCACTGAATGGATCTAACAGCTGCAAAATCGGGATATAAAATTTAGCACAAAGCCAAAGCCATTACATTAAATTACACATGCTTACTCCTATATAACGATCGATGATCATAATACTGATTACATGCCAACCTCTCTTATTTATTTTCTCACTAATATAGAGATCAGTTCTAGGTTCTAGGTTTTTTACAGTCAAAGCAAAAGTAACTAATTAATAGAGGTGCTAAAGAGGACATGTACAAGCACCATGGATACATATTTCATCATACTAAATTCACTCTTCTACACTTCCCACCTATATATCCTCCAAATGCTTCTCATTATTACACTAATTAATATTTCTTCTTCTAGGTGGAACCCGAACATTTTGGACTAGATCTCGGACCTGCAACAATATTATCGCAAATCAGAAAATCAAAATCATCGTATGATTTTATTACACAATTAATGGATATATTATATAATGAACGAACCTAGGCCAAGAGCCTCTGAGCTAATCATAAGTCTTATCCTCTTGCACGATTCAACAAACATCCTACAAAAGAACCAGAGAACATCATTAATTTAAGAAAATGAAACATGTATATGTATATGTATGCATGTATATGCAAGTGGTGAATAGTAAAATGAAGGTTTGGAAGAGGAAAATTGATGAATAGAACATACTTCCATGGTACATCCCCGACCAACATCCAGTCACCATCTTTGTCCTCGTAGGTGGGCATGTATTCAATCCCATTTCCAGAGTCCATGAGTTTCCTCTCATTCATCAAATGATTACCTGCAACAATGGTTGGCCACAAAAAGACCCAATTACCCTCAAGCTCATCAAAACAAATATACCAACTTATATAGACTAAATGTTTGTGCTGTGATTAATACGTACGAATTGCTAAGCCACAAAACATGGTTTCCAATTCCCTCATCAAATGTTCATAACTCTCGAACATTTCAAGATCCACTTTTCTTAGATATGGAGCTCCATCCACAGCCACCTTCACGAACTTGCAACTCTTCATCGCATTCTTCCTGCTCGCCCTCACCGGCGGCCACCCCACCACCTGTTCCCTGCAACCACCCAAATTAACCCACAATCATCACTTCTTCTTTTCAGTAACGAATGAATTGTTTGATTACTAAGTTCAATTTTTTCTTATAGTGGGTTTAAGATAATCGAAAAAAATAAAGATTTTTCTACTATATGGCAGCTGGGTTCTTACTTGGAGGTCGGGAATTTTGATTTATTTAGCGAAGTGGCAAGATGGAGATCAACGGTGTCTGAGAAGGGACGTTTGGCGGCGGTTTTGGTACCCGGAAGACCCAGCGTGAGCTCCGTCTCCTTCAAGTTACAATCAACGGCGGCGGATTCCGACGAGTGGATGCTACTTTGTGACTGTGACCACATTGCGCTGAAACACTCACACGCGCGACGCAATTTCAACGTTCAAACTCGCGTTCTTTGGTCCTGCACCTTTTCCGGTTTTCCCTGTTACTGACTCTTTCGTTTTGTCGTTATGATTTGGAAGAGAGAGACCAAAGTGGTTGATATTTAGGACTTTGTTAGGCCTAGTAGCAGTGGTGCTTTGTTGTTTCTTCGGCAACGTGCGACCTTATATTATGGTGCGTGTGACCAGCGAGGTTGTTGGACCATCCCAAGCATGACACGTGTTGCTTGAACACCGGCTTTGATTCTTCCACGTATCAATGCGAGGGCGTATGAGGCAAGGAAAGCGTGTGATTCTGATTTGATTGCTTTGTTTTCTAATTTCCATTCAAATTTTCCTTTCATTTTCCTGTTTCTTTCATTCTTCACCACCTGCCACCTCATCCCATTTAACAGTAACGTTCCACGTAATTAATGACGTCATATATCCAACATAATATTATCACTGTTACAAATAACAAATATTATAATTTTTTTTATTAAAGAGAAAATGAATTGCTACACGAGACGTTACGGGAAGTTTGGTAGAGGAAAAAGAAGGTGAAAATGGAAAGAAAATGGGAAAATAAAATAGGGTGGAAACAGGTGGGCCCTTATGTTTGAGTTTTAGAAGAAACGGTCAACTCTAAGCGAAGTCCATGTGCACGTAAACAAGTCGTAGTTTAAGGTTGGTGCCCCCACAAAGCACGTGACCTTGTTTCTTTGTCGGTTCCTTCAACCACTCCCACACCATACTTTCTTTAATCTCCCAGGGGCCCTCTATATTCCCTCAAAACTCCTTCTTATAACCCCTTTCACTAGGTTTAACAATCTTATTATAAAAGGAAATTTTATTTAATCATTTTAAATTATTTAAATTTATTTCTAATTATTCTACCTTGCGTATTAAACTCAGTTCTTTTTCCGCTTTAGCTTTTCTAGAAACTTACTATTCGCACAAATAAAGTGAAACACATATTCTTCTCCATGTTACGTCAATACACATATATTTCATCAATTTATCCTTTTCACTACTCGCAGTAATTTCCTTTCTCTGCTTGTGAAGTTTTAGCATTTTAAGCTTTAGTTAAATTCATGAAATATATTGAGTACTTTATTTTAAAAGTCCAAAATGCCTGAAATCTCAATAAAAACTAATTAAAGCTATTTAATTAACTTGCTATATTAGAAATAACTGATAACTGTATTTAAATTTTTATTGATTAAACTTGTCTCTTTATAATCTTAACTTGTGTGTGTCTCGTTCTAATCCTTTTGTTTCAATTAATGTGGTTCAGCTATTAAAATTATTCTTTATATGATGAAACACCATAAGAACCAAATCTAAATCCAAGCAACATATATAAAGACACATAAGACACGTCCGGCTAAACAACATGGGGACCACAGTTTAAGCTATGCATAAATAGGTAAAAATATATATATATATATGTGGTGAAACATGAAATAAATAAAATTAAAAAAAAAAAAAAAAAAAAAAGAC